>Ga0137415_10005383_pt1 | contig 12677 bp, 9 predicted proteins | sample CZODoug3_1_1_16f_FD_183082 | JGI IMG/M metagenome (GOLD analysis project Ga0137415, IMG submission 183082) | Vadose zone soil fungal communities from Angelo Coast Range Reserve, California, USA - CZODoug3_1_1_16fungal (Hybrid Assembly) | ecosystem: Environmental > Terrestrial > Soil > Vadose...
GGTAGCTCGACACCGATCATCGTGTAGTCTACCCTGCCGATTCGCGCCGGCTTTCCGTCCACGGCTGCGATCCATCCCGTATAGTAATTCTCCGAGACGACGAGTGAGGATCCTTGCGGGGCTGGCGCGTTCAAATCGATCTGTACCTTGCCTGGCTCGTAGTGCCGCACCGTTGTTGTGATTGCCAGCGGCGCGGGAAGTGATTGCACTCCTTGCGCCACCATGACGTTGGCTGACGTGTCGAACAGCGCCGCCCGTGTCACGTCGAAGCGCGGATTGAGAATCGTACCGAGCACCTGGTCGTCGGGAGCTGTCACCGCGACCGGAGTAACCCAGGCGTATGGGTTGTCCGAGTTCAGTCGGAAGAGGTAGGTGGAGTCTCCCGATGCATTTCGAACAGGACCCTTCACCGTCGTTGTGCCCCCGACGAAAGGCAGCTCCCCGATGTTCGTGAGCAGGTACTGTGTGTTGGTGAGGCGCAGGATGTTCGGCGAAAAGACTCTATTGTCCCCAGTGTTGAAGGCTGTGAGCTCGTTGTATCGGCCGAGTTGATTACCGTGATATCCCCAGACATTTCTGATCCGGTGGGTCATGAGGGCGTCACCCGTGAGGAACGGGTCTCGCTGCTGCGCCTGGCGTATCTGAAACGGGAGTACTCGCACGGGCTGAGGTTCGGCCTTAAGCGCCGCGGTAATGGCATCATTGGCGTAAATGACTTTTGCTGGATCCGAGAACATCCAGTAGACATGCTCAATGGTCCAAAGGTCGAACGCCATCAGGAATACCAGGGCGCCAGCCGCGAGCGTTGTAGAGGCCTTTCCTCGCGCCGTCACGAACCAGATTCCCAGCACGAGGAGCACAACGGCCAAGGATCGCCACGCTCCCAGCACGAGTGGGATCTTGTTCGCCTGTACCCTGTCGAGCAGTCGTTCGTGCGCGAACGACTCGGCGATGCTGGAAAGAACGCCAACCGAAGCGAGCATTGCGATTACGAGGCCGCCGATTGCCCAGCCGACCAGATATTTGCGCGAGACACGGCGCTGCAGGAAGCGCTCGGTCCCCGCGCAGGCGAGCAGCGCCAGTGCGAGTGTCCCGACGAAGAAGATCGTCGCCGGTGCGCGGAAATATTTCGTTCCCGGAACTATCGCGTATGGGATTCGATAAAATGGGGTGGCGCCTCCGAGTGACCAAAGTAGCGAAATGACCAGCGCCGTTAACCAAAAAATGATTTGCTTTCGACGAGGATCGGCCCGCAAACCGAGAAAGGCGGCACCCGCGAGGATCAGGACGACAACTCCGGCGTAATCGCTGTGGAGGTGAATCCCATTCGGGCCCGAATAGTTCTCGAGCATGCCGGAGAATTGCGGCAGATAGGCGTTGAGCAACTCGTAGGGAGGCCATGCGTATGATGTGGCGGCGCTGTAATCGATGCCCCCTGCTCGCGGAGACCACGACATGTATTCGCGGACGGGAAGATATTGCACGGCGCCGATCGCAAGTCCAATAATCACCGCGAGCAGGGCGACTCCAAGTCTCCTGAGTGCAACCGCTCGCTCTAGTTTGATGCCGTCCAGAGTGGTGAATGCCAGGAAGAGCGAATACGCGCCGCAAGTGAGCAGCGTGTATTGCAGCAGCTGCGGATGTGGGCTGAGCACGCACAGGCCTACGATCAGCGCGAACACTCCCCAACTCCAGCTCTTTCCCTGTCGGAATCCGACGTAGAGCATCCACAGCGCCAGTGGAAAGAGCGCGCTGACGAATAGTTTGCCGTCGTGACCTGGTGAGACGGACGACGCTATCTGACCGCTCATCATGTATGCGATTCCACCGGCGAGCGCTCCGTAAAAGCTGTAGCCGAGCACGCGAAGGAATCCGTACGTGAACAGGCCCGAAAGGAAAATGTGGATGATGAAGCCCCACGTCATCGCGACGTCGGTAGGCATGATCATCCTCAACAAAAAAGTGGGATAGAAAATGTCGCCGTGCATCGCGGCGACATATGGCATGCCCCCGAACAGGTACGGATTCCAGAGCGGGAAATGTCCAGTCGTCCTTAGCATCGTCGCGCCGAACTCGCGAAACGCGTAGCCCGCTATGTACTGATCGCTGTCCGGGTTGACGAGGAACCTGCCCACCAGTGCCGGATATCCGAGTGAAAGGGTAGCAACCGCGTAGACGATCGCGGCCCAACCGAACGCGAAACGCGGCGCCGGTGGCGCCGCAGGTGAATCAGCGGGACTCGGAGACTGCCGGACGCGAGATTTGTCTCGTGAGTGAGCCATAGGTCTTTCAGGTCGGTGAAGACGTTCGGTTTGGGCCTGCGGCAATATACAACCCACTTGGCACCAGCTCGACGATTGTCAGCCACAGCCGCGCGGCTATCGCGACAAGCGCCGCGTCAGCTTCGTTGGCAAGTCCGAGCTGCACCATGAACGCGGCGAGCGTGAACTCTCGTACGCCCAGGCCGGCGGGCGCGATCGGCGAGATGAAGCCGAGGATGTAAGCGGCGGTGTAAACCGCGATGTATGAGGAGACTTCGCCAGGAGCTGCACCGAGCAGACCGCGTATAAAGAGTTGAAACGCGACTCCGTAAAACAGCCACGAAAGAGCGCTTGCGACGGCGGCGGTCCAGATGCTTGCTGCGGGAACGGTCGGGGGTGCGATCTCACGCCCGATCAGATTGCTCAACCAGATCGCGAGCGGCGGAAGGAATCGCGGCGCGCTGAATAGCAAGGCGACCAGGAGCAGCACGGCGGCGCCTACGAGAAGCGGCTGGCCCAGAAGCTTCGCACCCGTTATCAGAACAATGGCGGTGCCGGTGACGAGACTCACGGACTGCATGATCACCGACGAGCCCGCCGCGGCAATCGCCGAGAGTCCGCGCTTTTTCGCCATCACACCCATCGCCGTGAGCGACCACACATTTCCCGGAACGTACTTTCCGAGGTTCGACAGGAACCAGATGCGCGCCGCATCTATGAACGGGACGTGCGAATCCCACGCTTCCAGTACACGGCGCCAGCCCTCGATGAGCAGCGCGTAGGTAACGAGGATCAGCGCGGTCGCAGCGGCAATCCATTGCCATCCGAGCTGGATGTGGGTGAGTCTCGATTCGACCTTGTTCCACTGAATCGCCAGCGTGCGCACGGCGAAGAACAACACCGCCGCGGCGAAGATCCACTGCGCGACCTTGAATAGGCTACGACGGCCTGGCGCCAAGTACCTGTCGGTATATCTCTGCGTAGCGACGCGCCGCAGACTCGGGCGCAAAGGCAGAGAGTGCGTAGAGGCGCCCTGCCTTGCCGAGATCACTTCCGGCGCCGTCGCGACTCAGCAAATCGTCGAGCGTCCTGGCAAGAGCAGCGCGATCTCCTGGCGGCACCAGAAGCCCCGTTCTGTCGTGCTGAATCACGTCGCGAAGACCGCCGGAATCGAAAGCAACGACTGGCGTCTCGCACAGCAGTGCCTCGACTGCAACCAACCCCAGGCCTCCGTCGGCAGAAGGAACGACGACGGCCGCGGCCCTCTGGTAAAGCTGCGGCAAACCCGATTGCGGGAGCTGCCCGTGCCAGCGAACGCGTGTGCCGATCCCAAGCTCGCGCGACAATCCCTCCAGTGCAGCGCGATTTGGTCCGTCGCCGACGACGTCCAATGACGCCTGCTTCTTCATGGCGGCGAGGGCGTGAAGCAAATGCTCGAGTCCCTTTTGCGGAACGAGTCTGCCCACGAAAAGAAGCCGCTGTCCATCGCGCGATGCGCCAGGAAAGAAGAGATCAGTCGACACCGGCATAGGGGCAATCATCGGATTGATCTCGGGTGCGAGCTCCTGCGCTTCATCCTTGAGCCAGCTCGAAACCGTCGTGACCGCGGCGGAGTGCTTTAGCACATGCCCGAACAGAGGCTTTGCTACGCCTACCGAGCGCGCCAGGCGCACATCGGTTCCATGAAGCGTCGTCACAAGAGGAACGTGCGAGAGTCCTCCCAACCACGTCCCGACGACGCCGCTCGGGAACCACCAATGAGCGTGTACCGCCTGCGGCTCGAAACTCCGGCGGGCACGCACGGCCTGAACGAAATCGGCGCCGAGGAAACCAACGAGGGCAAATTTCGCCTTCCACGACGATGCGACGTCGCTCGCCATGTTGCCGGTGTACGCGAGCTTCTCGTATCGGCGCGGCGCATAGCGAAACCGGTCGACCGTCACTCCTTCCATCTCTTCGGAGGCAGGGACTCCAGCGGCGGCGGGCGCCACGACGTGGACCTTCACATCCTCGCCGCGCAAGGCAACCGCGAGGCGCAGGATGAACGAGCCAGCGGCGTCCCCTTCCCTTCGCGGGAACGAGTGCGTGAGAAACAATACGTTCACGGCTATCTGGTCGTCGTCGTGTCGCGTTCCCGCGAAAGGTCTTCGATACGCGCCGCCAGCTGGCTCAGCTCGGCGCGCTGTGCCGCGATCAATTCACCCATGAGTCCCGTCGCGAAGAACACGCTTCCGACCGTAAGACATGTCTCGACCAGATTGATGAGCGGTCTGAAGCCGACCCCTCCGATGACGCGCCAGAGGATGGCGATGATGCCCACCAGTACTCCGACGACGAATAAGGCGGCGCCGAGCATGCCGAACAGCAGAAGAGGTTTGCGTGCGAACCGCAGCTCGAACCAGACCGCCAGCATATCGAGCAGTCCGACGGGAATGCGGCCGATTCCAAACTTGGATTGTCCCGCGTGGCGCGGGTAAAGTGGCACGGGCACTTCCGAGACCGTAAAACCGCCGGCGGCAGCCATCACGACCATGTATCTATGCCAATCGGGGCGATTGGGCAGCGCGTCCATCACCTCGCGACGATACGCCTTTACGGAATTGAGATCACGCACTGTTACCTTGAACAACGAGCGGCTCAACCTATTGTAGATCCCGGACACAAAGGCCTTCTCGTACTTCCCTTCCTTGTAACCGGTGACGATGTCCGATTCGCCGGCGAGAATCGGAGCGACGAGCCGCGGGATGTCCTCCGGCTTGTATTGCAGATCGGCCGGATAGAAAACGAGGATGCTGCCGCGCGAATGCAGATACCCGGTGCGCAATGCGTCGGCGATCCCTCGCCTGACGCCGTGCCTCACTGCCTTGAGAAACGGATACTGCCCCGTCAAACGCTGCAATACAGCCCAGGTGTCATCTACAGACCCGTCGTCGACGACGACCACTTCGTAGCGTTGCGGGGCGGATCCGAAAGCTGCTCGCGCCTGTTCCATGAACAAGGGCAGATTCTCAGCCTCGTCCTTCGCGGGGACGAGGATGCTCACCTCCGGCCGGGTGCTGGCCGGCTGAGGGCCCCCAGCAAAGCGCTGCGTCGCGTCGGTCTGGGGGACCGACGTCATACGCGTTTCCGCATCCGGGCGGAGAGCACTCCGAGCTGATCGCGATACTTCGCTACCGTCCGGCGAGCGATCTGGACGCCACTCTCGCGAAGTATGTTGACGATCGCCTGGTCCGTGAGTGGATGCTTCGGATCTTCTTCCTGCACGAGCTTCTGGAGCTGTGCCTTGATGCCGCGAGCGGAAACGTCTTCACCGTCCGATGTAGCCAGTCCGGACGAAAAGAAGAATTTGAGCGGAAGCACACCGCGTGGCGTCTGGACGAATTTCTCGTTGGTGACTCTGCTCACGGTGGATTCGTGCATGTTGATGACCTCCGCGACCTCGCGAAGGGTAAGGGGCTTGAGGTACTGAATTCCCTTCTCGAAGAATTCGCGCTGCCGCTCCACGATGTAGTTCATCACCTTGAGCATCGTCTGTCGGCGCTGCTCGATCGCCTGAATCATCCAGTTGGCCGAGTTGAGCTTGTTGGAGATGAACTCCTTGTTCTCGCCGTCGAATTTCTTCTTGTCGCGGGCAATCTCCTGATAGGCGCGACTCAGCTTAAGCCGTGGAAGGTTGGCGTCGTTCAGGAAGACGTGATACCGGTCGTCGATCTTTTCCACGATCAGGTCGGGGATGATATAGTTGTCGTCGCGCGACCCATACTGTAGTCCCGGTTTCGGGTCGAGCTTGGCGATTTCGTCGGCTGCCTTCTGCACGTCCCCTGCGCTGATGCCGAACCGCTTGGAGATCTCGCTCCACCGGTGGTTGATCAGCTCCTCGAAGCAATCACGAACGAGGCGGTACGGCACCGACTGTTCCAGCCCGGCCTCCTTGAGCTGGAGGAGGAGACATTCGCGAAGATCCTGCGCGCCAACTCCCGGCGGATCGAGGCTCTGGATGGTCGCGAGCATCTTTTGCCCTTCCTCCGCCGTATAGAGCGGAAGGTCGTCGATGTCACGCCCCGCGTCCTCGGCCGCCTTCGTGACCACCTCGTTGATAGCCCGAACTATATCCTCAACTCCGCAAGCGAGATAGCCGTCGTCGTTAATGTTGCCTATGAACTCGTCGGCGAGCAGTGTTTCCCGCGGAGTGAGCTCGAGCAGGCTGACCTGATCGCGCAAATGATCGCTCAGGTCGCGGGTGGCAACGGTTACAGGCTCGAAGTATTCACGCTCTTCGTGTTCCTCGCGGCGACCGCCCGCGGTGTCGAACCCATCGAGGAGGATTTCCTCCCAGTCGATCTCACCGGCTCGCTCGTCCTCTGTCTCCGCCTGGGCCGGCTCTTCGGCCTCTCCTTCCTGCTCTTCCTCCTCATCCTCCGCCTCGACAAGGTCGAGAAAGGGGTTGTTCAAAAGCTCCTGCTTGAGATGCTGCTGGAGGTCCAGCAGGGGCATATAGAGCAGATCCATCGCCTGGTAGAGGCGTGGATTGATCTTGAGCTCCTGGCGGAGCTGAGTCGATTGATTGAGGCCCGGCTTCAAGAGACCACTACCTCGTCCCTTTCGCGGGAAAAGCGCTCGCGCAGGCGCGCCGTGAGTGTTGGACCAAGATAGATATCGGCCACTGTGTCATCGAAAACGAGCTCGCGCACGGTTCCGGAAACTTTAACCTGTCCATCGAACATAATGTATGCGCGATCCACTATGTCGAGCGTTTGCTCCACATTGTGATCGCTGATGAGAACGCCAATCCCGCGGTGGCGCAGCCCCGCGACAATGGTCTGTATGTCGTGAACGGCGATGGGATCAACGCCGGCAAACGGCTCGTCGAGCATCATGAATTTCGGGTCCGTTACGAGCGCCCGCGTAATCTCGAGCCGGCGGCGTTCACCGCCGGAAAGAGCGTAAGCCTTGCTCTTGCGCAAACGCTTTATGCTTAGCTCGTCGAGAAGCTTCTCCAGCCGCTCCGAGCGCTCCGCCGGAGACAGCGGAAGGGTCTCGAGAATGGCCATGATGTTGTCCTCGACAGAGAGCTTTCGAAAGATCGAAGGCTCCTGTGAAAGATAGCCAATTCCGCGTCGCGCCCGCTCGTACATTGGGAGCTTCGTGATGTCTTCGCCGTCGAACAGAATCCGGCCGGAAAGGGGCTCGATGAGGCCGACGATCATATAGAAAGTCGTCGTCTTGCCAGCTCCGTTGGGGCCGAGGAGGCCGACGATTTCCCCCTGCTGTAGCCGGAGGGCGACGTTGTTCACGACTTTGCGCCCGCGATAGATCTTGGTGAGCCCTTCGGCTTCGAGGACGCTCCCGCCGATCAGCCTTGGCTTCGGCGGGGTGGAAAGCGTGAGGCGTGAATGCTCCCCGGTCTCGCGCATTGTTTCGGCGAATTCCGCGCGGTGTGGCGCGATATCCTTCCAGAGCGCTGGGGAAATCCAAACAGCCGTATTGTCGCTCTCGACATCGCCGTGCAGTGGAAGCAAGACGCCGCTTTCGACGAGTCGAGGCAGAACGGATGCGGCGAGGTAAGCCCGAACTTCGTCCTGGCCCAGCCTTCCCGCTTCACGGCCGGCGTCGAGACCTTTGGCGCGGAGGGCGCGTAGATAGTCGTCCCGGTAGTTCGCGGCAATGTCTCTTATTCTTGCCGCGCCGTTCGAATCAGCCGCTCTGACGATTGCGTGCAATGCCAATCCATCGAGACGATCTGTTTGCGACAATCTGTCCAGCAGGGCGCGGAAACTCTCGGGGAGATTGGCGTCGTGACTCAATTTCGCGCTCCCGGCGGCGGCTTGAGGGGCGTATCAGCTTTGGCTTTGGGCGGAGTCATCGGCGCTGGTGATGTTGTTGGCGTCGTCGCCTTTACCGGACCAGGCTGGGTTGCCGGCTCGATCATCAGTCCAGTGGCCTGATCGATGACCGTCACCGTCGCAACTTTCCGATCCTCGAAATCGATCTGGATCACCCTGCCTCGCACGTAGTTGACGGTCGGTTCATTTGCCGGCCCCTTCGAGTTTTTCATCTGATAGAATGATCTGGCGTTGCCGAGCGCGACGATTTGACGAATGCGCGGCTTGCTCGCCGTGTCGGTTGGAGGGATCGAATCGAACCGGGCGATGATCGTGTCGCCGCTCATCCAGTCCCGTTGCCTGGACACGACTCCCGAATCCGGATTGCTTTCGGCATACGCCTTACGCAATGCCCGGACCTCGCGGACGCGCTGGTCGGGTATGATGGCATCGATCGAGTCCGCCACTATCTCCCGATCGGGCGAGACGGCGTGTGCGCGCGTCTTTCCCCAGGCGATCGCTCTTTGAAGCCTGTTATTGGTGACCCGCAAGTCGATGCTGTCAGCGACCAGCTCGAGGTCCTGGCTCAGGGCGTGCCCCTTCGGTGTGGCGACGACCCGCTCAAGCTGGCGATTCTTCGAATAGACATCGATGACATCGCCGGTGAGAGTGAAGCTGTGCGCCCCAATGCCTTTCACAGAAGGCCCTCGCATAAGCCGGGCGAAGTCCTTACCGCTGTCCAGAAAAGCGGAATCACCCGTCGCCAGGAGATCGGGACGAGTGATTTGGACGCGACCGGACGCGTAGACGAGGCTGTCTCCTTCCATGGCGATTTGATTCGCAACGACGTAGGCAGTGTCAGGAGGCTTGCCTCTCCCCGTAGTATCCTTCTGAATGAGGGTAACTGTCGGACGCTGCGGCGCGAATAGCCGCGATAACGGTCGCTGCGGCGTGCTGCGATAATACTCCGCGACGGGTCCGCGCAGCGTGCTGCCTTTTGACGTTACCGCGACGACGTCGCCTTCAGCATGGAGGTGGTCGTCGTTCTGATAGTAGGTCATCGTGCGGGAATCCACTTTGAGCCGGGGCTCAGTGTAATGCACATTGCCGATCAGGTTTAGCGTACCCAGTGCTCCGTAGTACTCGGCGCTGTCAGCCGTCAACGTGTTTCCCTGTCCAACGCAGTGCGCGACAATCCCTCCTCCCCAGAAACTGTTCTGATTACCGCTGGCGTCCTTGCGTAGCCACGCCCGCGTTCCCTGCCGATTGGGGAACTCGAGATCGCAGCTGCGTGGAATGTTCTGTGCTGCTGCAAGGGACGCGAACAGGAGTGAGCAGCAGAAAACGAGGAGAGATCTCACAGCTCAGCGCGTCGGTGACGAGCTAGCCGCCGGCGCGACCTGGGTTGAAATCCCTCTCGCCATCCCGCTCGCTCCCTTCAGGATCTGGATGTTCTTCATGTCAGGGTCGGACCTGAAGCCGACTCCTTCGAGCCGACGATTCGGCTCCGTCATGACGAACGGGCTGTCGCTGGAAATCTGATTCGTCTGCTGATTGTAGATCAATTCCGGAGTAGTAAGTCTGCGCCCGTCTTCCGTCACGACAACTACGTTCTTGCGTGCGACCATGTTGTTGGTGCGGCTGTTGAACCTCCCTCGATCGGATGTGAGTACGGCGTTCTTCGCCCCGGTGGCGGTAAAAAACGTCGTGTGAACATTCTCGAGCTCGATTCGAGTGTTGTCTTCGAAGAAATAGGCCGTGTCCGCCTGAAGCTGCGCCCGCTGCAGACCTTTGTCGGTGAGATTGAATCTCGCGCCGTACATCACCTGATCGGCGGAGTCGGCGAGCGGAGAATGCGTGGCGACGGGGGGCTGCTTCTTCGAGCTACAGGCAACGGCTCCAACGACGGCAAGCGCGCACACGAGGGCGAAGCGCATTAGACAACTCCGGCGCGCATCAAATCGTGTAGATGGATGACCCCAACGATCTTCTTGTTGGCCCCGAGGACCGGCATCGAGATGATGCCGTGAGTCTCCATCCGATAGACCACAGCGCTTCCCAACTCGTCCGCGTCGGCCACTTTGGGATTCCGGTTCATCACTTTCGTCACCGGAATGGGAAAGACGTTGTCCTCGTGTTCCATCAGGCGTGAGAGGTCCCCCGTTGTGATGACGCCCGACACCGCACCATCATTCCCCTCGACGACGGCGATTCCCCGTCTCTCCGCAAGCTGTACGACTGCATCCCGCATCGTGGCAGACTCGGGAAGAATCGGCAGGTCTTCAGTAATCATCACGTCCGACACTCGGGTGAGAAGGCGTTTCCCGATCGAGCCGCCGGGGTGTAGCCGTGCAAAGTCGTCAGCGTCAAAGCCTTTCTCCTCCAGGAGCGCGATCGCGAGCGCATCACCGAGCGCGAGAGCCACAGTGGTACTGGTGGTCGGGGCGAGATCGTGCGGACACGCTTCTTCCTTTACCCAGCCGTCCAGAGCCACGTCGCTATGACGCGACAGCGTCGATGTCGCATTGCCAGTCAGCGCAATCGTACATACACCAAGGCGCTTCAAATGGTCGAGTAGCCCAAGCACTTCAACTGACTCTCCGCTCTTGGATATGAGGATTGCGATGTCCGACTTGCCGACGATGCCGAGATCGCCGTGAACACTGTCAGCGGGGTGGAGGAACGTCGCGGGTGTTCCGGTAGACGTAAGAGTAGCAGCGATTTTTCGGCCGACGAGTCCGGACTTTCCGACTCCGGACACGATGACTCGACCTTCTGACCGGGCGATGCTCTCGACCGCGCGCGCGAATTCGTCGCCGATGCGACGCTCTGCTTCGCCGAGCGCTTCGGTCTCCATGCGGAGCACCCGACGTCCGCGCTCGACGATGTCCTTGCGGGTCATCGGTTGATGCGATCCCAGATGTCTATAGCGCGGTCCATCAGCGACTCCATCTCCGACAGCGGAATCATGTTCGGACCATCGCTCGGCGCGCAGTCGGGGTCGGGGTGCGTTTCGAGAAAAAGGCCCTGCGCGCCCGCCGCAATTGCCGAAAGCGCGAGGACGGGCACGAATTCCCGCGCTCCTCCGCTGGCGCCCTCTGGTCCCTGTCCCGGCTTCTGGACGCTGTGGGTAGCGTCGAAGATCACTGGAGCATCGCAGGCGTCGCGAAGCCTGATGAAGGAGCGCATGTCGACTACGAGGTCACCGTAGCCGAAGAATGTCCCGCGCTCGGTAACCGCGATATCGCGGGAGCGTCCCTTCGAATTCTCGCCGCCGCGAACTTTCTGGACGGCACCACGCATTCCTTCGGGCTGGAGCCACTGTCCTTTCTTCACGTTGACGGGTTTACCAGTCGCACCCGCTGCCTCGAGAAGGTCAGTCTGGCGGCAAAGAAATGCGGGGATCTGCAGGACATCAACGACCGCGGCAGCAGGCGCGCATTGATCGGGCGCATGTACATCGGTCAGCACGGGGAGGCCAGTGGCTTTGCGGACCCGCTCGAGCGCGGCCAATCCTGCGTCGAGTCCCGGTCCCCGAGCGGCGTTCCGGTTCGACCGATTCGCCTTGTCAAAACTGGCCTTATAGATGATTCCGCCGGGAACCTTCTCGGCGATCTTCGCCAGCGCCTCGCCGACTCTCAGGTTGAGCTCGTCGCTCTCCAGAACACAGGGGCCGGCGATGAGGAACAGCTTATCCGCGGGGAAGAATTCCGCCACGCTATTCCGCCGTCTCTACTGAGGCCCGCTTGCGGCTACCTCGCGCCGGCGACTTCGCCTGCACTGCCGCGGCAATGAAGCTCGCAAAAAGAGGATGCGGACGAGTCGGACGCGACTGAAGCTCGGGATGGAACTGACATCCGATGAACCACGGATGGGTTTGCAGCTCCACGATCTCGACCAGAGATCCATCGGGAGACAACCCGCTCAGAGTCAAACCGTGCTCGACGAACCCGTCGCGGTACTTGTTGTTGACCTCGTAGCGATGGCGATGACGCTCGCTCACCTGAGGCGCGGCATAAATAGCCGCCGCCTGGGTTCCAACGCCCAACCGGCAAGGGTACGCGCCGAGCCGCATAGTGCCGCCCATATCGGTGATGTGTTGCTGGCCTTCCATCAACGAGATTACGGCGTCGTTGCACTCCGGGGCGAACTCGCTCGAATGACTGTCGGTAAGTCCCATCACGTTGCGGGCGAACTCGATGATGGCCGTCTGCATGCCCAGGCAAATGCCGAAGAATGGAAGCCCGGACTCGCGAGCATAGCGAATGGCCTCGAGCATTCCCTCGACTCCGCGTACTCCGAACCCACCCGGAACGAGCACCCCGTGAAAATCGGCGAGGAGCTCGCGCGTTTTCTCCTTGCTTGTGAACAGATCGCTGGCGAGCCACGACACCTCCACTCCGACGTCGTTGGCGATCCCACCGTGAATGAGGGCTTCCTGAACGCTCTTGTAGCTGTCAACGAGCCCAGTGTATTTGCCGATGACGGCGATCTTCACCTTGCCGTGAGGATGCAGGATCCTTTCGACCATACTCCGCCACTTCGAGAGATCGGGAGCGCGGCGGCCGAGCAGACCGAGCTTGTGCATCACGCG
>Ga0137415_10005384_pt1 | contig 12676 bp, 13 predicted proteins | sample CZODoug3_1_1_16f_FD_183082 | JGI IMG/M metagenome (GOLD analysis project Ga0137415, IMG submission 183082) | Vadose zone soil fungal communities from Angelo Coast Range Reserve, California, USA - CZODoug3_1_1_16fungal (Hybrid Assembly) | ecosystem: Environmental > Terrestrial > Soil > Vadose...
GCTTCAGCTCGCGCGCGAACCCTCGAGTCTGCTCATCTTTCCGACCACCGAGATCATATTGCGCAAGCTGAAGGAGGGCGTGCCGCGCCTCATTCAAGCGCATCGCAAGATCGTCGATGCGGTCAGCCGGCACGACAAGGAAGCAAGCCGGCTGTGGATGCTCCGCCACGCCAACGACTGGCGCCGAGGTTTCGAGCGCGCCGGCAAGGATGTCGATCAGCCGATCGACCGCGTCTACATGAAGGAAGTGATGGCGCGTTGAGCATGGGCAGACGCAGCTTTTGTGGTGCGATGACCGAGCAGGATCGCTCGCGCCCACCTGCGAAGCGACAACGCGTCATATTTCGAGGCGTGCGCTTCGCCGAATGCTCCCGCCTAGCGAGGCATTCCAGGGCAGGCCTTCTTGATGAAATCGATGGCGCGCCGCTTGCTCTCGATCGTGCGCGCCAACGCTTCCTGCCGGGGCGCTGAAATTGCGATCTTCACGGTGTCTTGACATGCGCCGCCCTGCTTGCACATCCAGCCCGTACCTTCGATCACCATATTGGGTGAATCACCTTCTTCGATATCGAATCGGCGAACCTTGTTGAAATCCAAGGTAGTGACTTCGCTGGTTGCATTGCCGAAGCTTTCTCTGCTCGCGCCCCTGGAATACTCGGTGGTCACGACCGTCTTGAACACGCATTTCGTCGGTGAGGTGATAGTCACGCCGATGCGCACGTGGCGGCTGTCGCGATGCGGATCATTGGCTTGGCCGAAGCTCGCATATGGCCCAATTGATTGGTACTCGATCTCTCGTCCGCGAACGGTGCGCCGCCAGCGGGTTTCAAATCCTTGCGGGATCGCATCCTCCTGCTGACCGCCGGTGACGAATGCAACCGCATCCATCAGCCCTGCTTCGTCTGAGCTGAGTTGGCCTCCGCATCCGAAAACCAGGCTTGCCAATGCCAGCGCCAGAATGGTTTGAATTTTCAAGTTTCTCTCCCAAGCGGGGCAGCACGCGTGCTCATGCCGTCGTCGATCTACGCGACACTATCGATCGAAAGCGTTTCACCTTAGCCTTTCCACCTTAGCCTTTCCTCGGAGGCACCGGGAGAGGGTGCGCCGAGTTTGCGACAACGCGGGCGGACCGCGTGCGAGGAGTCGGAATCTGTGATGGTATGAAGCTGATAGTGGAGCGAGAGCGAAGGGGCAAGCGATGAAAATCGTCGACATGAGCCACGTGATGAACGTCCATACGCCCGGCTGGGTCGGCTACGCCGGCAACAAGATGTATTACGCGCAGAACCTGCAGACGCAGATGATCGTGGCGCAGCGCATCGACACCGCGCTGCATGTCGGCACCCATTTCGACGGCGCCATGCACGCCACCGACAACCGCAAGGGCGACATGGCCTCGCTGCCGCTCGATTACCTGGTCAATCGCGGCGTGGTGGTCGACATCTCCAAGCACATGAAGGACTGGGCGGTGATCACGCCCGAGATGATCGAGAGCGCGGGCGCCGATATCCGCGAGGGCGACATCCTCATCCTGCACACCGGCTGGCATCGCCACTACGAGGGCCAGGCGCAGCAGGACCTGGTGAAGTACTTCTGCTACCACCCCGGGCCCAATCTCGACACGCTGCATTGGATGCTGAAGAAGAAGATCAAGTGGTGGGGCATGGATACGGGCTCGTGCGACCACGCCATGAACACCTCGATCCGCATCATGCGGCCCGATCTCGCCGCGCAGTTCACCAAGCAGCACGGCAAGACGCCGGGCGAGTTCTTCGGCACCTTCGAATACACGCACAAGAAATCCGGGCGCAAAGTCGTGTCCGACGTGTTCCCCTTCCACAACTGGGCATTCCAGGAGGGGCTGCTGCACGCCGAGAACCTCGGCGGCGACATCGAGCTCATGCTCAACAAGCGCGCCCTGATCGGCGCGTTTCCCTGGCGCTACGAGGGGCTCGAGGGCTGCCCCTGCCGCATCGTCGCGTTCCTCGATGCCGGCGAGAACGTCGAGGCCGTCGGCAACGCGGCCAAGGCGATATTGGGCGGGTGACGCTCTTCGTTCCGCCTCACCCTGACGCATCGCAGCAAGCGCTGCGATGCTCCTCAGCATGAGGCCGAGAGAGAGCTTGCGCAGGCGCCGCTATTTGATTAGCCTATTGTTTGTACACAAACGAACTCCATTTGTACTGCTGCCCGTAAAGGCAAAGTCATGCCGAAAATTTCAGCATCGGACGGCACCAAGCTCTACGTCGAGGAGATCGGGACCGGCACGCCCGTGGTCTTCGTGCACGAATATGCCGGCGATTACCGCAGCTTCGAGCCGCAGCTGCGCTACTTCAGCCGCCAGCACCGCTGCGTCACCTACAGCCAGCGCGGCTATCCGCCCTCCGAGGTGCCGGCCGACCCGGCACGCTATTCGCAAGACATCGCCCGCGACGATGTGGTCGCAGTCATGGATGCGCTCGGGATCGACAAGGCGCACGTGGTAGGGCATTCGATGGGCGGCTACACGGCGCTGCACGTCGGCCTCAAATACCCGCAGCGCTGCCTGTCGGTGACCGCGGCCGGCTGCGGCTGGGGCTCGACGCCCGATCCGGTGAAGCGGGAGGCGATGAAGGCGCTGGCCGCGGACACCGGAAGGATGTTCGCCGAGGAAGGCATTGCCGCGGCCGCCGCGAAATATGCCGATGCCCCGATGCGCCAGGCATTCAAGCACAAGGATCCGCGCGGCTGGAACGAGTTCGCGCGCATGCTGGCGGAGCACTCGGCGGAAGGCCACGCCCATACCATGCGCAACCTTCAGCTCAAGCGGCCGACCTTGTGGGAGATGGAGGCCGAGCTGAAAGCGTTCTCGGTGCCGCTCCTGGTGATCGTCGGCGACGAGGACGATCTGTGTCTCGACGGCAGCGTCTTCCTCAAACGCACGGCGCCGACCGCCGCGCTCCTGGTGGTGCCGCGTGCCGGCCACACCATCAACAGCGAGGAGCCGGCGGCCGTGAACGCCGCACTCGCCGATCTGTTCGCCGCCGCCGAGGCGGGCCGCTGGCTCGCGCACAAGCCGATCTGAAAACGACGGTCGCCCCAAGAAGCGCCCCAACAAACGAGGAGATAAACATGGACCTCAAGCTCAACGGCAAGACCGCGCTGGTGACGGGCGGCAGCGAGGGAATCGGCAAGGGTATTGCGCTCGCGCTGGCGCAGGAAGGCGTCGACGTCGCGATCTGCGCGCGGCGCAAGGAGCCGCTCGAGCAGACGGCGGCCGAGATCGCCAAGGCCACCGGCCGCAAGATCGTTGCCATCCCCACCGATCTCAGCAAGGACGCCGACACCAGGAATTTCATCGAGCAGGGCCACAAGGCGCTCGGCCGCGTCGACATCATGGTCAACAATGCCGGCTCCTCGCCCGGCGGCGTGATCGAGCACCTCTCGGAGGCGGACTGGGAGCAGTCGCTGCAGCTCAAATTCATGGGCTACGTGCGCTGCCTGCGTCACGTGCTGCCGATCATGGTCAAGCAGGGCGGCGGCCGCGTGGTCAACCTGATCGGCAATGACGGGGTCAAGCCGTCCTACTGGGAGATCGCGCCGGGCGCCGCCAACGCCGCCGGCCAGAACCTGACGATGTCGCTCGCGGGACAGTACGGCAAGCACAATGTCAGCTTCTGCGCGGTCAACCCCGGACCGGTGCGCACCGAGCGCTGGTCGGGCCTGGTCAGCGCGATGTCACGCGACATGAATCTGTCCTACGAGGAGGCCGACAAGCTCGCGCCCGCCTCGATCCCCATGGGCCGCATCGCCGAGGTCGAGGAAGTCGCCAATCTCGTCGTCATGCTGGCCTCGCCGCTGATGCACATGGTCAACGGCACCCAGATCGAGATCGACGGCGGCCAGGAGAAGTCGCTCATGGATCGCGCACGGGATAGGAAGTAGGATGGGTTGAGCGGAGCGAAACCCATCATGTGCCAGCGGCGAGGAAGGTGATGGGTATCGCGCGCACGCAAATCCGGTTTCCGAACTTGCAGCGTCAATGCGCGCTCAACCCATCCTACGAGTCTACGAGAGATTGGAGCATCGGAATGATCACGCGATCTCATTTGCTTCGTTTCGCAGCGGCAAGTGCCGCGATTGCTTGTCTGGGCGCGCCGGCGCTCGCGCAGGACACCATCAAGATCGGCGAGCTCAACAGCTATAAATCGCAGCCTGCCTTCCTCGATCCCTACAAGAAGGGCTGGGAGTTCGCGATCGAGGAGATCAACGGCAAGGGCGGCGTCCTCGGCAAGAAGCTCGAAGTGATCTCGCGCGACGACGGCGCCAATCCGGGCGATGCGGTGCGGGTTGCCGACGAGCTCATCACCCGCGAAGGCGTCAACATCATCGCCGGCACGTTCCTCTCGCATATCGGGCTCGCCGTCACCGAGTTCGCCGGCAAGAAGCAGGTGTTCTTCCTCGCCGCCGAGCCGCTGACCGACAAGATCACCTGGCAGAACGGCAACCACTACACGTTTCGCCTGAGAGCATCGACCTACATGCAGGTGGCGATGCTGATGCCGGCCGCGATCGCCGCCAAGAAGAAGCGCTGGGCGCTGATCTATCCCAACTTCGAATACGGCCAGGCCGCGGCCGAGGCCTTCAAGAGCCTGCTCAAGAAGGCGCAGCCCGATGTCGAGTTCGTCACCGAGCAGGCGCCGCCGCTCGGCAAAGTGGAGGCCGGCGCGGTGGTGCAGGCGGTCGACGACGCCAAGCCCGACGCGATCTTCAACGTGCTGTTCGGACCCGACCTCGCGCGGCTGGTGCGCGAAGGCAATACCCGCGGCGTGTTCAAGGACCGCACGGTCGTCAGCCTCCTTTCGGGCGAACCGGAATATCTCGATCCGCTCAAGGACGAGGCGCCGGTCGGCTGGATCGTCACCGGCTATCCCTGGGACGAGATCGCCACCCCTGAGCACAAGGCCTTCGTCGCCGCCTACCAGAAGCGCTTTAGCGATTATCCCCGCCTCGGCTCGATCGTGGGCTACACCACCATGACTTCGCTCGCGGCCGGGATCGCCAAGGCCGGCTCGACCGACACCGAGAAGCTGATCGCGGCGTTCCGCGGCCTCAAGGTCGACAGCCCGCTCGGGCCCTTCGAATACCGCGCCAGCGACCACCAGGCCACCATGGGCGCCTATGTCGGCAAGATCGCGCTCAAGAACGGCAAGGGAACGATGGCGGACTTCAAATATGTCGACGGCGCGAGTGTGCTACCGTCCGACGCCGAGGTGAAGAAGCTGCGCCCGGCGGCGGATTGAGCATCGTGTCCCGGCCGAGCGCGCAATTGCGCGCGATAGCCGGGACCCAGGGGCCACACGGCAAGCAGCACCACAACGTGGCGCTCCGCGAATCTTGCGCTGGGTCCCGGGTCTCGTTCCGCTCGCAAGAAAGCGCTCGCTTCACTCGCCCGGGACACGTGGGGCCTGCCCGAGCATCTGCAAGCCTGCGCCGGGACGACAACCAAATGAGCCGCGCAATCATCCGATGACGCTCGACGCCCTCCTCTTTCAGGCGCTCAACGGCCTCGCCGCCGCGTCCGGCCTGTTCTTCGTCGGCGCGGGCCTGTCGCTGATCTTCGGCGTCACCCGCATCGTCAACATCGCCCACGGCTCGCTCTACATGCTGGGCATCTACATCGCCTACAGCATCGCGACGAAAATCGGCGGAGCCTGGGGCTTCTGGAGCTGCCTGCTGCTTGCGCCGCTTGCGGTCGCGCTCATCGGCGCGCTGATCGAGATGGTGCTGCTCCGGCGCATCTACCAAGCCCCCGAGCTGTTCCAGCTGCTTGCGACCTTCGCGGTGCTGCTGGTGATCAACGACGCGACGCTCTGGATCTGGGGCCCCGAGGACCTGTTCGGACCGCGCGCGCCGGGGCTGCGCGGCTCGATCGAGCTGCTCAATCGCCGCCTGCCGAGCTACGACCTGTTCCTGATCGCGGCCGGCCCGGTGGTGTTGCTCGCGCTCCATTGGCTCCTCGCCAAGACCCGCTTCGGGCGGCTGATCCGCGCGGCCACGCAGGACCGCGAGATGGTCGGGGCGCTGGGCGTCAACCAGGCCCTGCTGTTTACCGCGGTGTTCGCCTGCGGCGCGTTCCTCGCCGGGCTCGGCGGGGCGCTCCAGCTCGCGCGCGAGCCCGCCAATCTCGCGCTCGACCTCAACGTGCTCGGCGACGCATTCGTGGTCGTCGTGGTGGGCGGCATGGGCTCGATCAGCGGCGCCTATCTTGCGGCCGTGATCATCGCCGAGATCAAGGCGCTGTGCATCGGCCTCGGCGTGGTCGATATTGCCGGCTTCTCGGTCAACTTCTCCAAGCTCACCCTGGTCGCCGAATTTCTGGTGATGGCGGTCGTGCTGATCGTGCGGCCCTACGGCCTGCTCGGGCGCCCGCAGATCGCGGTGCGCAATACCGCCGCAGACGAGGAGCCGCTGCGCGCCTTCCCCTCCTCCGCCAAGCTCGCCGGCGTCGGCGTGGTGATCGTGCTCGCGCTCCTCCCGCTGATCGAGCGCTCATCGCCCTACGCCCTGGTGCTCGGCATCGACGTGCTCATCGCCGTGCTGTTCGCCGCCAGCCTGCATTTCATCATGGGCCCGGGCGGCATGCATTCCTTCGGGCACGCAGCCTATTTCGGGCTGGGCGCCTATGGCGCGGGCCTGCTGGTCAAGTTCTTTGCCGTCTCCATGCCGCTTGCGTTGCTGCTGGCGCCGTTCGCGGCCGGCGCCGGCGCATTGCTGTTCGGCTGGTTCGCCGTGCGCCTTTCCGGCGTCTATCTCGCGATGCTGACCCTCGCCTTCGCGCAGATCGTCTGGGCGATCGTGTTCCAGTGGGAAAACCTCACTGGCGGGTCAAACGGCATTCTCGGCATCTGGCCCACGGCGCCGTTCGACCTGCGCGGACGCTACTACCTGCTCACGCTCGCGCTCACCGTCTGCGGCGTGCTGGCGCTGTGGCGGATGCTGTTCTCGCCGTTCGGATATGCCATGCGCGCCGGCCGCGATTCACCGCTGCGCGCCGAGGCCATCGGCATCGACGTGAAGCGCGTGCATTGGGTCGCGTTCGCGATCGCCGGCCTCGTGTGCGGTATTGCCGGCGCACTGTTCGCCTTCGCCAAGGGATCGATCTCGCCCGAGACCATCTCGGTCGGCCGCTCTGTCGATGCGATGGTGATGGTGCTGCTGGGCGGAATCCAGACGCTCGCTGGGCCGGTGGTCGGAGCGACTGTCTTCTCGGTGCTGCAGGACACCATCATGCGCCAGACCGAGTACTGGCGCGCGCTGCTCGGCGGCATAATCCTGCTGCTGGTCCTCGTGTTTCCCGGCGGCATCGTCGGCGCGCTCGGCCGATGGTTCGCGATGCGCAGGAAGCCTTCATGAGCATGGCTGCGCCGAGCATCCTTGCGGTCCGCAACCTCGCGAAGGCGTTCGGCGGCGTGCACGCGGTCGACGACTTGAGCTTCGACATCCACGAAGGCGAGTTCCTGGCCTTGATCGGCCCCAACGGCGCCGGGAAGTCGACCTGCTTCAACATGATCAACGGCCAGCTCGTCCCGGACAGCGGCGACATCCGCTTCGCGGATCTCAGCATTTGCGGCCGCAGCCCGCGCGAGATCTGGCGGCTGGGCGTCGGGCGCACCTTCCAGGTCGCGGCGACCTTCGGCTCGATGACGGTTGTGGAGAACGTGCAGCTCGCGCTTACCAGCCACTTCGGGGAGATCTACCGCTTCGGCGCGGCTTTCGCGCCCCGCCATCGCGACCGCGCCATCGCGCTGCTCGCCCAGGTCGGAATGGCCGCGGTCGCCGACCGCGCCTGCAAGGAACTGGCCTATGGCGACGTGAAACGGGTCGAGCTCGCGATCGCGCTCGCCAACGCGCCGCGCCTTCTGCTCATGGACGAGCCGACCGCCGGCATGGCCCCGCGCGAGCGCAACGAGCTCATTGCATTGGTCAAGCGACTCGTGGTGGAACGCAAGATCTCGGTGCTGTTCACCGAGCATTCCATGGACGTGGTGTTCGCCTATGCCGACCGCATCATCGTGCTCGCGCGCGGCAAGCTCATCGCCGACGGCGATGCCGTGGCGATCCGCGACAACGCGCAGGTGCAGCAGGTCTACCTCGGCACCGGCCGCACCTTCACACCCCAGGCACCGGTTCTGCCAAAGGCGATCGGGCCATGAGCGACGCCATCCTGCAGGTCGAATCGCTCAAAGCGTGGTATGGCGCGGCGCAGATCCTGTTCGAGCCGACCTTTCATGTCGGCCGCGGCGAGGTGGTAGCGCTGATGGGCCGCAACGGCGCCGGCAAGTCGACGACGTTCAAGGCGCTGATGGCGCTGATCCCGCAGCGCGGCGGCGCGGTGCACTTCATGGGTGAGGATATTTCGAGGCTGCGGCCGTTCGAGATTGCGCGCCGCGGGCTCGGCTTCGTGCCGGAAGACCGCCGCGTGTTCGCCGATCTCACCGTGCGCGAGAATCTCGACATCGGCCGCCAGCCGCCCCGCCGCCATCCCGACGGCAGCGCGACGCCGACCTGGACGCCGGAAAAGCTGTTCGCGATCTTCCCCAATCTCGGCGCCATGCCCGACCGCCGCGGCGCCCACATGAGCGGCGGCGAGCAGCAGATGCTCACGGTTGCCCGCACGCTCATGGGCAATCCGCTGCTGGTGCTGCTCGACGAACCGTCGGAAGGGGTGGCGCCGGTCATCGTCGAGCAGATGGCCAACACCATCATCGAGCTCAAGAAGGAGGGACTATCCGTGCTCCTCTCCGAGCAGAACATGCATTTCGCCGAGCTGGTCTGCGACCGCGCCTACGTGCTCGAAAAAGGCCAGATCGAGTGGCACGGCCGCATGGCCGATCTCGCCCAAGACGTCGCGGCGCAACGCCGCCTGCTATCGGTATGACCATGGCTGACCGCCTCCGCTCCCGCAGACCCGCCGCCAGGACGGCCTATCGGCTCGACGAACAGATCGGCTTTTTGCTGCGAATCGCCATGCAGCGGCACACCTCGATCTTCATGTCGCAGATCATCCGGGGGCTCACGCAAACGCAATTCGCGGCGCTGGCAAAATTGCGCGAGGTCGGCCCCTGCTCGCAGAACCAGCTCGGCCGCCTGATCTTTCTCGATGCCGCCACCACCAAGGGCGTGGTCGATCGGCTGGCCGCGCGGGGCTTCATCACCGCCCGCGCCGACGCCAATGACCGCCGCCGCCGCGCCATCGCGCTCACCCAGAGCGGCAGCGACGCCGCCGAGGCGGCAATGAAGGTCGCCCGCCGCATCACCCGCGACACGCTCAAGCCGCTCACCGCGGCGGAGCAGCAGAGCGTCGCGCGGTTGCTGAAGAAGCTGACTTGACCACGCTCATCAATCGGGACAGCGACGGGGGCTCAAGGCGGATAGACCACGCAGGTCGGGATGAGGACGGTGTCGTAGATGCAGCGCCGCTCCTTGATCAGCAGCGTTTCACCCTGCTGCAGCAGCACGTCGTGGTACTTGCCCGACTGCAGAATCCGCGTCGGCTCGTCGATCAAGGTTTCCAAAACGAGATAATTCGCTTCCGCGGTGATGTAGGGCTCCTCGAAGGCCCGCACCCGGATATTGCTGATGAAATGCTGAATGTAGCGGGGCGCGAACATCTCGGTATGGGCGATGGCGTAGGCGCGATCTTTCAGCATGCCTATGCCTTCGCACGACATCAGCGACAGCGGCAGGTTGGCGTCGGCATTGTCGCGGGCGATCAGCCGGTAGACGCCGTCCTCGGTGAAGAATTCGGGCCAGCGCTCGATCTCGCAGCGGTCGAGCACCGCAGCGTATTCGAAGTGGAATTCCTCGACCAGGAAGCGCAGCTCAGCGAGCTTTGCACGGTCGATCGCCGGCGGCGGCACGAGCGGTTTGGCATTTCCCGCTTCTTCGCTCTTGCGCATGTCCTTGTCGGAAAACCGGTTCCCACTTTTCCGGGACATGCGCTAGAACCCCATCGACTCGCGGTAGTGCCGATACATCGACCGGATGGCGCGATCGGTGATCACCGTGTCCTCGCTCTCCTCGTCGTTCCCCAGCGGCGCGAGGCCGTGGCGGGGGACGGAGCGGCGCAGGCCGTCCTGCACGAACTTAAGCGCCTCGTTATCGTCGATGCCGAGGAAGCCGCCGGGCCCAAAGATGTTGTTTTGCCGCAGGCGGTGCTGCTCCATCTCCGGCGTGTCGTCGGCGTAGCCGAACGTCGTCCAGATCAGCATGAACTGGTGCGGGCCCATGGGCACGATCTGCCGCAGGCCGAGGATATTGGTCTGCCGCAGCAGGATGAGATTGGGCCAGATGGTGATCGCGTTGCTGGTCCAGGGCGTGTTCTTCTCGGGGATGAGCTGGATCACGCGGGGATCCGCAAGCTGCATCGCCGCATGGAACGAGCGGATCTCGGCCTTGCTTTCGTCGTCGCTCGGACGGCCTTGCGGCCTCGCATTGCAGAGCGTGGAATGCCGCCCCTTGGCGTCGGTCATGATGGCGGTCTTGTTGCCCGCGACGAACAGGCCGAACGTGGTCAGGTAGGTGTGCAGCAAGGTGGCGTGATAGGGGTCTTTCAGGTTCTCCTGATAGAGCTTCCAGTTGCCAGGCAGCGTGTTGCGGTGGACGCCCAGGATCTTGAGCTTGCGGCCGTCGAAGATGGTGTCGAACTGGTCGAGGATCTCGGATCCCAGATAGTCTTCCAGCGGCTCCATCTTGTCGCTGACCGACGCAAAGACGACGCCGTGGCGGCAGGTCACGTCGAGGCGGCGCAGATTGTGCTCGTCCAGCTTGAAATCCGCCGGCATGCCGCCCTTGCCCTTGACGCCGCGGCGAAACGGGACCGAGACCAGCGCACCCGAATGATCGTAGGTCCATTGGTGGTAGGGGCAGATGAACTGCTCGGCGTTGCCGCGATAGGTCTTGCAGAACTCGGCGCCGCGATGGGCGCAGCGGTTCTCGAACGCGTGCACCTCCCCCGCCTTGTCGCGCGCCACGACGATCGGGATCGAGCCGATATACGAGCGGATGTAGTCGCCGGGGCGCGGAAGCTCCGCTTCGAGCGCGACATAGTTCCAGGTTGGCCCGAGAAAGATGCGTTCAAGCTCGAGGTCGTACACGCGCCGATCGGTATAGACCCAGTCCGGGATCTCGGCCGGATCGGTGGGCCATTTCAGGTCCGCGATCGATTCCCGTGGGTGAAAGGCGGCCGCTTCTTCGAAGCGGGTCGGGTTCGTCATCCCCACAACTCCCAAAGCATATATTGAAATACTGGGCGATGAATTGCTGAGCGTCAATCCAGAGAAAATGCGACCTCGATGCGCTTGCTTTATTCGCGTGCAGGCCATCGTATGACGTCAGTACGGAAGGATATCTGAAACTCAGAGTTGATCGCGCAGACGATTCAACGCAACCCTGCGCTTCAACACAATACGCTTGAACACAATACGCTTCAACACAATGCGGAGCTCCTGATGGCCCTCGAGCCGCTCGCGACCAAAGGCAACGTCCTGCATCTCTATGAATTCCGGGTGAAGGAGGGAAAAGCGGACGAATTCATGAAGCTGTTCGAGGAATTCGACTATTCGCCGGAAAACCCGATGCACAAATCGGCGGCACAACTCAAGGACGGCGTGCTGTGCCGGCACCGCGAGGATCCGAACCGTTTCTACCTGATCGGTGAATGGAAGAGCGTCGAGGAGCACAGAAAGATCCTCAAGGTGGTGGCGGAGATGCGTCCGAAATTCATCGGCCTGATCGAGGGCGGGCCCGCGGGCTTCGTGCCGACCTATATCGACGTGGTCCTGAGCACGCCGCCGGAATATCTCCAGCCGCAGAGCTGAGCTATGACCTGGCATGCGGCAGCGAAGGTCGAGGACATCCGGGCGGGCGAGATCGTCGCAAGCGCGGTCGGCGCGGAGAACATCGCGCTCTACCGCATCGAGGGACGTATCTATGCCACATCCAACGTCTGCACCCACGCCTTTGCGCTCTTGTCCGACGGCTATCTCGACGGCGACTGCGTCGAATGTCCGATCCATCAGGCGCTGTTCCACGTGCCCACCGGCGAGGTGCTCGGCGCGCCCGCGACGGAGCCGCTGAAGACCTACGCGGCCAAGATCGAGGGCGACACTGTCTTCGTCGATGTGCCGGATTGACCCGACGCGCGCGAGTTGCCGCCACCCAGGCCGCTGCGATGAACGTTGAAGCGGCGCCGGCGCCCCTGCTGACGCTGCGGTCGATCTCCAAGACCTACGCCGCGCGCGACGGCGAGCCGGTCGTGGCCATCAGGGACGTGTCCTGCACCATTTGCGCAGGTGAGTTCGTCTCGATTCTGGGGCCGTCCGGCTGTGGCAAAAGCACCTTGATGTCGATCATCGCGGGGTTGCTCCCGCCGACATCCGGGAGCGCGGAATTCGCGCCGACCTGGCAAACGAGCCGGCTGCCGAATTTCGGCATCGTCTTTCAGGATCCGGTGCTGTTCCCCTGGCGCGACGTCAAGGCGAACGTGGCGCTGCCCGCCGAAGTGGTCGGGCTCGCGCGCGAGGAACGCGACCGGCGCGCGCGCGACCTGCTGCGCATGGTTGGGCTTGCCGGGTTCGAGCAGAAGTATCCGCACGAGCTGTCGGGCGGCATGCAGCAACGCGTGGCGATCGCG
>Ga0137415_10005385_pt1 | contig 12674 bp, 9 predicted proteins | sample CZODoug3_1_1_16f_FD_183082 | JGI IMG/M metagenome (GOLD analysis project Ga0137415, IMG submission 183082) | Vadose zone soil fungal communities from Angelo Coast Range Reserve, California, USA - CZODoug3_1_1_16fungal (Hybrid Assembly) | ecosystem: Environmental > Terrestrial > Soil > Vadose...
TACTCGATCGCCGACAAGTATCTCGTGGACCGCGGCCTGACGAACTACTGGGGCTACAACTCGATCGGCTTCCTCGCTCCCGACCCCCGGTTCGCATCGTCGGGAACTCCCGGGGAGCAGGTGGCCGAGTTCAAGACGATGGTCAAGACCCTCCACGAAGCGGGTATCGAGGTCATCCTCGACGTGGTCTACAACCACACCGCGGAAGGCAACCACCTCGGCCCTACCCTCGCTTTCCGGGGCATCGACAACGCCGCCTACTACCGCCTCGTGCCCGACGATAAGCGCCACTACATGGACTACACGGGCTGCGGCAACACGCTGAACATGACCCATCCGCGCACGCTCCAGCTGATCATGGACAGCCTGCGCTACTGGGTACTCGAGATGCACGTCGACGGCTTCCGCTTCGATCTCGCTTCCGCCCTCGCGCGGGAGTTCCACGACGTGGACCGTCTCTCCGCCTTCTTCGACGTCATCCAGCAGGATCCCGTGATCTCGCAGGTCAAGCTCATCGCGGAGCCGTGGGACCTGGGTGAGGGAGGCTATCAGGTTGGCAACTTCCCGGCGGGATGGGCGGAGTGGAACGGCCGCTACCGTGACGCCATCCGCCGCTACTGGAAGGGCGACGAATGGCAGGTCGCCGAGCTCGGCTACCGGCTGACCGGCTCCAGCGATCTCTACGAGCAGGGCGGGCGCCGGCCCTCGGCGAGCATCAACTTCGTCACCTCTCACGACGGATTCACCCTGGCCGACCTCGTCACGTATGACCTGAAGCACAACGAGGCGAACGGGGAGGAGAACCGCGACGGCACGGACGACAATGCCTCATGGAACTGCGGCATCGAAGGCCCGAGCGACGATCCCGCCGTCCAGGCCTTGCGCGAGCGTCAGATCCGCAACTTCCTCGCCACCCTCCTGCTCTCCCAGGGGGTCCCCATGCTCCTGGGGGGCGATGAGGTGGGTCGCACCCAGCACGGCAACAACAATGCCTATTGCCAGGACAACGAGATCTCCTGGCATCTCTGGCCACTGTCGCGGACAGCCCTCGCTCAGCTGAGCTTCACGAAGCGCTTGATCAGGCTGCGCCTCGACCATCCCGTCTTCCACCGGCGCCTGTTCTTCCAGGGCCGTCGCATTCACGGCTCGGCCGTCAAGGACCTCTCGTGGTTCCGTCCCGACGGCAAGGAGATGACCGAGGATGAGTGGAGCAGTAGCTTCACGCGTTGTCTCGGGCTGCGCCTGGCTGGAGACGCCATCGAGGAGACGGACGAGAAGGGGCAGCCCATCGTGGACGACACCTTCCTGCTCCTCTTGAACGCCCACCACGAGCCCATCCCCTTCATCCTGCCCGCCCACGAGGCGCGGGTGCGGTGGGAGCTGGTGCTGGACACGCGCGACTGGGAGATCGGGCCGCGTCTGCCCACCTTCCGCGCGGGCGAGAACTATCCGCTGGAGGCGCGCTCCCTCGCCGTGCTGCAGCTGCGGCGGCCGAGGGCGCGGACATGAGCGGACAGCTCGCGCGGAGGCGCGCGCACCGGATGCCCTTCGGCGCGGAGGCGCGCGACGACGGCACCACGCGCTTTCGCCTGTGGGCGCCCGCGGCGCGCAGTGTCGAGCTCTGGCTCGCCGACCGGGAGCAGGGGTTCGCCGTGCCCCGCGACGCCGCGGGATGGGCGGAATGGGTGACGCGCGAGGCGCCGCCCGGCTCCCGCTATTCGTTCAGGATCGACGGGGAGCTGCTCGTGCCCGACCCCGCTTCCCGCTTCCAGCCGGACGACGTCCACGGAGCCAGCGAGGTCGTCGATCCCCTCGACTTCGCATGGTCCGATGCCGAATGGCGCGGCCTGCCCCCGGAGCGTCTCGTCTTCTACGAGCTACACGTCGGGACGTTCAGCCCCGAAGGCACCTTCGCCGGCCTCGCCGACCGGCTCGATCACCTCGTCTCGCTCGGGGTGACGGCGGTGGAGCTCATGCCCGTCTCGGATTTCGCCGGGCGCCGCGGGTGGGGCTATGACGGCGTCCTCCCCTTCGCGCCGGAGAGCAGCTACGGGCGGCCGGAGACCCTCAAGGCGCTCGTGGAAGCTTGTCACGCCCGCGGCCTCGCCGTCTTCCTCGACGTCGTCTACAACCATTTCGGCCCCGAGGGGAACTACCTGCACCGCTACGCGCCGGCCTTCTTCAGCCGGGCGCACAAGACGCCGTGGGGCGATGCCGTCAACTTCGACGAGCCGGGATGCGAGGTCGTGCGGTCCTTCGTCGTCCACAACGCCCTGTACTGGCTCGAAGAATTTCATCTGGACGGTCTACGTCTCGACGCCGTGCACGCCATCGCGGATTCCTCGGCCCGGCACGTGCTCGTGGAGCTGGCCCGCGCCGTGGCCGAGGGCCCCGGGCGCGATCGGCTCGTGCATCTCGTCCTGGAGAACGACGGCAATGAATCGCGGTATCTCGCCCGCGCCGGCGAGGACAAGCGCCCCCTCTACCAGGCGCAGTGGAACGACGACCTCCACCACGCCCTCCACACCCTCTTGACCGGTGAGCAGGACGGCTACTACGCGGACTACCAGCCGCCGCTGCCGCACCTCGCGCGCGCCCTCTGCGAGGGCTTCGCCTTCCAGGGCGAGTGGTCGCCGTATCGCGGGCGCGTGAGGGGAGAGCCGAGCGCGGCCCTGCCGCCCACGGCGTTCGTGGGGTTCCTGCAGAACCACGATCAGGTCGGCAATCGCGCCCTCGGCGAGCGCATCACCGCCCTCGCCCCCGCCGAAGCGGTGCGGGCGGCCACCGCCGTGCTCCTGCTCGCGCCACCCCTGCCCCTCCTCTTCATGGGTCAGGAGTGGGCGGCTCCCGAGCCCTTCCTCTTCTTCTCCGAGCTGGGCGGAGATCTCGGGGCGGCCGTGTCGGAAGGTCGGCGGCGCGAGTTCGCCCGCTTCCCGGAGTTCGCGGGTCCGCGGGCCCGGATGCGCATCCCCGATCCCCAGGACGAGCGGACCTTCGCCCGCTCCGTCCTCGACTGGCGGCGCACCGCGCGAACGCCGTACCGGGAGTGGATCGATTTCCACCGCACGCTCCTCGACGTGCGAAGCCGCGAGATCATGCCCCTCCTGAGCGGCGAGCCCGTGCCGGAGACGCGTTGGGCGCTTCTTGCCGAAACGGCCCTGGAGGCGACCTGGACCTTTCCGGAGCAGCGCGTCCTTCGCCTGATCGCCAATCTGGGCGCCGAGCCCGTCCGCCATGACGGCCCCCAGCCGGACTGGGGCCGTGCGATCTACGGTTTGGGTCCGGGGGGGCCCGCGTGGACCGAGCTCCTGCCCTGGAGCGTCTACTGGTACATGTCGGAGACATCGCGGTGAGCGTGGAGCCCTTCGTGTTTCTCGGCTGCGTCGACCTGCGCGAGCTCTTGCCCTACGAGGCTCGAGACGTGCGCGAGCTCCTGGACCAGCTCGGCCGCGTTCCCGTCGAATCGCTCTTCTGCCACACCGCGGCGGCCTTGCTGCATCGGCCCGTCCTCCCCGCCGCTTATCCGAACGACTTCGCCGTCTGGGCGGGAGCGGAGATGCGGGATCAGCGTCTGGCCGAGCGCCTCGCCGCCATCGATCCCTTCGCCTCCGACTCCATGGAGCATGTGCGCGAGGAGCTGGTCGCGGTGATCAGCGATCACCTGCAGCACTTCCCCGCCCCCGCCCCCGCGGGCCCGACCGAGCCCTTCCGCTTCTTCCAGGCCCACTTGATCCCCGTCCCCACCGGCCACCAGGCGCGTACCCTTCGCGAGTTCCGGGACGCCCTCGCCGAGATCGACATCAGCGCGCTCTTCTACCACCTCATCGAGGCGCGATATCGCCTGGGGCGCCACCGCGGCGACTTCGCGGAGTGGGTCGCCTCTGCCCTCGACCGGCCCGAGGTGACCGAGCGCCTCGAGCGGATAGACCCGTACGTGGGCAGCCTCGAGCGCATGCGCGATCGTCACCTGACCGTGCTCACGGCCGCCCTGGACGAGCAGGCGCCGTGACCGCGGCCGTCTCTTGGGCGAAGCTGGACGACTACCGCGACGTCGCTCCGCGGGGCGCCGTCGACTTCCTGCTGCGGATCGGCGAGCGGCTGCGGGGCCGGCGCCTCGTCCACGTGAGCGCCTCCCGGTACGGACGCGTCATGGTCGAGCTGCTCAACCGTCTTGTGCCCATCCTCAACGATCTCGGCATCGACACGAGCTGGGAGATCCTCATCGGCTCCGCCGACTTCGAAGGGATCATGCGCACGGTGTCCAGGGGGCTCATGGGCACGGAGCAGGTGGTGACGGACGCCATGCTCGCGCGGCTCCGCGCCGTGAGCACGGAGAACGCGGCGCGCCTGCGCCTCGACGGCGATCTGGTCATGGTCCACGACACCGCGCCCCTCCTGCTCGTGGAGAGCCGCTCGCCGTCCGCCCGCTGGGTGTGGCGGTACCATCACGATCTCTCGTCCCCGCAGCCGCAGCTCTGGAACGCCCTCCGCCCCTTCGCCCAGCGCTACGACGCCGTGGTCTTCTCGCTGCCCCGGTTCGCGGCGCCCCTGACCGTGCCGCGCTTCATCGTGCACGCCTCCGTGGACCCCCTCTCCGAGCGGAACCGCGAGATGCCCCGCGCCGAGCAGGCCGCGCACCTGGAGCGGCTGCGCGTGCCCAGGGACAAGCCGTTCCTCCTCCAGGTCGGCCGCTTCGACCGCGCGCATGATCCGCTGGGCGTGATCAACGCCTACCGGCACGTGAAGAAGCACCACGACGTCCGGCTCGTCCTCGCCGGTCCGCCCCCCGGCCCGGGCGGCGACGTCCTCGCCGAAGTCCAGGAGGCGGCCAGCCACGATCCCGACGTGTCCGTGGTCTCGCTCCCCCCGGATCCCCAGTCCGAGGTGAACGCGCTGGAGCGCGCCGCCGTCATCGTCCTGCACAAGCCCCTGACCACGGGCTTCGGGATCGACGTGGCCGCGGCCATGTGGAAAGGCAAGCCGGTCATCGGCAGCGTGGCGGGCGGCATACCCGTCCAGATCGTGTCCGGCGTCACGGGCTATACGGTGGAGACGGTGGAAGGAGCGGCCTTCCGCACCCGCCAGCTCTTGAGCAACCCGGAGCTGATCGGTCGGATGGGCGCGGCGGGCCGCGAGCACATCCGACGGAACTTTCTCATCACCCGACACCTGGGCGACTACCTGGCGCTGCTCGCCCTGCTCACCCGGTGACATCGTGGACCACCCGCACGAATCCCTGGCCCCCCGCGGCGAGCCCAAAGAGTCCGGCGCGACTGATCTGGCCATCGGCGTGATCACGGCGGCAGGCGCCGCCGCAGTGGATTCGGTGGTCAAGATCGTCCGCGACGGCATGGCCGCGCATTTCGGCGGCCTCACCGCCGACGTCATCCATGTGGACGGCACGCTTGCCGACGACCGCGCGGGCCAGGTCGAGGAGATCGGCGAGGGACTGCGCCTCGTGCACGCGCGTCCGTCGAGCACGCTGCCGTCGAGGGACGACGGGAGCGGGTGGAGCGAGGGGCTCCGGACGGTGCTGGGCCTTGCGCGCGAGCGGGGTGCCCGGGGACTCATCATGCTCAACGGCGAGATCATCAGCATGACCCCGGAGTGGATCCGGTGCCTCGGTGAGCCCGTGCTCTCCGAAGGCCGCGGCTTCGTGCTGCCCGTCTACCAACGCGGCCGCTACGAGGGCACGCTCACCCAGCTCTTCGTGGTGCCGCTGCTCCGCGCGCTCTTCGGGCACCAGTTCTGGTATCCCATCGCCGACGAGTTCGCCTGCTCGGGCGAGGCAGCGGAGTTTCTCCTCGCCCAGGACGTCTGGACCACGGACATCGCGAGCCAGGGTCTGGAGTTCTGGCTGCCCGTGGCCATGTCCGGACAGGCGTTCCCCGTCGCGCAGTCCGTTCTCGGGCCGCGCGCCGTCTCGTCGCAGCGCCCGCCCGCTCCCCTCGGCCCCACCGTCGGGCGCGTGGCGGGCGCGCTCTTCGCCATCGCGGAGCGACACGAGGCCGCCTGGCTCGACGTGCGCGGATCCGAGCCCGTTCCCGTCTTCGGCGTCCCGCCCGGCCCCGCCTCCGGCACCACGGCCCGCGCCGCGCCGATCGATCCCGAGCGCATGCTCGTGGGCTTCCGGCAGGGTGTGCGCGACCTCCTGCCCATCTGGGAGCGAATCCTCGCTCCCGACGACCTGGGCGACATGCTCGCCCTGAGCGAGTATCCCTCCAGCGAGTTCCGGATGGGTGATCGCCTGTGGGCGAGAGTGGTCTACGATTTCCTCCTCGCCTACCGGGCGCGCGTCATGTACCGGAGCCATATCACCCAGTCCCTGGCTCCGCTGTACCTGGGACGGGTCGCCTCCCTCGTGCTGGAGACGCGCCTGCGGCCGGACGCCGCGGTCGCCCAATCGATGGAGCGCCTCGCCCGCGTCTTCGAGGACGAGAAGCCCTACCTGGTGGATCGCTGGCGATGAAGAAAGAGCGACGCCCCATCGTCATCACGCACGTCGGCCCCGCCCTCGAGGACGGGCGGTATCCCGTGAAGCGGGAGGTCGGGGACCGGCTCGTGGTCACCGCCGACATCTTCAAGGAAGGGCATGCCGTGCTCGCGGCCGCCATCGTCTTTCGCGCGCAGGACGAATCCGCCTGGCGCGAGTCCCCCATGCGTCTGGTCGACAACGACGGGTGGGCGGGCGACTTTCCTCTCGAGTCCAATACCCGCTACCAGTTCACCATCGAGGCGTGGACGGACGTCTTCGCCTCCTGGACGGACGAGACCGCGCGACGGCGCGCGGGCCGCCAGCCGGATCTCACGAGCGAGATCCTGGAAGGGGTCGAGCTGGTACATCGGAGCCGAGCGTCGGCCACGGGGCCCGACGCGGCCGTCCTGGATGACGCCCTCGCGCGGCTGGAGTCCTCGGGCGACCAGGCGGCCAAGCTCGACGTGCTCCTGGATCCCCGGTTGCGCGACGTCGTGAGCCGGGGGCAGGAGCGGCGGGACATCACCCGTTTCGAGCGGGAGCTCGAGGTGGTGGTGGATCGGCCGCGCGCGCGCTTCGCCTCGTGGTACGAGCTGTTCCCGCGCTCGCAGAGCGGGACGCCCGGGCGCCACGGCACCTTCGCGGACTGCATCACGCGGCTGCCCGAGGTGCGGCGCCTGGGCTTCGATGTCGTGTACCTGCCGCCCATCCACCCGATCGGACGGACCGGTCGCAAAGGCCGCGACAACTCGCTCGCGGCCGGCCCCGACGATCCGGGCAGCCCCTGGGCGATCGGCGGGCGGGAAGGCGGGCACACGGCCGTTCATCCGGAGCTCGGAACGCTCGAGGACTTCCGTCGCCTCGTCGCCGCCGCCGGAGAGCTCGACATCGAGATCGCCCTCGACCTCGCCTTCCAGTGCTCCCCGGATCACCCCTGGCTCCGCGAGCAGCCTGACTGGTTCTACCGGCGGCCCGACGGCACCATCCGGTACGCCGAGAACCCGCCCAAGAAGTACGAGGACATCGTTCCCATCAATTTCAGCTCGACGGCCTGGGAAGCGCTGTGGGAGGAGCTGCTCCGCGTCGTGCTCTTCTGGGTCGAGCAGGGCGTCCGCATCTTCCGGGTCGACAACCCGCACACGAAGCCGTTCGATTTCTGGCAGTGGCTCATCCGGGAGGTGCAGGACAGGCATCCCGAGGTCATCTTCCTCGCCGAGGCCTTCACCCGTCCCAAGATCATGCAGGAGCTGGCCAAGACGGGCTTCACCCAGTCGTATACCTATTTCACCTGGCGCAACTCGAAGGAGGAGCTGACGCAATACTTCCGGGAGCTGACCACGCCGCCCATGGTCGAATACTTCCGGGGTAACCTCTTCGTGAATACCCCGGACATCCTGTCCGAGGTGCTTCAGCGCGGGGGCCGCCCCGCCTTCAAGATGCGCGCGGCCCTCGCCGCCACCTTGTCCTCCCTCTGGGGCATGTACAGTGGCTTCGAGCTCTGTGAGTCGGAGGCGGTGGCCGCCGGCTCCGAGGAATACGCGAGCTCCGAGAAGTACGAGATCCGCGTCCGGGACTGGACGAGCCCCGGCCACATCACGGATTACATCGGGCGTCTCAACGCGATCCGTCGGGAGAATCCGGCGCTCCAGGCCTACGGCAACCTGCGCTTCTACGAGGCCGACAGCCCCCACGTGCTCTTCTACGGCAAGATGACGCCGGCCCGCGACAGCATCGTCCTCGTCGCGGTCAACCTGGATCCCTTCGCCGCCCACGAGACCACCCTTCACCTCCCCCTCGAGGAGATGGGCATGGCGGAGGGCGAGCCCATCGAACTCCACGAGCTCCTGTCCGACCACCGGCGGCTCGTGGGTGAGCGCTCCCTGACGGTCACCCTGGATCCGCAGGGGGAGCCCGCCGCGATTTATCGCGCGCAGCGGCCCGGCGGCGGGTGATGAGCGATCCCCTCTGGTACAAGGACGCCGTCTTCTACGAGCTGCACGTCCGCACCTTTCAGGACGGCAACGGCGACGGGATCGGCGATTTCCCGGGGCTGACGAGCCGGCTCGACTATCTCAAGGAGCTGGGCGTCGACTGTCTCTGGCTCCTCCCCTTCTATCCGTCGCCTCTCCGCGACGACGGCTACGACGTGTCGGACTATCGCTCCGTCCATCCCGACTACGGGACGACGGCCGACTTCGAGCGCTTCCTCGAGGCCGCCCATGCCCACGGCCTCCGCGTCATCGCGGACTTCGTGATGAACCACACCTCGGATCAGCATCCCTGGTTCCAGGCGGCGCGGCGGTCTGCCGACTCGCCGTACCGCGACTACTACGTGTGGAGCGACACGGATCAGCGCTTCCGCGAGGCGCGGATCATCTTCGTCGACTCCGAGCCCTCGAACTGGACCTGGGATCCGGTCGCCAAGGCCTACTACTGGCACCGCTTCTTCCAGCACCAGCCCGACCTCAACTACGACAATCCCTCCGTGCGCCGAGAGGTGCTCGACACCATGCAGTTCTGGCTCGACCGCGGTCTCGACGGTTACCGGTGCGATGCCGTGCCGTACCTCTTCGAGCGCGACGGCACCAACTGCGAGAACCTGCCGGAGACCCACGAGTTCCTGCGCGAGGTGCGGGCCCAGATCGAGGCGCGCCACGAGGGACGCATCCTCCTCGCCGAGGCCAACCAGTGGCCGGCCGACGTCCGGCCCTACTTCGGCAACGGCGACGAGTTCCACATGGCCTTTCACTTCCCCCTCATGCCGCGCATCTTCCTGGCCGTGCGCCACGCCGACCGGCGTCCCATCACCGACATCTTCCTCCACACGCCCGAGATCCCCTCCTCGTGCCAGTGGTGCCTCTTCCTTCGCAACCACGACGAGCTCACTCTGGAGATGGTCAGCGAGGAGGAGCGGCGGCGGCTCTACCACGCCTATAGCGCCGACCCGCGCATGCGGCTCAACCTCGGCATCCGGCGGCGCCTCGCCCCCCTCCTCGACAACGACCGCCGGAAGATCGAGCTGCTCACGAGCCTGCTCTTCACCCTGCCGGGGAGTCCCATCCTCTATTACGGCGACGAGGTGGGCATGGGGGACAACATCTATCTGGGCGACCGCAACGGGGTGCGGACGCCCATGCAGTGGACGGGCGATCGCAACGCGGGCTTCTCCCGCGCGGACGCGGCCCGCCTGTACCTGCCGCTCATCGTGGATCCCGTCTACGGCTACCAGTCGATCAATGTCGAGGCACAGCAGCGCACGCCGTCCTCGCTGCTCAACTGGATGAAGCACCTCATCGGGGCCCGCAAGAAGACGCGGGTGTTCGGCCGGGGGACGCTCCGTTTCCTGCGCCCCGCCAACGACAGCGTACTCGCCCACGTCCGCGAGTACGAGGGCGAGACGGTTCTGGCCGTCCACAATCTCTCCGGCGCGGCCCAGCCCGTCGAGCTCGACCTCCGCCCCTGGGCCGGGCACACGCCGATCGAGCTCCTGGGCGAGACCCGGTTTCCCCCCGTTCGCGAACAGCCGTACTTCGTCAGCCTGGCGCCCTACGGCTACTACTGGTTCCGCCTCCAGCCCCCGCGGCAGGAGCAGATCTTCTATGGCGTCGAAGAGATCACTCTCTGAGCCCGAGGTGGTGGTAGACCTTCTCGAAGGGCAGGGGCGGGGCCGCCTCAAGGATTTCGTCGCCGGCCAGCGCTGGTTCGCCGCCAAGGCCCACGGCATCGACTCCGTCGAGGTCGAGGACTGGGCCGTCCTCACGCCCGACATCCTGCTCCTCCTCCTGCGCGTGGACGGCGAGCGCTACTACACGCCGCTTGCCATCGGCGCCGCCGGCGACGTCGCCGCCGCCGACGTGGCGGGCCGCCTCGAGGGACGGGCGCTCATCGACGCCCACGTGGAGCCGACCTTCGGCCGGCAGCTGCTCGCCGCCATCGCGTCCGAGCGGCAGCTTCCCGGGCGGGCCGGCCGCTTCGTGTGTCACGCGCTGCCCTCCCACGCGGCGGCGACGATGGACGAGGTGGTCACCTCCCGTCGTATCTCGGGAGAGCAGAGCAATACCTCCATCGTCTTCGACCGACGGCTGATCTTGAAGTCGATCAGAAGGCCGCAAGGCGGCATCAATCCGGAGCTGGAAGTCCTGCACTTCCTCACGAGCCGAACCCACTTCAGCCATGTCCCGCGGCTCGCCGGCTGGATCGAGTACGTGGGTCCATCCGGTCAGGTCGCCACTCTCGGCCTGCTCCAGGAGTTCATCGAGAACGCGGGAGATGGCTGGCGCCATACCGTGGCCACTCTCGACGACCTCTGCGAGGCCCTCGAGCGGATCGTCGGAGAGGGCGACACCGAGCAGGCCGACGATCGCATCGCCTCGATCGCCGGCCCATTGCCCCGCGATATCCGGGATCTGGGCGCGATCACGGGCGGGCTCCATACCGCCCTCGCCTCCGATCCGCTCCTGCCCGCCTTCAGTCCAGAGCCCGTCACCCACGAGGACGTGGGCCGCTGGTGCTCCCGGATCGCCCGCGAGCTCGAGGCGCTCGCCTCCGACACCACGTCGATCCCCGCGGAGTCGCTTCCGGGTCTTCGCCTCATTCGCGAGGCGCTCCGGCGCGCGTCGGATCACATCGATGCCGCGGTCGGCCATATCGGGCTTCTGGGGAGCGCGCGGACGCACAAGATCCGCTGCCATGGCGACTACCACCTGGGCCAGGTCCTCAAGACGGACGACGGCTTCGCCATCCTGGACTTCGAAGGCGAGCCCGCGCGGCCCCTCGAGGAGCGCCGGGCCAAGCAGCCGCCCCTTCGCGACGTCGCAGGCATGCTCCGCTCGCTGAACTATGCCGTGCACACCACGGTCGGGCGGCGCCCGCCCGCGGAGCGCGAGCGCGCTCTTCGCTGGCTCGTCACCTGGGAGCGGCATGCCCGCCGCGCTTTCCTCGACGGCTACGGGGCGGCCGTGGCGGAGAGCCCCGTCCGCCTCGTGCCCAAGTCCGAGGAGGAGCTGGCGAGAGCGTGCGCGGTCTTCGAGCTCGAGAAGGCCTGCTACGAGCTTCGGTACGAGCTAAACAATCGCCCCGGCTGGGCGTCCATTCCCGCCGGCGGCATTCTGCGCATCCTCGAGTCATCCGCGGTATCCGGCTAGGTCAGAACGCGACCGCGCCCACCGTGACCGTCTGACCCGGTAATCCTATCCCTGCGGTCGGGTCGCGCCGAACGCCACCATCGCGGCTCCAGAGGAACCATCCGAGATACAAGAGCTTCCGTCGTGCGCGAGCGTGCGCGAGCCTGGCACAGCCTATGCGAGGGCATCGGGCGTCGGCTGCCGACGCGCAGAGACAGAAAGAGGAGGCTCCAGATGCTTCGCATGAATCGCGGAACGACTCGGACGCTGGCGACATCGCTGACGGCTCTGGCCTTGCTCGCCGGATGCATCTATTCGAAAGAGACGACGACGGAGCGCCAGGTTCCCGTGGCGGTAGTGGCAGCAACTCCTGAGCGGGTGGTGACGTATCCCGAAGGCCGCTATGTGCTCTACGGCGATGGAACGAAGGTGCCCTACTACTGGGTGTGGATGCCCACGGGGGTGACCGCGCCGATGCCTCCGACGCCACCTCCCGTGCCTGTCCGCTAGTCGAGGGGGGGCGAGCCATGCCTGAGACAGCCGGGGATCTGGTCGCGGTCTTCCTGGGTCTGACCGTGCTGTGGTTTCTCTGGGGCGTCCTCACCGGAGAGCACCACCAGCGACGCGACAGCCACTCGAAGTCCGAACGGGTAGGACGGCTGTCACGTCACTGACCTCGTCGCTGCTCGTCAACCGCTCCGAGTCGCCGAGTGGCCCGAGCCGCCACCTCGTTCCGCACGACGGCGCCTGCCGCGGGGCGAGGCATCGTGGGTGATGCATGGCCCTGCTACAGCTTCTTCTCACTCTTCTTTCGCGCACCACCGGCCGCGTGTTCAATACCGCCTTCGCCTGGGCTAACCATCACGCTCTTCGGGCGCGTTCCGCCTCGGCGGCAGATCTACCTCTCCATGATGTCGTTTGCGGCCCTGGCCTGGCTCATTGCCGCGATGGGTATCGCCTTCCCCTCCCTCGCGACCTTCCTTGTCGCTTTCATGACGATACCGGCGTGGGTGCATCCGGGCTGGATCCGGCTCGCCATGGCTGTGATCACCCTCGTCTCTCCGCTCGCCGTGGGA
>Ga0137415_10005387_pt1 | contig 12673 bp, 6 predicted proteins | sample CZODoug3_1_1_16f_FD_183082 | JGI IMG/M metagenome (GOLD analysis project Ga0137415, IMG submission 183082) | Vadose zone soil fungal communities from Angelo Coast Range Reserve, California, USA - CZODoug3_1_1_16fungal (Hybrid Assembly) | ecosystem: Environmental > Terrestrial > Soil > Vadose...
TACTGCATGAGCTGTGAAGAATTCCGGACGGAGGAGGGTAATGTTGTCATTGTCTCCCCCCCCCGTACCATGGTCAGCCCTGCGTGACAGTGCGTCAGACTTCCCCATAGTGCGTCCCGGACGATGGTGCATGTCAAAGTTGAACCTGGAGAGGTAAAGAGACCAACGAGCTTGGCGACGATTGAGTTTCTTTGCTGTCATGAAGTGCTCGAGGTTCTTGTGGTCTGTGTGGATTTCAAACTTGTGACGAGCTCCTTCCAGGAAATGGCGCCAGTCCTCTAGGGCACGGATGATTGCAAGCATCTCCTTGTCGTGGATCTCGTAGTTGCGTTCCACAGCATTGAGACTCTTTGAGTAGTAGGCTACAGGGTGCCACATGTTGTCCGTTGGAGACTGCTGTGAGAGGACTGCTCCGGTAGCAAAATCGGAGCTGTCCGCTTCAACCCGGAAAGGCCGACTGTCATCCGGAAACATCAGGATAGGTGCGGACACCACGCGCTTTCGGATTGCCTCAAAGGCGGAGCTCTCCGGGTCTCTCCAATGCCAATCGGAGTTGTTCTGGGTGAGGTCAAACAACGGCCGGGCAAGGTCAGAGAATCCCTGGATGAAGCGACGGTAGAAGTTGGTGAAGCCCAAGAAGGACTGCACCTCCTTCTTGCTGCTTGGGGTAGGCCATTCCGCAACTCCGGCGATCTTTACTGGGTCCATCTCTGCCTGTCCATGCGAAATGATGAGTCCTAGGTACTCAATCTTCGTCCGGGCGAACTCGCATTTGTCATGGCGAAGGTAGAGTTTGTACTGTCGGAGTCGTTCCAGCACCAAGCGTGTCACTCGGTCATGCTCTTCCATTGTCTCCGTGAAGATGAGGATATCATCCAGGTAAACACAGACAACTCCTTCGGAGATCAGGTCCTGGAAAATATCGTTCATCATGGTCTGGAAGGTAGCGGGACTGTTGGTGAGGCCAAAGAACATAACTAGGGGCTCAAAGAGTCCCCGGTTAGTCCGGAAGGCAGCCTTCCATTCGTCACCTTCCTTGATGCGGACATTGTTGTATCCCCAGCGGACATCGAGTTTGGTGAAGTAATGTGCACCCCGGAGACGATTTATGAGGTCGGAGATGAGCGGGAGCGGATAGACATTCTTAATCGTCTTGGAGTTCAGCGTCCGGTAGTCCTGAACAAGCCGGAGGGACCCGTCCTTCTTCTTGATGAAGAAGACCGGTGCAGCCATGGGTGATTTGGATGGGCGGATACGTCCGGAAGCCAGGTTCTCCTCAATGAAGGCATCCAGCTGTTCCTGTTCGTTCGGAGAGAGCGGGTAGACCTTGGTGGAGGATGCCTTCGCACCTAGTTCGAGTTCAATGGCATGGTCCCATGTTTTCCGCTCCGGGAGCTCATCAAACGACTCCTTGGAGAAGATGTCCTCAAAGTCATGGAAAGCCTTCGGTACGGAGTCCCGGAATGATTTTGGAGGTGCGGAGTTCTTGGCAAATGCTTCGGAGAGACGTTGTGAGTGGGTAGCATTCGCTCGAATAAACTCCGCTTGGTCGTAGATAGTGGTCATAAAGATCCGGTCTCCTTCCTCAATCTCATCCTGAGCTCCTGTGTCGTCTGCATCATCTCCGGAGTCATCGGAGTCGTCCTCCATGTCTGGATAGTGCTCCGGAGTGTCCTCAATAATCTCCTCGACAGTGGGCATGGGGCCAGCATGACAGGCACGCAGGTGACGGGCTTCTAGCTGGCGCTGGTGGCGTTCCTGTTTGATCTCCGTCCTGCAGGTGCTGCAGCGACCCGGACAGCGTGACATCTTGACCTCCTTCGTAATCCAGTCAACCTCCGGATTGTGCTCCTTAAGCCAGGTGTATCCTAGGATTGCATCCTGCTTTCCGAGACCCGTTACTGCAAACTGGACCCGTTCGGAGTGGTCCCTGTAGCGCAGGACAACATCCACTACTTCACGGATAGATCCTGCTTCGTTCAGTGTCCCGTCGACATTGTACACAGGAATAGGACGACTCAGGGTCTTTGTAGTGATCCTATTCCTGTCCACAAAGCCTTTATCCACAAAGAGACCAGTAGCTCCGCAGTCAAGGAGAGCCGAGAAGGATATCAGCTGCTGAGTGTCTGTGGTGACTATCTCAACCTTAAGGTGTAGGGAATTCTCCGAAGGTGTGGAGGCGACCACATACTTGCGAGGGAGTCTCCGCTCCCAGCGGGGCAGGCAGGGAAGGTGAATTGGAGAGGAGGGGATGGTGGTCTGAGTTGGTTGTACATCGGCGGCAGTCGGATCAGGAGAGGTTTCTGGGCCATCTTCTACCGAATAAACCTCAAGGGGAGCATACCGATTGCGTGACGACAACAGGGGTGTATGGTTTGCCCTCTTACCCTTCGACCCTCTCCGAGGAGCCTTCCGAAACTCCGGAGATGGAATCTCCGTTGTTTCCATGTCAGCTTGAGAGAGGACCTGGTTGAGCCAGTCCTCCCTTTCACCCGGAGTCATGTAACGGATGTCATGGGCTTTTGGACATTCCCCTGTAAGGTGCTCAGGTTCTCCGCATCGTCCACAGATGTTGAGTGCAGCCGGAGTGTCCGGAGATGAGTTATCCGGAATCGGAGAGGTCAGATCATTATCCGGAATGGGTGCCAAGGCGTGACGAGCACCGTGGAAGGCCTGATTTGCCGTTCGGTTGGCGTCGAAAATGTGCGCGGCATGGTACCACCCCTCTGGATCATTATCCGCTGGTCTCCCTGTCACCATCTCTGCAATTCGGTCCTGGATATCCCTATCCAGACCTTTCCGGAATTTCATTACGATGGAGAGGCCATCCTTGTAACCTGCCTCGTCCACCAGCTCGGAAAACTCGTCAATGTAGTCGTCTACTGCCTTCTTGCCTTGGTGGTAGTCCCTGGATTCGAGCTTTGTGAGAGCTGTCATTGCCTCATTCCTGGGGCAGAAATTAGAGGAGAAGTCCTGTTCAAAGTCTCGCCAGGAGAGGAAGAATGGTAGGTCCTCCAGGGCCTCCCTTCGAAGGATACGATTAGCATAAATAGAGGCACGTCCGGACTTCAAAAAGGAGAGGGCCCATTTGATCTGGGTCTGTTCATCTCGGAACTGATCCCCACAGAGGGAGATATACAGCCGGCATGAGTTAAGGAATGCACGGCCTTTGAGACGGTCTCCATCAAAGTTGTTTGGGGCTGCTGGCTTCAAGCCATATGCCCGGACGTTGGGTATATAGGTCTCCGGAGATTCCGGAGTCACCGGAATGGAGACTTCCGGCGCAGAAGGTGCGTTCCTGGGTATCTGTGATTCTCCGAGACCGGGTAGACGCTGTAGCAGTTGGAGAAGGCGATTTAGGGCATCTAGTTGGACCCTTGCCTGCTCCTGAATCTGAAGGAGTCCGGATTCGAGTCTAGAGACGCGGTCAACCGCATCAGATGTTATCTCGGCCGGGTTCTCATTCATAATAACAAGAGGCAGTGCAGAAGAGAGGAGGGGGGTTGGGTGCAGCATATACAGAGAGAGGGTGAGCGCTCCGAGTCACTCTTGTCAATCTTGTATCTAACAGTGCTGCTAGGTGCACACAACTTCCAGTCCTCAAAGGAGAGAGTATTCTACTGTAAGGGCAACCTTGCAGTGTCGAGGCAATCACTCAGACTAGCAAGGGAGAATCCAAAGAGAATATATAAGAGGAATATAATACATGAGAATAATATGCCACTGACCTAGCAAGGGAGAATCCAAAGAGAATACTCTAAGGAAACCTTGCTAGGAGTGCAAGAGAACACGTATACAGAAACAGCGTGAGAAGGGACTGTACAGTCAGAGCGAGATGAAACTAGTCCAGAAGGAGTAAGGTAAAGTCCGAGGGCTCCGGAAGGACTCCGAGGGACTCCAAGGATTCCGGAGGTCCGGAAAGGTGTAGGAATGGATCGGAAAGGATAGGAAAGGATAGGAAAGGATAGGGAGTCCCCTTACAGTCAGGACACTGGGATTTCGTTCAGGCCTTACCCAGGCCGGTATTAGATTTACCCCATGGGAATGATTCTAATCGGTTCTGAGACCTGGCCTGGTAAACCAGAGCCAGGAATATATCCTATGGCACACCACCCACACCATTCCACACAACCTATTATTTGGAGTCTCTTCCTCACACTCCTAGTGTACATACAAATGCACTCCCAGAGATGTCAGGACACGCATTTGACCGCCTAATGAAGTGATATTTCCCTGCGTGCAGCAAAAGAAATTTGCAAATGCAATCCTTTGGGGCTCCATCTCGCAAAGTTGCAGTAAGTGCTATCAAGCGGGTCTTCCTCCCATGCCACATAGGGAGTCGCTCGCGTAAGTACCCTATTCGGCGATACAAGGGTCGAAACAGTGCGCCCCAGAAATATAATAAGTGGGCCTCATCCACACCTAGGGCAAGTATACGATCCCAAAACTCCTTAACTCCCAGTAGTTGGCTGAAGTCCCTCGACGCCAGCTCTTCTGGGGATACCATCACCATGGTAAAGCCTTTGATAGCTTCTTGCCAAATGTTACGGTTTGCTTTCCGGGCAACATCAACTGTGTCCGAATTGATCACGATCGCTGTCAGACCTGCTTCGCGCGATTGTTTGGCCTAGGCTCGATGTTATAAATCAACACCCATCGTACGCCTACTCATCACATGCTATTTACTTTCTACCACATGATCGCTCATATGACTTTATCTTTCTTATCTTACTATCTATACTTATCTCTACTATCGCTTATCTTTATTCTGATGGAATCCTCTCGGATCTCCATCACCCCTTACGACAACACACTCCTTATTGTTCTTACTCATTCCACACTCATTCTGACTTATGCCAAGTCTTCTCTAGAATCTCTACCATATGCTCATCTTATCTTATGCTCACCATTGGCTGATTAGATACTTCTCTCATTCCTATGTATTCCGATTGGATGATAGTTTATCTTGTTATCACATGGACGCTTACTTATCTAGTCTCGTGACTTGCTACCTATTGTGTATATAAGTCTCTTAGCTATGCAATAGAACGCCAGTCTTGAGCTGGTCTATCCTCCCAACAGTTCACTGCTCGCAATCCGACAACTTGAAGATCTCAGCCTTCAAGACCCTTATTCCTTTTCTCATATCATACACGACCTTGGCCCTCATAAGCAAAGCTCAGTTGGTCGCTGACAAAAGCTCAAGACTGTCCTACCAACCTTGCGTATGATCGTTACCTTCTCTCTTATCCTCATCATACTCTCCATCCTCCTCCTTACCTTCATCTTCCAACATTACCGTTGTTCCGCTAACTTTGGAGTATACATCCATCGTCGAGCGAACCATACAGTCTATCGTCTATCAACAGAAGTCCAAGTCCCTCTCTCCAAGAAGTCTCAAGACCGCTCTCTTCCTCCCTATACCTTTCATCATCATTAAAGTTGCCCATCATTCACTACTCCATCTATTTCACGATCCCTTTCCTTAACTTCCTTTTCCTGTCAGGATTTGGAATCATCTACGTTGTCCTTACACTCAAGTACAACGTCGACGACGAGTTTGGATCGTTCACTATTAGATTTGGGAAAGAACATCTGCAACCACCTGACGAAGAAGTGTATACAACGCCTAACGGCTCGAGACCTCCCACTCCCCCACCGCATCCTCCTCTTCGCCGTCAGAATCGAAACGGTCGTACAGCACCATCCATAATCATTGAACGAAGCGACATCAGCCCCTCTACGTCGTACGGAGAACCAATCCCTATCTCTAACGACGCACCAGCACCTCCTTCCACACCTAGTGGTGGATCGAGAGATTTATTCCCTCTCCGTCGCTCGTAGATGCGAGGACCTGCTTCCAGACGCAATCAATATATTTATGCACTCGAATTCCCCAATGGTGACCCTTTCAATACACCAATCGCCCCCCCTCCTGTCCGATTTGATATTCGGACACAAGTCGCAAGATCATCTGGTCCAGGACCAGCCCGCACGTATCGACGAAGAATTAGAGCCGCTCGAAGAGTTCAACTCGCCAAAGAACGTCGAGAAGCTCACATCCCTCCGCTCTCAACTCGTCGAAAGGACTACTCACGATCGGAAAGAACTCTCCGCCCTCGACTTAGGACTATTCATTACAACTGTTGACTGTATATTCGATCCGCTACCTTCCTCTCTTGTACAACTACCTACTCCTATCTCGGCTGGACCTTCTATTCTTCTTACGCCGCCTTCCCTATTTAACCGCATCATTACTCTACAGGCCCGACTCGAAAAAGCTAGATACGAACTAACCTTGTTGCCACGTTGTCTACCACTTCCAGACGACGAGGAACCTACGGAGTTTACGGACCATCAGATAGTGAAGGAGAAGAAGCATATAGGTCACCAGTAGGGTCACAATCTAGATCGAATTCCCCAGTATCGTCGAGACAATCAGAAGAAGAAGTCGATAATCTTCTTTCACAACATTCACGCCCATCTTCTAATCAATCACCGCAATCATCATCATCAGAATCATTGGTACCACCGCCGGTACCTCCGAATACAATGGCTACTCCCGCTGCACCCAAAGAACAGGGTCGTCGTCCTGACCCATTTACGAAACGAAGCGATTATGAGTTGTTCAAGCGACAACTCACTACATTTTTCATAGCAAACGATGCTATCTACGATACCGATATCAAGAAGATTCTATTCACCCTCTCTTACATGACCGATGGCGCACCAGGCGCCTGGGCACAATACCGAATCGAACAAGCACAGACACAGGCAGTCAATAGCATCATTCCTGATGCCGCCTGGGGAAGTTGGAACACATTCTCAACGGACTTAGACACCGCTTTCGAAGACCCCAACAAAGCCCGAAACGCACTCAATGAACTAGAAGCCGTCGCTTGGCGCGGACCGAAAGAACCTATGACCGAGTTCTTTCAACGTCTCGATATCCTTGCCACACGAGCAGGATATGACACCAACGATAACTACATGATCGGAATTCTCGAACACCGACTCCCGATCGAGTACATTGATTACGTCTATCTCGAACGTCCAGTTCCAACCACTTATGCAAACTATAAACTCCGCATCATCGAAAAAGACAATCTCATCCGCCGTCGCAACGCTATAACATCTGGACATCGCACTCTTCTTGGAGGAACACCACAACGCACGGGTGGAACTCAGAAGACAGGAACAGGAATTACCTATGGAGGACAAGGTCAACCAATGGATATTGGTCGACAGAAAACAAATCGAAGGATTTGGAACGATAAACAACCCTATCGCCCACAGAACAAATCTTTCGGATCGTCGACTAAACCTCCTCCAAAGGATCTAGCGAATTACCAATGTTATGGTTGTGGAAAATACGGACACCTTCGCAAAGATTGTCTCGCCCCCAAGAATAAATCGCCCAATTCCCGCATGAATCTTCGCTCTTTCGCCGAAACTCTTGATGACGCAGATAAAGATTATCTGAAGGGTTTTCTAGGAGTTCAAAGGATTTGACAGCCCCTTTGAACAAAGAACATTTCGCGAATCAATACTCTGTACTAACACCCTATGCACACCACTCCGAATCATCCTCCTCGCTTCAAATGTGTAACATCACCTACGAGTTAAATAGCAACGATTTCGCAACAAAGTCTGTCCCCACTGAGGCGTCGCACCTCATGGCTCGCAAAATGCTGGAACGAATAACCGGCACACCGTTTGGAGGAAACACTAGCAACTCCACTGACCAAAGCAGAGATCAACGACGATCGTCTGGACTCGGGGTATCGAGGATAAAGAAAGACCAAGGATCGGGGACGCCTGATACCTGGACAAATACCAAGGAAGCGACTTCATCTACACCGCATGCAAATGAAGCCTTGACGAATACCGAAGACCGGTCACCTTCGAAGGACGAAACACAGATGTCAAATGCCTGTGACAATACGAACGAATCAAGCAGCAGCCATATATTCCCATCACCGCAGAAATTGAAGAAAAAGAAGAGTCGACGTCGCCGTGCTGAGAATCAGCGACAGTCCTTTTCTAATTCTTTGGAACAGTTATCGACAATCCTTGAGGAAGATTCACCTTCAGTAGACGCAGTCCTGGATGATATTCCCCGAGTTGAAAATCGACATTCTTATCAACGACGTTTCAATGGAATGAAACAAACCCCGCATACCGCACCATGGATCGCTCAGCGCATTCATGAAGACAAACCTCCCGCAGCAATTGGAATCCTCAGAGCTTGGACACATATTGATCGACAATCCGAAGCAGACGAAACAACTATCGAGCAATTGAACCAACTTGCCGACAATGAAGTTGTTGTCGCTTTACAAGAACTCGCATCGCCGAAGCAATATATCCAAGGCTCTGGAGGTAACAAACTCCACATGAACGTTACCCTACTCCCGAATCAAAAACCCGCAATTCAAGTCAAAGCACTAGTCGATAGTGGAAGCACCGGCTCATGCATCCACCGACAACTAGTCGAAGAATATAACCTCCCTACCAAAAAACTCCCTCGCCCCATCCCGGTTTATAACGCAGACGGAACTTTAAACCAAGATGGTGATATCAAGGAAACAGTAACGCTACGCTTATTAGTGCAAGATCACGAAGAGAACATCACTCTTGCCGTTTCAAATATAGGCAAAGCAGACATATTCCTTGGCTTCGAATGGCTCAAATATCACAACCCATCTATCGACTGGACTAAATCACGCCTCACTATGGATCGTTGTCCACACACTTGTCGATACATAACCCGTGTTAACGAGCTTGAAGAAGAAACAGAAGAATCTATCGAAAATGAAGAAACCGACAATGAGGACATCATTTCCTTTGAAGAAGGAGATCGTCTCTACACCTTCGATATCGATAGATATCTCAACTCACAGTCCGCAAAATCATTCTATCTCAATCGTACGAATTACGATTACGTCCGACAATACGACCCCGAATATGGCAAATCAAAAGATTGGAAAGACATCGTCCCTCCGCAATATCATTCCTACGAAGATATCTTTACCAAGAAAGATTTCGACAAACTCCCTGAACGAAGACCTTGGGACCATGCAATCGAACTCACTCCTGGGTTCAAACCCACCGATTGCAAAACATATCCTTTATCGCAACAAGAACAAAAGGATCTTCAGGAATTTATCGACGAAAATCTTCGTACTGGACGCATTCGCCCATCGAAATCCCCTATGGCCTCACCTTTTTTCTTTGTCAAGAAGAAAGATGGAAAACTTCGCCCTACACAAGATTATCGAAAGCTAAACGATTTAACAATCAAAAATTGCTATCCATTGCCACTAATTAGCGAATTAATCGACAAGCTTTCTGGCGCAAAAGTTTTCACCAAGATGGATGTTCGATGGGGATACAACAATATTCGCATCAAAGAAGGAGACGAATGGAAAGCCGCATTCCGCACCAATCAGGGATTATTCGAACCGACTGTCATGTTTTTCGGTTTAACGAATTCACCCGCCACATTCCAGTCCTTCATGAATCACATATTCCACGACCTCATCATGCAAGGACACGTCGCTGTCTATATGGACGATATACTCATTTTCACGAATGATCACAAACAACACGCACAAATCGTCAAACAAGTTTTGCAAATCCTACGCGATAACAACCTTTTCCTTAAACCGGAAAAATGCGTATTCCACGCACCCGAAGTCGAATACCTTGGAGTTATTATTGGACACAATCAAGTTCGTATGGATCCCACGAAGACTTCTGCGATCCACGATTGGCCAATACCGAAAACAAAAAAGGAACTTCAGCGTTTTCTAGGATTTTGTAACTTTTATCGACGATTTATACTCAACTATTCCCGCATTGCAAAACCCCTCACCTATCTCACCGGAAATGTCCCATGGACATGGACTGAAACCGAACAATCCGCGTTTCAACAACTCATCACCGCGATAACATCCGAACCCGTCCTCACCCTTCCTAATCCCAAAGGTCAATTTCGAATCGAAGCTGATGCTTCTGATTACGCCATAGGCGCTGTCTTATCGCAACTCCAAAACAATAAATGGCACCCCATCGCATATCTTTCGAAATCTCTCACAGAAACACAACGCAATTACGAGATTTACGACAAAGAAATGCTTGCGATCATGCTTGCTTTGGAAGAATGGCGGCACTATCTTATTGGCGCAGACGAAATATTCGAAATATGGACCGATCATCAAAACCTTCAATACTTCCGACAACCACAAAAAGTCAATCGTCGGCAAGCTCATTGGCTTACTGAACTTGCTCAGTATCATTTTACGCTTCATCATAAACCAGGCAATACGCATAACAAGCCTGATTTCCTGTCGAGGCCGCCAGGTCTTGACAAGGGGGAGAAAGACAACGAAAACGTCACATTGTTACCCGAACAACATTTTCGTTCTCTTTTTCTTAACCTTCAAGGCGCAGAATTGATATTTGGAGCATTTCCAGAAGCAGTTCGACATCGACTCACCTCCATCAAACGATCAACTTACGACCAAAACGCTATAATTGGACTTAACACCAAAGACCCTGATTGGCAAGACCATGGCTTTGGCCGTATCACATACAAAAATCGTCTCTACATCCCCCCTGATTCACAACTCCGCAACGATATCATCTCCCTTCACCACGATTCTAAAATCGCTGGACACCCTGGTCGATACAAAACTCACGAACTAATCACTCGCGATTATTGGTGGCCACGCCTACAATCGCATATCCGTCAATACATTGATGGATGTGAACCATGCCAACGCACAAAAGTTCATCGAGAAAAACCGCATGCTCCCTTACACCCGCACACAATACCAACCTCACCTTGGGAACATATCTCGGTTGACATCATCGGACCATTACCAGAATCCAACGGTTTTAACGCTATACTTGTCATCGTCGATCGATTCTCCAAGATGATCATCCTCACGGCTATCAAAGATACCCTCACCGCTTACCAAACCGCTGAAATTTATCGAGACAAAGTCTGGAGTAAACACGGACTACCACGAAAAGTTATCAGCGATCGAGGACCACAATTTGTTAACCAATTCACGAAGGATCTTTATCATCTCATTGGAATCGAAATGAACCCTTCTACCGCATATCACCCCCAAACCGACGGACAAACCGAGCGTATGAATCAAGAAATCGAACAATACTTCCGCCTCTTCATAAACCACCGCCAAAACGATTGGTTTGATTGGATATCCCTAGCAGAATTCTCCTATAACGACAAAGTTCATAGCTCCACTGGCTCCTCCCCCTTCTTTATCAATCATGGACGTCATCCATATAAAGGAACAAACACCCATAAAGAAGTTAAAAGCCAGAGCGCTATCGAATTCGCAGACAACATGTCGAAAATATGGGAAGAAACCGAGTCCGCATTACGACTTGCTGCCGAACAAATGAAGACTTACTACGATCGAAAACGTACCGATACTCGCAACTACAAACCCGGAGACAAGGTTTGGCTCGAAGGTCAAAATATCACTACTGACAGACCCTCGAAGAAGTTGGACGATAAACGATACGGACCTTTCGAAATTCTTCAGAAAGTTGGGAAAGCCGCTTACAAACTCAAGCTACCACGCACTTGGCGTAGCATCTGGCCAGTATTTAACGAAATCTTCCTCACCCCTTATAAACCTCCTACATTCGAATCACAAAAAACATCACCACGACCACCACCAGAAATCGTCGAAGAAGAAGAAGAATACGAAGTAGAAAAAATCATGGACTCTAAACTCCAACGAGGACGAATTAGATACCTAGTCAAATGGAAAGGCTATCCAGAACGCCACCATTGGACTTGGGAACCTCTAGGAAATCTAAAACACGCACAAGAATCCATCATTGATTTCCACACATCGAATCCTTCCGCCCCTCGACGAGTAGATATGAACAATTTCGTATTTCGACCCATCGAAAAAGTCAAGGACCAACTCACGCAAGCCCTTGACTGGACCAAAGGAAAAACGATCGTTGATCCTTGGTCACTTCGCATTCAGCAATACGAAAATGTACCAACACCACCGCCATCTCGACCTCAAACCCCAGAAAACTCTGGATGGGAACCATTTGAACAAAAACCCGAAGATTGGACAATATCACCCGCACCTGACCCACCATCAAAACCAACGACAAATATTTCAAAAGTCACTGATGCTGGACACGCATCAATGCATTGGATATTCTGTCGCGACTATAACTGTCCATATCATCGCGGGCATGATTCCTATCATTGTTAAAGGAAAAAGAACTAATCCATACTCCTCACAGACGCAGACCCCGCGTCTATGATGAGCATCGACTTGTTCGCTACGAGGATCGAACCCATCACCTTTTCATCTACACACCCACGCCTAAACCATTATCCCATCTCCCCTCGAATACCGTCCGAGACCTGACGTTAAACTACCCGAGTCCGCAATGACCTTTCGAAACTACTATGCTCCACCCTTTACTTCTTCACGGTCGAACACCATCGTCTATTTATTCCCCTATTTACTAGTCACAGGATGACTAGATTTCAAATCAATTACCCCAGGTCATTTCGTGTCCGCAACGACACTTTAAACTAGTTCAACCGGTCAAGAACGGTTAAACCTGCTCGGCACGCAGAGAAACTTCACCCCGGTAACGA
>Ga0137415_10005388_pt1 | contig 12672 bp, 12 predicted proteins | sample CZODoug3_1_1_16f_FD_183082 | JGI IMG/M metagenome (GOLD analysis project Ga0137415, IMG submission 183082) | Vadose zone soil fungal communities from Angelo Coast Range Reserve, California, USA - CZODoug3_1_1_16fungal (Hybrid Assembly) | ecosystem: Environmental > Terrestrial > Soil > Vadose...
GTTTTCCCGTCCCGATATAGCGGGAAAGCAAAACTCGCGCAGTTTTCCCGTCCCGATATAGCGGGAAAGCAAAACTCACGCAGTTTTCCCGTCCCGATATAGCGGGAAAGCAAAACTCACGCAGTTTTCTGTCATCGGAATTTTCGCGTTAAAGCCGCTTACCGGCACCGCTGGGATGCCATTGGGGACGATAACCGGCGGCAAGGACCGCAACAATAGAGGGCGGTGTGAGCACTGAGACTTCGATTCCGCCCGGCCGGCGCCGTCGTTCCCGATAGCCTGCAGGCGTCCAGCGCAGCAGACTCTTTCCGCGAACCGCCCAGGCGAAGCCGTCAAATTCGATCATCGCGCCGTCAGGCAAATCTTCAATCGACCTTGGATGTTTGCGCTTGAGGCGGCCGTGGAGGCGTTCAGAGTGCAAAACGCGATCCATGTCGGCAGCGCGCGCCCGTCGACCAGGATTTGGAGGATCGGGCCACAGAGTTGCAAAGGTTTCAGCATCTTTTCTGCGGCATTCGAAGCACGGCCGGTGACCGGCGGAAAAAGCGGTTACTTCGTCGAGGAAGAAAAGCTCGGTATAGGCGGAAAAATAAGCGGCATGGGCCGGAGGGGCGGGCTTCAGCAATGTTCCCGGCGGGTTCCTTTCGTGCCCGTCCCCCTATGCACGCTTGTCGAACAAAACGGGCGAATTTCCAACGAAAAGCAGAAACCTGTTAACGATTCTTACTGGGCTATTGGGTACCGGTATCACGCTGATCGGCGTGAATGAATTCGCGCCGGCGGAAATGGTAGGCGTGACGGAGCAGAGATATGGTCAAGCCCATCAGTAACCTGGTCCTCGCCGGCCACGTCAGCGGCACGAAGCTGTACGGCACTTCACTTCGTTCGATCTGGCCACACTACCGCCGGATACCGTCCCCAGCGGGTCGCTGGCCAAAGCGCGCACCGGTGCGCGACGCTGTTGGTTCACGCGCAACGCGCAGGTCGGCGTCATGGGCGGCTTCTCTTCCGGGTTCGCCGGCGATTTCGCCCAGAACTTCCTCATTTCTCATTCGGGGAGGCGGCATCCTTCCCGGCCGTGGTATGGAGAAATGTTCATAGAGTTGCCATACTGCGCCAACTATGACAACGAGGCCGCCTCCGATAAACGAGAGCGTCTTTTGGTGTGTAGCATCCGCCAACCAGTTCCAAATACTTCTAAGCCAGTTCATAGAAATCACGCGAAGCGGTGTTAATACGCATGAGTATAAGCGGGTGCGGCAGGTAGGAAGCGGTTTGGGTGGCGTTCGGAGCCTTTGGCTGCGCCCGATGTCGATTTCTGCCACTCCTGTTCGTCTCCTGTATGAATTAGATTGATCCAATATGGAGGACAGAAAAATGGCGACATTCATGTTGTTGTTAAAGGGCGGCGACTTCAGCGGCTATTCACCGGAGGAGTCTCAGAAGATTCTGCAGGATTACCTGGGCTGGTCCCAAAAGCTTCGGACGCAGGGCAAATACAAAGGCGGCGACGAGCTTAAAGAGGGCGGGCGAGTGGTCTCGGTGGCTGACGGGCGGGTCGTCGATGGTCCGTTTACGGAGACGAAAGAGGTCATCGGCGGGTACTTCCTGATCGAAGAGCCGGGCCTGGAGGCGGCGATCGCAACGGCGAAGGATTGCCCGCATCTGAAATACAAGGGCCGGGTCGAGGTCCGCGAAATCAATCCACACTAAATATGATCTCGGATGTCGGCCAACTCGTCGATCACCTGTTCCGGCATCAGTACGGCCATCTCGTCTCGACGCTGACGCGAATTTTCGGCTTCGACAACCTGGATTTTGTCGAAGACGTCGTCCAGGAAACTTTGCTGAAGGCGCTCAGGCACTGGCCGTATCACGGTATACCGGACAATCCGGCGGGTTGGCTGTATCAGTCGGCCCGAAATCACGCCCTGGACATCATCCGAAGGAATGCTCTCTTTCGCGACAAAGCGGCGCAGATCGCGCGGGAGCTCGAAGGTGCGGGGCGACCGGCCCCGCAGACGGCAGAGACCAGCCTCGAGGACGACGAGCTTGCCATGATCTTCGCCTGCTGCCATCCGGCGCTCCCGCGCGACACACGCGTGGCCCTCACGCTCAAGACCGTGGGTGGTTTCGGCGTTGCCGAAATTGCGCGCGCATTTCTAACGAACGACGCGACGATCGCCCAGCGGCTCGTGCGCGCAAAGCGAAGGCTGCGCGATGAATTCATCGTTCTGAAAGTGCCCGCCGATCATGAGATGCCCGAACGCCTCGAATCTGTTCTTGACGTGCTCTATTTCATGTTCAACGAGGGCTACAGCGCCCATAGCGGAGCGAATCTGGTGCGTTTCGATCTCTGCGAAGAAGCGATCCGGCTCGTTCAGCTTCTGGCACTGAACCCGGCGGGAGATCGTCCCGTCGTTCACGCGCTCGCAGCGCTCATGCTGCTTCAGGCGTCGAGACTGTCCGCCCGGCAGACTTCGGATGGGCAGCTTTTACTGCTGGCCGATCAGGACAGAACGCTTTGGGATCGGCGCCTGATCGACCGCGGCCTGTACCACTTGTCGCAGGCAGCGCAGGGCCAGGAATTGACGGCGTATCACCTCGAAGCAGGCATCGCCGCGTGCCATTCGCTCGCTCCGATGTACGAGCTCACAGACTGGCATCAAATCCTTGCCTATTACGACCAGCTTGTTCAACTCAACCCATCACCGGTGGTAATTCTGAACCGCGCGGTGGCACTCTCGATGATCGAGGGGCCTCACTCCGGAATCAGGCAGTTACACGCCATTCAACAGCGGGTTCCCATGAAGGAGTATTTCCTGTTTCATGCGACACTTGCGGACTTCTGCCGCCGCGCCGGCCTCACGCAAGAAGCGCGCGACGCCTATCAACAAGCTGTTCAATTTGCCGGCTCCGATGCCGAGCGGCGCTTTCTGCTGGGGAAGTTGGAAACCCTGGAATAAATCCCTTTTGCAACCTGCAGGAATGTTCAGGCGGATTCAGGAAAAGACCGGCGCTCACAGAGCGCCGCTACAGGCTCACAGAGCGCCGCTACAGGTTGGATTCAACCACGCTTTGAGGCTGTTCAAGGCGAACCTTGCTCGGTGCCTGCGGCCGTGAAACTACAGTGTTTTCAGTCGATTTCATCAGCTCCAACAGGCCGCTTTCCCTGGCGGCAAGTCTCTCGGGAACCTGAACACCGTACATGAAAATTTTGCGGCCCTGCAGCATCATTTCGGCGATCAGCAACGGAACAGCCCAGCACATCCAGCTTGCCGCGGTGAGGCGCTCCACCGTAGTGCCTGTCCCGGCTATTTCAAACACTTCGACCACTGCTCGGAATATGACGAAACCGAACGTCACGACGTAACTCCGGACCATCCATTCCCGATGTTGCTCGATCAGGCAGCGGCTGATGGCTAGAACGGCCAGACCCGTCGTTGCGACCCAGGCGATCGCCAGCGAGGTGAGGCCCATTGCGAAAACCCAACCGAAGTCCGTGTGCGCGGCCATGTAAAAGGCTGCAGCGCTGCTGATGGCGACACACATCAGATATCCGATACCGAGAATTCGGTGAAGCACGACTTTCGAACGCTGCGAGCCAAACCAGAATTGTATTGGGCCGATGAGGAGCGCTGCCGTGCCCCCGGCAACATGAAGGACAAGCCAGCCAGCACGCGGCCTGAAGATGCCGAACTGTTCGGAATCGAAAGTAAGGTAGCGATAGGCGTAACTGGAGATAAACCAAACGGCCATCACGGTAACGATGCCGAGCGGAATTTTCGACGGTCGAGCGAGCGTACTCCTCTCGCGGGTAGCCTGGCGCGTACCTATGACAATCATGGGCGACACTGTGCAGGCCAGTGACCAAATCGCCACAGAGGGGTACGTCCTTGAAAATTGAGGACCTGGGGGCCGGCGAATAAAATCAACTTTGTGGAACGGTGGTCAATCGCTGCCGCCTAAATTGATCCTCTGTAGATCGCATGATAAGATCCGCAACCCAGTGAGACGGAATATTTTGGAGGAAACGATGAGCAAATCGCGGATAAGTCGGGTTGGGATGGCTGCTCTCGTTGTATTGACTGTCCTTGTGGCCGCATCGAATCTGGCGGCTCAGTTCCAGCCCCCAGGTTCGCTCGGTATGCTGGCGCCGGACAACATCGCCAAACCTCGTCCCGAGCCGCCATTCAACCTGACGGGAGCGTGGCTGCACGGCGGAGAAACCGAAAGGTTCGATCCTCCCCCGGGCTTCAAGCTCACCTCTGAGGCGCAGAAGCACTATGATGGGGCGCAAATAGCCACGAAGGAAGGCAAGATATATCGCAACGACATCGGCCTGTGCTGGCCGGCAGGAATGCCCATTATGATGACGCGCGTGTGGCCCGTCAGCATGATCCAATTGCCGACCGGAATCTTCATGATCAGCGAATTAATGAACAGCCTGCGGGTCATCTACATGGATGGCCGCCCTCACACGGACCCGGACATTGCCGTGCCCAGCTTCAATGGAGAATCCATTGGGCACTGGGAGGGCGATACGCTCGTGATCGATACCACAAATTTCGTTGCCGAACATCACTGGATTCATGACAGATTGGGAATTCCGGCGAGCGACAAGCTGCACATCGTCGAACGCATCAAGATGATCAACGAAGGAAAAACGCTCGAGATCGAGTTCACGTTGACCGACCCGAAGATGTGGGAGGGCGATTGGAAGATGGTCAAGCACTGGAGACGCGTCGATGACCGGGACATCGCCGAAGTCGAGTGCCTGCCCGATCTCAACGAGCACATGCCGAGTGTCCACTCGAAGGACAACGTTCGCTAGGGATCAGGAAACAGGAGGCAGAGCAATGAAAGGTCTAATAGTCGCAGGCTCGCTGGTGATTGCGCTTTGTATTGCGAGCTCAGCCTACGCCCACCATTCCGCGGCCGGCATCGACACGACGAAAACCGTGACGACGGAAGGCATCGTCAAGCAGTTCAAGTGGGGTAATCCGCACTCATGGCTGGAAATTGAGGTACCGAACAGCAACGGCAACAGCGACATCTGGAACCTGGAGATGAATCCTCCCGCCTTTCTGGTCCGCGCGGGCTGGAAGTCAACGTCGGTCAAGGTCGGCGACAAGGTAAAGGTGGTTGCCCGGCCTTTCAGGAACGGTGACCCGGGAGGACTTTTCGTTTCCGTCACGCTGCCGTCCGGACAGGTGCTCACCCAGCAGCCTCCGAGGCCGGCCGCAACGCCTGGCCAGCCCTGAATCTGGACTGTAGCGGCGGTCTATGACCGCCGGCTTTTCCCAAAATCGACAAACACCGGCGGTCATAGACCGCCGCTACAGCACCTTGCGGCGTAACTCCGGGAAAACCCTGGAGACTTTACCCAGCAGGTAGTCACCGTATGTACCGCGAAACTCGTGGACGCTGGCACGATCCCACCGTTCTTCCTTGTTGTCATTCAACACAGCACCAGCCGTGACGGGCCGGACTTCCGCATTGAAGTTCGGATCGAAGAAGAATGCGAATGACAGCCGATCATGTCCTGCCGGATTCCGGGCGCGATGCGGCGCTGATAAATACCGCCCTCCCGTCAAGCGGTCCAGCATGTCTCCAACGTTACACACAAACGAGTTAGGTATCGGAGGCGCGTCTACCCAATGAGACTTTGTTTTCACCTGCAAGCCTCCGGACATGTCCTGTCTCAAAATAGTCAGGAGACCATAATCCGTGTGCTCTCCGACCCCAACGCGTGGTTCACTCTCAGCGTTCTCAAGCGGCACAGGGTAGTTGAAGATACGGAACAACACCAGCGGATCAGACGTGTAATGGTCGTCAAAGTATGATTCTTCCAAACCAAGGCCCAGGGAGATACCAGCGATCAGGCGGTGTCCGAGACGCGTCATCGCGGCCATGTAGTCCCGGACCAGCTCGCGGAATTGCGGGATGTTTGCGGGAAAAAGGTTTGCGCCATGCAGCGGCGTGCCGGCCTGCACAAGAGGATGATCATCGCTGAGCTCAGCCCCAAAGTAGATCCCCTCTTTCAGGTCAGGCTTTCCGGATGTGAGTTCGCCACCGACGGGAAAGTATCCTCGCCAGGCTCGCCCGCCGCGAGACATGCTGATTTCCATCTTGGTCTGAAGATCCTGAGCGAAAAACTGTCGACTGGCTTCCTCCAGCCGCCGCTGAAGGTGTTCATCCACTCCATGGTCGATAACGTAAAAGAAACCACAGTCGCGACACGCTTGCCCTATCCTGGCTGCCACCTCATGACGGCCTTTCGTTCCGGACACCAGTGGACCTATATTGACAATGGGAATTTCCATTCAAACTTAGTATGGACGTTTATTTGATCGACGGCACGTACGAACTCTTCCGGCATTTCTTTGCTGTCCCTTCAGTGAAAGATGCCATGGGCCGCGAGGTCGGGGCAGCTCGCGCGGTTGTGAATTCCGTCAGGGGAATGATCGATCGTGGAGCCACGCACCTCGGCGTGGCCACGGACCGGGTCATCGAATCGTTCCGGAACGATCTGTATTCCGGATACAAGACAGGCGAAGGAGTTCCGCCGGAGCTGTATTCGCAATTTCCTATTCTCGAGGATTCGCTCGAGGCCATGGGAGTCGTTCTCTGGCCGATGGTGGAATTCGAAGCCGACGACGCTCTGGCCTCGGCGGCGATCAAGGCCGCGAAAGACCCGCAGGTCGATCGCGTGCTGATCTGCACTCCCGACAAGGATCTCGGCCAATGTGTCTCCGGTACGCGAATCGTCCAGCTTCACCGTCGAACGCAGGTGATACTCGACGAGGCCGCTATCGTCGCAAAGTTCGGAGTTCCGCCCAAATCCATTCCCGACTATCTTGCTCTGGTGGGCGACAGCGCAGACGGTTTTCCCGGCGTGAAAGGCTGGGGAAAGAAAGCCGCAGCCTCGACTTTGTCCGTGTATCCCCACCTCGAACAGATACCGAAAGACTGGAAAGAATGGCCGCCCTCAATACGAAACGCCCGCCCGCTGGCAGAAACGTTGTTCGCTTCCTGGGATGATGCGTTGCTCTTTCTAAGGCTTGCGACGTTACGAACAGATGTCCCCGTCTTCGATACCGTCGAAGATCTTCGCTTTGGGTGATTCGGGGACAGACGAAAAGAATTAGCCGCGAATTACGCAGATTACGCGAATGGGGCGCAAAAAAGATTCTTGATGCGCCCCATTCGCGTAATCTGCGTAATTCGCGGCTAATTCTTTTCGTCTGTCTCGGAATTACGTTCAGAATCTCTTGGCATTCGTGAATCAGCTAAAGTATAAAAACCGGACGAGGGGTGACTATGACTATACGCAAGATGGTGTGGTTCGGGATTGTAGTTCTTTGTATTTCAATGACGTTGCCGATGATGATTGCAGCTCAGGCGCCGGCTCAGGACGGTCAGCGCGGTGAGCGCGGTGGTGGTGGTGGACAACGCGCGGCTCCTCCTCCGCCGACGAACCTCCAGGTGCTGCCAAAGGATATGACGCGCCCGCAGGTTGTTCAGGTGATGCAGCAGTTCACAATGGGACTCGGGGTTATGTGCAACTACTGCCATGCGGAAATGGTTGGTGCGCCGCCCAACGCAAACGGACAGATTCCGATTGACGCTGCTTCGGACGACAAGCCGGTAAAGAAAACCGCTCGCGTCATGATGAGAATGGTTGGGGACATCAACAAAACTCTGAGCAGCCAGCTCGGAAAAGCGGACGTGGTGCAGGTGCAATGTATCACCTGCCATCGCGGAGCGGCCATCCCCAAAACTCAATAAATTCCCCGAATTCCGGGAACAAACTAACGGCAGCCGTCGCCGTAAGGCTTTTGGATGCCTTCTCGCGCGGCGGCTTGCGCGTTTCGGGTGTTGTCGCCGAGCTTGACGGCCTGCTGGTAGTACTCGACGGCGCGTTCGCGCGTACATTCGAGGTCGAAGATCCGCGCCATAAAGATGTAGGACCAGACTCTCATTGAGGGCTCGGCCGAATCGCTGCGAATCGTCCGATCGAAGTACTGCTTCGCCAGTTCGTCGTCGTTCTGCTTGCTCGCAATCAACGCCAGGCCGTAGAGGGCCGCGCCATTATTACGATCGAAATCCGAAAGCACTCTTTCGAAAGCAGCCTTCGCCTTCGCGTGATCACCTGAATTGAATGCCGCTTCGCCTTCCTTGAGCAGATCGAGGGTTGGATTTGCCGGCGGCGCCGGCGGAGGCTGTGGAACCTCGGGCCGCGACGCTGTCTTCTGAGGAATCGGGATCTTCGAGAAGGTTTCCTGAAACCTCTGTTGCTCGGTCTTCAACTGAATTGCCTTCGCTATTTCTGGAAAGTAGTCGCGGATTCCCGATTCATTCTGCTCAAAGCTCTGGAGAGCCTCATAGAAGTAAGGCGTCAACAACAACCCCGATCGATAATAGGCATCCACGTTTTCGCGCGCCCGGACGGCCGGAACCCGGTCCATGCGCAACTCGATGGCGCGAATCAACGACTCCGTCGTCATGATGTGAAACTCCGACGTGTAGGCCCGATCGACGCCTTCGGCTCTCGAAACGAGTCCGAGAATATTGTTGCCTCCCGCGATCTTCGGAGCATTGAGGGCGACAAGGCTGTCGAGCTGGAAGTGCAAATAAGCGTGGCGCACATCGTCGACGCGCGGATTCGTTGAATCGCCAAGAACGACGTAGTAGTTGTCCTGATAGCTTCGCACGTTAACGGTATTGATGGGCGCTGCCAGTTCGAGGTAAACGGCCAGATTCCGGGTCACGACATTTCCGAGCGGAACGCGAAGATAGGCGTCGGTCCGCACGATGAGATCACGCAATACTGGAGCCTGCCGAGCGATCTCTCGTTCATATTGGAGACGGATCACGGTCCAATACTGCGAAATATGTGCCTTCTCGTAAAACTCGCGGAGAAGGTCGGCAAAACCCAGCACACTCCGCGCATCCGGCGGCATGTTCTCTTCGCGAGTGGCAAGCCTGAAATTGGGCGCATCCGTCAACGTCACAGCCAGAGAGATGTACTTGGACAGCTGCGCCTCATCCGTTTCATTGCCCTTACGTCCCTTGTAAAACGCCTTCAGCCGGGCCACAAGGTCCGGGTCCAGATCCTCCGTGTATTTCCGGGCGGCCGCGCGCACCGGATGGTATTGGGAACCGTATTCGACGTCGAAACCGGCGACGTTCAGAGCGGCCATCGTAGTGAACAACCGCAGGTTCGGTTCGAAGATGATGGTTCGAGACTGCGCCGAGCCCGGCATAACGCAACTGGCGACAAGGAAAAGAATTAATGCGATTCGTCCAAGCATTCCCGAAATCATAGCATTACAATGCGTGTCATGGAGTTTGGAATCTCGACGCAGATCCACCGCCGCCGCACGGTCACCGTGGATCTGCTGGAATCCATAAGAAAAACCGGCTACGAGCAGTTCGAGCTCTTTTGCAATCGCCCACACCTGGATTTCCACGATCGAACCCTGCTGCGCTCTCTCGGACGGTGGTTCCAGGAAAACGCTCTGCCGGCCCCTTCGATTCACTTGCCTTTCATGGAGAATGTCGGACCCGGGGAGAAAGTCTGGATATCGCCGCTGGATTCCGAGCGGCAACATCGCGAATCCGCGATCGATGAGATTAAACGTTCGCTCGAGCTGGCTGAGCGAGTCATGCCGTCATACGTGGTGATGCACCTGGGAAATCCCGGAGAGAAGTTCAGTCCCGTTGCGTTTGAGTATGCCTACTCGGCGATCGCTCAGATTCGAGCATTTGCCGGGGTGAGAGTCATGATCGAAAACATCCCGAATGAGATCTCGACCATCGAACGCATCCAGGAATTCAAACGTGTGGCAGGCATTCCCGATATTGGAATCTGCTACGATACTGGACACGGATATTTGCAGGGAGTCACGAGCGGTTTTGAACACATCCATACGACGCACGTCCACGACAACAATGGCGAGAAGGATGAGCATCTGTGGCCCTTCGAAGGCACGCTGAACTGGCCGGCTCTCATCGAAAAACTCGTGATCGCCGAATACAAAGGCTCCCTTGTTTTCGAGACCCGCGGAGACGAACCGGCCAAAGGCCGGGAGGTGCGCAGCCGCCTGCAGGACCTTTGGGATGAGGCTCAGAACTCGATCGAAGAATTCAGGTCAAAGTACGGACTGAACGCGGGCTAAAGCCCGCGACTGCATATGAAAATCCTCGACGTCAAGGAAGTTCACGCCACAAAACCCCTCGATCAGGAATTCAAACTCCAGGGCTGGGTCCGCAGCCACCGGGCAGGAAAAGGAATCTCTTTCATCGAATTTTCGGATGGTACATCGATCCGGACTCTGCAACTTGTCGTGAACCCCTCACTGGAAAGCTACCAGACGATCGCGGGAAAGCTGGGGACCGGATCAGCGATAGAAGTCGCGGGCAGGCTTGTGCGTTCAGAGGGCGGCAAGCAGGAATATGACTTCAATGTGGCGGAGATCAAACTCGTAGGAGAAGCGCCGCCCGAGTATCCCTTACAAAAGAAAAAACACACGCTGGAGTTCCTGCGGGAAATACAGCACCTTCGCCCCCGGACCAATACGCTCGGTGCGGCCTTTCGTGTGCGAAGCAGGGCAGCCTTTGCAATACACAGGTTCTTCAATGAACGCGGGTTTTTCCACATCCACACTCCAATCATTACGACCTCCGACGCCGAAGGCGCCGGAGAAATGTTTCGAGTCACAGCCCTGGACCTGGAAAATCTTCCCAAAGTCGATAACAAGATCGATTTTCAGCAGGATTTTTTCAAAGCCGAAGCCAAGCTCACGGTTTCCGGCCAGCTTGAAGGAGAGATTTTCGCGACCGCGCTGAAGAAGATTTACACTTTCGGACCGACATTCCGTGCGGAAAACTCGAACACGGCCAGGCATCTCGCCGAATTCTGGATGATCGAGCCTGAAGTGGCTTTCCTCGACCTGGAAGGAAATATGGCCCTTGCCGAGGCCTTCATCAAGGATTTGATCCAGTCTGTGCTCGATCATTGCGAGGACGATCTCGCATTCCTGCACACCAGGGAATGGGTGAAAGAACCGGGACTCATGGAGGCTCTGCGTTCCGTAACTCAATCGCAGTTTGAAGTGCTCGACTATACCGAGGCCATCAGGATTCTCGAGCGCAGCGGCAAGAGTTTTGAACTCCCGCCGAAATGGGACGAAGGACTGCAAACAGAACACGAACGCTACCTCACCGATGAACACGTGAAGCGGCCCGTTTTCGTCATCAATTATCCAAAAAAGATCAAAGCCTTCTACATGAAGGTCAATGATGACAACAACACCGTGCGGTCCATGGACCTGCTTGTCCCTCGGCTCGGAGAGATCATTGGCGGCTCTCAGCGCGAAGAAAGATACGATGTGCTGAAGCGTAGAATGGCCGAAGCGCACCCCCCGCTTTCGGAGCAGGATTACTGGTGGTATCTGGAGCTCCGACAGTTTGGGACGGTTCCCCATGCGGGATTTGGCCTTGGATTTGAGCGTTTTTTGATGTACGTGACTGGCATCCAGAACATTCGTGATGTCATTCCCTTCCCGCGGTTCCCCGGATTTGCCCGCTTCTAGGGATTAATTAGCCGCGGATTACGCGAATTAATCCCTTAAACTTATCTTGAGGAGCCATATGTCACGAATCTCGATTGTCGGTGTGCCGATGGACCTGGGCGCGGACCGGCGTGGTGTGGACATGGGGCCATCGGCATTGCGGTACGCGAATCTGAACGAAAAGCTGAAGGAGCTCGGCCACGAGGTTCAGGATCTCGGCGACCTCGACGTGATTATTCCGGAGACCCGTCACTTCGGCGACCCTCACGCCAAGTACCTGAAGGAAATCGTTGACGCCTGCCGGCACCTCGCAAACCTGGTGCTGGAGATCCGCGACGAAGGACGCACGCCCCTGGTGCTCGGCGGCGACCACTCGATCGCCCTGGGTACGGTTTCCGGCGTCTCGGAAAGTTTTCGCCGCCATTATCAGAAACTGGGTCTGATCTGGTTCGATGCACACGCGGACTTCAACACGCCGGAGATTTCACCGAGCGGCAACGTCCATGGGATGCCAATGGCCGGGATCATGGGATACGGTCCGACCGAACTCACTCACATTCTGGGCTTTTCGCCAAAGATTCAGCCGCAGCATGCGGTCATGGTCGGAATACGTGAGGTGGATCCTGCCGAACGCGAGCTGGTGAAGAAGTCCGGCGTCCGCGTCTTCACGATGAAAGAGATCGACAGGCGCGGGATCGGCGCCGTCATGGACGAAGCGCTGTCCATTGTGACGAATGGCACGGACGGTTTTGCCGCGACTCTCGATGCGGACTTTCTGGACCCCAATGAATCACCCGGCGTCGCGACTCCCGTTCGCGGCGGCGCCGACTATCGCGAGGCGCATCTCGCCATGGAAATGCTCGCGGATACAAAGAAAATGGTTTCCTTCGAAATCACCGAGATCAACCCGATCCTGGATGTGCAGAACAAGACCGCGTATTTCGGCATGGAATTGATTTTGTCCGCGTTCGGGAAGCAGATTTTATGAGAAGGCCGCGGATTTCACGGATTACACGGATTTAATCTGCGTAATTCGCGTAATCCGCAGCTGATTGTTCCGGAAATCTTCGAATTCACGCCGCGTCGGGGGGCG
>Ga0137415_10005390_pt1 | contig 12669 bp, 7 predicted proteins | sample CZODoug3_1_1_16f_FD_183082 | JGI IMG/M metagenome (GOLD analysis project Ga0137415, IMG submission 183082) | Vadose zone soil fungal communities from Angelo Coast Range Reserve, California, USA - CZODoug3_1_1_16fungal (Hybrid Assembly) | ecosystem: Environmental > Terrestrial > Soil > Vadose...
ACGTGCTGCGGCAAGCCGAGACGCCGCGCCCAATGCGCAAGAGCGTGGCGCACCGAGGTGGGGCTGATGCGCCGCCCGCGCGCGCCCACGAAAAGCGCCGTTTCCCCGGGCCTTGCGAGCTTGGCCCGCTCGGCGAGCCAGGCTGCGATTGCGGTGCAGGCTTTTCTTCCCACCGGCACGGTGCGCGTCTTCGCACCCTTGCCCGTCACGGTGACCTCCGCCTGCCGCAGCATGCCCTCGCCGTCCATGGCATCGAGGCTCACCAGCTCGGCAAGCCGCAGTCCCGAGGAGTAGAGCAATTCGAACATGGCCTTATCCCGCGATTGCGCGGATCCGTCCGTCGGGGTCTCCAACAGCCGCGCCATGAGGTCAGGAGAGAGCGCCTTGGGCAACGCCTTGGGGCTTTTCGGCGCGCGCAGGCCCGCACAGGGGTTGTGGGGAAAGCCGCGGTGCTTGACGAGCCAATTGAAGAAGCTACGCCAGCCGGAGAGCATGGTCGCGATGGTCCGGCCGGAGATTCCCCTGGAGTGCAGCTGCGACACGGTGCGCCGCATGTGCTGCGCTTGTAGTCTCTTCAGGGACACACCGTCGTTCAAGGCGAAGAGCTCTTCGACCGCACGGCGGTAATTGCGCGCCGTTCCCGCGCTCAGCCGCCGCTGGTGCGCGAGCTGATCGAGGAACTCTTCGAGCAGCCTGAGGCGGGAGTCCTGCGCCATTCCCGCCGGCCGCGGCTAGAGAAATCTCAGCAGGGCCGCGCCCGCGAGCTCGCCCATGCGCTTCAGATACAGCGTGCCCATCTCGGGATAGAAACGCAGCACGTCCTCGCTGCCGAGCGCAAGCATTCCGAAGCACTCCTTGTTGCGCAGAGCCATGTGAGCCACCGAGCGAACGTGCGAAGCCCCCTCGCCGAACCAGGCCGCGGCCTCGGCATCTCCGCTCGGGCCGCAGAAAGGCTGCGACAACGAGGCCGCGTAGCGCTTCAGCTGTTCGCCGACCGGACGGAACTCCGCGGCATCCCCCGCGCCGCGGAAAGCCTCGCCCCAGATCCGCAGCGCGGAGTGCGGCACGGCAAAATCCTCGCGCAAGTGCAGATAGAGCACGGACAGGAGACTTTGCAGGTCGGCCGCGGAAAGCAGCGCGAGGCTCAGGCGGTGCATTTTCTCGCCGATCGCGTCGTTCTCCTCGCCGATCTGCAGGAGTTCGGTGAGGCGCGACTCGAGCGCTCTGCTTTTCTCGCGCAAGCTGAGCATCTGGCGGTCCGAGAGCGGGATGGCGCGCCCGCCGTGCGGATGCGGAACGGTGATCTCGGCGAGCATGTCGGCGTAGCTTTCGAAGAAGCCGGGATTTTCCCGCAGGTAGCGCGCGACGTCGTCAGCTTTCAATTTCGATCTCCCCTTCGAACACGGATACGGCCGGACCGGTCATCCATACCGTGCAGGTTGGATCATTCTCCCCGCCCGCCCAGCGTATCGTCAATCGGCCGCCGCGCGTGTCGACCCGCACCGAATCGTCGAGCAGCCCCTCGCGGATGCCCGCGACGACCGCAGCGCAGGCGCCGGTGCCGCAGGCGAGCGTCTCTCCGGCACCGCGCTCCCATACGCGAAGGCGGATGTGGGTGCGCGCGACAATCTGCATGTACCCCGCGTTCACGCGTCGCGGAAACCGGGGGTGACGCTCGATCGACGGTCCCTCTGTCGTCACGGGCGCCGAATCCACGTCGGCGACCGTCTGCACTGCGTGCGGGTTGCCCATGGAAAGCACCGCGACGACTGCCTCGCGACCGGCGAGATCGAGCGGCCAGCGCTTGCCTCCAAGCATAGGCTGCAACCCGCGCGTGTCGAAAGGCACGCGTTCGGGCTCGAATATCGGCGCGCCCATATCGACGCTCACCTGCCCGTCCGCCTCCAGGCGCGGAACGATCACGCCGGAGAGCGTCTCGACGCGGATTTCGTTATTCTTCGTGAGGCCCTTGTCGTGCACGAAACGCACGAAGCAGCGCGCTCCATTGCCGCACTGCTCGACTTCTCCGCCGTCGGCATTCCAGATACGGTAGCGGAAATCGGCGCCGTTGAGTTGAGGCTTTTCCACGAGCAGCACCTGATCGCAGCCGACGCCGAAATGCCGGTCCGCGAGCCGTTTCGCGAGCTGCGGCGTTATCTTGATATCCCGGCTGACGCCGTCGATCACGACGAAATCGTTGCCGACGCCCTCCATCTTGGTGAATTTGAGTCGCATCAGTGCTCTAACGGATCGCTTACACTATATACTTGCTCCCATCTCTGTTCCGGTGATACCCGCAACGTTACCCGCAATCGCTGAGAGTACCCGCCCTCGGCTGGTCGTCGAGATCGTTGCGGTCGGTAAGGGACAACACGCCGATATGCGGATCCGCGTACCCCCTGGCCTCGTCCAGTCTCTGGATGCTTCAGATGCCTGTGTCCATGTCTGGATCGGGCGCCTATCCCCGCATTGCATGCCTCCATGGGTCCGCGACGGAACACTGTTGGACGCAAGGGAGCGTGAGACGGCCCGACGCTTCAGGCGGCTTGAGGATCGCACCATGTTTCTCGCGTCGCATGCAGCCCTCAGGTTGGCGCTCGCGACCTATAGGGGCACGGCCGCCCACGAACTTGCCTTCGAAACCGGCAGTGGTGGGCGTCCGGAGCTCGCTTGGTCCAGCGGGGCACTACCGATTCGGTTCAACCTCACCCACACTTCGGGCCTATTTGCCGTGTCGCTCACGCGACGCGTGGCCTGTGGTGTTGATGCGGAACGACTATTGACCCGCGCGGTGGACGATTCGTTGCTCAGCGCCGTCCTTTCCCCGCCCGAGCTCGCGCGCTTGGGCACTCTGGCTAGGAACGAGGCCACCGCGGCGTTCCACCGACTGTGGACCCGCAAAGAGGCGGTGTTGAAGGCGTTGGGCTTAGGGCTAAAGGTAGACCCGCGCTGCGTATTGGTCGGAGACGAGGACGAGCTTGCGTTCGTGAACGATCCAACCGTCGAACCCCGCTCCAGAACCGGCTGGCAAGTGCGGACGTTCCAGCCCACACCCGATCATGTGGTCTCGGTTGCCATCGGCTCGGTGACGGAAGCGCTGCGCCCGCTTCTGATTGAACTCGAGCCGACGTTCGAGGCTGCACGGAGACTGGACTGACCGATTCTCGGTCAGGAACGATAACTCGGCGCAGCCAAGTGATGTCGACACCGGCGATCGGCATAGGCGCGATCCGGCCCTATGCGGTTCCCTCGCGGGCAACCCGCAATCGCTCCGCAACGAGCGCAGCGAGAACGCGTGCGTTCACACCAGTCAGCATGTCCCCGGAGTCTTCGCCCAGCACGCGATGGCGAATCACTTTGCCTTCCCAGAGCGCACTCCATTCGGAGGGCTCGCCCTCGCGGCGGCTGCCCCGGCGGATCGTTTCAAAGATTTCAACCGCTCGCAGGCGGCCGCTCAGCGGCTTACGCCGATAGCGATCAAGGGCAAGGAGGTTCGCTCGATAGACTTCGAGCTGATTGATCTCGCGTTGGACGCTCTTGAAGGCGTCGCCTTTCCCGAGCAAGCGGCCGAGCGCACCAAGCTTGCGCGCGATGAATGTGACACGATCGCCGTAGCCGCGACCGTGCATCTCTTCGAGATAGAGGGTCAGCCGGTCCTTCACGAAGTTACTGAGCGCCAGCGCGCGCTTCAAAAGCCGCGGTGTAGAAGTCGGATTCTTACTCACCTCGCTCGTAATGCGGCGCGCTGGATCCAGCAGCCCGAGGAATGCCACTTCTTCCCCCGCTGCGAGGAGCTGACGAGCCATCTCGTAGGCGACGGTCGCACCGAAGCACGCGCCGACGAGAATGTAGGGTCCGTGCGGCTGAATCGTCTGAATCTCACTTGCATAGCGTCTTGCCATCACGTCGATCGAATCGAGCGGCGCTGCCATTCCGTCGAGGCCTAGCGATTGCAGCCCATAGAATGGTTGTGCGAGCCCGAGTTCGCGCGAGAGCTCGGCGAAGCCTATTACGTTTCCAAACATCCCCGGCACGGCGTAGATGGCCGGCAGCGAGCCGCTGGTCGTGAGCGCGACGAGCGTGGAATAACCCTGCGGTGCTGAAGAAACGCGGTAGCTCTCGGCGAGGACGCGGACGGTCGGTGCGGCGAACAGCACTCCGAGCGGAAGCGACCGGCCGAACTCCTTGTCGAGTCGGGCAAATAGCCGGGCCGCGAGCAGCGAGTGTCCGCCGATCTCGAAGAAATTGTCATCGAGCCCAACGCGCCCGATGCCGAGTACCTCGGCCCACACGCGGCACATGACCCGCTCGGTCTCGTCCCTGGGCGCGACATACTCGCCGGATTCGCGCACGCCATGGACAGAAGGATCAGGCAGGGCATGCAAATCCACCTTGCCATTCGACGTCAGCGGAATCGATTCCACCGCGACGAACCAAACCGGAACCATGTAGGTCGGCAGGCGCGAGGAAAGGAAGCGCCGTAGCTCTGCGGCGGTCGGCGGATCCCGATCGGCGTGTCGCGGAACGACGTAAGCACCGAGGGCGACATCGCCCGAAGCCTGCCGCCACGTCATGACATGGGACGCCCGCACAGCAGGGTAGCTATCCAGCGCGGAGGTGATTTCTGCCGGCTCGATGCGGAACCCGCGCAGCTTCACCTGCGCGTCCACCCGTCCCAGAAACTGGATATTGCCGTCGGGCAGGTAGCGTGCCCAGTCGCCGGTTTTGTAGAGGCGCGCCTGCGGGTCGTCGCTGAATGGGTGCGGAATAAATTTCTGGGCGGTCAGGTCGGGTCGATTCAGATAGCCCTTGGCTACCCCCACGCCGCCGACGTGCAACTCACCGGGTACGCCCACCGGCACCGGCTGCAGGTACGCATCTAGAATGTAGATTTGGACATTCGCCATCGGTCGACCGATCGGCACCTCTGTCCAGTCGCCGGTGGCGTTGGTCAAGTCGTGGCAGGTCGCTGCAATGGTTGCCTCGGTCGGTCCATACATGTTGACCGTGCGCACAGTCGGACCGACTTCACGCAGCCATCGACGGGTGAGTTCCGGCAGCGCTCTTTCTCCTCCGATGATGACCGCGCGGACCGATTGTGGCAGCTGGAGCGCGCGCGGTGTGAAACCGTTGACGAGTTCGTGCCAGAAGGCGGTCGGTAGGTCCAGCACGGTGATTCCCAACCTTTCACACGTCTGAAGAAACGCCGATCCCGAGCGCGGCATCTGTTGGTCGCGTAACACGAGCGTCGCGCCGGCCGTCAAGGCGCCGAAGATTTCTTCCGCGCTAACATCGAATGCGACCGAAGCAAACTGAAGCACCCGATCGCGTGGACCGATCTGCAACTCGGCGTTGAAACACTGCGTGTAGTTCACCAACGATCGATGCGAGACCAAAACCCCCTTGGGCACGCCGCTCGAGCCGGACGTGTAGATGACATAGATCAGGTTGTCGGGGGTGGTGACGGATGCTGGTTCGTAATCGGGTTCGGCCGCGATCTCAAACCAGTCGGTGTCGAGACAGATCAGGATCGGGCCGGCGGGGAGCTGCGGCCGTAGATGCGCGTGCGTGAGGACCACGGCGACGTGCGCGTCGTCAAGCATCAAGGCTAGCCGCTCGCGAGGCACATAAGGATCGAGCGGCACGTAAGCGCCGCCCGCCTTCAGGATCCCGAGCAAGCCCACTATGAGATCGAGGCTGCGCTCCATACAAATGCCCACGAGCGCCTGCGGTCCGACTCCGTGGGCGCGCAGACGATGGGCGAGCCGGTTGGCGCGTGCGTTGAGCTCGGCGTAGGTAAGCGTGTTGCCCTGGTGGGCCACCGCCACTGCCTGCGGCGCCTTGGCTACCCGGGCCTCGAACAGCGTGTGGAGGCAGGCCTCTCTGGGGTAATCTGCCGCGGTGTTGTTCCATTCCACCAGCAGCCGGTGGCGATCGGCCGCGTCGAGTAGCGCGAACTGCCCGATGCGCTGTCCCGGATCGGCCACGATTGATTCGAGCAACCGCTGAAAATGGCCTGCCATGCGCTCGATCGTCGCACGCTCGAAAAGATCGGTGCAGTACTCCCAGCTTGCCTGCAGCCCCGACGCGCGTGCGCTTAGCGTCAAGCTGAGATCGAACTTGGCGTGGCGGGTCGGCAGCGCCAGTCGGCTGGCCTGCAGGCCCTCCAGCGCAAGGACCGTGTCGGGCGTGTTCTGCAGCGCAAAGCAGACCTGGAACAGCGGATTGCGGCTCAAATCGCGGCTCGGGGCGAGCTCCCCGACCAGCTTCTCGAAGGGCACGTCCTGGTGCGTGTAGGCGGCGAGGGCGCTTTCGCGCACTCGCGCGAGCAGCTCGCGAAACGTCGGCGCGCCCGCCAGGCTCACGCGCAGCACCACCGTGTTGGCGAAAAATCCGATCAGCTCCTCGAGCTCGGCGCGCCTGCGCCCGGCGATCGGCGTGCCCACCACAATATCCTCGGCGCCGCTGTAGCGATGCAGCAGCACCTGGAATGCCGCCAGTAACGTCATGAACGGCGTGGTGCCTGCGACGTGTCCGAGCGCCTCTACCGCTTCCGCAAGTGACTGCGGGAGTACGCTCTCCAGGCGTGCCCCGCGGTTGCTTTGCACCGCCGGGCGGGTGCGGTCGGTAGGCAACTCCAGGGTCGAGAGGTTGGCGAGCTTTCCCTTCCAGTAGCCAAGCTGCTTGTCCAGCACTTCGCCCGCGAGCCACTGGCGCTGCCAAACCGCATAGTCTGCGTACTGCAGCGCAAGTGCCGGCAACTCCGCCGCACGGCCCGCTACCAGCGCGTTGTACAGAATCGAGAGCTCACGCTCGAATAGCCCCGCCGACCAGCCATCCGAGACGATGTGATGCCACACTCGCATCAGCACGTGATCGTCGTCCCCAAGACGGATAAGACTGAAGCGCGCGAGCGGACCGGTTTCGAGGTCGAAGGGCTGTTGTGCCTCGATGGTCAGGATGTCGGCCAACGCATCGTCTTGCTTCAACGCCGCCATATAGGAGAGATCGAAGCGCCGGAGATCCAGCGTCGCGTGCTCACGCACGACCTGCCGCGGCTCGTCATCGACCAGGACGTAGGTGGTCCGCAGGATCTCGTGACGACGCAGTACAGCTTGCAAGCTCCCGCGCAGCGCATCGACGTCAATGGTCCCGGTCAGTCGATGTGCGCGGCGCTCGTTGTAGGCGGGGTTGCTTGGATCGAGCCGAGCGAGAAACCATGCGCGTCGTTGCGTGTGTGAGAGGATCGATGGTTCGCGACTTTGCCGTCGAGGAATTGCCGCATCGGCAGCTTGCCCCGCCGCGCTACGGGCGCCGATAGGCGCTTTAGTTTCCGCGTTGCGAATCGCCTCGATCGAGCGCGCCATGCCGACAACGGTGGCCCCTTCCTCGAACAGCGACTGGATAGCGAGTTCGACACCGAACAAGGCTTTGACCTGCGCGATGAGTTGGACGCCGCGCAACGAATCCCCGCCAAGGAGAAAGAAGTTGTCGTCCGGGTTGACGTGCTCGATCTTGAGCAACGTGGCCCAAAGTCCGGCGAGCGCCCCTTCGAGCGGCGACAGAGACCGGATCTCTTCCGCGGCCGGCAAGGGAGCGCCTTGAGCGGCGGCCTCTTGGGTCAAGCCCAGCAGTTGCGGAAGTGCATGACGGCGCAGTTTGCCGTTTTCGGTGCGTGGCAGACGCTCGACGAAGTAAATGCGTCGCGGTACTTTCCGTAGCTCGAGACGCCGGCCGACGTGCTGGATAACCTGCGCCTCATGGAGCGTCACATCCGGTTGTCGAACTACTGCGGCGACGATCTCCTCCCCGAGAGTTGGGTGAGGGATGCCGAACGCAGCGGCCTCGTTCACGCCTGGCAAAGACCGAATCGCGAGGTCGATCTCGACCGGAGAGATCTTTTCCCCGCCGCGGTTGATGATCTCTTTGATGCGCCCAGAAAGATGGATATATCCGTCCTCGTCGATGTGTCCCAGGTCGCCGGTGCGGAACCAATCCCCCACGAACGACTCTGCCGTGAGCTGTGGATCGTCGAGATAGCCGCCGAAGACGAGCGGGCCACGGACCACGATCTCGCCTTCCGCGCGAGCGCCGGCGATCGCCCCGGAGCTGTCCATGATCGCAACCTCGTTCCCCAGGGGGAGCCCGGCCGTGCCGCGTTTGCGTGGACGCGGCGGAAGCGGGTCATGGGCGATCGAAGTGGTTTCGGTCGACGAAAGGCCGACGAGCAAGGGGGCGTCAAAGGCCTGTTCGAGGCGTTCGATCTCGTCGGGATCGAGTCGTCCCAACCCGGCCCGCAGAAACCGGAGGCGGCTTTGGGCCACTGCGGATCGGTAGTCGGGCACACGGCGCAGGATCGCGCTCAACAGCGTGAACCCGGCGTTCAGACACGTCGGCTGGTATTGCTCCAGAGCGGCGAAGAACGCGTCGACGTCGACTTCAGGAAGGCACACGGTCGATACGCCATTTAGCAGCGCGTTCAACCATCCGCTGCGCAAGCCGTTGCCAAGATGCATGGGCATGAGATGACAGCCCACATCGCGCGGCGAATACTCGAGCCACTCGCCCGCTACGTTCGCGTAGCGCAGCGCTTGACGGTGCTCTGCGGGGATGAGTTTCGGCCGGCCACTCGTACCCGAGGACACCAAGACGTATGCGAGCTGCGGACGCGCTGGCGTCGCGTTGCGAAGCGAGTCCCCGGCCCGGCCGAGATCGAGCGTGAACAGACCGGCGGGTGCATCGGGCTCCACCGCAACGTCGATTTCCGCAACCCCGTGCCGCCGCGCTGCCGCGCGAACCGGATGCTGCTCCCCTTTCGGTGCCAGGACCGCCTTCGCGCCCGTGCGAGCGAGCAGTTGCGAATAGTCATCGGGGGTGAGTGACGGACTGAGCGGCGCGAAGGTCGATGACGCAGGGAGGGTGGCACACGCGACGGCCATTTCCGGCCGCGACGGAATAACTCCCGCGACGATATCTCCTCGCCCGATGTCCAGGCCGCCGAGGTATTTTCGAACGCGGTGGATCTGGGCAGCGAGGTCCGCGTAGGTCAGCGGTTTGCGGCCAGGTGCCTGCAACGCGGGCGCGGCCGGCCGGTCTTTGGCGAGGGCCCCAAGCGCATCTTCGATACACTCGTGCTGAAGTTTCATGATCCTGCAGATCGAATCGTAGATGTCAAGGATCGGGACGGCGCGTGAATCGCGGTCCTACCGAAAGTGAATGCCCGTGTATCTGCGGGCGACCTCTGCCAGCTTTGCGGCACGTTCGAGTAGCCAGGCTTCTGCGCTGTCAGGATCACCTCGCCACCACCACCAAAGCAAGAGGATGGTCGTGGCGTACACGAGCGCCCCGCCGGCGGAGACGAGCACGACGTAAGCGATCTGACCGGAGAGGCTCGACGTCAGCTCCGCGCAATAGGTTTTGATGGCGAGAACGGCACCGATCATCACGAGCGAACCCGCGCCGGGCCGCCAGAGGATATCGAGCAGGTCGCGGCGCCCGAACTCGATCGCTCTGCCAAGCAGCTGAAAGTTGAGCGGGGCCGTGACGACTGACGCTGTAAGCATCGCTGCGACCGCACCTTGGGCGGCGTAAGAAGGCACCCACCAGAGCATCAGCGGGACCGAAATGCATGGATGGGCGGCGAGCACCAGACTCGTCGCGCGCGACATGCCGACCGCAAGATTCACGTAATGCACCGTGCTCAGCAGCACCGCTAGTACGCCGTTGATCGATAATATCTGGATTAAGGGCACGGTCTCCATCCACTTGGCGCCAAGGAGGATCAGGACGATCGGCTCGGCGAGCAGGCTCAAACCAATTCCAGCGGGCAATATGAGGAGGAGCAGGATCGAAGTGACTTTCAGGTATTGCCGCCGCAGTAGTGCTCGATCATCAACGAGCTTGACGTAGCCAGGAAATACTGCCCGGTGCACCGATGCCGCCAGCTCGCGGGTCGGGACCCTTGCGACTTCACGCGCGATCGTGAACGATCCGAGCGCGGCCGTGCCGGCCCATCGACCCACAATGAGGTCCGCCATCCGCGAATAGAAAAACTCGACCAGCCTCGTGACGAACAGCCATCTGGAGAAAGTCATCAGCTGACCGAGCCCCGCCAGGGAAGGGCGCGGACGAAACGGGTGGAGCGCGTAGCTGAGCGCCACGCCAATGCAGGTCCCGGCCAGAGTTCCCGCGAGCAGTGCCCAAAAGCTTCGCAGGGCGAACGCGAGCGGAATCGTGACCAGCACGGTTGTTGCGAATCTTTTCGTGAGGAGATACTTGAATTCCTTGTCGAACGCCATCTCCTTGCGAAACGCGATGACACCGACGTTCTCGAAGCCCTGGATCGCGCGCCCGAACCCCAGCACGACCATGACTGACACGAGCTGGGGATCGCCATAGAACCCGGCAGCCGGCGCAGCGAGGCAGGCGACCACAAGTCCCATCCCAAGGCCAAACAGCACGTTGAAAGTCCACACCGTGTCGAACTGCTGGCGGCCGGTGTCCGGCTGCTGGATGAGAGCAGTGTCGAGACCGAAGGCGCCGAGCAGTTCCAGTATTGCGATTACGGACGTCGCAAGCGCGATCAGGCCGAAATCTTCCGGGACGAGGAGGCGCGCAAGAATGACCGTGCTGATGAGCCCCATACACCGGTCGATGAGCATGAACAGCACCGTCCAGGCTGCGCCTGTCGCCATCTGGCCGTTGACCGATTTCGCCCGGCCCACCATGAGTACCATCTCCGCTGACCTGAATGAGCCCAGTCCCGTTCCGACTGGCTACCCTGCAAATATTAACAGCAGAACGGCGAAGCGCATGACGTCCGCGAGCAACCAGGTGGCAATTTTTACGGGCCCGATCACCCGCCCCCTACCCGCATTGGACCTTGCATTTGCTTGGAAATCGCGAACGACTAGTACCATTTGGCCTCACCCGGTGGCCGCGTCTTGAAACGCTTGTGCGTCCAGAAATATTGCTCTGGCATTTCGCGCACGCGCTCCTCGATGAACGCGTTCATGCGACGCGCGTCCGCAGCATCGTCATCGCCCGGAAAATCCTCCCAGACCGGATAGCACCGCAGCTCGTATCCGGCGCCGCCCGGGAGCGCGCGCGTCACACAGGGCAGCACGCGGGCGCCGGTGAGCCGGGTCATGCGCGAAAGTCCGGTGATGGTCGCGGCCGAGGCGGCGAAGAAAGGCACGAAAATCGCGTCGCGAGGCCCGTAGTCCTGATCGGGCAGATAGTAAAACGGAATCCCCTCTTTCAGCGCGGCGAGCGCCGGGCGCACGCCTTCCTGGCGGGAAATCGCGCGCTGGCGCCCGAAGCGCGTTCGCCCGGAAAGGAGCAACGCGTCGAAGAAAGGGTCCTTCTGTCTCGCGTAGATCCCCGCCATGTCGATTTCGCAGGTCAGGCGGGTGCAGCCCGCGTCCAGCCCGACGAAGTGCGGCGCGAGCAGGATGAGCGGCTGTCCCTTGAGCGCGCGGATCCGCTCGAGTCCCACAATTTTCACGAGCCGCATCACGCGTTCGCGCCGTCCCCACCACAGAATCGAGCGTTCGAGGACGCTCCGGCCGAAGGCGCGGAAGTGCGCTTTGGCAAGGTCGAGACGCTCCTTTTCTGTCATCTCCGGGAAGCAGCGCGAAAGATTGATTAGACAGACGTTGCGCCGTTCGCGTCCAAGGATGTACAGCAGCGAACCCAGAGCGGAGCCGATCGGAGCGAGCAGGGCAAGCGGTAGGAAGTGCAGTATCCAAACGACGGCAACGGCAATTCGGGTCAGCAAGGCGGGCTTCCCTTTTACCGGCCACCCGGCGGAAGCACCCCCGCGGGCACTTTGTAGCGGTTATAGCCCCACAGGTACTGCCCGGGGTTACGGCGAATCAGCCGCTCCAGAGAGCGGTTGAGAGCCCGCACCGGCGACTCGGGCGGCCGCGGCGCGAGCATCGGTTCCGCAATGAAGCGATAGCCGCGCCCCCCGGGCAGACGCTCGGCGCAGCAAAGCAGCACCGGAGCCCCGGTCTGCTCGGAGATCCGGCCGACGAGCGTCATGGTGTAGGCGGGCCTGCCGAAGAACTCGACCCATTCGCCTTCACCGATACCGGGCACCTGATCGGGCAGCAGCCCGATCGCCTCTCCGCGTTTGAGCGCCTTCAACATCGAGCGCACGCCCCGCAGATCGGCGGGAACGCTTTTCATCGCCGCGCCGCGGCTGCGGCCGATCCGCATGAGCGGCTCGAGGGCCCGAATTTTGGGGGTCCGGTACATCACCGTGATCGGCATGCGGCTTGCGACGTATTGTCCGACCATTTCCCAGCAGCCGATGTGAGGCGTCACTACGATGACGCCCTTTCCGCGCTTCGCCCCGTCGTCCACGTGCTCCCATCCATTCACCTCGACCACTAGACCGGCCACCCGTCCGAGCGGCCGCAGCCAGACCGCCGGCACTTCCGTCACGCTCCTACCCGCCTCCGCGATGGCGGCGCGACGCAGCCGAAAATCGCTCAGCCCCGCGGCGGCGAGGTTGCGCTTGAAGTCCCCCCGGTAACGCGGTGAGCAGAGATAGACAGTCCAGCCCAGCACCGCGCCCAGAGCGTGTAGCAGCGGCAGGGGGAGACGCGCCGCCAACCGCAGCAGGAATAGCATGGGCCGAAAGTGGGATGGTGTGGGTTGGGT
>Ga0137415_10005391_pt1 | contig 12669 bp, 13 predicted proteins | sample CZODoug3_1_1_16f_FD_183082 | JGI IMG/M metagenome (GOLD analysis project Ga0137415, IMG submission 183082) | Vadose zone soil fungal communities from Angelo Coast Range Reserve, California, USA - CZODoug3_1_1_16fungal (Hybrid Assembly) | ecosystem: Environmental > Terrestrial > Soil > Vadose...
GAAGGGCGTAACTGGTCGACGTGCTCACGAGAGCAATGCGCGGAGCGCCTCGGCGTCTGCCTGAAGTTGCCGTTCACGAATACGCGGCTCGGACCCGTCAAGTCGCAGGTACCCGCCCGCTCGCCGAGATAGACGTGGTGGCGGTTCGATCACAGTCCACACAGCCACCACGTCGATCTCGGCGTGAAGACGAGCCGCCGCCGGCATCCCCAAATCGGCGCCCCCGCAGTCCCCGGCCGCTAGTCTCGATCCATTGCGCGGAGCTTGCGCGAAGCCCGGCGAGAGGGGATTTCCCCGTGAGCGGCACCGATTCAGTACAGCCTGACGCCGGTCCGGCGCCAGATCGAATTCTGGAAATGAGTAGCGCCTACTGGACGTCGCGAACACTGCTGAGCGCGGCCGAGCTCGGAGTGTTTGCGACTCTCGCCGCAGGGCCACTGCAGATCGACGACCTGCGCGAGCGCATTGGTCTGCATCCTCGCGCCGCACGGGACTTCTTGGATGCGCTCGTCGCGCTCGGCCTGCTCGACCGAAATGACGACGGCTACCACAACACCGCCGAGACCGACCTGTATCTCGATCCGAGCAAGCCCTCATACCTCGGCGGCATGCTGGATTTTCACAACACCGTCATGTATTTGCCTTGGTCCTCGCTCACCGAGGCTCTACGCACCGGCAAGAACCAGGCCGGGCATAACAACGCAGCGGAAATGTTCGGCGACGTCTACGCCGACCCGGACCAGCTGGCCGCCCTCGTGACCGCGATGACCACGTACAGCGCGGGATCGGCGACTGCCCTCGCCAACGCCTTCCGGTGGGATAAGTACCAGACGTTCTGTGACCTGGGCACGGCGCAGGGCATGGTGCCCGTACAGCTGGCCCTGCGGCACCCACACCTGAGCGGGATGGGATTCGACCTGCCACCGGTGGGCCCGATCTTCGAGAAGTTCATCGCCGACTACCGGCTCAGCTCGAGGGTCACGTTCGTCGGCGGTGACTTCTTCACAGACCCACTGCCGCCGGCACAGGTATACGTCCTGGGCCATGTGCTGCACGACTGGGGGCTGGACGCGAAGCGAGCGCTACTCCAGCGCGTGCACGAGGCATTGCCCGAAGGCGGCGCCGTGATCGTCTACGAGATGCTGATCGACGACGACCGGCGAACAAACGCCGCCGGGCTGCTCATGAGCCTGAGCATGCTCGTCCTGAGCCACGACGGTTTCGACTACACGGGCGCGGACTGCCAGGGCTGGCTGGCCGAGGCAGGATTCGGGCAGAGCTACGTCCAACACCTCATCGGCCCAGAGTCCATGGTCGTCGGCTTGAAGTAGCCGTACATAGCCCACGACCCGGCCAAAAGATCACAAAGCCAAGGCACTGGGCACAAGCCGCGCACCAAGAGCGACCACCGAACGCACCCAAACTGACCAGCGACACCGGAGCTGACCAGCGACACCCAAACACTGACCAGCGACACCCGAGCTCACCAGCGACACCCAAGGTGACCAGGTGGGGGGTTCGGGGGGCGAAGCCCCGCCGAGCGGGGCCTGGGGGTTGCACCCCCAGAAGCAATGGCGACACAAAAAACGGCCCGCGCTCTCCGCGAGCGCGGACCACCCAAATTGTGGAGCTGAGGGGACTCGAACCCCTGACCCTCACACTGCCAGTGTGATGCGCTACCAGCTGCGCCACAGCCCCGTTGAGAAGTAACTTACCGGACGATGGACGGCGGGTGAGAATCGGGGGGCTCATTTCGGGGCCAACCTTCGGGGCCGCCGCACTAGGCTCCCCCGGTGACCGCCGCAGAGTCCGCGCCGCCGCCGCTGGTCGATCCGGATGCCGAGGGGTGTCCGCCGGAGTTCCGTCGGGAGCTGCAGCAACAGCGGCTGGGCGAGCTGGTGGACCGGCTGCTCGCGGCGAACGGGCTGCAGGCCGAGCGGCTGCGCGCGGCCGGCGTGGGGGCCGGCGCCGACGTGGCGCTGGACGACCTGGCGAAGCTGCCCACGGTGCAGAAGCAGGATCTGTGGCAGCACTATCCGTGGGGGCTGCTCGCGGCGCGCCAGCAGGACGTGGTGTGCATCCACGGCTCGTCGGGCACCAGCGGCCGGCCGACCCTGGTGCCGTACACGGCGGTGGACGTGGCGGTCTGGGCGGAGGTGATGGCGCGGGCGCTGGGCGGCGCCGGCGCGACCCGGTCCAGCGTGATCCAGGTGGCCTACGGCTACGGCCTGTTCACCGGCGGCCAGGGCATCCACCACGGCGGCATGCGGCTGGGCGCGACGGTGCTGCCGATGTCCGCCGGGATGACCGACCGGCAGCTGCGGATGCTCGCCGACCTGCGCCCCGACGTGCTCTGCTGCACCCCGTCGTACGCGATCTACCTCGGCGAGGCGTTGCGCGCCTCGGGCGGCGAGAGCGGCACAGCCGGGTCGCTGAAGGTCGGCATCTTCGGCGCCGAGCCGTGGACCGACGCGATGCGCGGCCAGATCGAGGCCCTGCTCGGCCTGCGCGCGCTGGACATCTACGGGCTGTCCGAGATCATCGGGCCCGGCGTGGCCTGCGAGTCGCTCGACTCGGCCGGCCAGCTCAACGTGGCCGAGGACCACTTCTACGTGGAGGCGGTCGACCCGGACGGCCGACCGGTGCCCGACGGCACGCCCGGCGAGCTGGTGTTCAGCACGCTGACCAAGACCGGCATGCCGCTGCTGCGCTACCGCTCCGGGGACATCGCCACGCTCAGCGGGCCGGCCGCCGGGTCCCCGCGCACGCTGCGCCGGATGAGCAAGCTGCTGGGCCGCCGCGACGACATGCTGGTGATCCGGGGGGTCAACGTGTTCCCCACCGAGATCGAGGCGGTGCTGCTGGCCGACCCGAGGTTGGGGCCGCACTACGTGATCGTGGAGGACCGCAGGGCGCCGGCCCGCCCCGAGCTGCGGGTCGCCGTCGAGGCGAGCTCCGAGGCGGCGGACCCGGCCGCGCTGGGCGGCGAGCTGGCGGCGGCGCTGCGGGAGCGGCTCGGCGTCGGTTGCCAGGTGCGGGTGGTCGCCGCCGGCACGGTGCCGCGCGCCGAGGTGGGCAAGGCGCGCCGGCTGGAGCGCTGGGCGGAGGGCGACGTGGTCCCGCCGCACTGGCAGGTGCTGCTCTGAGCCGGAAGCCAGCCGGGAGCTAGGCGCTGGAGACGGCGAGGTAGCCGGCGAGGCCGAGGAAGCAGGCGCCGGTCAGCTGGTCGATCCGGCGCCGGAGCTTGCCGGGCACGCTGCCGGAGCCGCGCAGCCGGGAACCGATGGTCGCGTAGCCGAAGGCCACCACCACCTCGATCACCAGGTAGGCCGCGCCCAGGATCGCCAGCTGCAGCGCCAGCGACTGCTGCCCGGGCGCGGTGAACTGCGGCAGCAGCGCGGCGAACAGCAACATCGCCTTCGGGTTGGTGATCGCGACGAGGAACTCCTGGCCGACCAGCCGCCGGGTGGGCACCAGCGGGGGCTCCTCGGCGTCCATCGACTCGCGGGCCGCGCGGCGCAGCGTGACCAGCCCGATCCACACGAGGTAGCCGACACCGGCCCACTTGATCACCGTGAACGCCAGCACCGACGCCGTCAGCACCGCACCGAGCCCGACGACCACCAGCCCGATGAACACCACGAAGGCGACCAGCCGGCCGGCCACGGCGATCATCGCCCGCGCCATCCCGTGGCGCACCGCGTTGCGCAGCCCCAGCAGCTGGTTCGCGCCCGGGATCATCGACACCAGCACGGTCGCCGGGATGAAGCCAATCCAGTTGATCACTGCAGAACACCCCCCACCACTCATCCTAAAGAGTGATAGAGGGGTGCTAGCGGGTGCGAGGCGGCCGTCACACCTAGCGGCTCACTTGGTGATGCTGGTCAGCCAGTTGCTGTCGGACAGGTCGGCGCGCTTGCCGTTGACCGTGACGGTCGGGGTGCCGAAGCCGTTCGAGCCCGCGGCCCGCAGCGAGGCGTCCTTGGCCGCGCGCAGGGTCTCGGCGGTCACGACCTTCGTGTACTTGCCGCTGGTCACGCACTGGGCGAAGGTGGCCGGGGCACCGACCTGGGTGCCCTTGTCGATCAGCTCCTGGTCGGTGAGCCCGGCGGAGCCCTCGGCGGGCTGCTCGGTGTACAGCTTCTGGTGGTAGGCGGGGAACACGCCGGCCTCGGCGGAGCAGATCGCGGCGTTGGCGCCGCGCAGCGAGTAGCCGGTCGGGTTGGTCGCCCGGTTCAGGATGGCCACCACGTGATAGCGCACCTGGATCTTGCCATCGTTGATCGCCTTGGTCAGGTCGCCGCCGTAGTTGGCCTCGAACCGGCCGCAGATCGGGCACAGCATGTCCTCGTACACGTCCACGGTATTCGCGGCCTGCTTGCCGGCGACCACCACCGAGCCCTGGACCGCGGTGGTGTAGGTCCCGGCGACCTGGCTCTGCGAGCTACTGCGCATCATGCTGATGGTCCAGCCGATCAGCACGGCCAGCACTATCACGCCGAGCACGACGTAGATGACCGTACGACTGCCACTCTTGGCCGCCATGTCAGGAACCTCCTCCGCCCACCGACTAGCGCTCGCCGCGAGTCAGTACGTCGTCCAGCGCAAAGAGGGTGCGCGGACGGATGATCAACCAGGCCGCGAGGACGAGGAACCCGGAGTCCCGCAGCAGCTCAGTACCGTAGCTGGTCTTATCAGGGGCGACGTCACCGCCGCCCCCGAAACAGCCGCAGTCGATCGAGAGACCGCGCGCCCAGGCCTGCGCCACGCCAGCGATGAAGAGCAGGAACAACAGCGCGGAGAGCACCGCGACCAGCCGCGTACCCAGTCCCAGCAGCACCAACAGTCCCAGCGCGAGCTCGAGGTAGGGCAGCCCGGCCGCCACCGCCGCGACCACCGGGTCGGGCATCACGTTGTAGGCGCGCACCGCGACGTAGGTCTGGTCCGGGTCGACGGCCTTCAGCCAGCCGGACGCGAGCCAGATCGCCGCCAGCCCGAGCCGGACCAGCGTGCCGACCACGTCCAGCCAGGACCGGCCGGACCCTTGGTCGCCACGCCCTTGAACGCCGAGCCCTTGATCACTGAGCACCCGGGCAGCCTAGTGAGCCCCCAGCGCCGTCCCACACGCACCTCCCCGCACAGCTCAGCGTTGCCTTCCAGTAGCGCAGGCCAGCCTCGCCAAAGTCCATGTTGGACAGTCGCGGGACGTACCATGGCTGGCGGAGGTGCGAGAGATGGGCGGGATCAACCCCACCGGCGTGACACCGGAGCCGGCGGAGATCGGGCACGAGCACAACGACCTGTCCGGCGGCTGGCTGCGGCCCGCCGTGTTCGGCGCGATGGACGGCCTGGTCACCAACATCGCCCTGGTCGCCGGCGTGGGCGGCGGCGGCGCGAGCGCCCGCACCATCGTGCTCACCGGCATGGCCGGGCTGGTGGCCGGCGCGTTCTCCATGGCGCTCGGCGAGTTCGCCTCGGTGGACACGCAGAACAACGCGGTACAGGCCGAGGTGGCCGTCGAGCGCGAGGAGCTGCGCCGCCACCCGGACGCCGAGAAGGCCGAGCTGATCTCGATGTACCAGGGCATGGGGCTGTCCGAGGACATCTCCCGGCGGCTGGCCGAGGAGGTGCACAACAACCCCGAGCTGGCGGTCCGCGAGCACATCTCCGCCGAGCTCGGCGTCAACCCCGACGACCAGCCCTCACCGTGGACGGCGGGCATCTCGTCGTTCTTCTGCTTCGCCGTCGGGGCGCTGTTCCCGCTGCTGTCCTATCTGCTCGGGGTGCACTCGCTGGCGATCAGCCTGGCGGTCGGCGGGATCGGCCTGTTCGCCGCCGGCGCGCTGGTGGCCCGGTTCACCACCCGGTCCTGGTGGTTCAACGGGCTGCGCCAGCTGGCCTTCGGCGCGATCGCGGCCGGCGCCACGTTCCTGGTCGGCTCCCTGATCGGGGTCGGTGCCGTCGGCTGACCCAGCAGGGTAGCTCTGCCCCGGCAGGCGGCTCAGTCGGTGGGCAGGCCGGCGAACAGGTCGTTCTCCCAGCCGTGCTCGGGCGCGCCGGCCGGCCCGCGCTCGCCCCGGACCAGCTGGAAGTGCTCCACGGCGAACTCGGGAGCGCGCGTCACGTTGGCGAAGAACCCGTCCTCGAGGTTCACCTGGCTGCGGTAGACCGCCAGTGCGGCCCGCTTTGTGTCCAGATAGGCCCGGCCGTCGATCTCGGCGGTGATCGTCTCGTCGGCCACGCCCGGCATGTCGTCGGCGATGTCCAGCCCCATCGTCTCGGCCAGCTTCAGCACCCTGGAGCGCTGGATCACCTGCCAGTAGACCTTCGGCACCCGCCAGGGTTCGCCCAGCTCGGGGGCGTAGCCGGGGTCGGCGGCCGGCTCCAGCGCGGCCATCGTGACCCGGTGCGCCTGGATGTGGTCCGGGTGCCCGTAGCCGCCGCCCTCGTCGTAGCAGACCACCACGGTGGGGCGCTCCCGGCGCAGCACCTCGACCATCGCGCACGTCGTCTCGGCCGGGTCGGCGCCGGCGAAGGCGCGCGGGTCCTCGTTGTCCGGGGTGCCCGCCATGCCGCTGTCCCACCACCGGCCGGCGCCGCCCAGCCAGACGTGCGTCTTGATGCCGAGCACGTCGAGCGCGGTCGCCAGCTCGCCCATCCGGAACCGGCCGAGCTCGTCCGGCGGCGCGTCGCGCAGGTAGGCCAGGTCGTCGGGCAGGACCTCGCCCCGCTCGCCCCGGGTACAGGTGATCAGCGTGACCGGCACGCCCAGCTCGGCGTAGTGGGCGATCGTCGCCCCGGTCCCGGTCACTTCGTCGTCGGGGTGGGCGTGCACCAGCAGCAGCCGGTGCTCGGCGGTCGGCACGCTCATGGGGAGAGTTGACCACACCCGCGCGCTCAGGGCCGCCCCTTGCGGGACGTAGTCCTGGTCACGGCGGCGATCAGCACCACGCCGAGGGTGGCCAGGATGCAGTTGGCGAAGATCTCGTAGCCTGCGAACAGACCCGACCGATTGACCACGAAGAGCCCCCACCAGAGCGAGCCGCCGAGGTGGTCGATGATCCCGCCGGCGCCCTGCAGCACCATCAGCACTCCGACGGCCTCTCCCAGCTTGCGCATGCCGACGACGCTAGGAGCGGCGGGCGCCCCGACACGTCGGCCGGCCGAACCCGCGCGGCCCGACGAAGGTCGCAGGTCCGGGGGCGGCGTTCGACCAAGGTATCGACCCGGTCGACCTCCGTCGCCAGTTGCCGCCGGGCCCGGCCCGGCCGCCGGATCGACGGGTAGGTTGCCCGGTTGTGAGGGGTTGGGCGGCTCCGGCGCCGGTGCGCAGCGGGCGGGACTGGCTGGTGGACACCGCCGCGTTCCTGCTCGCGGCCGCGTTCGGCATCGGGCTCGCGCTGCTGCGGGTGGACAACCCGCACGTGGCCGACTGGGTGCTGGTCGCCGACCAGATCGCCGGCGGCCTGGCCTGCGCCGCGCTGTGGCTGCGCCGGCGCTGGCCGTTCGAGGTGGCCGTGGTGGTGCTGCTGCTCACCTCGTTCTCCGAGACGGCCGGCGGCGCCTCGGCGGTGGCCCTGCTCGCCGTGGCCATCCACAGCCCGATCCGGCAGGCGATCGTGGCGACCGCGCTCGGCGTGGCCAGCTCGGTCGCCTTCGAGCTGCTGCGCCCCGACCCGGACCTGTCGTTCGCGTTCATCGTGGTGTTCAGCGTGGTGATCACCGTCGCGGTGCTCGGCTGGGGCCTGTTCATCCGGCACCGCCGGGCCCTGCTGGCCTCGCTGCGCGAGCGCGCCGAACGGGCCGAGGCGGAGGCGCGGCTGCGCGGCGAGCACGCCCAGTCCCAGGCCAGGGAGCAGATCGCCAGGGAGATGCACGACGTGCTCGGGCACCGGCTGTCCCTGCTCAGCGTGCAGGCCGGCGCGCTGGAGTACCGCAAGGACGCCTCGCCCTCGGAGGTGGCCGGCGCCGCTTCGGTGATCAGGGCGAGCGCGCACCAGGCGCTGGAGGACCTGCGCGAGGTGATCGGGGTGCTGCGCGCCGAGGTCAGCGAGCTACCGCAGCCCACCTTGGCCGACCTCGAGGACCTGATCAGCGAGTCCCGCCGGGCCGGCATGCGGGTGGCGCTGCGCTCCGAGGTCAGCTCCGACATCCTGCCCGACCGCCTCGGCCGCACCGCGTACCGGATCGTCCAGGAGGGACTCACCAATGCCCGCAAGCACGCGCCGGACGCCGAGGTGAGCGTGTGGCTGACCGGGGCGGCCGAGCGGGGCCTGACCGTCGAGCTGGCCAACCCGGTGCCGAAGGCCTCGGTGTCGCTGCCCGGCGCCGGCCAGGGTCTGATCGGGCTGGCCGAGCGCGCCATGCTGGCCGGCGGCTACCTGGCCGGGGCTCGGGCGGGGTCCGGCGAGTGGCGGCTGTGGGCCTGGCTACCGTGGCCGGCATGAGCGAGCCCGGGAGCCAGCCGCCGCCGGTCAGGGTGATCATCGCGGATGACGACGCACTGCTGCGCGCCGGGCTGACCATGATGTTGGCCGGGGCCACCGAGCTGCGGATCATCGCCGAGGCCGCCGACGGCAGCCAGGTGCTGCCCCTGGTCCGGCAGCACCAGCCGGACGTGGTGCTGATGGACATCCGGATGCCGGTGATGGACGGGCTCGCCGCCACCGAGCAGCTGCGGGCCCTGCCGGACGCCCCCGAGGTGATCATGCTGACCACCTTCGACGCGGACGAGCACGTGCTGCGGGCGCTGCGCGCCGGGGCGGCCGGCTTCCTGCTCAAGGACACCCCGCCGGCGGACATCGTGGCCGCGGTGTGCCGGGTCGCGCAGGGCCAGCCCGTGCTGTCGCCGACCGTGACCCGGCGGCTGATCCAACGGGTCGCCGGGGCGGAAGGCGACCTGCGCCGGGTCCGGGCGCGCGGCCGGCTGGAGCTGCTCACCGACCGGGAGCGGGAGATCGCGCTCGGCGTCGGCGAGGGCAAGCCGAACGCGGAGATCGGCGGCCAGCTCTACCTCAGCGTGCCGACGGTGAAGTCGCACATCTCCCGCATCCTGACCAAGCTGGACCTGAACAACCGGGTGCAGATCGCGCTGCTGGTGCACGACGCCGGCCTGCTGCACGACGAGGACTGACTCCGCTCAGCCGCGCGAGTTCAGCCGGCCCCGCTGACCAGCGCGGAGCGCCGCCAAGTGCACTAGGGCACCGGCTCAGAGGATGCCGCCGAGCGAGTTCAGCAGGTCGCTGACGGCGTCGGTCACCGCGCCGAGGTCGAGGCCGGCTATCTCCAGCTTGCTCTTGTCGCCCTTCTTGTCGTTGCTCTGGTCCTCCTCGCGCCCGTTCTCCCCGTCGTCGCCGTGGCGGTCCCGGTCGCTGGCGTACGAACCGTGGTGGTGGTTGTGGTGGTCCGACGCGTTGGCCACCCCCGTGGTGCATAGTGCACCGACAACGACGGCGGCCGCGGCGGCCGCTACCTGCACGGATCGGTTGATCGACATGTCTTCCCCTTCCTCGGCTCCCCCGGGCCCCGGTTTTGTGGGAGAACCATCCACCCCACCGACAGCTGCCACAACGAAGATCCACTAACGGGCGTACACCATTCACGCTCTGGTACGACACCCTGTTGGTCGGCCGCCGAACTACGCTCTTTCGAGCATCAGCACACGGGAGGCCAGTTGCCCGAGGTCACGTGGCGTGGCGATGGCCACCGCGACCAAGGCCCTGGCCAGCCTGCGCGACCAGGGCCTGGTCCGGGCCGAGCCGGGTCGCGGCACCGTCGTCGCCCAGCCCCCCGCGACCCCGAACGCGCCAACCCGGACCGGCGCCGCACCAGCCCGAGTCGCGCCGGCCCGGCGGGGCACCGACCACGGGCCGACCAGGGACCGGATCGTCCGGGCGGCGATCGAGCTGGCGGACCGGGAAGGGCTCGGCGCGCTGTCCATGCGCCGGATCGCCACCGAGCTGGGCCTGGCCACCATGTCGATCTACCGGTACCTGCCGGGCAAGGACGCGCTGCTGACCCAGATGTCCGACTCGGTGTACCGGGATCACCCGCTGCCGGAGCCGCCACCGGCGGGCTGGCGGGCCGGCCTGGAGCTGGCCGGGCGCACCGAGTGGGCGCTCTTCCGCAGGCACCCGTGGCTGGCCAGGGCGGTCTCGTTCACCCGGCCGCAGCCGATGCCGCACGGCATGCGGCACACCGAGTGGGTGCTGCGCGCGGTCGACGGCCTCGGCCTGGACCCGTGGACCATGTTCCACATCGTGCTCAGCCTGCACGGCTTCGTAGCCGGCGTGGCGGTCAACGTGGAGACCGAGCGCGACGCCGAGCAGGACACCGGGATCAGCTACGAGCAGTGGCTCAACCAGCAGGACGCCACCTTCAACGAGATCCTGCGCCAGCACCCCCTACCGGTACTGACCAGGGTCACCGCCGACCCCTCCGTGGAGGTCGACCTGGACAGCCTCTTCGAGTTCGGCCTTGCCCGCCTCCTCGACGGCTTCGCCACCCTCATAACCCCAGCTCAGACCCCGTGAGTGGCGAGTTGGGCTATGACCCAACTCGCCACTCACGGGTCCTGACCAGCGGAAACGTGCCTCAGGTTTCGGGGGTGTCGTCGGGGCGCATCCAGCCGAAGGTGAGCTCGACGGCGCGCTGCCAGTTGCGGTACTCGGCGACGCGGCGGCGCTCGTCCATCCGGGGCAGCCACTGCGCGGCGCGATGCCAGTTGCGGCGCACACCCTCCAGGTCCGGCCAGTAGCCGACGGCGAGCCCGGCGGCGTACGCGGCGCCGAGCGACACGGTCTCCGGCACCATGGCCCGCACCACCGGCACGTTCAGCACGTCCGCGACGGTCTGCATGAGCAGGTTGTCCGAGGTCATGCCGCCGTCCACCTTGAGCGTGGTCAGGTTCAGCCCGGAGTCGGCGTTCATCGCGTCCACGACCTCGCGGGTCTGCCAGCCAGTGGCCTCCAGCACCGCGCGGGCCAGGTGCCCCTTGTTGATGAACGAGGTCAGCCCGACGATCATGCCGCGGGCCTCGCTGCGCCAGTGCGGGGCGAACAGCCCGGAGAAGGCCGGCACGATGTAGCAGCCGCCGTTGTCCGGCACGGTGCGGGCCAGCGTCTCGATCTCCGGCGCGCTGGAGATCAACCCCAGGCTGTCCCGGAACCACTGCACCAGCGAGCCGGTGACCGCGATCGAGCCCTCCAGCGCATACACCGCCGGCTCGTCCCCGAGCTGGTAGCCGACGGTGGTGAGCAGCCCGTTCTTCGACCGCACCGGGACCGTGCCGGTGTTCATCAGCAGGAAGCTGCCGGTGCCGTAGGTGCACTTGGCCTCGCCGGGGCGGAAGCACATCTGGCCGAACAGCGCGGCGTGCTGGTCACCGAGCGCGGCGCCGATCCGGATGCCCGGCACGATCCGGCTGGAGGTGCCGTACTCCGAGGTCGTCGAGGTGATCGTGGGCAGCATCGCGCGCGGGATGTCGAAGAAGGACAGCAGCTTGTCGTCCCAGCCCAGGGTGTGCAGGTTCATCAGCAGGGTGCGGCTGGCGTTGGTCACGTCGGTGACGTGCCGGCCGCCGTCCGGGCCGCCGGTGAGGTTCCAGATCAGCCAGCTCTCCATGGTGCCGAACAGCACGTCGCCGCGCTCGGCCCGGTCCCGCAGCTCCGGCTTGCGGTCCAGCAGCCAGCGGATCCGGGGGGCGGAGAAGTAGGTGGCCAGCGGCAGCCCGCAGTGCTCCAGCACCTGGTCCGCGCCGGGTCGGCGGTTCAGCTCGGCGACCAGCGCATCGGTCCGGGTGTCCTGCCAGACGATCGCCCGGCTGACCGGGGCGCCGGTGTGGCGGTCCCACAGCACGGTGGTCTCGCGCTGGTTGGCGATGCCGAGTGCCACGACGTCCTGGCTGTCGACGCCGGCGTCGCGCATCGCCTGCGGCAGGATCTTGCCGAGGTTGCGCCAGATCTCAGTGGGGTCGTGCTCCACCCAGCCCGGCCGGGGAAAGTGCTGCTGGTGCTCCCGCTGCGCGACCGACAGCAGCTGGCCGCGCCGGTCGAAGAGCATGCACCTGGTCGAGGTGGTGCCCTGGTCGATCGACATCACGCAGCGTTGCGCCATCCGACCCTTCCTCACTGCCCCGGCTCACCACCTGGCGGCCCCCAGGTCCCGGGACACCGCACGCGCGGCGTCCCGAACATAGTTGACCAGCCTGGGCTCCGGATGCCCCTTTCCGTCCAGCATGCGCTCGGCGGCGCCGGCGATCCCGATCGCGCCGACCACCAGGCCACCGTGGCCCCGGATCGGCGCGGCGATGCTGGCCTGGCCGGCGATGTACTCCTGGATCTCGCCGGCCCAGCCGACCTCCCGCACCTCGGCCAGCGCCCGGGTCAGCGCGGCCGAGGTGACCACGGTCCGCCGGGTGAACGACTCCAGCTCGACCCGACGCAGCCCGGTGGCCAGGTCGGCGTCGTAGCCGAGCAGGATCTTGCCCATCGCGGTGGCGTGCAGCGGCAGCAGCGAGCCGACGTCCAGGGTCTGCAGCGTGTCGTCCGGGCGGAACACGTGGTGCACCACGAGCACCTTGCCGTCCAGCGGCGTGCCGATCCGGACGGCCTCGCCGCTGCGGGCGGCCAGCGCGTCCGCCCAGTTGATCGCCCGCGAGCGCAGCTCGTT
>Ga0137415_10005392_pt1 | contig 12669 bp, 12 predicted proteins | sample CZODoug3_1_1_16f_FD_183082 | JGI IMG/M metagenome (GOLD analysis project Ga0137415, IMG submission 183082) | Vadose zone soil fungal communities from Angelo Coast Range Reserve, California, USA - CZODoug3_1_1_16fungal (Hybrid Assembly) | ecosystem: Environmental > Terrestrial > Soil > Vadose...
ATGAAGGCGTTCAGCGGGTCGCTCAACGAGCTGGCCCGCGGGCGTCCCTCGCGCCCGACGTCCTCGTAGCCCCACCCTGCCCTCGCCAGTGGGGAGGAAATTAAGGCGACGCACCATAGAATGATGTCGATGGTTTACCTCGACCATTCAGCGACCACGCCACTCGATCCCGAGGTGCTCCAGGCGATGATGCCGTACCTGACCGACGAGTTCGGCAACGCCTCGAGTGTCTACGGGCTCGGTCAACGGGCGCGCCAGGCGATCGACCAGGCGCGCGACGAGGTCGCTGCCTATTACGGTGTGGCGGCCAAGGAAGTCATCTTCACGTCAGGCGGAACGGAGGGCGACAACTTCGCGCTCCAGGGGATCGCGCAGCGGAACGCCGACCGCGGACGGCACGTGATCACCAGCACGATCGAACATGATGCGGTGCTCCGCTCGGCGGACGCGCTCGAGCTGAGCGGCTTCGAGGTGACGCGCCTCCCGGTCGATCGCAGCGGGTTGGTTGATCCCGCCGATCTCCGCCGGGTGCTCCGGTCCGACACGATCCTGGTCAGCATCATGCACGCGAACAACGAGATCGGCACCATCGAGCCGATCCGCGAGCTGGTCGCGGTCACGCGCGAGCGAAGCAGCGCCTACTTTCACACCGACGCGGTGCAATCCACCGGAAAGATCCCAACCCGCGTCGATGAGCTCGATGTCGACCTGCTTTCCATGTCGGCCCACAAGCTGCATGGCCCCAAGGGCGTCGGCTGCCTGGTGGTTCGCTCGGGGGTGCGGCTTCTCCCGCAGATGCTGGGAGGCGGGCACGAACGCAACCGTCGCGCCGGGACAGAGAACGTCGCGGGCATCGTCGGGTTGGCGAAAGCCATCGGCATCGCGCAGCGCGACATGGCCAAGAACACCGCCCACCTCACCGCGTTGCGCGACCGCCTGATCGAGGGCGTCCTCGGCCGGATCCCCGGGGCCGATCTGACCGGCCACCCGGTGAACCGGCTTCCACACCACGCCAGCTTCCTGTTCGAGGGCGTGGAAGGTGAATCGCTGCTGCTGCAGCTCGACATGGACGGTTTCGCCGCCTCTTCGGGATCAGCCTGCACGTCGGGCTCGCTCGAACCGAGTCACGTCATCCTCGCGCTCGGCTATCCTCGGGAACGCGCGCTTGGCAGCCTGAGACTGTCGGTCGGCAAAGGCAACACCGAAAGCGAGATCGAGCTCGTCCTCGATCGCCTGCCAGGAATGGTTGCCCGGTTGCGCGCCATGACCCCTATCTCTGCCGCCTGAGCAGAACGCGATGCCGGAGAAGTTCTACAGCGTCGAGGAGGCCAATGCGCTCGTGCCCAAATTGAAGCCACTACTGGAGCGCATCCGCGCGACCCAGGAAGCGCTGGCCCGCGACAAGACGGTGGCCGCCGTCAGGGAGAAGGCGTCACACAACGGGGGAGGCCTCCCCGCGCGTCATCTTTCCGAGCTGCAGAGGACGGTCGAGCGCGACCTGCGCCAGCTGCAGGAATGGGGTATCGTGCTGCGCGATCCATCGATTGGGCTGATCGACTTCCTGCACCAGCGTGAGGGCGAGACCGTTTTTCTCTGCTGGAAACTCGGCGAGTCAAGAGTCGAATGGTGGCACCCGGTCGACACCGGCATCGCCGGGCGCCAGCACCTCTAGCCGTTTCCGAAGGCGACGGCGAGAACGAAGATCAGGAGCAGAATGCCCGAAATGGTCAGCCCGATCATCCCGAGCAGGCGGCCGGTGCGAGCTTTGTCCTCACCCTGATACTTCTGCGGCTCCGCCCGAATGGCCTTCACGGCATCGCCACCGAACACGATCGAGAGGATCCCGGTCGGGATGGCGATGATCGGCATCCAGAAGAAGATGAGCGTCGTCACGCCCCAGGTCATCGCGCTCGAGGCGTTGCGGTGCACCGGTCGCACCGCAGAGATGCCCTCGCGCTCGGCCAGCTGGTCGAGCGCCGCCAGGGGACCGGCGGCGGCAACGACATCCGGAAGCGCCGCGCGTAGCGCCGATTCCGCGCTCCTCGCCAGCGCCTCGCGGCGAGCGGCGGGCAGCAGTTCCCGCCGGGCGGCGTAGGCGACCACGAGGCGGCGCAGCGCCGGATCCACCGGGCGCTCGATCGCCGGTGACGGCTCGCTGGTCACAGGCGTATCGGTGCTGGCGGTTGACCAGATGGACGAGACCGGCTTGGGCTGGGGTGCTGTCGCCGGTGCGGTGCTCGCCAGATCGGAGAGGCTGATGCGTTCACGGTCGCGCACGACCAGGGTGCCGGCCGCGAAATCGCCGAGGCGCTTCGCCCGGCTGTTACTGAACATGGTCACGATGCCGATCGCGTAGAACGCCGGCAGGAAGTCGACCACGCGGACCAGGTTGCGGATCGCCGCCTGGCCGATCGTGAGCGGCTCCCCATGGTCACCCACCGCCCGCAGTCGCACATACCGTTTGCCCAGCGTCTGCCCATTCCAGGCGGCCTCGCTGATGAGGAAGTAGCCCGCGATCAGGATGAACGTGAGGATCAGCTCCACCAACCCGAAGACCTGGATCGAATTGAAGATGCCGCCGAGGGCCGCGGCTCCAATGGTGAGGACAATCTGGATCACGGTGATGACCAGCACGTCGATGAACTGCGCGAGAAAACGGCTGCCGATGCCCGCGATCTCGTACTGGAACGCCACGCGTTCCGGCGTGGAGACAACCAGGTCGTCCGACGCATCCGGGGGCTGCACGCCTGCAGTGTAACGCCCGTTTCGTGGAGAGATTTCAGGGTGCCGTGCGTCATCATGGATAGATGCGCGCCGATGAGTTCGTGACCCGGCGGCGGCCCGAGTGGGACCGCCTGGAAAAACTGTTGCAGCGAGCCGGGACGAGCCGGGTCGGTGGGTTGCTGCCGACCGAGGTTCTCTCGCTGGCCGCGCTCTATCGCCGCGCGACCGCCGACTTTGCCCGGGCCAAACGCGACTGGCCCACCGAGCCGGTTGCCGGCTACTTGAACGGCCTGGTGGCGCGCGGTCACGCGGCGGTGTACCGGCAGGGTGGCAATCTCGGTGAGCGCATCGCGGTCTTCTACAAACGCACGCTGCCACAGACCTACCGCGAAGCCGCCCCCTACCTGATCGCGGCGGCCCTCTTGCTGTTCGGCCCGGCCGTGATCGCCTTCATCGCCGTCAGCCTCGACCCGAAGCTGGCCTACGCGTTGGTCCCCGCGCAGATCGTGCAGGGGGTTCACAACCATCAACTCTGGACTCAGATCTCGCCCGACACCCGCGCGCTGATGTCGGGCGTGATCATGACGAACAACATCAACGTGTCGATCCTCGCCTTCGCGTTTGGCGTGCTGCTGGGCCTGCCGACCGTCTACGTGCTCATGACGAACGGGATCCAGCTGGGCGGCCTCCTCGGCCTGACCAACGCCTACGGCATCGCTCCCGGGCTGCTCGATTTCGTCATCGCGCACGGCGTGCTCGAGTTGTCGGTCGTGGTGGCGGCGGGCGCCAGTGGGTTGATGATGGGGTGGGCGATCCTGTTACCAGGTGCCTACCGCCGCAGGGACGCGCTCGTTCTCGCGGCACGCAAGGCCGTCATCATCCTCGCCGGCCTGGCGCCGTTGCTGATCATCGCCGGGATCATCGAGGGAAACATCAGCCCCTCGGACGTGCCCACCCCCGTCAAGGTCGCCGTCGGCCTGACAACCGGCGCCCTGCTCTATGCGTACCTGCTTTTTACCGGCCGCGGGGCTCAGAAGCCGGCGTTGAACGCCGGATAGAACGCCTCGTTGACGACCTGCGTCGCGTGTCCGTCACCTGCGACCAGCCAGAGCTGGTCCACGCCACCGGCCGAATGACCACCGAGCGCAAATCGCCATCGCGGGCCCGTTTGGCTGTGCCATCGCATTGACCGGCGGGCCGCCCGGCTGCTCCGATGGCGATACCTCCGGCGACGATAGCCACGCCAATGAATGCGATGAGCACCGCACGGCGCCTTTCGGCCGGCTCATCCGCCTAGTGCTCTTCGAGGATATCGACGAGGCGGAGGTGGAGGTTCTTGCTGACCGCGGCTGCTGGGGCTTCGGCTCGTCAATTCGATGCCGTTCGAGCGTTTTTCACGCCGGCTCCGGTGAACGCAACGCCCAGCCCTCCGAGGAAGTTACTCGAACGCGCTAGAGCAGCGCGCGCTCCTTCAGCTCCAGGTAACGTTCGACGAGCGAAGGGCTGAGCCGGCCCGCCTCCACATCGAGCCCAAGGACACCGCCCTGGCGCAATTGTTCGAAGCTCGCCCGGCGCGCGGCGAGCAACTCCTCCGCCGCCGCCCACTCGTAGGCGCGCGAGACGCGCTCGATCGGCGCGTCACGGGCTGCCAGCACCTCGGGATCGGACATGGCAACGACCATGACGAGGTGGCGCCTGCTCAAGCGGATGGCGTGGGCCACCAGATCGCGGGATGCCTCCGGATCGAGCACGTCGGTGAGCACGACCACCAGCGAGCGGCGGCTGATGCGCAGGGCGAGCTGCGCGAAGGCTTCAGAAAAATCCGGCTCCGTGTACTCAGCCTTCACGTCGTACAGCACCTTGTTGAGCTGGGTCACCTGGGCGGGACCGCGTTGCGGCGCCACGAAACGGCGAACGCCATCGCTGAAGGTGAGCATCCCGACCTTGTCCCCCTGGCTCTGCGCCACCCAGGCCAGTAACAGGGCAGCATTGACCGCGTGATCCAGCTTGGTGAGGTAGCCGGCGGGGGCGGTCATCAACCGACCGCAATCGAGCGCGATGATCGCCTGCTGACCGCGCTCGGCTTCGACCTCCATGACGACCGGGTTGTCGCGCCGTGACGTCGCTTTCCAGTTGATCCGGCGGACGTCGTCCCCTGCCAAATAGTCGCGCAATCCCGCGAACGCCGTGGTTGCTCCGGGCGGACGCGCGCGTCGCAGCCCCATCATGATCCGCATGCCGCGCCGCAGCATCAGCTCGTATCGCTTGATCGCCAGTACATCGGGATACACCGCCGCCGGTTCGTCGGCCTTGATGCGCACCTGGCGGATGAGCCAGCCTCCACGACGCCAGCACCGCAGATCAACCGGGCCGAACGGGTAGCGACCGCGATGCGGCGGCTGCACCGTGTACTCGACACCCAGAAGGCCCTCCCTGTCGAAGGCGCCTCGCAGCACCCGGCGGTCGGGCTGCAGGTCCGCGGGAACGTGGTCCGCGACCTCGGCGGAAAGACCCGCCGCCTCCGAGTGGGCCACGAGCACCTGGACCGACTGGACTTCGCCCAGCGAAAAGGGCTGGGGCAGAACGCGGCTCGCCATGAAGCCGGACTTTTTCGGCAGCCGCGCCCCGTCGGCCAGGGCAAATCCGAGCAAGGCCGCGTAGTAGGCGAGAAAGAGGATGAGAAAAACCGGATGCACCAGGACGAGCAGGATCAGCACCGCCCCGAGCAGCAGGGCGATCAGGAGACGGGGCTGCGGGACCAGCGTCACCGGTGAACCTAGCGCGGCGGCGTAACTCGGGCGATGACGGAGTCGAGCAGGCTGTCGGCCGTTTGCCCGCCGACCTCGGCCTCGGGCCGAAGCAAGAGGCGATGGCGGAAGGTGGGACGCAGCAACCCTTTCACGTCATCCGGGGTCACGTAATCACGCCCGTCGAACGCGGCGGCAGCCTTGGCGGCGAGCATCAGGAGTACCTCGGCCCGCGGACTCGCGCCCAGCACCAGCTCGGCCGCCTGGCGGGTGGAGACGGCCAGCTCGATGATGTAGCGTCGCACCTTCTCTTCGACCGTGACCTTGCGCGCTTCCTCGCGGCACTCGATAACGGCCGCCGCATCCAGCACCGGCTCGACACCGGCTCGTGCCGGATCCCGCAGCTCGATGCCGGCATCCCACCGCGTCAGCATCTCCAGCTCCTGCGTCGGGCTGGGGTAGGCCATCACCGCCTTGAAGAGGAAACGATCCTGTTGCGCCTCGGGCAGGGGGTAGGTCCCCTCGTACTCGATCGGGTTCTGCGTGGCCAGCACCATGAACGGGTCGGGCAACGGCAGCTGCTGGCCTTCGAGGCTGACACCACGCTCTTCCATGGCTTCGAGCAAGGCGGCCTGGACCTTGGCAGGCGCGCGATTGATCTCGTCCGCGAGCAGGATGTTGGTAAACACCGGTCCCTGGCGGACGCGGAAGGAGCGCGACTGCAGATCGTAGACCGACGTCCCGACGATGTCGGCCGGCATGAGGTCGGGCGTGAACTGCACCCGGCCGTACTGCACTGACAGGAGTCGGGCGATGGTCTTGGCGAGCAGGGTTTTGCCGACACCTGGCACCCCCTCGAGGAGGACGTGACTTTGCGCGATCAGGGCCAGGGCGCAGAGGCGCACGGCCTCGTCCTGGCCCACGATCGCCTTCGCCGCCTCGGAACGAAAACGCGCGTAAAAGTCGGCAGCCTTCATGCGGACTCCTTCTGGTTCTCGACGGTCGATAGTGGATAGGCTAGGTCGTGCAGCCGGCGGGCCATATCCAGCACCGCCGCCTCCGAGGTCAGCGCCGAGGGAAGCTCAGCCTCGGCCCGCGCTAATTCGGCGGCCGCGGCGGGTGAGCGCTGTGCGATCGTTTCCAGGACCTGGCCGGATGGCGTCCCGCTGCCAAGCCCAACGCGTTCCGCCACCGAGCGGCGAGTCGCCGACAGCAACGTCTCCAGCGTGACCCGGCGAGCCCCGGTGCGATGAAGCAGGCTGCCCACGGCGGCCGCGTACTCCGCGCTGGAACGATCCGCGGCCTGGCGCAGCGGAATCGGCGGACCGAAGGCACGGCCGCGCAGGGCGAGGCCCGCGACGATGATGATCACCGCCAGCGCGAGCGCCGCGCCCCACGGCGTCAGCACCCAGGCGGTCGCCGTCGGCGCGTTGCCCGCGATCTGCCCGTGGTGAAACTCATCGAACAGCACGGCACCGCCGTTGGGACTGAGCGCGATCAAGTCGGCGGCGAAGCGGCCGTTGTCGGCCAGTCGGAGGTAACCATTGCAAAGCACCAGTGGATCGCTCAGGGCAATCAGCTGGCCGGAGCCGACCGCCATGCGAACGGCCAGCACGTCGCCGGCGGCGTTGCGAAGCAAGGGCACCTGTGAGGGCGACGGTTTGAAGGCGAGGGCGGTTGAGGAACCGGACAGGGAGCCAACGCCGCCGAAGATGGGAGCCGCCGCGTGCGCGGGGGCGTCGACGGTCCGGCTCGACAGGTGCAGTCCGAACTGGTTGTCGAGCTGCGGATCGCGTTCCTCCGTGGCGTAGACCGCCACGTTGCCGGCTCGCAGCCAGGTGTCGAGCTGTTGACTCTCGGCGTTGCTGAAGCCTTCCGTCGGCCGGAAGACGAACAGCAGGGCGGGCGATGAAGGAAGGCTGTACTCGCCTTCGACGGTCCCGGTGGCGTGGCCGAGAGATTCGGCATAAAGTCGAAGCGCGGAGGTGCCGTTGCCGGCGTCGCTCGCCGAGCTGTGCTCCGGTGAATCACCCGTCGCGGTGCCGCGCAGCGCGACGACGATCGCGATCAGGACGACCACCCCGCCGAGCAGGATCCAGCGGCGGCGGCTCATGCGGCGCTCTGCCGATAGCGTTGTGCCGCCTCAGCGGCCTGCGCGTACATCGGCCGGTCGGGGGCACGATGGCCGTAGCTCGCCGCCTCGAAAGAGCGAAGCAGCGGCCGCAGCAGCTCGGGATGCTCGGTCCGCGCAAACAGCTCGCGCACGGTGAACGGGCTGCGATCCCAGGCTCGTTCTCCGCTGATCCGGACCGTCACCCCGCCGGTCAGCGCCTGAATCGCGCCTAGAAAGTCGCCGGCCGCGGCCAGCCGATCCGCGTCGGCGAAGAAATCGACGGATGGGCGGACGCCCGACGCCGCTGGTCGCGGAACGATTTCGCGGCCGCCGCGACCGAGGGCTCCGCGAATCGGCCAGATGATGACGCCCAGGATGAATACGGCCGCAAGTACCAGCCACACCCAGAGCGGGATGCCCAGGTGGAGGTTGCCAAGGCCGAGCCAGCGCAAGAAGCGTCCCAGCGCGGTCGTGAGGGTGTCCACGATCCGCTCGACGATCGACGGCCCCGAGACGAGCCCGACGTAGCGCGGCATCGACAGGACACCGTTCAACTGCTGACGCGCGCGTTCCGGGTCTTGCGTATCGACGCGCGCCTGGAGCGCGGCGTACAACGCCTGCAGCCGCTGGTCGGCGTCGGTGAGATTGGGCGGGTCCAAGCCCAGGTCACGCAAGATTTCCGGCTGGTTCGGACCCGGCGCGGTGGCGAGCACCTGGAGCGCCTGCCCGATCGACGGGGTGTCACCGCGCTCGGCGAACTGGACCAGCGTCAGCGCCCGATGGATCGCGTTCGTGTAATCGTCGGCCTGGCTCGCCGACGCGGGCACACCGGCCGCCAGCGTGAGAACAAGCGCCGCCAGCAGCGGCCCCCCGCGCACGAGCGAAGAGTGGTTACGCCGGAGCAGGGCCTGGGGAGGTCTGCTGGGCGAGTTGGTCCAGGTCGAGGCCTTCTTTGCGAACCCGCAGGTCGAAGTAGAGAAGGGTGACGGCGATGGTCGTGATCGGAGAGACCACCGCGCTCAGCAGCGTTCCGCCCACCTGGACGAGCGCCGCCTGGAAGTCGCCGGTGCTGAAGAGGGCCGCGATCACGCCGAACAGGATGAAGAGCCCGTAGGTGATGATCACCTGCAGGATGGTGACGATCAGCAGGATGCCGAACGTGCGCCACCAGGAGCCGCTGACGAGGTTCCAGCTGCGTCCCAGGCCGCGAATCGGCCCGATATCCTCGGCCATCATGGCTGCCACCACAAGCGACCAGCGCACCAGCAGGTAGACGGCGGCGCAAAACACCGCGAGCCCGGGAAGGATCAGTAGGACGAACCCGATGGCCTCGGCGATAGCCCAGCCGGTAGCAAGCAGGATGAAGAGCCCGATGAGACCAAGAAGCCGCCAGTAACGGCCCAGGGTTTCGCGGAGGACCGACCCTATGGTCGCCGGCTTTCCCAATGCCACGTCGGTAACGGCGCGATAGACGGCACCCACGCTAATGGGCAGCAGGATGAGCCCGCCGAGCACGCCGATGGCAATCGCCCCGACGAGATTCGAAAACTGCTGGCTGTTGAACGCGGGCGTCGCGCTCCCGGTGGCCGTGAAAAGGTTCGCGTATGACGCGGAGTTCAGCCGGTAGGTGCCGGTAGCGAGCGACCACACCAGCCCGGGCAGCGCCACGAGCAAGGAGACGCCGACGATGAGCGAGAAGTGCCGCCGATACAGGCGAAACAGTTCATCGAGGAGTTCGGGAAGGGGCATCGGCCGGAAGCGAATCGGCGCAGGGGTGGATGCCACGGCCCCCATCATGCCGGAAGGCGGCGCCGGTGTCTAGTTGTTTGCGCTCAATTCGCGCACGCGCAACTACCGCCGCACGCGCAGCCGCCCGAGGTCGATGCGCTCGACGCCTCGCCGGTGCCCACCACCGCAAAGGTGGAGAACATCGCCTTTGTGTTGGTGCTCTCACAGCTGGGGCACACCTGGCGCTCGTCGCGGCTGGCGTAACCGCCGAAGACGTCAAACGTTTGGCGGCAACTCAGGCACGAGAACTCGTAGATCGGCACGTCAATATTGTAAGGTTGTGCGCCCAAAAGTTCAGCAGTACGCACGCCTGCTTCTCGACTGGAACCGCAGCATCAACCTCACGGGAGCCCGGACGCTCGAGGAAGTCGAGGGGCTGATCGACGGTGCCGTCGTTCTGGCCGAGGTGTCGTGGAACGGCATCACCAGGGTGATCGACATCGGCAGTGGCGGGGGCTTGCCGGCGATCCCGCTGGCGGTCGAGATGTCGCATATCCACTTCACCCTGCTGGAGGCCAATGCCCGCAAGTGCGCCTTTCTCGAGCACGTGGCCGGGACGCTCGGCCTGGCGAACGTGGCGGTCGCCCCGGGGCGGGCGGAGGAACTCGGCCACCAGCCCGCCCTTCGAGAGCAATTCGATCGGGCGATCTCGAGAGCGGCAGCAAGACCGGAAGTGCTGCTGGAGCTTGCCCTCCCCTTCGTTAGAACCGGTGGAGATCTCGTTGCCCAGGTCAGTCCCCTCGATCCGCTCGCGCTCGAGCCGGCCGCCCGCCTCCTGGGCGGGGGAATTCCGCGCCTCGAACATCCAGCCGGCGGCCACGCCCTCATGGTGGTGCCGAAGCTGGTCCCCACGCCGCCGCGCTTCCCGCGCCGAAGCGGGTTGCCGGGCCGCAAGCCGCTGGCGTAACGCACCGATTGGGGGCGGCGTTGCATGAACATGAGGTCGGCTCTCCGCCTAATTCCCCTGATGGCAATCGGCGCCGCGGCGGCCTTCCTGCTGGCTGGGCCGCTGACGTCTCTCTACAAGACCCACGCCGTGGCGGGCCGGCCTCAACCATCCGCCTCGGCAACGATCGATCCGCATGCCTCGCCGACATCGTGCCCGGCCTCGCTGCCGATGCCAAAGACCGCCACGACCGTCACACCTTCCGCGGCACCCGCGCTGCCGTTTCCGGTGTGGGTCAACGAGCCGCTGGGCGCGAAGCTACGCGCGGGAGCGAGCTCATCAACAGCCCAGCTTGGGATCCTTTCGCAGGGGACCCAGGCCGTCGCCGATCAGCGGGCGCCTGATGCCTCCGGAAACGTCTGGTATCACGTCAAGGCGGCGAGCCAGATCGGCTGGGTGCGATCGGACCTGGTCGTGACCACGGCGCTCCACGCGGCCAGCGGGTTCGGTTGGAGCCTGATGCTGCCGCAGGGTTACCAGGTCGCCCCCTCGTCAGATCCATCATTGACCACGATCTCGAAGACGGGCGACGACCTCCCCTTCCTGGTCTTGCAGACCAGTTCCTCCGACACGCTCACCGTGCAGCTTCCGGCGCAGCTCCGCGCCGACATCGCGCCGGTCGCCGACCACACCACCACGGTCCAGGTCTGGAGCTACACCCCGCTCAACGAGCAAGTCTCGAGGGTCGCTCTCGACACCTGCAAGGTCACGTCAGCCTGGGCCCGTCCCGATCAGGGCTGGCCGTTCATGTCGTCGGTCTACGTCCACACCAAGGGCCGCAACTACCAGTTCTCGTTCTTTACCGCCGACCCCAATTCGCCGGTGGTCAAGCAGGTCCTCGACAGCGTCGCCCTAAGCTGAGCGTGTGAGCAGCGGGACGCGCTGGGAGAAAGCCGCCGAGGCGTACGCCACCGGCGAGCACAAGTCCGGACGCGAGCTGCAACTGGTCGTCGAGTTCGCCGCGCCAAAGGGAACCGGAAATGCAGTGCGAAAACTGAGCGCGGTAAACCGCACTAAGTCAGCTATTACCGCTTCATCCAGCAGCCACAGCACTTTTGGGACCTTACGTATCGCTACCGCCACTTGGGCTGCACTCCTCCTGACCTTATGCAGAGATTCTTTCGAGCTTCATGGTGGCGCACAAGCAGTAGTTAAAATTTTTATGCAACCTATAACCAAATCTTGCACAAGATAACTCACGAGCCCTGCCCTTCTGCTGGCATGCTAACCTCAGCCATGGATTCCCCGCGCCCCGCACCCTGTGCCCTGCGCCTTGTCATCTGGTTCGCCTCGATTGGTTTTTTGTGCTTCCTCGCCGGTTGTCACCGCCAGACACAATCTTCCGGCCTCATCCCCATCAATTTTCAAACTGACTGGTATCCGCAACCGGAACACGGTGGCTTCTATGAAGCGCTTCTCAAGGGCTACTACCGTCAGGAGGGCCTCGATGTCACCATCCTGCCCGGCGGCCCTTACAACAGCGTCGAGCAGCAGGTCTCAACCGGAGCCGCACAGTTCGGCATGGGATCGTCCGACCATGTTCTTGAGGCCGACTCGCGCGGCCAGCAACTTGTTGCCATCGCAGCTACTATGCAGCGCGATCCTCAAGGGATTCTTCTGCACGCCAACTCGCCCGTGCACGCCTTCCCCGATCTGGAAGGCCACACTGTCGCTGTCAAAGCAGGCTCCACATGGTTTGAGTATCTCGTTCACCGTTACAACCTAAAGACAGTGCGTGAAATTCCGGCCACCTACAGCATCGCCAACTTCCTTCAGGACCCAAACTACATCCAGCAGATCTTCGTGACATCCGAGCCATTCTTCGCCCGCAAAGCCGGAGCCGATATCCGCACCCTCCTCATCAGCGACACCGGATACTCGCCCTATCGTGTCTTCTTCACCTCACGCGGCTATCTAGCGCAACATCCAGACATTGTGGAGAAGTTCGTTCGAGCCTCGCTGCGCGGTTGGCGCGACTATATGCAGGACCCTTCACTGGTGAATGCAGAGTTGCTCAAACGCAACCCGGCTCAACAGCCCGAGCAGATGCAGTTCACCTGGCAGGCGCTTAAAGACGGCCGCTTCATCGACGATGGTAATCCGGCTCGCACGGGCCAGCTCGATCCATCCCGTTGGAATGAAATGTACCGTCAGCTCACCAGCCTTGGCCTTATCCAGACGCCACTAGACCCAACCAGCGCCTACACGCTCCAGTTCATCACTCCCAGGTAGCCCTAGGTGTATCGGCATACGGCCATACTGATAGGGGTCACTATGTATGGTCCGTCGCCCGATTGCAAGCAAGATTTTCTGATGGAAGGAACGGTCTGCTTCTATGTATACGGCTTCTG
>Ga0137415_10005394_pt1 | contig 12669 bp, 12 predicted proteins | sample CZODoug3_1_1_16f_FD_183082 | JGI IMG/M metagenome (GOLD analysis project Ga0137415, IMG submission 183082) | Vadose zone soil fungal communities from Angelo Coast Range Reserve, California, USA - CZODoug3_1_1_16fungal (Hybrid Assembly) | ecosystem: Environmental > Terrestrial > Soil > Vadose...
GCCGCCGCCGGCTCGTCGATGTCGGCCAGAATCACCGACGCGCCCTCCTCGGCAAACCGGCGTGCGGTGGCGGCCCCGATGCCCCAAGCGGACCCGGTGACGAGTGCGACGCGTCCCTTGAAACGGTTCATCGAGGCGGAGCGCCCTCCTCGCGGAGTCGCTCCGCAAGCGCCAGGGCCAGCGGACCCTGACCCCACGGAACGACAAAATCCCGGGGCACGTGCGCATAGTGCGATGGGTTGGTACACGCATTGACCGCGGCCGAGACGCCTCTCAGGATTCCGTCCTTGCCGGTCGACTTCAGGGCGGCCTCCAGTGCTCGATGCGACGCTGCGCGTGCCTCATCGCCGCTAATGGATGAGCCTGCTGCCCGCAGCATGCCAGCCGCCATGAAAGCCGCCGTCGAGGTCTCGTCGCCGGAAGCCGGGTCGTCGACGACCGCATACCAGTGGCCATCGTCGCGCTGCAACCGGATCATCACGGCGGTCAGCCGCGTCGCGGCAGCGGCCAGCTCCTGACGGCATGGGTGGTCGGTGGGGAGCTCGTCGAGCACATCGAGCAGGCCCAGCAGCGCCCAGCCCTGCCCTCTTCCCCACCCCGGACCGTAGGCGCGGGGTGATCCCTCGAGCACGAAGTGATCGAACAGTCCTGTCTTCGCCTGGAGCAGGCGCACGTAACCGACGGCCTGGCGTGCGCCTTCGTCCACCAGCGCGCGCTCACCACTCGCGGCGCCAAGGGCGACGAGGAACGGCGGGTCGAAGTGCAGGCAGTCGACGAAGACGCCCGCCGGCGGGTTCGCGAGCAAGGCCTCCTCCTGGCTGCTGAGCCGCTCTGGGCCGTACGGCTGCTGGAGCGGTGAGTGTTCCCAGGTGGCGAAGACCCCGTCGATCCTCGCACGCGTCACGAGTTAGTCGGCGAGTCCGATGGCGCCGTTGAGCACGAGCGGGTCCTGCGTGGCCCGGTAGATCTGCACCATGGCGAGACCGGGAGCGGTGCAGTCCAGCCGAACGTAGGGTTCGGACCGCGTCGCCCAGCCCCGGGTAAAGCCGCGGGCGAACTGGAGCCAGCGGTCGTCCCCGAGCACGGTGGAGGCGACGACCATGCCTTCGAACGCGACCGAATCCCCGAAGCTCCAGGTCCGGTACGCAAGCGTGAGCAAGTGGTCGGCGACGGTTCGCAGCGTCCCAGCAAGCATCATCGGTTGCTCCGGACCCGGTAGCCGTCATCCGCCTGCCAGCCATTGATCCGACCGAGCGCCAGCAGGCGTTCGAGGTGGCCGATGACCGGGAAGGCGAGCGCCACCTCCGTTCCTTCGGACGGCCACGATCCGAGCCTGGGGCTGGCTCGCGTCAGGAGGTCGTGAAGGGTGAGCCCACGAGGGCCCGCAGCATCGAGCTCGTCCAGAACCACGGCGTCCACTTTCTCGACGAACCCGCGACTGCGGGCGAGGAACTCCGTCGCCGCGTCGGCACCCATGGTCGGGTAATGGGCCGTGAGCAGCAACTCAGGGCGCAGAGCTTCACAACGGCTGATCGTGGCCAGGTAGCTGTCGACGTACCGATAGGTCGGGGGAAAGGCCGGCCGGCCATCGGCATGCGGCACCATGTCACCAAGCACGGCGTCCGCCACCGCCAGCGCGCGGCTTCGCGGGTCGTAGACCGCGAGGTGCCCATGGGTATGCCCGGGCACGTGTACGATCTCCAACTCCCACCCATCACCCAGGTCGACCGTCTCGCCACCGGTCAGCGCCATGTCGAGTGGCCCCTCGCGCGTGACCGACCGCGTCCAGGCGAGTACCTCGGGCGACTCGTCAAGGCCCCACGGCTCGCGGAATCCCCGCGCCCGTCGCGCCTCATATGTCGCGTAGTTGGCGATCAATGCGGCATCGAGCCGGTGGGCCATACACACCGTACCGGGGCTCAACTCGCGGAGCGAAGCCATGCCTCCGAAGTGATCGACATCGGCGTGCGACACCACCGCCCACCGGACGGCCGGCGGCTGGATACCGGTCCTGGCGAGGTAGGGCATGAGTGCCTCCTGGGCCGTGCCATCCACGCCCACATCAAAAAGCAGCGCGTGGTCACGACCGACGAAGAGGTAGAGGCTGAGCACGCGAGTGCCGAGTCCGGTGTCGATGCGATGAACGCCGGGCGCGACCTCGATCGCTACTCCCCCTTGAACTCTGGCTCGCGCTTCTCCACGAACGCGCGCCGTCCTTCGGCCGCATCTGCCGTCTTCATCAGGTACGAGAACATGTCGTTCTCGTAGGCGAGACCGATTTCGACCGAGGCGCTCTGCGCCACGCGGACGAGGTTCTTGGCGGACTGAACCGCGATCGGCGGCCGCGACGCGATGGTGCGTGTCAGCTCGAGAGCACGCTCCATCAGCCGCTCGCGCGTCAGAAGTTCCTGCACGAGGCCGATCCGGTAGGACTCGTTGCCATCGATCCGGTCGCCCGTCAACAGCAGACGCAGGGCGTGGCCGGGACCGATGGCCCGGGTGAGGAATTGCGTTTGCCCGGATCCGCCGTGCCAACCCCAGCGGATCTCACCGGCACCGAAGCTGGACTCCGGGGTCGCCAGGCGGATGTCGGATGCGCACGCCATCTCCAGACCTCCACCGATGGCATACCCGTTGATGGCTACGACCACCGGCTTGCGCATCCGCCAGACGGCATGCGCGTAGTCGGTCCCAGCATCGAACCGGTTGCGGTACTGCCAATTGGTGCCGTACCCGTCGAGGTCGGTGATGTCGCTGCCGGCGCTGAAGGCCCGCTCACCGGCACCCGTGAGCAGCACCGCGTGGATCGCATCATCGTTGTTGACCTCGTACGTGATCGCGTTCATCTCGCGGTCCATGGCCACCGTCATCGCGTTGAGTTTCGCCGGCCGATCGATCGTCACGACGCCGACGGGGCCGCTCCGTTCGAGCCGGACCTGTCCGTCTGTGGGGCTCATACCACTTCCTCCTTGGACGAGCGTGGGACTGAGGCGGCGCCAACGGCGCCGCTGGCGATCAACTGGTTGACGCGGCTGGCTTCGTAGCCAAGCTTCTCCCGCAGGACCTCGGCGGTGTGGGCCCCGAGCGGAGGCGCGCCGCGCCGAATCGCGAGCGGCGTTTCCGACATGACCAGCGGGGGACGCAGGGTTCGCACCGTCACGCCATCGCCCTGTGGCTGCTGGGTGAAGGTTCCCGTGGCGACCACGTGCGGGTCTTTTTCCAGCTGGGGATAATCGTAGACGGGGCCGGCCCACACGCCGCAACGGTCCAGAATCTCCAACCACTCGGCGGTGGTGCGCTCCGCAAAGCGTGGGCGAATGCGAGCGTAGATCTCGTCACGATGAACGGCGCCATCGTTGTATCGCGTAAGGGTTCGCAGCCAGTCGTCGTCAAGGGCTTCGCCGAGGTCCGGCAGGTGGCACATGGCCATGGTGAGCCAGCCGTCGCTGGTCTCGTAGACCCCATAGGGGGCCGGGATCAACGCGTGAGCGCTCGCTTCTTTCATGCGGGTTGGCTGCCGTCCAGAGTTGAGGTATGTGACGAGCTCCTGGAGTTGCGCGTCGAGAACCGCCGACAGCATATCGACCTCAACGTACTGTCCGCGGCCGGTCGTCGCGCGAGCGTGCAGCGCCGCAAGAACACCGATCACCGCCTGGTAGCCGCTCATGACATCGGCTGCCCACAACGCGCTCGGCAGCGGTGGATCGCCGATCTTGCCCACGGACCGCATCGAGCCGCTATAGCCCTGAAGGACAAGGTCTTGCCCCGCCCTGTTGCGATAGGGGCCCTGCGATCCGTAGCCGGTGATGGCACAGTAGATCAGCCGCGGGTTGATCTCGTGAAGGTGCTCGTACCCGATGCCGATCCGATCCGCGGTACCGACCCGGAAGTTCTGAATCAACACGTCGGCCTGTCGGACCAGGTCGTACATGACGGCCAGGCCATCGGGCTTCTTCAGGTCGACGACCAGGCTGCGCTTGTTGCGATTGAGCGCGAGGAACGTGGTCATCTCTCCCGCGGCGGTGATGTCCTCGAAGCCATGGGTCCGGTTGAACTCGCCGGTCCCGGGCGCCTCGATCTTCAGGACATCAGCGCCCAGATCCCCCAGGCGCAGGCCCGCGAGGGGACCCGCCAGCATCTGCGTGCAATCCAGGACGGTGATGCCGTCCAGGGCCCCCGCGGCTCCTGGTTGGCCAGGATTAGCGTCAGTGTGAGTCATTTCCCTCTTGCCAATAAGTATTACTAATGCGATTATGGGTTACCGGAAGCGACCGGTCAATCGACGGGCCAGTAGACCGCGCGTCGGCCGACCGGTTACGATCATCGGCGAATGGGCTCCTGCGGGAGCCTGGAAGGAGGGAGAACGTGAAACACTCGACTTTGGGGGGCTTGCGGAAGATGGGCGCGCTGACCGCCGTTAGTGTGATCGCCACACTTGTCATGGCGTCGTGTGGCTCGAGCACCACTGGAAGCTCGGCCAAACCACTTTTCGTTGGCATCAACAAAAGCGCGGATCAGCAGTATTTCATCGACCAGCAGCAAGCCTTCAAAGCGGAGATCGAGAAGAAAGGCGGCCAGGTCAAGCTCTACAACGCCAAGCTGGACGCCAACACCGGCATCAGCGAGGTCAATGACGCCATCTCCGCCGGCGCCAAGGGCATCGCCATCACCGTTCCCGACCAGACCATCGGCCCGGCCGTCTCCAAGGCCGCGGCCGACGCCAAGGTGGCGCTCGTCGCCACCGATGACGCGATCAAGGACTCCTCGGGCAACCCGGTCCCCTTCGTCGGGTTCAGTGGCACCGACATGGGGAACAAGGTCGGCGACGAAGCCGCCAAACTGCTGACCGCTGCCGGGTGGCTCACCTCGGGCAAGAAGGTCGGCGTGCTGTCGGTCGAGGTCCAGACGCTCTCCGTGTGCAACGACCGCACCACCGCCGAGAAGGCGAAGATCACGGCGGGCGGGGTCGCCTCCTCCAGCATCTATCCGGTCCCCTACAGCGGTGAGACTGCCTCGGCGCAAACGGCGGCCGGCCCGATCATCACGGCGCATCCCAACGTCACCAACTGGGTCGTCTTCGGCTGCAACGATGAAGGCGTATTGGGAACGCTCAACGCGCTCACCACCGCCGGGGCGAAGCCCGACAACATCATCGCCGTCGGACTGGGCGCCTATGAGGCCTGCAAGCCGTGGGCGGCCAACCAGCCATCCGGCTGGAAGGCGGCGCTCTTCATCTCCGGCAAGGACGTCGGCATTGCGGCCGCCGACGCGCTCTGGGACAAGGTCCAGAACAATGTGGCGCTGCCGGCGTCGACCATCGCCAAGACGACCATCGTTCACCCGAACGACTACACGCAGTACTTCCCGTGCACTAAGTAGGCAGACATGCCAAGCGCTTCCGCTGACGCCCCCGGACTCGAAGTCCGGGGCGTCAGCAAGGCGTTTCCCAACGTTCAGGCGCTTCGCGATGTCTCGCTCGATGTCCGACCGGGCGAGATCCTGGCTTTTCTGGGTGAGAACGGCGCCGGCAAGTCGACGCTGCTGAAGATCATCAACGGCGACTACCAGCCGGACAGCGGAACGGTAAGCCTGGCCGGCAAGCCGGTGAAATTTGCGAACCCGCTCGAGGCCCACCGAGCCGGCGTCCGGGTCGTCTATCAGGAGCCTGAGATCGTGCCCGGGGTGGCGGTTGCCGAGAACATCTACCTGGGGGAACTGCCGCGGCGCGGACCGTTCATCGACTTCCGTGAGCTCGAGGCGCGCGTTCGAGCTGACCTCGATCGCTATGGCTTCACCAAGGTGCTGCCCATGAACCTGATGGGCGACATGCTGTCATCCGCCCAGCGCCAGCTGATCGAGATCCTTCGGGCCTTGAAATCCAATGTTCGCGTGCTCGCGCTCGACGAGCCAACCTCGTCGCTGACCGACGAGGAAGTCGATCGGCTCTTCGCCCTCGTCCGCCAGCTTCGCGGTGAAGGGATGGCCATCATCTATGTCTCCCACAGAATCAAAGAGATCCTGCGCCTCGCGGATAGAGTCGCGATCCTTCGGGACGGTCAACTCGTGGCCGTCAAGTCCGCATCCGGATTGTCGGAGGCCGAGATCGTGAAGTTGATGGTCGGTCGCGACCTCAGCGCCGTCTTCCAGCGGCGTCGAGCCGGAACGGACCGCGTCGTTCTCAGGGCGGAGCACATCCACAGCAACTGGCATCGAGACGTCAGCTTCGAAGTGCGCGCCGGCGAGGTGGTGGGGTTCGCCGGATTGATCGGGGCCGGCCGTACCGAACTGGCGAAGGTGGTATTCGGCGAGCTGCCGCGTGACAGTGGCACCGTGTCCGTCGATGGGCGGCCGGTGTCGATCCACCACCCCGATGAAGGTGTCCGCGCCGGCATCGGCCTAGCCCCCGAAGACCGCAAGCGCGAGGGTCTGGTCCTAATGCGCAGCGTCCTCGAAAATGCATCCCTGGCGATTCTGCGGCGGCTGTCCCGATTTCACTTCATCCGGCGCCGGTTGGAGCGCCAAAGCGCCGGCGAGTATGTCAGACGGCTCAACGTTCGCACGCCGTCGCTCGACCAGGAGGTGGGCAAGTTGTCGGGAGGCAATCAGCAGAAGGTTGTGCTGGCCCGCTGGCTGGCCGCAAAGCCGAAAGTGTTGATCCTGGACGAGCCGACGCGCGGCATCGATGTGGGCGCCAAGGCCGAGATCTACCGGCTCGTCGACGACCTCGCCAACCAGGGCCTCGGGGTCATGTTCATTTCTTCCGAGCTGCCCGAGATCCTCGGGCTATCTGATCGAATCTACGTCATGCAGAATGGCCGGATCGCCGGCGAGTTGCCCGGCCCGTCGGCGACCGAGGAGGCGGTCCTGGGCCTTGCGATGGCGGAACACCTCTCTCAGAGCGTCGCCGCCCAGAAGCGGTTGGTGTCTGAGGAGGGTCTCGGAGACGACACGAAGCCGCAGCCCCCTGCGCCCGGAGAACCATGACCATCCTCTCGAGTGCCTCCGGGCGCCTCCGCCCGGTGGTGCGTTTCGTCGGCGCGGAAAACCTCTCGCTGCTGATCGTTCTGGCAATCGAAGTTGCCGTGATCGTGTCGCAGTCGCCATTCTTTCTTGGGCAGCGCAACCTGCTGAACTCGCTCGGACAAAACATCGCGGTGCTGGGCGTGCTGGCCGTTGGCGAATCCATCGTCATCATCGCGGGGGCACTCGACATCTCCGTCGGATCCATCGCCGGCATTGCCGGAGTGGTTGCCGCGCTCGCCGTCAACGCCTCCTGGGGCCGGATGCAGTACGCGCTCGTGGCGGGGCTAATCGCGGGCCTGATCGCAGGCCTCGTGAACGGCTCGATCGTGGCGTTCCTCCGCGTCAATCCGATCATCGCGACGCTCGGTACCTTTGCGGCGTTCCGCGGCGTCGCCTTCCTCATCGCGCCGAACGGCTATCCGGTGGGGGTGGGCACCAAGTCGGACTTCACCTGGCTCGGCTCCGGCCGGCTCTTCCAGAGCGACGCATTCGTCGGCATCCCGGTCATCCTCGTCATCCTGATCGTAGTCGCCGTGCTGGGGCACGTCATCATGAAGTACACGGGCCTCGGGAGATCGATCTATGCGCTCGGCGGCAATGCGACCGCCGCCCGCCTCGCCGGCATCAACCTGACCCGCGTCCGGCTGACCATCTACGCGATCTCCGGCACGCTGGCGGGTCTCGGCGGGGTGCTGCTCGCAGCCCGGACCACCTCCGGCGCACCGCTGAATGGGCAGGGCATGGAACTGCAAGCGATCACCGCCGTCTTCCTCGGGGGCGCCGCCACGACGGGCGGCAAGGGCGCCGTCACGGCCACGATCCTGGCCGTCATCATCCTTGGGGTCCTCTCGAACGGGATGAACCTTGTCGGCGTCCAGCAGTATTTCCAGGATGTGGCGACCGGGCTGCTGCTGATCCTGAGCGTGGCGATCGCCCAGTGGCGTGCGGGTCGCGCTGAGCGGGCTCGGACCCGAGTCGCGTCGGTCGCGTAATGCGACAGTCTCCGTCCCGCCGGCTCGGATAGAATCGGACCGCCATGCCGGGCATCCTCGAAGGGAAGAAGATCCTGGTCACCGGCGTCCTCACCCCGGCCAGCATCGCCTTCGCGATCGCCCAAGAGGCCCAGAACGAGGGCGCCGACATCATCCTGACGAGCTTTGGTCGCGTCATGAGCCTGACCGAGAAGAGCGCGCGCCGGATGAACCCCACGCCTGACATCCTCGAGATGGACGTCAACAAACAGGAGCAGATCGACGCACTCGCGGAGGCGATCAAGCAGCGCTGGGGCCGGCTCGACGGATTCGTCCACGCGATCGCATTCGCGCCCGGTGATGCGCTCGGCGGCAACTTCATGACCGCACCGTGGGAGAGCGTGCAGACCGCCTTCCAGACCAGCGCCTATTCGCTGAAAGCCATGGCCCAATCGCTCAGCCCGCTGATGACGGAGGGCGGTAGCATCGTGACCCTCGATTTCGACAACTCCACCCAGGCGTGGCCCTTCTACGACTGGATGGGCGTTTGCAAGGCCGCCCTCGAGTCGGTCACCCGCTACCTCGCTCGCGACCTCGGTCGGCACCACATACGCGTGAACGCGCTGGCGGCCGGGCCGCTGAAGACGATGGCGGCCAAGGGCATTCCGGGATTCGAGCGCTTCGAGAGCACCTGGGGCCAGCGCGCACCGCTCGGCTGGAACAGCGAGGACCGTACGCCCGTGGCGAAGATGGCCTGCGTGCTGCTCTCAGACTACAGTGCCGCAACCACCGGCGAGATCGTCCACGTCGACGGCGGCTATCACGCAATGGGCGCGGAGGTCGCCACCGAGCCACCCGACTAAGGCATGTAGCGGAGGCCGAGCGAGAGCAGCTTCTGCACGGACGCATCCAGCTGCGAGCGGGAATAGCTGCCGTTCAGAACCGCCGCGTGAATCGCCGCGTAGGTGGCGTCGGCGACCGCGATGTCGTGCGAGACGATCACCATGTCGCCGCCGTTTTTGAGGAACCGAACGGCTGCCGCCGGCGGCGGATACTGCGGGCTGAGCGCTGCCATCTGCAGGTCGTCCGAGACGATCACGCCCTGGTAGCCGAGCCCCTTACGCAGCAGGTGCAGCACCGGAGCCGACATGCTCGTCGGCGCGGACGCGTCGATCGATGGCACGTTCAGGTGCGCGACCACGATGAACTCCACGCGGGCCGCGATAGCAGCCTGAAAGGGACTGAGGTCACGTTTCCCGTCTCCGGGGAAGTGTTTGGCGGCGGCGTACATTCCCGCCGCGTGGATGCCGGTGATGGCCGCCGTCACGTCCTGCCCATCGGCCATCGGCAGCAAGTTGATGTCGAAGCCAAGCGCCTTCTGTCCCCTGGACATCGCCGCCATCTCGGACTGGCCGGTCCCGCCTTCCTCGTCGGTCGCGGCCATCAGTGGATGCAGCATCACGCCCCGGACGGATTGGATCAGCTGGCGGATCGCGGTGGCATCTCCACCGTTCTGATTGATCGGAACGACGATCAGGCCTCCGAACTGGTGCCATCGCCAGTCCTCGAGAACGGCCGGGGTCAGCGGGCCCGTGAAGCCGACCATCATGACCGCACCGATCTCCTGCGGGAGCGTCATGCCGGCCGGGCCCAGGACGCCATCCTGGTTGCCGGCTGCTGCTGACGCGGCCGGCACGGTCGTGAATTCGACCGTAGGCTTGGGCGTCACCGCGTGAGAGGTCGCCGCAACGGGTGACCCGCAGCCGGCGAGCATCAGGACTGAGAAGAGAGCGACCGTTCGACGCATGCCAGCCGGCAGTGTAACCGTACTCGGCGTAACCTGCCACCGAATTAACTTCCAAATCGCTCAAGGGGACAAAGGAGGACCGATAGTGTTACGGAGGTTAGTTCTCGCCATCACGCTGTCGAGCGCGCTCGTCCTTGGCGGGGCCAGCGCCGCCTTTGCCGGTCAGCCCAACCAATCCTGCCAGGCGCAGCCGTCCACCCCGGGCAATGCGGCAACGGCGCCCGGCTCGGCGTTCAACACAAACGGCGTGGCGGGCACCGTCTACGCCGGCACCCAACCGCAAAACTCGACGAATCCGAACAGCGTGTCGCAGTACGACGTGGCCTGTTTCCAGGTCAGCCACTAGGTCGCCGCCGATCTCCAGGAGCGCTGGTCCGTCCCCTTTCCAGCGCTCCTTTCTTTGTGGCCGAGCCGCCAACGCCGGCGATCCGCGAACAGCCGCAGGCCGATCGCGGCGAGCAACGCCGCCCCGAGCGCCATATTCCAGGGCGCGTTGGCCGTGGAGCGAACGGCCTGTTCCAGGCCAATTGGGCGCAGGCCCTGGAGATGTCGATCGACGAGCGCGGCGACCTCGGGATCAGGCAGGATCCAGCGCTGCTCGAGGGAGGCCCGCCCCTGGGCGAATTCGACGACCATGAAGCTGTTGTCGTGGCCGCCCGGGAAATAGATGAAGGTGGTTTCCGCCAGGCGGGCCCATGGGTTGGTGACATAGGCCGGCCCGAGATGGCTCACCTCGATGCGGTAATGAGGCAGGATGACCGCCGATTCCTCGATCGCCTGGGCGGGGCCCTCGATCGCGCTGTCGATCTGGCTGACGAGCGCGGCGGAAGCGGTTAGGTCCTCTCCCGACCGGGGGAGGAAGTCTCGCACGGCGCCGTTCGCGCCGAAGATGCGGATCTCCAGCGGACCCGAGTCGTTAAAACGATCCGTGGCCGCCGCCGGAACAGCCGTCAGTCCGGCCAGTCCGATGGCCATCACGGCCGCGCAGCCGCATCGACGCCATGCCCGGCGCACGCCACCCCGATTATGTACCGCATCCTGCCACCTCCCGGGGGAGGGTAACGATGATCAGTGCTGCTGGCCGGGATTTGGCGCAGGTGCCGGCGTCGGCGCTGGGGCAGGCGGCACCGGCTTCGGAGCGGGCGGTGCCGGCGGCGCCGCGGCGACGAGTGAGCAGGGCACGCCATCGACGAGGGTATCGGCGTACGTGAGGTTGTAGGGGTTATAGCTGCCGAAACGGCAGGTCGGCCACCCGAGGAGCGTCGAGCGCACGTTCTCCGTGCCCGGCAGGAAGTAGTTGTCGCCGACCTGGTGCACACCGGCAGGCTTCGTGTACCACTGGTCGGGCGTAGTCGCCAGGGCCTGCTGCATGAACTTGTGCCAGATCGGGGCGGCGCCAACGATCCCGGTCGAGTTGTGGCTGAGCGGCGTGTTGTCCGGGTTGCCGATCCAGACCGCGGTCGCCAGCGTCGGCGTGAAGCCGATCGTCCAGTTGTCGCGGAAGGCTTGTGTGGTTCCGGTTTTTGCCGCAACGTGCCGGCCGGGCAGTGTGAGGTCACCATGGCAGCCGAACGACATGCAGCGGTTGCGGTCGTCCGACATGATGGCGGCGATGATGTACGCCACGTCTTCACTGATGGCGCGGTACTCGTTCTTGGCGGGGTCGTAGGTGAAGACATCTTTGGCGGTGGCGTCCTTGATCGACAGGATCGGCGCCGGCGTGTGACGGACGCCAAGCGTGGCCAGGGTCGAGACCCCGGTCGCCATGTCCAGCGGCGTCACCTCGTAACCACCCAACGTCAAGCTGAGCGAGTAATTGTCATCCGGCTGCGTCAGGTGGGTCACCCCCATCCGGCGCGCCACGCTCAACACGTTCGGGATGCCGACGCGCAACTCCGTCTTGACCGCCGGGATGTTCAAGGAGTTGCCCATCGCCATCTTCAGCGGCAGCACACCGTGGTAGCGGAGGTCGTAGTTCAGCGGGATGTAGTGCTCGAAGCCGCTGGCGCCACCCCACGTCGGGAAGACCAGGGGCGCGTCGAGCACCGGCGTGAGCATGTTGAATTTGCGGCTTTCGATCGCGGCCGTGTAAGTATAGATCTTGAAGGTCGACCCGGGCTGGCGCGGCGTGTTCGCCATGTTGATCCAGCCGCCCGGCCGGTTGTAGTCGTTGCCTCCGACCATGGCGAGGATTTCGCCGGTCTTCGGGTCCATGCTCACCAGCGCGGCGTCGTGGAAGTTGTAGTAGTTGCCCTTTTGCGCGATCTGGTCCCGTACCACCTGCTCCGCCATCTGCTGCAGGTTGAGATCGAGCGAGGTGTAGACGCGATACCCCCGCCGGTCCCCCGGCTCGATGTGGTACTGCTGCCGCAGAGTCTTCAGCACGTAGTCGACGAAGTAGGGGGCCAGGAAGTGGTTGGTGGGCGGATAGATTTGCAACTTTGTCGCGTAGGCCGCGTCCGCCTCATTCTGGGTGATGAAGTGGTTGTCGACCATCGCCGTGAGGACCGTGAGCTGGCGCTCCTTCGCCGCCGGCAGGTTGATGAGCGGGTTGTACTGCGTCGGGGCCTGCGGCAGCCCGGCGAGCATGCTCGCCTGGGCCAGCGTCAGGTCATGAGCGTTGGTTTGAAAATAACTGCGCGCGGCCGCCTCGATGCCATACGTCTGGCTGCCGTAGAAGATGGTGTTCAGATACATCTCGAGGATCTGCTTCTTCGAGTAGTTGCGATTGAGCTCGAGCGCGAGGGCCGCCTCCTTCGCCTTGCGATGGATCGAGTTGTCCGGATTGGGGCCGATGAAGAGCTGCTTGACGAGCTGCTGGCTGATCGTGCTGCCACCCTGCTTGATGCCGCGGTGCGAATAGTCGGC
>Ga0137415_10005395_pt1 | contig 12669 bp, 9 predicted proteins | sample CZODoug3_1_1_16f_FD_183082 | JGI IMG/M metagenome (GOLD analysis project Ga0137415, IMG submission 183082) | Vadose zone soil fungal communities from Angelo Coast Range Reserve, California, USA - CZODoug3_1_1_16fungal (Hybrid Assembly) | ecosystem: Environmental > Terrestrial > Soil > Vadose...
GGACTATTTGCCTTGCGCATACAAAGGCACAGTACACTGCACGTGGACCCAAGAGCAGTCTCTGTACAAGGAATTGTTGCAGATTCAAGCGAACTTGCTAAAACAGGGCACGATTTACGGTTTAGAATTTTTCTTTGGTTATTTTGGCCACCCCCAGGATTGGCCGAGCTGGACAAGTTACACCCGCATCTGTGAACCGATCAGGCTGTCGCAATGCTACGAAAACACGCAAGTGTTACAAAACATCTCCCTGGATGTCCTCCGGGCCACATTCACAGGCGGCGTTTCCCTGTCCCACACCTCTCTCAATATGGGCAGCGAGATCGTGAATAAATGGAGCAGTCCGAGCATCGTGACTATGACCAACGCAGGTACCGGCCCGCTCTCGATCACCAGCATCGGCGTCGCGGGAATTAACAGTGCGGACTTCCCTCTGGCGAAAAACTGCCCAGCAATCCTAGCCGCCGGAGCAAAATGTACACTGACCATTTATTTTAAGCCGCTCGCCACTGGCACTCGTACAGGCGCCGTAGTAATCAAGGACAACGCCGGAACTGGCTCCCAGACCGTAACCCTGACCGGCACTGGGTTGTCATAGAGTCCTGAAAAAAAACAAAAATTAGACGTAGGGATTCACTCAGCGTCCAAACACCAGCACACGAAAGTTTCCTGGCTTTGGTGTCGGTTGCGGATGCGGTTGCTTTTCGGTTGGAGCGGCCGGCGGATTGTAATCCGCGGTGCTCAGAAACAGCTTGTGGGTCTTTGGATCAACCTGAATCGTTCTTGCCCCGAACTCACTCTTGACCGTCTCAACCTCGCTGAGTTTGTCAGGCGAGTCTTCGTGAAAAATGTGAATCATGCCTTCGCGCGTTGATACGAACAGCATGCCCGTTGCAGGCTCAAAGGCGTTCGCATCCACTCCGGCAGAAATAGGGAAGGTCTGGAGAACTTTTCCATTGTCCGCATCGATCATGGCCACCATCTGAGGACCGCGGCCCGCGGAGAATAGCCTGCGATTCTTTTGGTCGATCGCCATGGAGACGGGCTGCCCTTCCGGTGCCGTCGGCCAGCGCGCCTTCAAAGTGTTCGTGCGGGCGTCGATCACCAGGACCTCATTTTTTTCCTGACCATTGTCGTAGACCATTCCCTTGCCATCAACGGCCGGGAATTGGACGGCGCCCCCCAGGTCGATGTTGGTTATAACGGTTTGCTTCACTGGATCGATAACGGTCGTGTTGTGGCTATCTCCGTTGAAGACAAAAATGTGCTTTGACACCGGTTCGTAGATGATGGCATCCGTGTCGATTTGGCCGGTCTTGATTTCGCCGGTAACTTTTAAGGTCTTCAAGTCGAAAACAACGAGCTTCTGGACATCCGCGGCAGTCCGGGCGTCACCGTCGGTAACGAATCCCTTGCCAAGCTCCTGGACGAGAGCGATTCCGTGAGAGCGGACCAGCCCGCTAATTCTGCCAACTACAGAGTAATCATCGGCGTTAAGGACGACGACTTCCGCGCCATGTGATATGTAGACGCGGCGCGCATCGGCATCAACAGTAATGTAGTCATAATATTCGTCGCCGCCTGGTGCTGGAGGCAGAGAAATTGTCTTAATCAGATGGTAGCCGGAACCTGACGGTTTCTGTTGAGCATGGGCGCCCGACAGAAAGCAAATACTGAACAGCGTAAAGAACAGACCTACTGCCAAACGGCCAAAGCCGGAAAACTTCATGGAATCGCTCCTTTTAAGTAGTGTGCTTCCGAGATCGTAGGCACTAACGAAAATGTCCTCAGTTCAGTTCGCTGGCCAATTTCGCGTCTGGTTTTCCTGGCCCGAATTGGCGACGCAAGCAGTTTCGGCTTAGACAAAAATCTGATGTTTGGGCACGCTACGCCGTCAACACTCCGACATGCTCGTCATAGTGCGTATCGGAGGTTTTATCACAGATGCCGCGTCACTTCCAGTCATGCGGATTCGTTTTATGTGTGATGTCGAACATGTCGTTGTTGATTCAGGTCTGGGCAGGTCCAAGTATTTTGCTGACGCGTGCCATTAATCCCTGGGCGTCGAAAGGCGCTCGAACCTTCGCGTCGTTATCGAAATATATAAATACATCGCGGGGCTGCATCTGTGATTTCCCAGGCTTGATTATTTGTTCGGCATCCGCCGGTTGTTCTCCGCGAGCCCAAGAAGCTACTCGAGCGGCCCACTGATCGAGAGCTTCGTTATCGTATCCGCTGGCATAAAGCTGCTCCGAGCCATGCAGCCGGCAATAAATAAAATCGGAAGTGACGTCCATCAGGCGGGGCCATTCCACTGTGTCGGCGCACACGAGCGCAACGTCATACGCGCGAAGCAACTCGATAAACGCGGGTGTAACAAAACTGTTGTGGCGGATTTCCATGGCGTGACGCAACTGCCGCTTGGCGTCCGTTTTCAGCGCGGACCGGCCGCCCAAGCGCTTATCATGGCGACGTGCCAATGTAGCTGCGGCCTCTGTGTCGTGCGGCAACATTTTCAGGAACGACTCAAGTTTTTTAGGGTCGAAACGAAAATTCGGCGGAAATTGCCAGAGGATCGGTCCGAACTTCGGCCCCAAACGCAGAACGCCGGATGCCAGGAAATTTGCCAGGGGCGCCTTTACATCTTTCAGGCGCTTGATGTGCGTGATGAATCGCGGCGCCTTGACGGAGAAAACGAAATCATCGGGCGTTTCGGCGGCCCAAGCCTCAAAATATTCAGGACGCTGTAAGGAATAGAACGTTCCATTAATCTCGATGGACCGAAAGATATTTGCCGCGTAGGCGAGTTCGCGTTTTTGCGGAAGCTTTGGAGGATAAAAGACTCCGCGCCAGGGTGGATATCTCCAGCCAGAAATTCCGATGCGCACTGTGCCAGGGGGTGCCATGAATATTCCGCAAGGGGGCCCGTCAGAGAATTCGCGCAATCTTTTTTAGATCGGTGATGAACTGTTTCATGGCATCGTGTCGAGCCTGTTCATCGGGCGCGCGCAATATGGAGGATGGGTGCACGGTGGCCATCACATAGGGCGCAAGCTCGGATTTCAGGAATTCGCCCCGGTGCTGCGTGACGCGAAAATCCCGGCCCAGCAGGCTTTGCGCCGCCGTCGCTCCCAGCAGGACAATAATTTTTGGGCGAAGCGTCGCGATTTCCGCGTCCAGCCAAGGCCGGCACGCGGCAATTTCCACGGCATTTGGTTTTTTATGGATGCGACGCTTTCCTCGCGGCTCCCAACTGAAATGTTTTACAGCGTTTGTTACATATACTTTCTTGCGATCGATTCCAGCGTCCTCGAGAGCCCGATCCAGCAATTTCCCGGCTGGTCCAACGAACGGCCGGCCCTCCAGATCTTCCTGATCGCCCGGTTGCTCGCCTACAAACATTATTTTTGCGTTGGGCGCGCCCTCGCCAAAAACGGTTTGCGTGCCACGTTTCCATAAATCACAGGCTTGGCAATTTTTTGCGGCTTTCTTCAGATCTTCCAGATTCCCATGGAACGGCAGCAACGGATTTGCGGGACCAGGGTTGGAACGCTTGGCCATGATAAATAATTAGATGCGCGCCTGAAAATATCGGAATATCCCTACAGGAATATAGAAATAAAACTAAAGGAAATGTCCGGGATTGACAACGACCAGGAACTCAGGGAAAATCTATATGGGCGAACAAAAAGCGAATACGCTCTTGCCCCTTTGGACTGCCCATTGGCTCCGCTATGCCTGCAAATCTTGCCGCATTACGCGCTCAAGTCGAACTCGCCCTGGCCGGGCGCGTTCCCGCTCCTTTCACCATTCGCGAACACCAGGTCGAAAATGTTCCCACGGGCATTTCTGAAGTGGATGCATTGGCTGGAGGGTTGCCGCGCGGAGCGCTCACGGAAATTTTTGGTCCTCCTTGCTCAGGCCGCACAAGTTTATTGTTCTCCGCTTTAAGCGTCCGGACAATGAATGCGGAAGCATGCGCGCTGATAGATGGGTGTGACGCGTTTGACCCCCACAGTGCGGAGGCCGGCGGAATTGATCTGAAACAATTGCTGTGGGTGCGCTGCCGCACCATGGAACAAAGTTTTCGCGCCACTGATTTTCTGCTGCAGGCGGGAGGATTTGGTTTTGTTGCACTCGATCTGAGCGACGTTCCCCGCGAGATGGTCCATCGAGTTCCGCTGGATACCTGGTTTCGTTTTCGGCGCGCTGTGGAGGGCACGCCGACGATTCTTTTGGTTCTGGAACAAGAGCCTCATGCGAAAACATGCGCTTCACTGGTGCTGCGAGTAAACGCAGAACGCTCTCGTTGGAAAACTGCAAACTCCGCGGACGTTGCGGATTTTTCCCGCAACCCGTTTTCACGGCTTCTCGATGGCTCGGAAGTCCACGTTGAAATAATTCGCTCCCGCAGTCATCGTGGCATCAGAACTGATTTTCAGAATGGGCGGGATCCTTGTATGAGAGATAACTCCATGACAATTTTTGAGACAAAAGAAATTTTTGGTTTTTAGGGGGCCGACCTCTTTCACACCCACGGGCCAGGTATACGCAGCGTCGCAAAATTCTCTGCAACTGAAACGGAATGAGCGGGTGAGGTTATCAAAATTTCTTTATGGCGTTTGCTTCTATTTACGTTCCCAATTTCATGGTGCAAACCATTGTGCGCGCCGAGCCCGATTTGCGCGATCGCGCGGTCGCTCTTGTGGATGGATGTCCTCCCTTATGGAAAATAGTTGCCGCGAACGAAGCCGCGTTGCGCGAAGGAATCGAATTGGGCATGGGAGGATCGCAAGCGCGGCAATTTTTCAAAGTGGAAGTCCGGCATCGTTCTCCGGAGCAGGAAAAGGCTGCCCATGCAGCTTTGCTGGACGTGGGGTGGTCTATATCTCCGCGCATCGAGAATACCGCGCCGGGCACGATCGTTCTCGATCTTGCAGGCCTGACGTCGTTATTTAAATCCCTGGAAAATATTGCCGCCCTACTGGCTGAGCGCTCCGCCACTGTCGGCTTACGCCCCAATATTGCCGTGGCCTCCAACATCGAAGCCGCAATTCATGCCGCGCGAGGCTTCGCTGGAATTACTTTGATTCCTGCGGGCGAAGAGCCGGAGCGCTTGAGTTCATTGCCGGTCAAAGTGCTTCTGCCGTCCACTGAAATTCTCGAAACGTTGCAACGCTGGGGCATTCGCGCATGCGGAGCCCTGGCTGCATTGCCTGTCCTGCAATTATCCGAACGCCTGGGGCCTGAAGGAGTTTTTCTGCACCAACGGGCGGGAGGAAAATATTGCCGTTCGCTGATTCTCGCTGAGCCGGAAACATGCTTCACGGAAGAGCTGGCGCTGGAGTACGCCGTCACGGAACTTGAGCCATTGTCATTCCTGCTGCACAGACTGCTCGATCAAGTGTGCGCCCGTTTGGAAGCGCGCTCACTTGCCGCTTCCGCGTTTTGCCTGCGATTTGGTTTGAAAGATTCGGTGGAGGAAGAATCCAATGTCAAAAATAAATCTTCCGTTTCGATGATGGAGTCCAGAACCTACGAAAAGATGCTGCGTCTGCCCGTGCCCATGCGGGACTCCAAAACACTTTTGAAATTGCTGCGATTACAATTGCAATCCGATCCGCCTAACGGCTCCATCGTAAAAATTATTCTCACGGCAGAACCTGCCCGGCCGCGCGCGGGGCAAAAAGGATTATTTGTTCCGGATTCTCCGGACCGGGAAAAACTGGAAGTGACCATCGCACGGATTGCCGGACTGGTGGGAAATTCCAACGTAGGTTCGCCGCAATTGGTGGATACGCATCGTCCCGGAGAATTCAGAATGTTCCCATTCTCTCCCGCATCGGAAGAATCCGCCGGCAGCGAGAGACGTGAACCCAGATCTTGCCGTACTGCGATCGCTTTCCGAATGTTCCGGCCTGAACTCCTGGCACACGTGGAGTCGCGGGAAGGATGTCCCTTCCGTGTTGGTTTTCGCGGCGCCCGCGGAAATGTTATCGCGGCGTCGGGGCCCTGGCGGACTTCCGGAGATTGGTGGGAAACGCATGGATGGCGAGAGGACGAATGGGATGTCGAAATCCACTTCGATTCTTCCGGCAATAAGAAAATTTCTCGCGGCGCACAAAACGGGCTTTACCGGATTTATTACGACTGGATGCGCCGGGGCTGGTTTGTGCGCGGCAGATACGATTGATGTACACGGAACTTCATGCGCGCTCGGCGTTCAGTTTTCTTGAGGGGTCTTCCCTGCCCGAGGAATTGGCAGCAGTGTGCGCTGAACATGGAATGCCGGGGATGGCTCTGCTCGATCGCGATGGAGTCTATGGCGCGCCGCGTTTTTATCTGGCCGCAAAAAAGATTCCCATTCGCGCCCACATCGGCGCCGAAGTTACATCCACGGAAGGCTGGCGTTATCCACTGCTGGTTGCATCGCGGCCGGGATATCAGAGTCTTTGCCGGCTGATCACCAGAATGAAATTGCGAGCGCCGAAAGGAAAAGGAAATATTTCAATTCAGGAAGTTGCCGAACGAACCGGCGGCCTGATCTGCCTGACCGGCGGCGCGGAAGGGCCGCTGGCGCATGCTCTGACGCAAGGAGGCATCGAAAACGGAATCGCCTGTGTGCGGCAATTGTGCGATCTTTTCGGCCGCAAGAATGTGTATATCGAATTGCAGCGGCATCTGAGCCGCGAAGAGGAAGCGCGCAATCAGGCGGCCGTGCACATTGCACGAAAGCTGGATTTACCTTTGCTCGCGACTAATGGAGTTTGCTACGCCCTGCCACGAAGGCGAGGGACGCTGGACGTCTTCACCTGCATTCGGAATCACAAAACTCTGGCCAGCGCGGGCCGCCTTCTGTCCCTTAATTCCGAACGTTATTTGAAGTCTCCCGCAAAAATGGAGCGGCTTTTTGCAGATCTCCCCGAGGCCATTGCCAACACGCAGGAACTTTCTTCGCGGTTGGAATTCAGCCTGGACGATTTGGGATACAAATTTCCAATTTATCCGGTCCCGGATGGCGAATCGCAAATGCATTTTCTGCGCGAGCGCAGCCGCGAAGGAATGATTCACCGCTACGGATCCAGCAATGAGCGGGCGCGCCTGCAGATCGAGCGGGAATTAACAATCATCGAAAAACTCGATCTTGCCGGCTATTTCCTGATCGTCTGGGACATTGTTCGCTTCTGCCGGGAACAAAACATTCTGGTGCAGGGGCGAGGGTCCGCGGCCAATAGCGCGGTCTGCTATGCACTGGGAATTACCGCCGTCGATCCCGTGGGGATGGATTTACTTTTTGAAAGATTTCTCTCCGAGGAGCGTGGCGAGTGGCCCGATATTGACCTTGATCTGCCAAGCGGAGACCAGCGGGAACGCGCCATCCAATATGTGTATGAACGTTACGGAAAATTAGGCGCGGCCATGACCGCCAATGTGATCACCTACCGCGGGCGCTCGGCTGCTCGTGAAATTGGGAAAGCATTATCGTTCGACATAGAAACGATAAACCGTTTGACCAAACTGGTGGGCGCATGGGAGTACAAAGACGCGAATGACACGCTGGTCAATCAATTCCGCGATGCAGGTTTTGATCTGACGCATCCGCAAATCCGCAAATTTTTCGATCTTTGCCTGGAAGTTCAGGATTTACCGCGTCACCTGGGACAGCATTCCGGCGGACTCGTTGTGTGCCAGGGTCAACTGGACTCGATTGTGCCGCTGGAGCCGGCGACCATGCCGGGACGCGTCGTCGTGCAATGGGATAAAGATGATTGCTCCGCCATGGGCATTGTGAAAGTGGATTTGCTCGGGCTTGGCATGATGGCTGTTCTGGAAGATTCTCTGCAAATTATCAAAGAAAAATACGGTGAGGAAATTGATCTGGGGCGGCTGCCCGCCAACGATCCCGTGATTTATGAAACCTTGCAAAAAGCGGATACGGTGGGAATGTTTCAGATCGAAAGCCGCGCGCAGATGTCTTGTTTACCGCGACTTTTGCCAAAATGTTTTTACGATATTGTCGTGCAGGTGGCGATTATTCGCCCCGGTCCTATCGTTGGACAAATGGTGAATCCTTATTTGAAACGCCGCCAGGGCCGCGAGCCAGTGGACTATCTGCATCCTTCTCTTGAACCTGTGCTGGCGCGCACGTTGGGCGTGCCTCTTTTCCAGGAACAGCTCCTGCGCATGGCCATGATCGCCGCGGACTTTACTGGTGGCGAAGCCGAAGAACTTCGCCGCGCGTTCGGCTTCAAGCGCTCCGAAGTGCGCATGAAAGCTGTTGAAGACAAGCTTCGGATCGGCATGGACCGCAACGGAATTAAATCTGAGATACAAGATAAAATCGTTCGATCGATTACTTCGTTTGCGTTATACGGATTCCCGGAATCTCACGCCGCCAGTTTTGCGCTGATTGCTTATGCCAGTGCCTACTTAAAATGCCATTACCTCCCGGCTTTTACTGCCGCCATCCTGAACAATCAGCCCATGGGGTTCTATCAACCTGTAACTCTCTTGAAGGATGCGCAGCGGCACGGCCTGAAAGTCCGGCCTGTCGATGTAACGCGTTCGGATTGGTTGTGCACGCTCGAAAAAAATGGCCGGGATTTTGCTCTTCGGCTGGGTATGCGCAGCGTCCATGGTTTGCGCGCCGAGATCGCGCAGGCAATTGTGAACGAGCGCGCTATGCGCCCATTGCTTTCCATCGATGATCTTAAACTCCGTGTCCCGGCAATTCAGAAATCGGAACTGACCACGCTCGCAAAAATCGGCGCTTTAAATTTCATCCAGGGCAAAAGCAACTTTCATCGCAGGGACGCTCTGTGGCAGGTGGAACGCGTGGCGCGGCTGGCAGGTCCTTTACTCGAGACGCTTGAACAACGCGGAGAATGCGCCACCGAACCTGCGCAAGAATGTGATGCAGAGAAAAGCAATCCTCCTCCGACTTCCACACTCTCGCCTCTTCAAATCATGACTGCGGACGAAAGATTAGTCGCTGACTTCAATGGAACGGGGATGACGGTAGGTCCGCATCCGATGGGCTACCATCGCCAGCGGCTGAAGAAACAAGGCGTGCGTTCCGCGAGCGAACTGCGCGGCCTGCCGAATGGGATTCGCGTTCTCATTTGCGGAGCCGTCATCGCGCGCCAAAGACCAGGAACTGCCAAGGGATTTGTTTTTCTCAGTCTGGAAGACGAAACAGGAATTGCCAACGCCATCATTACGCCGCCGATTTATGAAAAATATCATCTATTGATTGTCCATCAACCTTTTTTGTTAATCGAGGGGGAACTGCAAAATCAGGAAAATGTAATTTCCGTGAAAGCCGAAATTGTTGGCCCTTTATCCATCAGTCAAGCTGAAACGAGTTCGCATGATTTCCACTGATCTTTTCCGCGCGCGCGATGGAATGTTCTAAAATCATATCCCCTCAACGCGGTGGGCACTTGCCTTTGCCGTTATCACATGTTTATATACCCGCAGCCTTTCGACGGAGAAACGCATGGATGCCACTGAACTCCGGCCGCTGGCCCTCGGCGAACTGCTCGACCGTACGTTCCGGCTTTACCGCAATCATTTCTGGCTCTTTGCGGGAATCATGCTCGTTCCATCCGCAGTTTCAATCCCGTTCATGGTTCTGATTTTTTCTATGCAGGGTTCCGCCGTAACCGGAGCGCCTCCTTTGCCGAAGGTTGTGCTTGGAATGGTGCTGTTCGGATTGGCTTTCCTTTGTTTTTTCTGCGCTGTGTATGCGTTCGCCATCGGTGCGACGACCTACGCGGTCTCGGAGTCTTATCTAGGACGAAAAGTGACTGTGCGTGAGGCCTACGGAAAAGTTCGAGGAAGTTTTTGGCGCATTATCGGAGTCGTCACAATCGCGCTGCTCCGCGCCTATGGGATGCTCATAGTTGCGGGAATCGGAATAGCATTTGTTGTCGGAATCTCGGCGGGCATCCTGGCTGCGATAGGCCGTGGCCAAGTGCCGCCGATTGTCGGTATTATCATTGGATTGACTATGTTTCTCGCCTATCTTGCTGGGATCGCATTGTGGCTGCTGTGGTCGTTGCGATACGCAGTCTCCATCCCCGCGCTCCTGCTTGAAAAGTTGGGAGTCCTCGCGGCTCTGCGTCGCAGCGTTCACCTGACGCGAGGCCGGCGCTGGCAGATGCTTGTGGCCATATTCCTGTGTACGATGATTGCGTACGTGGGAGTCATTGTATTCCAGGGACCTTTTTTGATGACCATGATGCTGTCGGCTCGAACAGGCCAGTTCCCGGAATGGCTGGCCTATGCGTTCGCCATGAGTGGGGCAGTGGGCGGCGCAATTACCGGACCCATTTTGCTGATCGCGCTGGTGCTCTCTTATTACGACACACGTATCCGCAAGGAAGCGTTTGATCTGCAATTTATGATGTCTTCGCTGGATCAGCCGGCGCCTGCGCCCGGCGCAGGTTCTCCGGCCTGAGGCCACTCGTTCCTTGAAATCGATCGCGACTATCCTCCGGCTCACTTCGCTCTTGTTAATCGCTGGAATATTTCCTTCAGGACTTTGGAGCCGGCCGGCAGATTTGCAGGCGCCACCAAAAGTAATTAGTTTGCAAGAATACGTCGCGGAACTTCGCACTGCTTCTGCGGCACTCGACGGTGAAAGTCCAGCAACCATCCATGCCTACCGGTTGTCGCTCCCCAGCGACTGGATTGTTCTGACCGATGGCCAGGCGAGAAGTGTGAAAACGGATTGGCTCTCCGCGGCTTTATTGGCGCAGGAAAATACTCCGAAGGGTGCCACAGACAAGTTGCGGCAAGGACGACAGCGTTTGGCGGCTCTGCGCGAAGCTGCCGAAGCGCTGCTATCGCCGGCGAATCGCGCGGACTTGGACCAATCTCGCGCGCAGGTCGATCGGATTTTGCGCGACCGTGAGTTCCAGGGATCGCACGAGCCTTCCTGGCTGGACAAGTTTAAGGCGCGCGTGCGCGCGTGGATTGCACGGCACCTCGAAAAAATATTTGGCCGTGTAGGAGTTTCCGAATCAGTAGGCAATGCAATCGCGTGGACACTTGTAGCGCTGGTGGGCCTGCTGCTGGCGTTCTGGACGGTTCGTTCCGTGATGAATTCTGTTGCGCGATCGGAAATGGATTTGCGCGGCTCCATATCCGCCGGTCAAGACTGGCGCTATTGGGCGAGAGAAGCACGGGAAGCCGCTGAGCGCGGCGACTATCGCGCGGCGATTCATGCTGCCTACTGGACTGCTGTGGCTCAGCTCGAGGAAAATCATCTGCTTCCGGAGGATCGCTCGCGAACTCCCCGGGAGTCGTTACGATTAATACAGCGAGCGAGCGCCGCGTATAACCCGCTAGCGCATTTGACGCGCCGGTTCGAAATCACCTGGTACGGCTACCGCGTGGCAACCTCGGCGGATTGGGATGATGTGAGGAAACAATTGGAGACTCTGGAATGCCTGCGCTCTTCGACTCCCGCGACCGCCAACTCGTAATTGGCGCCGTGGTCGTGATGTTCGTGCTTCTCGGGCTGACATATGTTTTGCGACCCCTGCCCGCGAAACAGGCTATCGGGACGCCGTCGAGCTATTCGACGGACTGGTTGGGAACGAAGGCGGCTTTTCTTCTGCTGCAGCAATCAGGATATCGCGTCGAACGATGGGAATCGCCGCCAGAAGAGCTTCCGGAGGACGCCGCCGGGACCACATTAATTTTTGCAGAGCCTTCCGAACGAGGTTCGGGTGCGGAGCGCGCCGCGGTTTCCCGGTTCGTCTCCACAGGGGGGCGTTTGCTGGTGATGGGCGCCAGTGGCGCCTCTTTCGCACCGCAATCTGCCGCAATTCCAATCCCGGATTCGGATTTGACGCCAAAACCTTTTTCGGCGCTACTGCCTTCTCCCCTCAGCCGCAACGCGCCGGAGGTCACCATGGTGGCGCCGGACCAGTGGAAATCACTCGGGCCATCGCAACTCGCCATTTATGACCGGAACGGCAAGCCGGGAGTGGTCTGGTATCGATTCGGCAAGGGAGAGGTAATTTGGTGGGCGATTGCCTCGCCTGTTTCGAACGGATCCATTCTCGACAAGGGCAATCTTGCACTGTTCCTGAATTCAGTGGGCCCGAACAATTCGCGCGTGCTGTGGGACGAATATTTTCACGGCATGCGAAGGTCGCTCAGTTCTTATTTTGCGGAAACTCCCTTGCCGTGGGCGGGCTTGCAACTCGCCTTGGCTTGTGCGGCAATTCTGTTTACTTTTTCCCGCCGCTCGGGACCTGTTCGAATGCCTGCGGGCGAATCGCGGCTTTCGCCATTGGAGTTCGTCGATACTTTGGGAAGCTTGTATCAAACGGCGCGTGCCGCCCCGGCCGCGGTGGAGATTGCGTATCAGCGATTGCGGTTGTCGCTGGCGCGCAGGCTCGGCATTTCCGCGAATGCAAAGTTGCCGGTTTTGTGCCAGGCGGCGGCCGACCGTCTGGGATGGCCGTCGAACGCACTTTTCAACACTCTCTCGGACGCTGAGCGCGCCATGCGCGACATCAATCCGGATGATGCAGTGGCCTTGGACCTGGTGCGCGAACTTCACGGTTATTTGGAACGATTGGATTCTCAGCGGAAACCCGCGGAAGCGAGACCTTCATGGAAATGAGCGCAGCGGACCTGGCGACGCATGTC
>Ga0137415_10005397_pt1 | contig 12667 bp, 11 predicted proteins | sample CZODoug3_1_1_16f_FD_183082 | JGI IMG/M metagenome (GOLD analysis project Ga0137415, IMG submission 183082) | Vadose zone soil fungal communities from Angelo Coast Range Reserve, California, USA - CZODoug3_1_1_16fungal (Hybrid Assembly) | ecosystem: Environmental > Terrestrial > Soil > Vadose...
TAGCTCAGTGGTAGAGCACTCCATTGGTAATGGAGAGGTCGACAGTTCAATCCTGTCTGGCAGCACCAGTTTTTCCAATAAAATCAACTTGTCTGAGCGTCGATCAATTTTCCTTCGATGGCGGCATCGTCGCTGCAGAAAACGTAGCCTCCGCGATATCCGCCCCAGGCGAAGTCGTCGGAGGAGGTGCTCTCCAGCAATCTACAGAGCGGTTGCGAGCCGGAGATTGCTGCCCATTTATTACCGTGTCATCGGGGATCGAAAAATTGACACCGAAAGTTCTGGCCATCGCCGGTTGTCTCGCCAATGTGGTGCCGGCCTTTGCGCAAGGCGGCACCAAAGTCGACCTTCAGACCGCGCCGGCGCAGCTTATGCTGCAGGTCCCGACCGCTCCTTCCAACGAACAATGTCGTCGCATCGAAACGTCAGACCCCGCATCCCTGGCACCGATGTTCTTGCACAGGACCTTCCACGATGATTTCGACGAGCATCCGTTGTCGAAAGGAAAGTGGGCGCCGCATTACGCCGGGGGCGCCTCTTGGCCGGAAGCGCGCTACTGGGGCGGAGACGGATCCGACTTCAAACGGAAAACCACCTATAACGGCGAACAGCAGATCTATGTGGATCCGCGCTATGGCGGCCGGGGAACAACGCCGCTGGGGCTCGACCCGTTCAAAATTCGAGATGGCGTTCTCTCGATCGTTGCAAGCCGCACGCCTGCTGCGCTGAAGCCGGTGCTGTTCAACAATGAATACATGTCCGGCATCCTGACCACCCAAAGTTCATTTTCGCAAAAGTACGGGTATTTTGAGATCCGTTCGAAGATACCGGTCGGGACCAGTGTATGGCCGGCCTTCTGGATGCTCGCGGATGACGGCGGCTGGCCTCCCGAAATCGACGTGATGGAAGGACGCGGGCAACAGCCCGGCGATCTGGTGATGACGACGCATTGGCGGATTCCGGCCACCGGATCCGTGAAATACTGCGGGTTCGACTTCCTGGTGCCGGACGCATCGACCGATTTCCACGACTACGGCGTGCTGTGGGCGCGGGATCGGATTGTCTACTTCATCGACCGCAAGCCGGTGTCGGAGATCAAGGTCCCTGTTGGCTTCGACGATCCCATGTACATGATCGTGAACCTTGCGATGGGCTCGAAGTTCTTCCAGGGCGTAGGCATCGTCGACGGCGAATCTCCTGATACCGTCGAATTCGAGATCGACAGGATTTCCGCTTATCAAATTGATTCCTATTAGTCATTGTGGCCGTTCGGAATGGCGCATGCCGGATGGAAGCCTGACGGGAGAAGTCGATGCTCGGTAAGTTCTCGCGTCGGCATTTTGCCAAGCTTGCGGGTTTTTCCGCACTCGCGATGGCGGCGACGCCCGCGAAGCCGGACGACAATGACGCCAAACCGGCACCCGACCGGCACGCCCCGGCCGCTTTCCCGAAAGGCTTTCTCTGGGGCACCGCCACTTCCGCGTACCAGATCGAGGGCGCCGTCGACGAGGACGGCCGCGGACGCTCGATCTGGGATACGTTCTCCCACACGCCCGGCAAGATCGCCGATCACAGCAACGCGGACCGCGCCAATGATCACTATCATCGCTACAAGGAAGACGTTGGCCTGATCAAGGATTTGGGCGTCAAGGCCTATCGATTTTCGATCGCATGGCCGCGGGTATTTCCGGAAGGAACGGGGGCGCCGAACCCCAAGGGTCTCGACTTCTACGATCGCCTGCTGGATGAGCTTCTGAAAAATGGCATCGAACCGTTCGCGACGCTATATCATTGGGATCTGCCGCAAGCGCTGCAGGACCGTGTTGGGGGATGGCAGTCGAGCGACACGTCGAAGGCGTTCGCGGATTACGCAGGTTACGTGGCGGAGCGTTTGACCGATCGCGTCAAGAACGTTTTCACGCTCAACGAAGCCGGAAGATTCCTCAACTTCGGCTATGGCTGGGGCATTGACGCGCCCGGTCTCAAACTGCCGCCTACCGAACTGAACCAGGCACGTCACCACGTCGTCTTGGCGCATGGCCTTGCCGTGCAGGCGATCCGCGCCAAGGGGCGCGCCGGGACCAAGGTCGGCCCCGCGGAGAATATCGCGGCCTGCCTGCCGGCATTCAACACACCCGAAAATATTCGTGCAGCCGAGATCGCGACGCGCGAGTTGAACGCGGGCTTCCTGGGCGTGATCCTGGAGGGCAGATACACCGACGGGTTTCTGGAATATGCCGGCGCGGCCGCTCCCAAATTTACTGCCAACGAACTGAAGATCATCTCCTCGCCGAGCGATTTCGTCGGCCTGAACATTTATGCGCCGCAATTTTACGTGGTCGCTTCCGACCGCACGCCGGGTTTCAAGGTGCTGCCTTTTCCCGCCTCGTTTCCGCACATGAATTCCGAGTGGCTCAGGATTGGCCCGGAGACCATCTATTGGGCGCCGCGGCTTGCGGCCAAGATCTGGAACATCGATACGATCTATATCAGCGAGAACGGAACCTCTTCGGACGATAAGTTGGCTGCCGACGGTAACGTCTACGACCTCGACCGCATCATGTACCTGCGCAATTACCTGATGCAGTTGCAGCGCGCGACGGCCGAGGGCGTGCCGGTGCGCGGATATTTCCTGTGGAGCCTGATGGATAATTTCGAATGGATCTTCGGATTCGAACAGCGCTTCGGATTGTACCACGTGGACTTTGAGACGCAGCGCCGGATACCGAAGCTTAGCGTGTCATTCTATCGCGACGTGGTCGCGCGCAATGCGATCGGCGCTTGAATCAAGGTGATCATTCGACACTAGAAGCGGCTCCGGACTCCTCGCCATCGGGATCCGGAATCCAAATGTCCGCTTGTGAAAAAACAGGGAGGCCGCGTGGCAGACATTGAGCACAGTGGCGCGGATACCCCTTATGAATGCGACGCGCTGGTGGTCGGCTCCGGCGCCGCCGGCATGTCCGCGGCGGTCACCGCAGGTCATCGCGGCCTCAATGTCCTGATCGTTGAGAAGGAACCCTGCTTCGGCGGAACCACCGCGCGCTCCGGCGGATGGCTCTGGATTCCCGGAACGTCGCTGGCACGCCAATGGGGGATCGTCGAAAGTCCGGATCAGGCGCGCAACTATCTGCGGCACGAGGCGGGCAACAGCTTCGACGCGGCGCGGGTCGATGCCTTTCTGAGTGCCGGACCGGAAGCCGTCGACTTCTTCACCTCGCAGACCGCCTTGCGTTTCGACATGCCATTGGTATTTCCCGATTATCATGCGGAAGCCCCCGGTGGCGCGCAGGGCGGCCGCTCGATGGTGACGCGACCGTTCGACGGACGCGAACTCGGCCCGCACGTCAGGAATCTCGGCGCGGCGCTGCCGGAATTGACCGTGTTCGGCATGATGCTGGGATCGGGCAAGGAGATTGTCCACTTCATGCGGGCGACCAAATCGCTGACCTCGGCGATCTATGTCGCCAAGCGACTGTCCCGGCATTTCATGGACGTCATGCGTTACGGCCGCGGCATGACACTCACGAACGGCAATGCATTGGCCGGACGCCTTGCGAAATCCGCGTTCGATCTGAAGATTCCGTTGTGGCTGTCGTCCCCCGTCCGCGAACTCATCGTTGAGAACGGCGCGGTGCGCGGCGCGATGGTCGAACGGGAGGGACGCCTTGTTCGCGTCAATGCAAAGCGTGGCGTTATCCTGGCCTGCGGCGGCTTTCCGCATGATGTCGTCAGGCGCAAGGCGATGTTTCCGCATGCGCCTGATGGTACGGAGCATTATTCGCCCGGTCCAACCGGCAACACCGGAGATGGCCTGCGCCTGGCCGAGGCGGTTGGCGGGCGGGTAGAAGACACGCTGCCGAACGCCGCAGCATGGGTGCCGGTGTCGGTCACCAAGCGGAAGGATGGCACGCGCGGCGTGATGCCGCATTTTATCGATCGTGCGAAACCCGGCGTGATTGCCGTCATGCGCGACGGCGCGCGCTTTGCGAACGAGGGCAACTCCTATCACGACTTCGTTCAGGAGATGATGAAAGCGGCAAAGCCGGGCGAGGAGATCGCCGCCTTCCTGATTTGCGATCATCAAACCCTGCGCAAATACGGCCTGGGATGTGTGCCGCCGTTTCCGATGCCAATCGGTCGCCATCTGAGCACCGGCTATCTGATGCGCGGCGACACGCTCGCGGCACTTGCCGCCGAGGCCGGCATCGATGCCGCGGGTCTCGATGCCACCATCAGGCAGTTCAATCCATCAGCGGCAAACGGACAGGATCCCGCTTTCGGCAAAGGGTCGCGCGCCTACAACCGGTTTCAGGGCGATGCCCTGCATGGACCGAACCCCTGCATCGCGCCGATCGAGCGCGGACCCTTCTACGCGATAAAAATGGTGATCGGCGATCTCGGCACCTATGCCGGCATCAGGACCGACGAGAACGCCCGCGCACTCGACGCCAATGATCATGCGATCGAAGGGCTCTATGCCGCCGGCAACGACATGGCGAGTATCATGGGCGGCAACTATCCCGGCGCCGGCATCACGCTCGGGCCCGCGCTGACATTCGGCTACATCGCAGGCCGACATATATCGGGTGGCGATGCCCGGGCATCGACAGCGTGAAAAGCCGCGGCATCCAGTCGATCGAAGTCGGCGGCCGGTTGCTGCAGGCGCCGGCCCGCGTCGGCGAGCCGATGATGCTGCGCGACCTTGCCCGCGAGGCAGGAATGACGCCGGCCAAGGCCCACCCGTATCTGGTGAGCTTTTCGCGCCTGGGGACCGGCCACATCGCGCGATCGTGATTTTGGAACGTGGCAACCAGTGGTAGCATTGCTCTGCGGTGCTCGCGGACGAGCGCTCCTCCCCCCGAACTTGACCCGTTCGAGATCAACCCCTTCGGACGGGGTTAGGGAGTGGCTGCCCCACCGGACTAATGGAGTGCTTAGCCGTCGCGCGTCGCGAAACAGCTGCCCGGCGCAGCGCCCCCAGGCAATCAGTGACAGGAGGGAAAGATGGCTCGCTTACACAGCACGATACGACCCGCGGCCAGGACGGCCCGCCCAGAAGAGAAGGAACGCGGAGGAATTGCGACCTTTGCTCGGACCGTCCAGACCTTGCTGAGACGCAACTTGCCAATCGTGGCGGTCTTGTTCATGTCCCCAACGGTTGCGGTCACCGCACAGGATCTCGCGACCAAAGATCAGATCAACGTCGGCGTCGCCGAATCCGCCTCCCCGCAACTAAGGATGAGCGCGGCAGCCGAGAAGGCACTCAAGGTCGACCCTTCCCGAAAGTTTGAGTATGCCAATCATGTGGCTAATGGCATCGCGATGCGTAACCGCACCGCAGGTACCATCCACTTGCGCGGTGCGCCGGTGCCAAGCCGGGTGTTGGCAGCTCTCCTCTACTTCAACTTCTCGGATGGATCGCGAGAAGGCCGGCGGAACGTCCCCGTTCTCTTCAACGCTAACAGGGTCGTCGCCGACAAGACTGGCGATCACGACGATCCGTGCTGGGGAATGACCGGCAATCACTCCTACGTGGCGGATGTAACCCAGTTCGTACCAATCGGCGGAAATCTGAATCAAGATTATCAGGTGATCATCCCGTTTGATGTCGAGACCTCGACAACCGGTCAAAACCCGTGGTCGCCGATAGAACCTCAGAAGGTAAGAGTTGAGGGGGCGAGCTTGGTCGTCGTTTACCGCGACCACAACACCACAGGACCGGTCTTCGTCTATGACGCCCTCAACAATTCAATGTTCTCGGCGACTGCACAGTTCGACCTCCTGCATCCGGGCTTGGACGGGGCTGGACGATTCACGATGGTTGGCGCCGACGGTCAGCGGGGCTTCGGCCACGACAACAGTGCGTCGAACGAACTGACCTTCTTCAACGCCAGCCAAATTGCCGGCCCGCCGGTCGCAAGCAGCGACTGGGACGGAAGCGATGGCTGGCCGCTGGTGCAGCTGTGGGACACCCATACCCATAACGTCAAGCTGAACGGCGCGGTATCGAAGGTCCGATATCAAGCATCCGGTGACTGTCTGGTGCCGGTGGCCTTCGTCATCGATGCCGACTAGACGTTATGTCCATGGTACACCGAGAGGGCCTAGCGCGGCGCCCTTCGGCATCGCAACTGCTTTGCGGCTGCGGAACGAATGTGCCCGAGCTCTAGGATTTGGCATCAAGTTTGACCAAGCCGATATGGTCCAGTCGCCAGTCGGTCTTGTCTCCGGTGGTGGTGTAAATTTTTGGTCGGGTGCCGCTCGCGAAGCGCGCCTTCGACAGCGCCGTAGCGAGCGAGCGAGCGGCACGCGGTGGTCACTGGCGATTCGGCGGTAGGATCGGGTTGCAACACTCGAACTGGGCCTTGTCAGCTTGCGCCAACTGTCGGCGGTCAGGGTGGCCGAACCGAAGATCGCGGCGCTTGCGAACGCGATCAAGCACACCGTCTCGCTGACGGTGTGGGGTACGCATGGTCCAACCGTGGTCAGGCTGGAGGAACCTAACCATCCTGTCCACATCATGATGCGCGTGGGATTCGTCATGGGAATGCTGGAGACGGCGACGGGCCGGATCTTTGCAGCGTTCCTTCCACAGGAAGTGGCGATGGCTGCGCTGAAGTCGCGTGCGTGAGGCACCGGCGCTTCAATGGCGGCCGGGCAGCTTCTGGCTGATTGCCTGTGCCATGGCGGATTCGAGCGGCAGGTTCTTTGACACATGATTGGCTACAAACATGCCGACCATCACGACCATCAGCGCACCATAAAAGGCACACAAGCCGCCGACAAATTTCCAGTAAAATCGCCGGTCTTCGGGGGTGAGATTCTCAGTCAGTCGGCGCATGTGCGGCTCCTCATTGACCAACGCAAGCCATCATAACCTGCACCCAATGAAGGGCTTGTGATCGGCTTCACACGTCCGAAATCGCGGCCTGGCGTCTGATCCGGCTTCGCTGAATTGTGCGGCCGCAAGCTTCGGCGGCTTGATAAGTGCGCCATTCATCGGCCAATATTCCAATCAAAGGAGACGGCTCCGATCGCACCCATGATTCGCGAACGCATCGGACTCCGAATCGTCGGGCGACGCGCAGGATCAGCCCAGTGACCGGCTCTGAGCTAAAACAGCTCCGCGAGGATCTCGGTCATGCGATCGGCAGAAGCCTGTCCGCTGCCGATATGGCGAAGCTATGTGGCCTCGCCCCTGGCAACGGCCCCGACACGATACGCCGATGGGAAGTCAGAGGCCCGAGCGGACCGGCGGGCGAACTGCTTCGCATATTGGCGATGGCAAGCGATCGATATCCGATCCTTGAAAATTTCAACATCTTCGACCGCTTCAATATCGACGAGAAAGACAGGCCCGCGCGCAGAGAAGCCTTCCGCGAGAATATGCGGGACGAGATCCGCCGCCGCCTGGGCTGAAGCCATCTTCCGCGCGCAAAGGCCGCCTGTGCCTTCACCGCGCACGCACGCCGCGCGGGCCGCAGGTGCAGACACTCGACGGCGCTTCCTGGTTCACACCGAATCACCCGATTGGTCAGGATTGATATTGATCACGCCCAATTGAATTTGATGCGACCGAACGTCGCCGTCCGCGATTGATCAACTGAACAAGATCTCGGGAACGCCGCATGTTAAGCATCGCCACGGTAAAATGTTCCTTTCGAAACGCCGCGGCGCGGGGCGATTAAGGCGTCATTTAGCTTTGATTAAGGCATCCGTAAGCATAAGGAACCCGAGTTCCATCAACAGGTTAGGAACCTCCTCACTGTGACCTATGGGTGACAGCATTTCAGGCAAAAGCTGTCTAACTCCAGCCATGGATGGGGCCGGGACGCGGCGCCTCGGAAATGATCTGTTGGAGAATAAACTGATGAAGAAGTTTCTACTCGGTACTGTGGCCCTCATCGCCCTCGGCGCAACCGCGCCGGCACTGGCGGCTGATATGGCGGCTCGTCCCTACACCAAGGCGCCGGCTTACAGCGCGCCGATCTACAACTGGACCGGCTTCTACATCGGTGGTCACGTCGGCGGCGCGTTCGCTGGCGACAACAGCATCTCGGGCAATGATGGCCGCTTCCTCGGCGGCGTGCAGGGCGGCTTCGATTATCAGTTCGCCCCCACCTGGGTCTTCGGTGTCGAAGCCCAGTACAGCTGGCTTGGCAGCAACAACTCCGGCGTGCTGTTCCCGGGCGGCGTGCTGGTCACCTCCAACAACGACCAGCTTGGATCGGTCACCGGCCGGATCGGCTACACCTGGGGCCCGGCGCTGCTTTACGCCAAGGGCGGTTATGCCTGGAAGGACGGCAACAACATCAGCGTGACCACCAACGGCGTGGCGACGGCTTTCACCACCAACGGCAACCATCGTGACGGCTACACCGTCGGCGCTGGCCTCGAATACATGTTCGCGCCCAGCTGGTCCGCCAAGGTTGAATACCAGTATTACAACTTCGGCAGCACCACCTTCGTGGCCGGCAGCCCGGCCATCCTCGTTGGAACCAGCTTCCGCGACGACGAGCATACGGTTAAGGCTGGCATCAACTATCGCTTCAACTGGGGTGGCCCGGTGGTGGCGCGGTATTGATCCGCTTCTGACCTGAACAGACTCTCGGAAAAGGCCGGCCTTGTGCCGGCCTTTTTTGCGACCGATGCAAATTTTGCGCATTGGCTGCAAAAGTTCCCGATTTTGTTAACCTGGTAACGCGATACTGCCGTCGACTTCGTCCTGGGGATGAACGAGAGCGCGAGGCAGAAAGCATGGCGTTACCAATCACTGTTGGCAAATTGCCGGGCCCTGGCTTCCGGCGTCCGCAATGGGGCGTCAGGGGCAGTCTCTTCGCCGCCTTCGCCGTGATCGCAGGCATGGCCATCGTCATCAGCGCCGGCGCCGGCCTGGTGTTGGGACATCTCGGCGTGTCGATGACCGATCTCAGCGGTCGGGACATTCCCCGTCTCGCCGCCAGCCTGCAACTTGCAGCGCAGAGCGCCAGTCTTGCCGGTCAGGGACCGGGGCTGCTGGCTTCCCGGACCGAAGAGGCGCTGAACGAACGCGCCAGGAAAATGAAGGAAACCCAGCAAGTCGCGGTCGAAAGACTCGGCCGCCTCATCGAGCTCGGAGCCGACAAGACGGTCGTCGCCGCGCTCGGCGAAACCGTCAAGAACATCGACGACGCCATCAAGAGCCTGGGCGCGGCGGCGCGCGAACGGTTGGAGACCGCCGCCCAGCACGAGACGCTGTACCATGCGCTGCGCAAGGCCCAGGCGGGCTTCGTTGCCGCCGCCGGTCCCGCATTGATCGACGCCCATACGGAGCTCAACAGCATCTTCGCTGCCCCCAATTTCTCCCAGGACGATGCGACCAAGGCGCAGCGAACCGTCGACCAGCTCGGCGAAATCGGCTCCGGCGGCAATCTGATGGCCTTCAACATGATGGCCGCATTGTCGGCTACCGGCAGCGACACGCTGGAAGTCATCGAAAAGGAATCCCGGTACGCCCAGACGCGCGTCAAGTCGAATATCGATTTGCTGCCCAAAACCACCGCAATGAACGCGCTTCGCGCAGCCGCAACGAAACTGCTGGCGCTTGGCGACGGCAAGACCGGCATCTTCAAGATTCGCCAGAAGGAACTCGACGCGGACGATTACGGCCAGCTTATTCTGGAAGAAACCCGCAAACTCAATGTCGGCCTCGGCATCAGCGTGAAGCAACTGGTGGATGGCGTACAGACCGAGACCGACGCCTCGACCTGGCAGGCGCGCCGCGAGATTTCGCTTGCGACCGTGGTCATGCTGGCGCTCGGCGGCCTCACCTTCATCGGCTCCGTGCTGTTCGTCTGGCTCTATGTCGGCCGCAACATCCTGCGGCGGATCGGCAATCTGCAGCGCTCGATGCAGCTTTTGTCCAGCGGCGATCTTGAATCGGAAATCTTCCGCAGCAACCAGCGCGACGAGGTCGCGGCGATGGCGGATTCGCTGGAGGTTTTCCGCGAGAGCATGATCGAGGCGCGCGCATTGAGCGCCGACCAGGACAAGGATCGCATGGCCAAGGCCGAACGCGCCACCCGCATGGAGGCGCGGATTGTCGAATTTGAAGCAACCGTCCGCGGCGCGCTGGATGGCCTGCAGAAATCCGCCAATTCGATGCAGACCACGGCGCAACGGATGTCGGCGACCGCCGATCAATCCAGCGCGCTGGTGAGCGCGGTGGCGTCCGCCGCCGAGGAAACCTCGGTCAACGTGCAGACGGTATCCTCGGGCACCGAAGAACTGTCGACGTCGATTTCGGAAATCGGCCGTCAGGTCGTCACGTCGTCGGAAATTGCCCGCAAGGCTGTCAATGAAGCCGGCCAGACCGACGCGACCATGCAAGGTCTCGCCGAGAACGCCAGCCGCATCAGCGTCGTGGTCGACCTGATCCAGGTTATCGCATCGCAGACCAACCTGCTCGCGCTCAACGCCACCATTGAAGCCGCGCGCGCCGGCGATGCCGGCCGGGGCTTTGCGGTGGTCGCCTCCGAGGTGAAGAGCCTCGCCAACCAGACCGCGAAGGCCACCGACGAAATTCGCTCGCAGATCGCCAGCATGCAGCAGGTGACGACCTCCGCGGTCAGCGCGATCCGGAACATCGGCCAGACCATCGGCGAGATCAACGAGGTGACCACGGCGATCGCCGCCGCCGTCGAAGAGCAGGGCGCCGCGACGCGCGAGATCGCCCGCAACATCCAGCACGCCGCTGGCGGCACTTCCGAGGTTTCCAGCAACATCGTCGGCGTCTCTACCGCCTCGGCGCAAGCCGGATCGGCTGCCGGCGAGGTGCTGAGCGCGTCCGGCGAGCTGCGCCGCGAAGCCGACGTGCTGCGTTCGGAAATCGACGCGTTCCTCTCCAACATTCGGGCTGCGTAGATTCAAGCCGCAAGGCAAATCAGACACCGTCATTCCGGGTTGGTCCGAAGGACCAGACCTCAGATGTGCAATTGCACATCGGGGAATCTCGAGATTCCGGGTTCGATGCGGAGCCTGTCATCGGGCCGCGCTTTGCGCGGACCCGTTGGCATCGCCCTCAGATGCGCCAATTGGCGCATCGGGGAATGACGGTTATGCATGAATGGAGGAGGCTTACGGGCGATACCGCCCGCCTCCCCTTCGTTTTCTTGGAAATCGCAATTGTTTTCGGCTGGCGCCGCGCCGATTGTGCGGCTAAGCCGATAGCAACAATTTTGCGATACCGAACCATGCATTCAAAAACAGACACGATTCAGTCCTCGGTCGAGGCCCTGCGCTACCCCTGGGAAAATCCTCCCGGCCCCGATGAGGTGGTCGAGGTGATGCCCGGCGTATTGTGGGTCCGGCTCAAGCTGCCGTTCCGTCTCAACCACGTGAACATCTATCTGCTCGCCGATGGCGACGGCTGGGCGATGGTGGATTCCGGATTCGGCAACGAAGAGTCGATCGCGGCCTGGACCGCGCTGTTCGAGGGCCCGCTGGCCCATGTCAGGATCACGCGGCTGATCGTGACCCATTCGCATCCCGATCATGTCGGCCTGGCCGGATGGGTGGTCGAGCGCTTCAACTGTCCGCTGTACATGTCGCAGGTGGAATATCTGCAGTCGGTCTATCATCAGAACCGCGGCACCGAAGAGCGCAAGATGGCGCAACGCCTGTTCTTCCGGCTTCACGGCATGGACGAGAATCTTACCGACAAGCTGCTCGGCCGCGGCCAGGATTATCTGAAGCGGGTTTCGATCCTGCCGCCGTCCTATCGCCGCATCTCGCATGGCGACGAGATTTCCATCGGCACGCGTCGCTTCAAGGTCATCACCGGCGGCGGCCATGCGCTCGATCAGGTGATGCTGTATTGCGCCGCCGACAAGCTGTTCCTGTCGGCCGATCAGGTGCTGAGCAAGATCTCGCCCAATGTCAGCGTCTGGGCGGTCGAGCCCGATCAGAATTCGCTCGGCGAATACCTGGCGTCGCTGGCGAGCCTCACCACCACCCTGCCCTATGACCTGCTGGTGCTGCCCGGCCACGGCGTACCGTTTTACGGATTGAAGACACGCATCAAGCAATTGGCCGATCATCACGAGGAACGTTGCGGACTGATCGCCGATGCCTGCCGGCAACTCCCGAAAACATCCAAGGAACTGGTGCCGGTCGTATTCCACAAGCACGTGCTCGATGTGCATCAGATGGGCTTCGCCGCCGGCGAGTTGATCGCCCATGTCAATTACATGCTGGTCGAAGGGCGTTTGACGGCGGAGGAATCCGACGGCGTGCTCCGCTTCAGGACCACCTGACTTGCTGTGAGCGCCGAGTCGCTTTCTAATCACGTGCAAATAATTCTCCCTTTCGTCATGGCCGGGCTTCGTCCCGGCCATCCACGTCTTTCTTGGAGCCAAGACGTGGATGCCCGGCATCGCAGACAAGTTTACGCAGTCTGCGCAAGGCAGACCGCTATGGCCGGGCATGACGGAAAACACACGTTCGCGACCTCGCGGCGCGAAGCGCCCGAGGCGTTGATAAATCTTACGCCCAAAGAGGGCGTGGGGAACGCCGGATGCCCGTTGCACCCGCGGCCTCGTGTGCACTTGGTAGTGGTAGAACGCACACGAGTAACAACGAGTACCCCGGAATCACCCGACGTTCCCGCACGCAATGGTTTTAACGG
>Ga0137415_10005399_pt1 | contig 12667 bp, 11 predicted proteins | sample CZODoug3_1_1_16f_FD_183082 | JGI IMG/M metagenome (GOLD analysis project Ga0137415, IMG submission 183082) | Vadose zone soil fungal communities from Angelo Coast Range Reserve, California, USA - CZODoug3_1_1_16fungal (Hybrid Assembly) | ecosystem: Environmental > Terrestrial > Soil > Vadose...
CGGTAGCCGGGACCGCTAAGTGATTGATTTTAAAAGTGTTGCTGGGAGGCCTGGACTCGAACCAGGATAGTCAGCTCCAGAGGCTGATGTACTACCGATTGTACGACCTCCCAGTCGTTGAGGAAGAAGGAGTTACTGTTTTAGCGTCCCATTTCACTAGGTTCTTGATCGCCGAAGGGTCGGAGATCGCGAATGACGAGGTCAGTATACCTGCGATTGTTCTGAGCATCAATCTCTTCGAGCTTCTCAAGATCGCAGGCATCGCGGGCTTCTACGCGTCCAGCGAACAGGGCGATGATTGGATTGAGGCCACCATGTTTCCAGATCAGAAACCGTCGAATGTGAACTGCGAAAGGCCGAATACCGGTCTCAGACTCAAGTAAAGACCGGAGGGACGATGGGGAAGGCCGCAGCAAGATTCAATAAGGACACAATCCCGGTTGTTTATGTAATCGCGGCAGATTGGACGATGCGCACTGCTGTCCGCGCCGAATTGCGCGAGATGGGTATTGAAGCGCTCGGAATGGATTCGGCGGAGGACGCTGGTCGAGCCATGGCATCGGGCCAGCTTCCCAATGTCGTTGTCCTCGAAGCTACCGAAGAACTTCTTGGGGACCTCAGGATCCAGAATCTGGTCCATCGTTTCCCCGCCGTAATGATAGCCTCGCGCACCGTAAAAGTTCCGCTTCCACATACCGCTGAAGTCCTCTACCGTCCGGTTCGCATCGCGGATCTAGTTGCCCGCGTGAGCGAACTTCTAGCTCGGGACACTGCTTGAGACGGTGAAGCGATTTGGGCAATTTCTATCGGACGCCTATTTTTATGGCCGCCATCAGATTCCGCAGAGGCCGCGGATTGATCAGGTGCGTCCAGCGCGAGGGGTCACTGGAACCATGCGGCCTTTTTCCAGCGTGAACGCGGCGCCACGCCATTCAATTTGGTTCATGCCGAAGCTGGCGAGCCAGACAAAAAATGAAAGCAGGTCGCGAACTGGTAGCAGCCAGAAGCGGCGGCGCAGAATGGGATCGCGCAGGCCCCATACGCCAACTGTCCAGGCCATCGCGAAGCGCAAAATGAAATACGCGCTGAGGTATGCCGTCGCGACGGCCGTTGAAGGCGCCACGAGGGCTGCTGCGATTGCCCATGGCAGGCCGTGCGTGAACAGCATGCCGAAGTGGCCGCCCGGACGAATGTTGCGGATTCCGATTGCCCAGCGCAGTTCGTGGCGGAGATATGCGCTCAAAGTCTGCGACGGAAAGGCCATCCAGACTGGCTCAGGGAGCAGTTCGATGCGATAGCCGCGTGCTGCGATGCGCCGGCCGAGTTCGTAATCATCCGAATGCAGGTCGACCATTTGCTCGAAGCCGCCGATTTCGGCGAGATGCTGCTTCGTTGTCGCCATGGTTGAACCCATCATGAATTTGACGCCTTCAAGTTCGCGCGCTACGAGCGCCGCGCCGCAAAATGCCGCGGAGGAGCCCACGCAATCCAGTGCGGCGACAAATTCCAGATTGTCGACCCCGCGATACAGCGCTGTCACGCCGCCAACTTTCGGATCCTGGAACATTGCCGCGACGCTCTGCAGATAGCCCGACTCGACGCGCACATCGCTGTCGGTAATGACGAGGAGATCGTGCCGCGCCTCGCGAACCAGGCGGCAAAGATTCGAGACTTTGCTGTTCGGCCCCAGACGCTCCTCGACAACGATGATGCGGATCGGGCGAGCGGGAAAATCGGCGATCAATTTCTGGATGACGGGTACCGCGAGATCGGCAGCGTCGGAGACCGCGAATAAAATTTCAAACTCTGGATAACCCTGGCGGCAGAAGCTCGCGAAATTTTCGTAGGCGTTGGGATCGAGACCGCGCACAGGCTTGAGCACACTGATCGGAGCCGCGGCGCTTGCTGTCGCGACAGCGAGATCGCCGCCAACGGAATTATTTTGGATTCGATGCGCGATACGAAAAAATCGCCATGCGGAAAAAATGCCGACGAGGTAATAGAACAAAGGTCCAAGCGCCAGCGCGAGAATGGCCCAGCGGATTGAGGTAGCCGCGGACGGCCAGTGAAGCGTTGCCGGCAGATCGTCCACCCACGCCATGGCTACTCCGAAGCAGATCAGGAAAATTCCCGCCCAGCGCGTCGCGTTCAGCTGCTCGCCAAGAAAAATCTTCGCGCCGAATGCGCCCGCTACGTAGGCCAGCGACGTCGCGGGAATTACAAAACTGACCGGGAACCAGGAGAGCATCGTCAAAAAAGAAAAGAACGATGCCGTCATCAGCAATACGCCAAGCCAGAGCCAGCTCACGCGCAGTGCGCGCATGACAAAGGACGCGATCGCGCGCGGGCGAAAATCGTGCACTTCGCCGAGCAGCTTCATGGCGTGCGTCAGGCAGATTTCTCCGCCCGTGCCCGTCACCACTACGAAGATCAGTATGGACGCGGTGCGCATGTCAGGTCGGCTTTACAGATTCAGTGGTGCGGTGCGGAGTGCGGTTGATCAGCAGAACGCCCAGAAAAATCAGAATGATTCCGAGGGAGCGCGCCGCGGAAACATGTTCGCCGAGAAATAAATATCCGAGCAGCGGCACCAGCGCATAGGCAATCGCGGAAAACGGCATCACGAAACTATAGTCAGCCCACGAAAGCACCAGCATGTGGCAGATCATGAACAGCAGCATCAGCGCGATGCCCAGCCAGATCGTTCCGCTCGACAGTACACGTACGGCGCCCGCCTCGAGCGACTGCAAATGCGAAATGTCCAGATCCCCGGCATCTTTCATTCCTTTGCTCAAGATCGTGTTGCCGACCGAGCCGAAAAACACCAGCAGGAAAAGAAGCACGTAGGTTTTGGTTTTGTGAGATTTTGGTGAAGTCATGTAGCACAGGCTTCAGCCTGTGTGGTTTTGATCTCTGCGACATTTAACGAAAAGAAGACAGGCTGAAGCCTGTCCTACCGTCAGTCCCCGGCGCTTGACGCCGAAGCAGCCGCGGCCGTCTGCGCCATTTCGCGCGCCGTGGCTTTGCGCTCGTGCAGGAACTTGAAGAACTCGACGCCCTCGCGCAAGCGGCGCTTCATCACTTCAGGGTCCCGCAGCATTCCGCCGAAAAGCGAAAACATCTTCCGCGGACGGAAATAGAATTTCCGGTAGAACTCTTCGACCGAGCTGAAAATTTCCGTGGATTGCAGGCCCGGATAATTCATCGCCGCGGTCTGAATCCCGTGAGTGTCAACCAGTTCGCCGGTCTGAATTTGCAGCCAGCCTTGCTCTTGGGCCTGGCGGTACAGCTCCGTGCCGGGATACGGCGCGGCCAGAGAAACCTGAATCGTTTCCGGCTCGATATCGCAAGCAAACTTGATGGTCTTCTGGATCGTCTGCGGAGTTTCGCCCGGCAGTCCGAGAATAAACGTTCCGTGAATGACGATTCCCAGATCCTTCGCATTGCGCGAAAATTCGCGCGCGATGTCCAAGCGAACGCCTTTCTTGATGTTGATCAGAATCTGATCGTCGCCCGACTCATACCCGACGAGCAGCAGGCGGAGCCCGTTGTCCTTCATAATTTCGAGCGTCTTGCGCGGCACGTTGGCCTTGGCGTTGCACGACCAGTTCAACCCCAGCTTGCCCAGGCGACGCGCGATTTCCTCGGCGCGCGGCAGATCGTCGGTAAAAGTGTCATCATCGAAAAAGAATTCGCGCACCTGGGGAAAATGTTTCTTCGCTAAAGCCATTTCGGCGGCGACATTATCCGCGCTGCGCACGCGATAGCGGTGGCCGCCCAGCGTCTGCGGCCACAAACAGAACGTGCACTTCGAGCGGCATCCCCGGCCAGTGTAGAGCGACACATAAGGATGCTGTAGGTAACCGATAAAATAGTTTTCAATGGTCAGATCGCGCTTATACACATCCACGACGTACGGCAGATCGTCCATGTTCTCAATCGTGGGCCGAGGTGGCGTGAACGAGACGCGCCCGTTATCCCGGTAGGCGATGCCGCCGACATCTTTCAGAGGTTTACGCGAGGCAACGTCCGCGCAAATGTAATCAAATTCTCCGACCGCGACCCAATCCACTGCCGGCGCGGCATTCATCGACTGCAACGGCAGCACGCCAACGTGCGCGCCAACCATGCCGATCATGATCTTGGGATTGACTTCTTTCAGATGCGCGGCAAACTTCGCGTCATTCGCAAACGATGGCGTGCTCGTATGCAGCACCGCCAATTCATAGTCTTTCGCGAGAGGAGCTACCTGTTCGACTGTCAGGCCGTCCGGGGGGGCATCGATCAGCTTGCTGCCCGGCACCATGGCCGCGGGCTGCGCCAGCCACGTCGGATACCAGAATGATTTGATTTCGCGCCGCGCCTGATAGCGCGCACCGGCTCCGCCGTCAAACCCTTCATAGCTCGGCGGGTTCAAAAACAATGTCTTCATGACTTCAGGCATTCTAACTTCCCCCTCATGCCGAATGAACCAGTAGCACAGGCTTCAGCCTGTGTGGTTTTCAGTCTCGTGAGTTCGGAACAGCACACAGGCTGAAGCCTGCGCTACTGCTGCTCCCGCTGGAATAACCATTTTACCCGAAACGGCACCTTCTCAGCAGAAAAACTCGCCTACTGCAGCACCTTTGCTACCTGCCCGGTCGTACGAAGAAGTTCAAGCTGCGCCTGTTGGCGGGCATAGTTGGCGTCAAGAAACGCGAGCCATTTGTCGTTTTCGTCGAGGTGCGCCGCTTCCAGATCTTTCAGGGTGCCGCGTCCCTGATCGAATTGCACCTGCAGAATGCGCAGACTTTCCTGCGAGAGCTGCAGCTCGAGGCGCGCCACATCTCCCGCAAGATCGGATTCGCGTACTTGTCTCGCCTTGCGGCGAACTTCGAGAGAAAGCTCACTACGTTTTTTCGCGAGCTGCAGTTCGGCGGCACTCAGGTCGGCTCGCGCGAATGCGACCGTGGATGTTGTGCGCGAGGCAAAGATAGGGATGCGCACTTCCAGTCCGAAGATGACGTTGTTGCGCTGAAATTTCTTGAAAAAATCGGTGTAATTGTTGGTATTGCTCAAGATGTTGTACTGCCCGACGAGGGAAACGGTGGGCCAGTATCCGCCGCGCTCGCCTTTCAATTTTTCCTCGCGCGCGCGCCGTTCCGTTTCGGCTTGCTTCAACTCGATATTGTTGGCCATTGCTTGCTCGACCAGGTCTTTCGCCTGATCGCTCGCCGCGCCGGGAATTTCCTCTGTTGAAACTTCGATGGGTTGATCGGGCGGCAACCCCATCATGTCGCGCAATTCTCCGGAGAGCGAATCTTCGCGATCCTCGAGTTGCGCCAGGCGCTGCTCGATGCGAGCCGCCACGAGCTGGGCGCGCGTGGCTTCAATGGGTAGCTCGCGCCCTGCGGCGGCGCGCTCGCGCATGGAATCCAGAATGCGCCCCGCGCTCAGGCGTTCAGCGCGCATCAATTCCTCCCCATGACGAACCTTGGCCAGCTCCAGATATCCAAGCGCCGCCCGCACCATGACGGAATCGCGCACACCTTCCATGGAAAGCCGCTGCCCTTCGGCCCGTTGCTCAGCGGCGCGCTGATCGCCTTTGAGAGGCGGATTGAAAATCTGCTGGTCATAAGACAGACTGAAAATGGCAGGAACTCCGCCGCCCGACATCAGCGGAAATCCATTCGTGTATGCGGCGCCTGTTCCTGTATAGAAATTCGGACGAAACACAGCGCCGGCGACACCTGCCTCGCGCTGCACGAGTCCATATTGCAGACGAGCCAGCGCGAGATCGCGACTGTTGCCCACCGCCAACGTTACCGCTTCCTTGAGTGTCAACTTTCGCGCAAATTCGGCGTCCTGCGCCCACGCCACCGAAATACAAGTGAGCAGGACGATGCACACCGCGCAAGTTGTGCGCGCTCGCCGAACCGCGGCAGTGATCGTTCGCTGCATCATCTCCCAGTACTCGCTTTCTGGTTGTAGCGTCGGCCTTCAGGCCGACACTGCCGATTCAAGCACTTGCCCACCTGAAGGTGGGCGCTAGACTTGCAGGTGCGTTACTCATATCGCAGCGAGTCCGTCGGCTGCAATTTCGCGGCGCGTTCCGCGGGCAAGTAGCCGAAAAAAACTCCCACCGAACAGGACACCAAAAAAGCCAGCACCACCGACTGCCACGGTACCGGCACGCGCAGATTTCCCGGAAGCACCGGCTGAACGATCACCGGGATCGCTACCGCAATCAAAATCCCCAGCACCGACCCGAATCCGCTGATCAAAAAAGCCTCCAGCAAAAACTGAGCCAGGATTTCGCTGCGCCGCGCTCCGATGGCCTTGCGAATTCCGATCTCGCGCGTGCGCTCTCTCACCGTCACCAGCATAATGTTCATGATGCCGATTCCGCTGACCAGCAGCGCGATAAAACCAATCAGCACTAGCACAATTGTCAACGCCAGCGCAATTTTCCGCGCAGCGTCCAGAATCGAGCTGAGATTCATCACCTGATAACGCGCGCGCGTGGGATGCCGGCTGCGCAACAGCGCCTCGAGCTGACGAGTCACCGGGATAACTCCCTCGGGCGTTCCGGCCTGCGCGTACAGCATTTCGAGCGAAGTATCTCCCGTGTAATATTTCATCAGCGGAAAAGGAATCAGCACGGAGTAGTCCTGAATTTCAGATAGCCCAAAAGTTTCCACGCGCTCCTTGAATACGCCGATGACCGTATAACTGAATTCACCGACCCTGAGGTTGCGCCCCACGGGGTCGGCGAAAGGAAAAACCAGATTCGCGAGTTGAGTAGTAATCAGACAGACTCTGCTGCGCGAATAAATATCATCCGAATCGATAAATCTTCCGCGCAAGATCAGCAAATTGCGAATTTGCTGGAACCCCTCGGTGACCCCGACCAGATTTACGGTGCGCTCGACCGATCCGGCCAGCACCGAGCTCTGCATGCCGCGCGTCCCCGCCACGGTTACGACGCCCGGAACAGTCGCCAGTGCGGAATTCATGTCTTCGAGTGAAAGTTCATCCTGCAGCATGACGGGACGATTGGGATCGATGTCCAGGCGCGCGTAGACCAGGTTCGAGCCAACCCCTTCAATTTGCGCGATGACGTAGCGCCTGCCGCTCAACGCCACCGTTACAACCAGGACGATGCACGCGCTGCCGATGACCACGCCCAACGTGGTCAAAAACGCGCGAATCTTGTTGGCCCACAAAGCTTCCAGCGCGACCATCCAGGTTTCATTGCGAAGCATCATGATACTTTTTACTTCTCTTTCATTCGTTTCCAGGATTCTTCCAGGGATTTGTTATGCGGATCGAGCGCCAGGGCGGCGCGATAATTCTCCGCCGCTTCCGAAAATTTGCCCTGGGACTCATGGAGTTTCCCGAGCCATTCCAGCGCCTGGGAATGCGCGGGCAGATCGGAGTTGTCCGGCACCGTGGCGATGTAGGACTTCAGTAGCGATTCGGCCTCGCCCGGATTTTCCTTTTCCACTACAAACAGGAGGCCGCGGTAAAACTTCAAGCGCCGGTCGTCGCTATCGATTCGTTCGGCGGCGGCAATCGCTTCACTCATTTTTGCGGAGTTCTGGCGGTCCCGGTAATAATCCGCCGCTTCAAAATAGACGCCGATGCGGTCGGTGTTCGATTGCAGAATTTTTGCAAAAACCGCATCCGCCTCGCCTAATTTTTTCTTGGTGGCGAAGAACTCTCCGCGCGCAAGCTGTCCCTGCAATGCGTCGATTTTTTCGAGCTCTTCGATATGCTTCAGCGCGCGGTCGTCACCGCCGCCGACGATCGACGGCGCGTACATCTCAAAACGGATCAAGTCGCGCTGCGCCTGAAAATTCGAGGGATTCAGATGCACCGCGACTTCAAATTCCTTATGCGTCTTTCGCGCCCAACCCATGGCGCTTAGAAATACCGTCTCTTCGGCCCTGCGGCCGTACGCCTTGCCGAGCCAGTCGTGATATTCGGACTGGTTGGGAACCAATTGAACACTGCGCTCAAAACTGGTGACCGCGCGGGTGAATTCGCGAAGCTCGTAATAGCACTGCCCAAGCAGGAAATGAAGCGGAGCGTCGTCCGGGGATTTTGCCGCCGCGTCAGTCAGAGCGTCAACGGCCTTGTGATAATGTCCGGCGTTAAATTCGCGCTGGGCATCGGCAACGGCGTTTTGTGCGCAGCGAGCGGGGCTCGCATGCAGCGCACAGGCTGACGCCAGCAGAATTGCGCATCGCAAACGGAATTTCATTCCGAAAACACCGGGCGTATCCGCAAGTTTTCCTTGAGCGAGACGTCGCCGGGCAACGCGACTTGATCGCCCTCTTGCAAGCCTGAGAGGACTTCAATCATCGTGGGATTCGCGATGCCGACCTTGATATCGCGCCGGTGCAGGCGGTTGTCCTGCACCACGAATACATATCGTTTGCCGCCATCGATAAATAAAGCGCCGCGGGGAATCACGAGCACGTTGGGTCGCTCACTGATATGAATTCGCACGTCGACGGTGGTGTTCGGTATCAGATCCAGCCGATCGTTGGACACCGAGCACAGCAATTCGCCGACATTACGGGTGCCATGGGCTACCACCTGTTTCGGGACCACTTCGGTGCGGCCGGTCCATACACGATCGGGATGCGCGTCCCAGAAAATTTCCACTGCCTGATTCAGATCGATCTGTCCGAGTTCGGGCTCATCGATAAATGCACGGACACGGACGTGATGCATGTCGGCCATCTCGGCGAGCAGATCACCCTCCTTCACAAAATCTCCCTGATGGATCGGCAATGAATACAACGTGGCGTCAGCCGGAGCTGTGCCATGAGTTGAACTCAACTTTTGCTCGAGGTCATGGACTTGATTTCTGGCGTGTTCCACCAGAAGAGTGACGCGTTCAATGTCGAGCTGAGCCTGACTGACATACGTTTGCTTCGCTTTTTCCAGCGATTGCACATCCGCTTCCGCTTGCGCCAGCGCCAAACGATTCTCCTCGAATTCATGCGGTGTGGCGGCTTTCTGAGCCACCAGTTTAGTCAATGATTCATTGTCACGGCGCAACTGCTCGCGCGCGGCCAGAGCCTTTTGCAAATCGGCCGCGACCTTGGCGATTTGATCCGCTCGGCCGCCTGATTTCGCAACGCGGAGCGCCTCTTCTTCGGTGTTCAGGTCGGCGCGCGACTGCGCAAGGTCGGCAGTCAAACCCGCGTCATCCAGAACATAGAGCAACTGGCCGCGTTTCACGTGCTGGCCTTCGACTGCGTATACTCTTGTGACGAATGTCGGGAAACTCACGCGAAGCGAAATCGGCGTTACCGGTTCCACTTTGCCGTTGCTGGAAACTACCGAGCTCAAGTTCTCCCTGACGACGTTCGTGACCGCCACTCGCGCCGTGCCTCCCCGGCCGCTGATAAAAACCAGAATGGCCGTCAGCACCAGGGCGCCGAGCACAATGATCCACAGTCTTCGTCCAAATGCCGGTCCCATACCATCCTTACTCTGCCGGACCTTGCCGGGAGATCAAAACGTTGCATTCTAACAAAGTTTGACGTAGCAAACGAGCAACCAGCGGAGTTCTGGATATGGCCGACAACCTTGAGATGCGCGGCAAACGAACCGGGATGCAGCCGCGTAGCAGGCGATGGCCCGGGGTTTCGAGTTGCTCATCGCTGTGCTAGAATTTCACCATGAGTGCTGAACAGACACCTCCGCCGTCTCATGCCCCAAAACATGAAGCTCCTGCACCGGGACAACCGGTTTTACATCGTGTTTGCATACAGTGTAACAACATGTTTCGCGTGACGCGCGAGAATTTCGACGCCAAGCAGTGCCCAAATTGCCATAAGGGCTAGTTGCGCAATCCTCGCTCCAACTTCATGCCATTCATTGCCGGGTTCGGCTACACTATTTTGGCGGGCTCAAAGTAGAGCCCGATTTTGGCGGGCTCCCCTTCTGAATTCAGGGTAAACAAAGTAGAGCCCGATTTTCGCGTCTCCTCTGCGTATACTCACGAAATGAGCCTGCATGATTGAAGCGCAAGGCCTGGTAAAAAAGTTTCGCGACAAAACACGCGGAGAAGTTCGTGCTGTCGACGGGGTAAGCTTCCGATGCAGGCCGGGTGAAATTTTCGGATTATTAGGCGCCAATGGCGCGGGGAAAACCACGACGTTGCGCATACTGGCAACGATCCTGACCCCTTCCGCGGGCACTGCCATCGTGGCGGGCTATGACGTCACCAGGCAATCCCAGAAAGTGCGCTCCTCGGTCGGATTTCTTTCCACCGCAACCGCTCTCTACGGGCGCCTCTCGGCCCGGGAAATGGTTGAATATTTTGGCCGGTTGCACGGACTCGACGAAACCACCCTGCGGCAGCGCATTGATGCGATTTTCGAGCGTCTGGGAATGAACGATTTTCGCGACCGGCGCTGCGACGCTCTGTCCACCGGGATGAAACAGAAGGTCTCCATCGCGCGCACCCTGGTGCACGATCCTTCAGTGATGATTTTCGATGAGCCCACTGTCGGCCTCGACGTAATGGCCGCGCGCACAATTATCGAGTTCATCCGGGAATGCCGCGATCGCGGCAAAACCGTGATCTTTTCCACGCACGTGATGAGCGAAGTGGAAAAACTTTGCGATCACATCGGCATCATCCACGACGGCCGCTTGCTCGCCGAAGGAACGCTCGCCGATCTGCGGCAGCGATTCAGCAAGCAAGATCTGGAAGATATCTTCGTCGAGGTCGTGGAACAGTGAGCCTGCGAAATATCGGCATCGTTTACCGCAAGGAATTGATTGACTCGTTGCGCGACCAGCGAACGCTGATTTCCATGATCGCAGTTCCCCTCCTGCTGGTGCCCTTGTTAACCATAGGTCTGCTGGTGGTCATGGTCAGGCAGGTTGGCGAAGCCAGCGAAGAGGTGCCCAAGGTAATGATCCTCGGCGGAGAGGATTCGCCGAATGTTCGCGCGGAACTCGAAAAACTGCAAGGCGTGAAAATCGTTCCGGAAAATTCCGCCTACGCGGAAGAGATCTCCAGCAAACGGATCCGCGCGGCGGTGGAAATACCTGCCGATTTCGATGCCAAGCTGTCAGCGGGCGAGCCCATGAGCGTGAAGATTTATATGTACCAGGGCGAACTCAAGTCGGGCTTCGGCGCCAATCGGCTGGAAAAATTCTTTCGCGACTTGCGCGATCGCGCCATTCGCGAACGTCTCGAAGCGAGGCACCTGCCCGAGAACATGGTCCGTCCATTCGATATCAAGCAGCAGAATGTGGCATCACCGGAAAAGGTCGGGGGCGCGCTTATCGGCGGCCTCGTTCCCTACTTCATCATTTTATTGTGCCTGACCGGAGCGATGTACCCGGCCATGGATTTGACCGCCGGCGAAAAGGAACGCGGAACGATCGAGACGATTCTGTGCAGCCCGGTTTCGCGCACGCATCTGGTCCTGGGAAAATTCCTGATGGTTCTCACCGCTTCGGTCGCCACGGGCGTGCTCTCGGTTATCTCCATGACCGTTTCATTTGGCGTGGGAAAGAAACTGCTGCAGGGCGTGGCCAACGGCGCCGCCGACACAATCCTGCAAATCACGATGACAGGCAAAGCAGTGATTTCCGTGTTTACAATGGTCTTGCCGTTGGCGGTGCTGTTTTCAGCAGCGCTACTGGCGATCGCATTGTTCGCAAAAAGTTATAAGGAAGCGCAAAGCTACATTTCACCGCTGATGATTGTCGTGGTCCTTCCCGCGGTCGCCGCAGTTTTGCCGGGCGTCGAGCTGAACGCCGCGCTGGCACTCGTCCCGGTGCTGAACACGAGCCTGATCAGCAAGGAAATCATGACCGGAACATATCACTGGAAATATATCGTCCTGATTTTCGCGTCGTCGTGCATCTACGCCGCCGGAGCCATCGCCATCGCCGTGAAATTATTTCAGCGCGAAGACGTGCTGTTCAGAACTTGAAGGAAGAAGCACAAAAAACATAGCAAACATCTGGCGGCTGACCTCGAGTGATCACGTTCTTCGAAGAAATCCACAGAAAGAAATCGTCGTCACCGCCGTGGTTGATGTTATGCGCGCACTGCCGCGACTACGCAGGCCGCGCAGTCTCGTGATGCTCTTCCCAGGCATCCGAAAGGCGGCGGACAGTTTCACGCAGGCGCACGGCGAGTTCCGCGATGGTTTCGAGGCGCTCGATGGCCGAGGCGGGAAGCCGGTCGCGCCGGGCGAGTAGCAGTTCGGTGTTGCCGAGGATGCCGGTGAGGGGATTATTGACTTCGTGGCGCAGAATTTCTCCAAAATCCCCGGCTGATTCACTGCTTGGAAAATGGATCATCCCCGATACCCGTTCAGCCATGCGCACGCGACGGTCGAGCAGGCCCGCCGCGATGGACAGGAAACGGTCCGTGCGCGGAACAAAATCGACAGCACCGGAAGTGATCAGGAACTCCAGCAGAGCCTGCTTATCCGGCGTCGCGGCAACCACGACGGGTGCCGTATCAGTAAGCTGCGCGACGGCGAATTCCAGCGAATCCCCGCTTTGTGAGGCACTCACGGCTGATTCGTCCAGAAATACGACGCTGGGCGTATTGAGATCGAATTCCCGGCGCGCGAGCTCAACCGAACTGGCCGTGCGCATCAGGTAATGTCCGCCCGCGGCATCCAGTTCGTGAATG
>Ga0137415_10005401_pt1 | contig 12664 bp, 9 predicted proteins | sample CZODoug3_1_1_16f_FD_183082 | JGI IMG/M metagenome (GOLD analysis project Ga0137415, IMG submission 183082) | Vadose zone soil fungal communities from Angelo Coast Range Reserve, California, USA - CZODoug3_1_1_16fungal (Hybrid Assembly) | ecosystem: Environmental > Terrestrial > Soil > Vadose...
GAGCGGATTCCCCGTCCTCCGCTCAGGGAGAAGGAGACGCCGGACCACGGTCCGAGGATCAGCGAGCCGCGAGGCATGGTCGCGGTGCTGGAGGTGGAGATGAACTGGTCCGGTTCCCGGTGAGCCCCGGAGGCCTGCTGACTCAGGCAGGAAACGTCGGTTTGCGGATTCTGCGGGTTGGGGCGCTCTACCGAGTGCACCGCGCACAGGTTGTGCAGCTGGAACGCGAAGAGATCCGCGCGAACGCCGCCGCGCAGCGCCAGCCAGGGAAGGACGCGGAGGTTCGCGTCGACGTACAGTCCGATGTCGTCGAGGTTTGAATCGAGGTTGTCTTCCGTGAGGTAGGGGCGGCCGGTCCCCGCTTCGTCCCGCTGCTGGATCGCCGAGCCGATGTCGTGGCGCGCGAAGTAGCCCAGCTCGACGTACTGCCGGTGGCCGAACAAGTCCGCCGAGAGCTTGCCGGAACCTCGCGCGCCGAGGGTCGTCTCGGCGACGCTCAGGTCGATCAAGTCTCCCCGCTGTCCGTGCGGGCTCTGCTGCGGCTCCTGCACGTCGAGGAGGAACCCGGTGAAGTTCTCCCGGAGCCGGAGCGGCCGGTAGATGGCGAAGACCTGGTTCGTGAAGGTGACGTCGCCGGCATGCGATTCGAGCGAGGCGGCGAGCGAGTATCGCGACGCGTCCTCGCCCTGCTGTGAATCGTAGGTGCCGAAGAAATCGACCCGTCCGGCCTGCAGGTCGTCCTCGCGCAGCACGCCGGCGGTGTGAAAGCTGGCCGTGTAGGCCTGCGCGGTGATCCGGTAGAGGCTGTCGCCCGCGCGGCCTTCGTATTGCGCCATGGCCGAGGCGCTCCGCCCGTCGCGATTCGCGCCGTAGCCGTCGGTCTTGTAGATGTCGACGGCCGCGAACGTCCCGCGCGAACCGCCCGGCGGGCCATAGGCGAGCAGCGCGCGCTGCGTGCCGTAGCTTCCCGCGGACAGCTTGGCGAAGAGGCCGCGCTCAGCGAGGCCGAGATGGTATTCGGCGCTGCCCGCCACGGCATAGTTCCCCTGGCGCGGGTCGTATGGTCCCTCGAGGACCCGCAGCGACTGGACCAGCTCCGGAATGATGAAGTGCGTGTCCGCGTAGCCGTTGCCGTGCAGGTTCCCGCTCTCGTTGATGGGCACGCCGTCGACGGAGAACTCGATGTCCTGACCTTCGCGCGCGTCGAACCCGCGCAGGAAGACCTGCTCGGCGTGCCCTTCGCCCCCCTCGTTGGTGAGCAGCACGCCCGGCGCGAGCTTGAGGAAGTCGGCGGCATTGGCCCGGGGAACCTCGGCGAGCTGTTCGGTCTCGATCGTGTAGTCGGAAGTGCCGCGGCTGGCGGGAGCCCGCCGGCCGACGACGGTGACGTCCACCTGGCTGCTCCGGCCCGCCTGACCCCCGTCGGCCTCCCCGTTTGGCGGCGCAGCCTGCGAGGCGTCGGCTGGCGCGGTGCCGCCGTCCGGCGCCTGCGCGTCGCCGGGCGTGGAGAAGCGAAACGGAATGCGGATGCGGCTGGCCACCGGCACGTCGCCGCGCGTGGCCGGATGGAACTTCCATTGGCGGATCGCCGTCAGCGCCGCCTCGTCGAACGCCGCCCCGCCGGACTCGATCACCTCCGGGTTCGTCACCGACCCGTCGGCCGCCACGGTCAGGCGGACCACGACGGTTGCGCCCCTTCGAGCGGCCAGCGCCTCGGGCGGATAGACGGCATCGACCTGCGTCGCGACGGAAGCCGGATGGATCGGCGGCTGCGCCTGGCCGAGCGATGGTCCTGCGACGACCATCAGCGCGCTCGCCAGCGCAAAGGTGAAGTTGCAGGAAGCGAGGACACGGTCGATTCGACCTGCGGGCAAGAGTTGGGCTCCGACTCGGGTGGTTCGAGAGGGCCGTTCGCGCATCACGCGCGCCGGCCGGGAACTCGTGCCGGCTCGACTTAAGAGCGCGACGCGATCAGCGACTGGGGTCGAGTTACCGTCTGGATCGGGTCAGGACGACCCGATCACGCCACGTACTGGCGCGGCGGCGACGCCTTGGGGGCGAGCCGGTACAGCAGAAGCCCTGGAGCGCTGGCAGTCCTGCGCAACTCCGCTCGTGGCGGACTTCCGTCGGAGGCGACGGCGGCGGCAGGTTGGGACGCCGAAACGCCGAGGTTCCCGCGCAGGTGCAGCGCGATGACGCAATGGTCGTGATCGGTGCCCAGCGCGGAGGCGCTGACGGGCGCCTCGGGGAAGAAGGCTCGCTCCGCGTTGGTGCGCGCGTGCCCGTGCGCGGGCTGCGCAGGCGCGTCGATCAGCTCGCCGTCGTCGGGGCACGCCACGTGCCGGACGCTCGCATCGTGAAGCGTGCCGAGCAGCGGCGTGATCGCCATCACCGCGGCGAGAACCGTTCCCAGGCGGCGCGGTGCGCAGCCCTTCAGCCAGAGCGGTCTGCCAGAGTGGGGATGGATCACGACGGCGCTTTAGACCTCCGCCGCGAGGCTGCTATTCAATCGCGTGCGAAGCAAGCAAAATCCTCGAGGCAGCACGACATCTTGGCACGCTGTGTCGGAGCGCTGACGGCCGGCTACAGCGGTGCTCGCCGCAGCCGAAGCGCGTTGGCAATGACCGATACGGAGCTGAAGCTCATGGCCGCGCTGGCGATCATGGGACTCAGGAGCAGGCCGGACACTGGATAGAGCACGCCCGCAGCGACCGGCACGCCGAGCACGTTGTAGGCGAACGCCCAGAACAGGTTCTGGCGGATGTTCCGCATGGTCGCGCGGCTCAACCGCCGCGCCCGCACGATGCCTTGCAGGTCTCCCTTCACCAGCACGATGTCGGCGCTCTCCATCGCCACGTCCGTGCCCGTGCCCATCGCGATGCCGACCTCGGCCTCGGCGAGCGCGGGTGCGTCGTTGATGCCGTCGCCGGCCATCGCCACGATCCGGCCCTCGCTGCGGAGCCTGGCGACGATCTCGCGCTTCTGCGCCGGGAGGACCTCGGCCTGGACCTCCTCGATCCCGAGCTTGGCCGCCACGGCCTTGGCGGTAGTCCAGCTGTCGCCCGTGACCATGACCACACGGATGCCCTCCTCGCGGAGCGCGCGAAGCGAATCGGCGGTCGACGGCCTGATCGGATCGGCGACTCCGATGAGGCCGGCGAGCTTGCCATCCACGGCAACGAACAACGTCGTCTGTCCCTGGGTCCGCAACTCCTCGGCGCGTTCTTTCGCTGCCTCGATCGAAGCCTGCAAGCTCGCCAGGAAGCGGGCGCTTCCCAGGTAGATCTCATGGCCGTCCACGCGACCCTTTACGCCGCCGCCCGTTTCCGAGGCGAAGTCGGTAACGGGGGCGAGAGCGGCTCCTCGCTCGCGCGCCCCCTCCACGATCGCGTGGGCCAGCGGATGCTCGCTGGCGCGTTCCAGGCTCGCGGCGAGGCGAAGCACGTCTTTGTCGGAGATGCCCGGGAATGCCTGCACCGTCACCAGGCGCGGCTTTCCCTCGGTCAAGGTGCCCGTCTTGTCCAAGACGAGGGTATCGACCTTCTCCATCATTTCGAGCGCCCTGGCATTGCGTACGAGGACCCCGGCCGTGGCGCCGCGGCCGGTGCCCACCATGATGCTCATCGGCGTGGCGAGCCCCAGCGCGCACGGGCAGGCGATGATGAGCACCGCGACCGCGTTGACGATCGCGTGTGCGAGGCGCGGCTCGGGCCCGAGCAGCAGCCAGGCGATGAAGGTCACGACCGCGACGGCGATGACGGTGGGGACGAACCAGGCCGCCACTTTGTCCGCGACCCGCTGGATGGGCGCGCGGCTCCGCTGTGCCTCGCCCACCATCCGGACGATCTGCGCAAGCAGGGTGGCCTCGCCCACGCGCTCGGCGCGCATGACGAAGCTGCCGGTGCCGTTCACGGTTCCGCCGGTGACCTTGCCTCCGGGTCCCTTCTCCACGGGGATGGGCTCGCCCGTGATCATCGATTCGTCCACGCTGCTTCGGCCCTCGACCACCACGCCGTCGACGGGGACCTTTTCGCCGGGCCGCACCCGGAGCAGATCCCCGGGCTGCACCTGCGCGAGAGGGACGTCGTGCTCGGGCCCGTCCGGCTCGATGCGGCGCGCGCTCTTCGGGGCCAGGCCGAGCAGGGACTTCAGCGCTCCGCGGGTCTGCGCCCGCGCGCGCAGCTCGAGGACCTGCCCGAGCAAGACGAGCGAAACGATGAAGGCCGCAGGCTCGAAGTAGACGGGGACGACGCCGTGCTGTCGCATCGTTTCCGGGAAGAGCCCGGGCGCGACGGTGGCGACGACGCTGAACAGATATGCGACGCCCGTTCCGAGCGCGATCAGAGTGAACATGTTCAGGCTGCGGTTCACGACCGACGCCCAGCCGCGCTGGAAGAGCGGCCATCCCGCCCAGAGCACCACCGGCGTCGCCAGCACCATCTCGATCCAGGGCATCGAGCGGCCAAGGGCGCGCTGCACCGGCATCCCCGGGAGGAATTCGGACATGCCGAGCAAGAACACCGGCACCGTGAACAAGAGGCTCAGCCAGAACCTGCGGCTCATGTCCTCCAGCTCGGGGTTCCGTTCCTCGAAGGTGACGGTGCGCGGCTCGAGGGCCATGCCGCAGATGGGGCAGAAGCCGGGCTCGCTCCGCACGATCTGCGGGTGCATCGGGCAGGTCCACTCGACGCGAGTGGCGGGAAGAGGAGAGGCGGGCTCGAGCGCCATCCCGCACTTCGGGCAGGGGCCTGGTCTGTCGGCCTGCACCTCGGGGTCCATCGGGCACACCCAACTAGCGCCGGGCGGCGCTTCCACGGGTGGCGCCGCTTTGTTGCCGAGATACCTCTGCGGGTCGGCCTCGAACTTCGCCTTGCAGGACGGGCTGCAGAAGCCGATCTCCCGTCCCTGGTAGATCACCTTTCCACCACGGGGATGATCCAGATCCACGGTCATGCCGCAGACCGGATCGATGCCGGTGCGAGGGCTCGACGCCGTCTCGTGCTGGTGCGCTTCCATCATTCCTCCTGCCCTTGCTGACGGACGGCGATCGAAACTCTTACATATGCCCGACCTTCATGTTGGTGTCCCTCGCGCGGACCCCGGCATGCCGAGGCCGGTGACACTCACCGTGTCTTGACATCGCCAACGCCGGGGTCCAAGAGGGTGCCCGCAGGCACGGAAAGCAAGGGAAAAGCTGTAGCAGCGCCTGCGAAGAGGGGGAATCCATGAAAGCGCTCCGTCATGCGGCTCTGTTGCTTTGCATCGCTTTCCCCACCGTGGCTGACGAGGGTACGCGCCTCCGCGCCGACCTGGTAGGCACACAAGAGGTGCCTGCGCTCTTCCGGCCCGGAAGCGCCAGCTTCGAGGCGCGCGTCCTGGACAACGACACACGCATCGTGTTCGAGCTCACTTACGAGCAGCTCTCGGCCCCGCCGCTCGTTGCGCACGTCCACTTCGGTCAGCGCAGCGTGAACGGCGGCGTCAGCTTCTTCCTCTGCGGCGGCGGTGGAAAGCCGCCCTGCCCCGCGTCGACCTCTGGCACGGTCACCGGGACCGTCGTGGCGGCCGACGTGATCGGGCCGACCGCGCAAGACATCGCCCCGGGCAATCTGGCGGGCATCCTGCAAATGATCCGCGCCGGCTTCGGCTACGCCAACATGCACACGCCGCTGCATCCTGGCGGCGAGATCCGCGGCCAGATCCGTGCCACGGGCGGTTCCGACAAGGATTGACTGATCGCTGAAGTTTCGGGCGGCCGCTGATCTCTTCAGGCGCGGCGGCATGCCCTGAAGGGTTCGGTGCGCTTCACAAGGAAGTGAAAACGACCGTTCTGGCGATCCGGATTATCCGGATTACCGGAAGAAGGGAGATCCACCTATGGACCGAACGACGATGGGCGCGTGCACTGCTGCGTGGCTAGCTCTTGGTCTCTCGTCGGGCGCCTCTGCGCAGGCTTTGTTCCCGGATCCCAACGCCAATTGCCCTCCTTCGGAATGCGGCCAGGTGTCGCCCCTCGTTCCGATGCAGAGCGCGGAAGCCGTGCACATGGGCCTCGTGTGGAAGGGATCGGGAAACCCGAAGATCCTGTTCCACGGGAGGTTCCCCGAATACACGCCGAACGACGTGGCCGATCCTGCGTTGATCGACCTGGCCATCGCTCGTGGAGCGTTCACCACACCGGGACGCCAGTTCGATGCGACGCTGCGGGACGTCCTGCACGGCTTCGATCCGTTCCTGGGTCTGGGGCTCAATCGCTCGGCCGACGACTCGTTTCAGCGACTTACGTACGGCGGCTATCGGTTGCGACAGGGGCTGAGCCAGAGCGTGCCGACGCGCATCACCGCGAACCGCACGATGGAACGGCAACTGCTGTTCGACCTCAGCCATCCTGACGCATTCAAGAACACCGGCAAGCTGCACACGTCGCTTCTCGACGAGGCAGACTTCGCCATGAACCGGGCGGCCTTCAAGGAGGTGGGCCACGGGAGCGGCATGTTCTACAACACCTATTGCAACGCGCGCGTGACGCTCTCCGATGGCCGGGTCTACGTGTTCGGCGGCCACGACATGCAGAGCGACAACGGGGTCCGCAAGGTCAACATCTTCGACCCCGAGAGCGAAAAGTGGGTGAAGCGAAGCGAGCCGTGTACCCGTCGCAATTGGACCAGGGACCCGTTCGGCCGCAGCCTGTTCGCGCGCAACCCGAATGCGCCCTTCTTCGACAATTGCGATCCGCGCGACCAGCAGAGCACCCAGCCATCGGATCCGTCTGACCAGAGGTACTCGCGTTGGTACCCATCGGCGGTGCCGCTGCCAGACGATCGGGTGCTCGTCATCGGCGGCTTCGACCAGGACAACTCCGTCGGGCCCGATCCCGACCGGGTTGCCAAGGGTCGGGCAAACGTGGTGCAGAACGATGCCGCCTTCACGGCCTCCCGGGTGAACCAGGTCGTGCCCGAAGTGTACGACCCGGAGACCGATCGAAACGTCGCGCTCGAGAACGCGCGGATGGCCTTCCCCCTCTACCCGCAGCTCGAAGTCGTCCAGACGGGTCCTCGAAGGGACGACTGGAAGGTGTGCACGTTCAACGGCGAGAGCGAGTACGGCTCGGAAGCGATCCCGGGCGGCGCGAAGTTCGGCGTGGGCGGCGGCGCGCCAGATTTCACGAAGGGCACGACTTGGTGCCTCGACGTCCTCGGCGCGCTGAAGGACCGGAACCGGAACGTTCCTGCCAGGAACCACTGGACGCTCCTGGACACGGCCCGGGAGGTCCGTCCCTACTGCTGCCCGACCGCGAGCGTCGTCGAGATCGACCGCAACGGGCATACGGTGTCGCACAGGTGGTTCATGATCTCGGGCCAGGACGCAGCGGGCCGACCGACGGCCACGATCGAGGCGATCGATTTCGCCGCGCCGAGCCCACGCTGGGCGGTCGCTGGCCAGCTGGCGTATCCGCTCACGACACGGAAGGCGGTCGTCCTGCCTGACGGCAAGGTGTTGCTCGGCCAGGGACTGAACCGCGGGCTGGCCAGCGTCGGGGATCCTGTCCTGGATTTCGAGCGGCGCGAGGGTCTGCGGTTCCACATGTTCGATCCCGCAACCGGCGCAGTGACCCCGCTCGCCAGGACAACGGTGTCACGAGGCCTGCACGGCACCGCCACGCTGCTGCCGGATGGAACCGTATTCTTCGCTGGCGAGAACCGGGAAGCGCTGGTACAGCCCAACGATCCGTCATTTCCGCTGATGACCTCCTATGCCGGGTTGCTCCCGGCGGGGGATCCCGACCAAGGCGTTCCCGTGGGCCAGGTCTTCTACCCGCCCTACCTGTTCAAACAGGGAGGTGGAATGGCGGCGCGGCCGGCGATCACGGAGTCGCCTGAAGAGATCTCGTACGGAGGCAAATTCGACATCGAGGTCGCCGGATCTCCGGATCGGATCGCATCGGTCGCACTCCTGCGGAGCGACCACAACACACACAGTCTCACTGCGGGCGACCGCTACGTGAAGCTCGCGTTCCAGCCCAAGGGGGCCGAGCGCAAGAGTGAGCAGCGCGGCGACGAGCGCGACGGCGAGCTGCGGGTAGTCTCGCCCAAAGCGCCTGCGCAGGCGACGCCGGGCATTTACATGCTCTTCGTCGTCGACCGGAATGGCGTGCCCAGCATGGGCAGAAGACTCGACATCAAGCCAGAGACCAGGGGATCGGATATCGAGTTCGAGTAGCGAATTCCGCGAACCTTCATGATGCCGGAATGCGGGCGTACTCGGGGTACGCCCGCACTTCTGCTACTCCTGTGCCGGAGGATGTCCGGACGACCCGGGCGAACAGGAGACTCGTTCATGAGAGTGGGAGCTGTCGCCGCTGTGGCAATCTGCATGTTCGCCGGTGCTGGATGGTCACAGGAATCGCCGGCGACCCCTGCCGACCGGGAAGCACCCGCGATCATCGCGCGATTCGAGCGAGCGCTGCAGTGGCGCGACGTACCAGGCATTGCCGAGGTCGTCGCGGACGACATCGTCGTCTTCGAGAACGGGCACCGCAACGATGGATGGAGCGATTTCCGCGACAACCACCTGATCCCGGAGATGAAGGAGCCTGCGCCGCCGGTGAAGTCGCAACTCCTGAAGGTGGTCACCACTCCTGGAATGGCGTGGGCTTACACCCGGGCCGACATCTTCCAGGGCCGCGAAGCTGGTCAAAAAGCCAGTCACCGCCTCTGGTCCGTCTACGTCCTGGAGAAGAGGGGGGGCACGTGGAAGATCACGATGCTCGACTGGAGCATTGCCAAACTGAAGGGCTGAGACACAGCCATGATGGTGCGTGCTGCAACCCAGGGCGTGTGTCATTGCTTCTTCGGCCTCGCGGGCGATTTGAACTGCACCTTCACCGCTTCGAGGCGCCCGGCATTCTTCTTCGCATGGACCACGACCCGGTCTAACGCCTTGACATCCTGCGCGGTCGCGGGCGCCCCGTCTTTCACGAACTCCGTCTGGGGAGTCAGGAGGAAGCTTTCCTCTCCGCGATTCGTCTTGATGCTCAGTGCTTCGGAACCGACGGACGTCACGATTCCGCGTGCGTCGTGCCCGCCCTCGTGGGCGGCGACAGGGACGGAGCAGAGTGCAAACGCGAGCAACATCGGCGCGATCTTCATGTTTGTGTCCTCGTCTAATCGTGGCGTGGCTCTTCGTGTCCCTGACCGGAACGCTCGTTCCCTTTGAGGAACTTCTCGTCGTCCTGCATCTCGCGCCATTCCTCCGGGCTCTTCGGGTTCAGACGTTCCATCTGCAGCTTCTCCTCGCGCGTGAGCTGCGGGAGGTGGCGGATGAACGCGACGAGGTGCCAGCTCGCGCGCTTGCTCTCCTCGCTTCCGTCTCCCCAGGCCGGCATGCCGGTGAGCCGAACGCCGTTCTCGATGATGTAGAACAGCTCACCGTCGGTGAGCTGCTGCGTCTCCGGCAGCCGCAGATCCGGCGCCCGTGGATAGAGGTTGCGGCCTATCTCCGTCCGGCCGCTCCCGTCGTTTGCATGGCAGATCGCGCAATGATCCGCGAAGTGGGCACGGCCAGCAGCCCGCACTTCGTTCGAGGAGGGCACCGGGCTGCGAAGCTGCCGGAAAGAGCCCGGGATGCCCATCCTCCGCAACTTGCCTGCCACGGCGGCCTCGATGGCCGTCGGGTCGACCCTTGCGCTGATACCACCGCGCAGCAGCAGCGCGAGGCCACCGACGTTCACGCCGAGCACCAGGATGCCGAGCACCGCAGCCGCCATGCTGAGCTTCTTCAATGGCGGTGTTCCATCTGGCGCTTCGGTTGGGTGGTGTCAGCGCCGACCTTGTGAGCCACCGTGCCCGGCGGGTACTTGTAGGGGCCGGGGTCCTGGTAGCTGGTGATGCCTTCGCGCACCTTCATCACCGTGAACATGCCGCCCATCTCGATGGCGCCGAACTGACCCTCTCCGGTCATCATCGGCAGCGTGTTTCGCGGGCCTGTCATCTGCATGTCGGCCATCTCGCCCATGCCGGTCTGGCCCATCGCCATGTAGCCGGGCAGCAGGGCACGCACTTTCTCCTCGATGCCGGACTGATCGACGTTGAGGAGGTTGGGAACGTCATGGGCCATCTGGTTCATCGTGTGATGGTTCTTGTGGCAGTGCATGGCCCAGTCGCCGGGCAGGTCGGGCACGAACTCGATGTCGCGGGTGGTTCCGGGCGGGACGTTCACGGTTGTCTCCCGGATCTGAGCGGAGACAGGCGTCGGTCCGCCGTCTGTACCCGATTCCACGAAGTGGACGCCGTGGATGTGGATCGGGTGGCTGTCCATGCTCAGGTTGGCCAGCCGCACGCGCACGCGCTGTCCCCGCTTGACGATCAGCGGCGCGGTGCCCGGGAAGACGCGGCCGTTGAAGCTGAACAGGTTGAAGTCGGTCATCGTGGCCGGGTTGGGCGTGGCACTGCCGGGAGGCACGTCCCACTCGTGAAGGAAGACTGCGAAGTCGCGGTCGATGCGGTGCCGCTCCTTCTTGGGATGGATGATGAAGAACCCTTCCATCCCGAGCGCCATCTGCAGCGTCTCGTCGGCGTGCGGGTGGTACATCTGCGTGCCGCTCTGGCGAAGCGTGAATTCGTAGGCGAACGTTTCGCCGGGCTTGATGTGCGGCTGGTTCAGCCCCTGCACGCCGTCCATGCCGTTGGGCAGCAGCACCCCGTGCCAGTGGACCGAGGTGTCCTCGGGCAGGTGGTTCGTCACCAGGATCCGGACGCGGTCGCCCTCGACCGCCTCGATGGTGGGACCGGGCGTCTGGCCGTTGTAGCCCCAGGCGTTGATGACCATGCCGGGAGCAAGCTCGCGTTTGACCGGCTCGGCGACGAGGTGGAAGACCTTCACGCCACGGTCCATCACGAACGGGAGCGATTTCCCGTTCGGCGTGACGACGGGAACATACGGAAGCTTGCTCTGCGCGCGGGCAATTGCCGGCATCAGCAGCACCGCTGCGAGAGCGCCGCGGGCGAGGGTGCGGATCATGGCTTGTTCTCCTGAGCAAGAGCTCCTGTCAGCGACCCGCCTGCGGCGCGCTCCAGGTCGGCGCGCGCAGTCCAGTAGTCGCGGACGGAACCTAGGTAGTCGCGGTAGGCGTCCATCTGCTCGCGCCGAGCGAGGAGGAGCTGGAAGACGCCGAGCAGCATGGCGTTGTACCGAAGCTGGGCGTGCTGCACGACGCGCTCGCGGAGCGGAAGCAGCACGGTGCGGTAGTGCTCGACCACGCCGCGGGTGGCGAGGAGTCGGGTCCGGAGTGCGCGCACCTCTGCGCGAACGTTGACCGCCAGCTCCGCCTCCCGCGCCCGCGCCTGTCGGACCTGGGCGGCCAGCCGTGCCGTCCGCGCCTGTCCCTGGTCGAAGAGGGGTAGCTCCAGCGCCACCGAAGGGCCGGTCACGCGCCTTCCCTCGGCATCGCGCTCGGTGGAGACGCCGACCTCCACCGCTGGGAAGAAACGGGTGATGCCGGCCGCGGATGCAGCCTGCTCCAGGGCAAGCGCCTCGCTGTGCGCCGCGGCCAGGTCGAGGCGGCGCGCCACGGCGAGGGACTCGACGTGCTCCAGCGCCGGTTCCGCAGCGGGCAGCACGGGCAGCTCGTCCGCGACTTTCCACGAGGTGCTCTCCTCGCCCCAGAGCCCCAGCAAGCGGTTCACCCGCTCCCGCTGTTCCAGGACCAGCGTCTGCGCACGGGCGATGTCGAGCTTCGCCTGCTGGTAGAACGCCTCCTGTTGCGCCAGCTCCAGGTCACCGACGTTTCCCGCCGCATATTGACGGCGCCGCAACTCGGCAGCGGCTTGCTGCGCATCGAAAACGAGTTGGCGGACCTTCGCGGTCGCCTGCGCGGCCTGGAGCCCGACGAATGCGCCGCGCACTTCCGCTGTGAGGTCCAGCACCGCGCTTCCTACGCGGGCCTTCGAGGCATCGAGCTGCGTGGCGGCGAGGCGCTTGCGCAGGGGCAGCGTGAAGATGCCGAGGAAGTCTTCCGCGACGGAGAATTCGGTGTCGGTGAATCCCGTCCCGGTCGGGAAGCGCACTCGCGCGCCGAAGGTCGGGTTGCGCAAAAGGCCAGCTTGGACGAGGTCCGCCTGACCGATCCCGAGCTCCTCGTAGGTTGCGACGAGTCCTTGGTTGCGCAGCAGGGCAACTTCCACGGCCCCCTCCGGCGTCAGCGTCCCGCGGAGCAGATCGCGGACATGAGCTTTCACCTGGGCGTCGGCCGGGGTGCCCTGGTCCCAGTGGAGCGGCTTGCCTCCACGCTCCTCGACGAGCTTCGATACGTGCTCGAAGGCCGGACGGGGTGAGGTGGACGCGCAACCAGCGGCGGCGAGGGCCACGACCGCGAGGTGGCTCACCTTCATGGCGAACCTCCATCGCGCGCTTCGGCGGGCTTTGCCGGCTGCGCACCGTGATGGTCGTGATGCTGCTCGGGCATGGTCGAGCCGGCGTCGCCTGGCCCGTGCTGCATGGATTCCCCACCCATCTGCATCCCGTCTCCCGCCGCAGGGGGCTGGAGCGCCGGCGCCGGAGGAGGGTCGGACTTGAGCACAGGGGAGAGCGCGACTGCCGGCGCTTCCGGTGCGTGCGGATTGGCGGGGTCGCTGCCCGGAGGCAGCGGAGGAGGAAGCGCGGCGCA
>Ga0137415_10005403_pt1 | contig 12662 bp, 11 predicted proteins | sample CZODoug3_1_1_16f_FD_183082 | JGI IMG/M metagenome (GOLD analysis project Ga0137415, IMG submission 183082) | Vadose zone soil fungal communities from Angelo Coast Range Reserve, California, USA - CZODoug3_1_1_16fungal (Hybrid Assembly) | ecosystem: Environmental > Terrestrial > Soil > Vadose...
CACGTCGATCACGCCATGTCGATTCTCAGAGCGGAGCGTGCTCGCGACGCGCAGCGCTTTGACGACAAAGTCTACCGCCTGCATCTCGATGTGATGACCACGCTCGCGCAGATGCTGGCCAAGGAATGCAAGGACGGACATTGCGAGGTATGCCACCACACCTGCGTGAAGCCGGCACTGTTCGACGTTAGTTTGTCCGCCGCCGAACTTCGCGGAGCCTCGCTGCAACAATATCTCAAGACGCTCGACATGCTAGGCATACCCGGGGAGGTCACACTCGCATGGATAACTCAGTTGCCGGTGTAGTCGGCCAAAGGTAGACCATGGACGTCGATTTCGCTCTGATCGGTCATCAAGAAAGTTGGCGAGCGGCGGCCGACGTAATCGCGGTTTTGCGCGGTCCCGACCGTACACCTATACCCGACGACGAGATCAAGGACATCCTTCCCTGGATTCCGCCGAGGGCAGTATGTCATGTCGATATCGGATCGGTCGTCGGGGCCAAGGCCCGCGGCCTCTATATTGACTCTTTCATTCCTCCCGACCGTCTGGAAGCCGCTTACGTGCACGAGAATATCGCTCGTGTGCGAAGCGCCGCGGCCTGCGCGATCAAGGCAGGAGCGAAGATTGTAAGCCTCGGCGGATTCAGCTCCATTCTCATCGAGGGCAATTTCGATCAGCTTCCGCAACGGCACAACACAGTCTTCACTACCGGCAACACCTTGACCGTCGCCTTCATCATTCAAGCCATCAAGCAGATGTGTGCCCTGGAAGGCCGGGATTTATCAAGATCGACGCTGCTAATCGTCGGCGCAACAGGAGATGTCGGCACCGGCTGCGCCCGTTGTTTGGCGCCTACGGTGAAGCGCGTGCTGCTCAGTGCACGCAACGCGGAGCGACTGCGCAAGCTGGCCGCGGAACTGCAAGCCGATGGAGTTCAGGTGGAGGTCGCGACGCATCTCCAGCAATTCTCCGCGGCCGCCGACATCGTGATCTGCGCCGCGAGTCTGGCGTCCCCTTCGCTATTGTTGGGCCGCATCGCACCAGACGCAATCGTTTGCGACGCGGGCTACCCGAAGAACTTGTCTCCGAACGCGGATACGCCTGGCGCCAAGGTATTCTTCGGAGGTCTGGGACAGATCACTGGCGGAATGACGTTCACTCCGGACTTTCATGGAATTCTGAATCGTCATCCGTTCCCCGATATCGTCCATGGATGTCTGCTCGAAGGCATGGCTTTAGCCCTCGAGCGCCGCTTCGAACCGTTTTCCCAGGGCAGAGGATTCATCACGCCGAAGCGAGTCGAGGAGGTAGAGGCAATCGCCGCTCGACACGGAATCTATCTCGCTCCGCTCTACAACGCCGATGGACCAATAGAGGACATGCTTAATTGTGAGAGAAATGCTGTGGGATTGCGCGCAGGGTTATTCGTATCGCAGAGCGATCATGGGATCGACGCGCATAGCTCGGCGCGAGGGGATATAACATGCTGCCAGTGACACGAGTGCTAGCAAGGCCGCGACACCGGCAAACGTAAGCGGGTCGGTTGGGGTGACGCCGAAGAGCAAGCTGGACAGAAATCTGGTCAGGCCGACAGAACTCACCAAGCCAAAGATCAGACCGATCAGAGTCAACAACATGCCCTCGCCTAGAACCAGTCTTATCGCGTCCGTTCGCTGCGCGCCAAGGGCCATGCGAATGCCGATTTCGCGAGTGCGCTGCGAAACCGAATACGCGATCACGCCGTAGAGGCCCACCGTGCCCAGGAGGAGCGCCATGGTGGCCGCGATCGCCAGCATTACCAAGGTGAATGAGGTGCGCGCCAGCGATTTGTCGTAAATCTCCTGAAGGGTCCGCACGTTGGCGAGCGGAAGATTGGGATTGATCGACCAGACCGCTTGCTGCACATCGGAAAGCAAACTTTGCGATCCCGCCCGCTTGCTGCGAACGATATACCAAACCCTGCGCTGCACCGAAACCGAATTGCTCTGAAATTCGTTCATCAGCAGCGGGTAATACGCGGTCGCTGGCGCCTTTTCCTGCACGCCGTCCTCGCGCTCATCATTTACGACGCCGATTACTTCCCGCCACGGTCCTGTGAGGTTTTCGCGGATCTGTTTGCCGATCGCCAGTTGCGGGTCCCGCCATAACTCGCGCGCGAGATTTTCGGAAACCATCGCTACCGGGCGGCGCTCGTATGTATCGGTCCAGTTGAACTCCCGGCCCCCGATCAGCCGGTTGCCCATGGCGCCGAGAAGTCCGGGCGAGACGAATTTCAACCATCGCAGCGGCGGCGTCGATTGCGAGTACGATTTGTCCCGGGCATACACCAAGTCCGCCCTGAAGGGCTCGGTCGGAATTCCGGTCGTAAGTCCGACGGACGTGACGCCGGGAATCGCGCGAATTTTCTCGACAAGGGCCTGTTCCATGTGAATCACGTCGACGGGGTCAATCACCTGCGACGCCGGGATGGCAATGCGCAGGCTCAGGGCATCGTGCGGATCGAATCCTGGATCGACTCGCCGCAGCCCTTGAAACGTACGGATCATCAGTCCGGAGCCGATCAGCAGTACAAGCGCGAGCGCCACCTGCACCACAACCAGGAGACTGCGCGCCCGATGCCGCTCCCTGCTTTGCGAAGACGTGCGTCCCGAGCCGCGCAGCGAGGTTGCGACGCGCGGACCGGCATACTTGATCACCGGAATCATGCCGAACAAAACTCCGGTGACGAGCGCAATCGCCAGCGTCAACAAGATCACCCCGGGATCCATCGAAATCTCGTCCAACCGCGGCAAATGCGCCGGAGCAATTGCAATCAGCACTCGAATGGCGCCATAGGCAAGCCCTAAACCGAGCGCGCCACCGAGCAGCCCAAGCCCGACGCTCTCCATCAGTAACTGGCGAGCGATGTTGCGCCAGCTCGCACCAAGCGCTCTGCGAATCGCCAGTTCCTGTTGACGTCCTTCGGCGCGAATCAGCAGGAGGTTGGCGACGTTGGCGCACGCGATCAACAGAACGATTCCAATGGTCCCCATGAGCACCCACAGCGCCTTGGCGAGATCGCCGATGAGGAATTGTTTGAGGTACTTCAGCTTGGGACCGAGCCGTACGTCTTCAAACTCCTTTACGGTCAAGCCGGTCTGAGGAGGGAAGCTGTGCAGCGCGATCGGAATCAATCGCGCGATGTCGGCGCTGGCTTGTTCGATGGTTACGCCGGGTTTCAGGCGGGCAATTCCGGGGTAATCAAACTGGCCCAGAAACGCCTTGTTGCGATCGAACTGCAAGGGCAGCAGAAACGCCGCATCGCGATCAAGAAAACGGAAGCTCGCGGGCATCACGCCAATCACTTGGCGCGAAATGCCATCCACGATGATGTGCCGGCCGATTACCGAGCGGTCGCCACCGAATCGCGCCTGCCACCAGCCATGCATCAGAACCAGGGTCAGCGGGCTGCCCGGCGCATCATCTTTCTCCGAAAACCAGCGCCCGAGCGCGGGCTGCACGCCAAGCATTGGCAGTATTTCGGCGGTCACGTCCAGGCTCTGCGCGTTTTCGGGCTCAGTAAGTCCGGTAACGGTTCGAGAGGTCCAATGGTATAACCCCAGGCTTTGAAACGATCGTCCCTGTTCCCGGTACGTGAAATAAAGAAAAGGCGCCGCATCGGCCTCTGGGAGGCTCACGCCGGGAGCAATATGGGTCAAGTCGACCAGTTGGTCCGGCTGTATGTACGGTAGCGGCTTCAAGAGAATGCCGTTGATCACGCTGAAAATAGCGATCGTCGCGCCGATGCCGACGGCCAGCGTGAGGACGGCGACAGCCGTAAAGCCCGGAGACTTGCGAAGAGTGCGCGCGGCGTAGCGGATGTCCTGGACCAAGGGTTCAATGACCAGGATCTGGCGCTCCGCCCGATAGTCTTCCTTCACTGCCTCCACGCCGCCAAACCTCAGCATGGCTTGGCGGCGCGCCTCGACCGGCGGCAGGCCGGCGCGAATATTCTCGTCGGTTTGCAGAGCGATGTGTTCCTCGATCTCTTCTCTCAATCGCTCTTCTTGCTCCCGTCTTGTCGCCAAGTTGAACAGACGAGTGAGGAACCGCCGCAGAGATCTCATGCCAAATCCTCCGCCTTGGCTTCGAAGAACCGGCCGATGATCGCCGCCGTCTGTTCCCACTCTTGCGTTTCTACCTGCAACTGCTTGCGTCCTTCCCGTGTCAGGCGATAAAAACGCGCCCTTCGATTATTGTCAGAGGCGCCCCATTCGGATGCGATTGCGCCCTCTTGTTCCAGCTTCAACAGCACGGGATACAGAGTCCCTTGATTGACAGCAAGCAAATCGCCGCTGATCTGCTCGATGCGCCGCGCGATTCCATACCCGTGCAGCGGGCCCAAGACATCCAGAGTCTTAAGGACCATCAACGCCAACGTGCCCTGCAGGACATCCGCCTTTTGTTTCATAGCGAAGTCAGTTTCATGGCGTCTTCATTTTGGTTTCCAACAGGAAGAATCGCACAGCTCCTTTGGGAAAGCAACAGGTAAAGCCGTAGGGCACGCCGCCGGGCATCTTACGAGGAAGAGTCTTTCCCGTTCGTGTTTAGGTCGCCACTGCTGCCAGAATTTCCGCCGGCTTGATTCTTCCCGTGGCTAGATTAGCGATCAATTCGCGATTTGCCGCCAAAAAATCGTAATCGCCCAACTCCTTTGGCAATACCCACGCGATCTGTTCGAAACAAAGCGGTGTCACCTCTCCGGGCGCCAACTTCGCTGCAAAGAACCGAATCTCCAACTCCTCGGGCGACGCCGCGTACTGGTGCCGTACGCGCCCAATCTCCACGCATTTCGTCAACGTGACGCCCAGTTCCTCGCGCAGCTCGCGCGCGAGAGCCGCCTCGGCCGCCTCACCGTCTCGCACCTTGCCGCCGGGGAACTCCCACTTGAGCGGCGACGAATCTTCTTTCCGCCGCTGCCCAATCAGCAGCCTTCGGTCTCCTCGCTCAATCACCGCCGCCACAACGGTTCTCATCGCACCCACTTCATATCATGAGGAGTCAGGTGTGTCGATCACGCCGGGCCAGAGCCGTTCCAAACCCTGATTGATGAGGTGACCGAGGCCATTTACTCGCAGCGCAGAATTTAACCTGCGGTTCCCTCGAAGGCCGGAATACTGCAAAATGTCCGAATGACTCCAGTCCCGCGTTCTCTGAGCGCCTCACTTCTGGTTACCTTAATCGCGGTTTTCAACCCAGTCTTCGGCCAGGCTCCTCCGTCAGCTCAGCACACGGAACGCCCGACCCCGCCAACACGCGATCCCCATACTCCCGGTTACGTCGTTACCAAGGAATTGCCCGACGGCTCAAACCCGCCCGCGAATGCGGACGGTAACTTCATTATTGGCCCCACTCACGACGTTCCTCCCGAGACGTCTACCCCACCCCAGGGCAATGACAACGACATTCCGCGCGGAGCCGTAATCGAGTTCACGATGAATTCTTCGGAGAGCAAGATCTATCCAGGCATCGCGCGTGACCACGGTACGTTCGGCACCGCAGATCCTGCTGACCCCGCAAAGCTGATCGTAACGACAAGCCATCCCGCTCCCTACACGCGGAAGGTGACCGTCTATGTCCCGAAGCAGTACATGCCGGGTAGCGTCGCGCCTTTTATCGTCGGGGCAGATGGACCTGACCCGTTGCTTTTTTCGGCTCTGGACACCCTGATTGCGCAACATAAACTCCCCGCAATGATTGCCATTTCTATCGGAAACGGAGGTGGCGACGCGCAGGGAAGTGAACGTGGCCTCGAGTACGACACAATGTCGGGAGTCTATGCCGAGTTCGTGGAAAACGAAGTCTTGCCTCTCGTCGAAACGAAAGCTCACGTGAAACTCACCAAAGATCCGGACGGCAGGGCAACTACGGGTGGCAGTTCAGGGGGTTCGTGCGCTTTGATCATGGCTTGGTATCACCCCGAGCTTTATCACCGCGTTCTCACTTATTCCGGAACATTCATAAACCAGCAGTGGCCCTACAATCCGCGGACGTCGCACGGTGCCTGGGAGTTTCACGAACATCTGATCCCGGAGAGTCCCGCCAAGCCGATACGAATCTGGATGGAAGTGGGCGACCGCGATCTCTTCAATCCAAACGTGATGCGCGACAATATGCATGATTGGGTTCTCGCCAACGAGCGGATGGCTACCGTACTCGCTGCCAAGGGCTACCATTACCAGTTTGTGTTTGCCCGCAATGCCGGACACGTTGACCGCGCGGTGAGACAGCAGACGCTGCCCGAGGCCCTCCAGTACATCTGGCAGGACTACTCCTCGTCCGCAATCAAGAATTGAACCCTACGCACCCGATCGCGTTCAATCGCGACTCTCGCCCGGCGCGTGTAACACTTTCAGTAATTCCCTCGCCCCGCGCAGCAGCGGCGGCCCTGGCGTGTTCAACAATTCATCTCTGATCACAAAAACGCGCCGCTCCCGAATCGCCGGCACATCCTTCCAAGCCTCCACGCCATACGCCTGCTGCGGCTTGCTCTTGCCCCCGGTCGCTGCCCAGGCCAGCACGATGACTTCAGGTTGTGCCGACGCAACGTCTGCATCGCTGATTTTTTCTCCCGGTGGCACGCTCATTTCGCCGCCGCACATTTTCACCAACTCCGCGACCCAGGGCGGCGAGCTAATCCGCGGATTCGGCCAAGCCTCGCAATAAACCCGCACGCGTCGCTTCATTTTCTTTGAAGCGCGTTCGACGGCCGCGAATTCCGAACGCATTTGTCGAATCAACTTGTCTGCTTGCGCTGCTCGCCCACTGATGCCACCCAGCAATCGAATATCCGCATAGACATCATCCAGGCTCCGTGGATTCATCGCCAAAAAGTTCAGCCGCTGCTCGAGCAATTTTCCGACCGTCTCCTGCTTGTACGGCACGGACCCAATTACCAGAGTAGGTTGCAGCGCCACCACATCTGCCACCGACTCCATGTGCCAGCAATCGCCGACCTGCGGCAATCCGGCAACCGGCGCCACGTCGCAACACCATTTGGTAACGCCAACCAGCAATTTCTTCGCGCCAATCGCACACAAGATCGAAGTAGCGCTAGGCGCCAGCGACACAATCCGCATTGGTGAAGAATTGCCTCGTGTCATTTTATCTGCTCAGCCATCCCCAAGAGTGTAAGGCACCGCGACTCGCCGGAGAATGCGCCCGCCAGAAATTCCCCGGCGTGGCTGCGCATTGCGTGGTTGTTGCCGGCTTGCGATACTTTCGCTGATGTTTAGCGACGCTGTTCTCGATCATTTTCAGAACCCGCGCAATGCGGGTGAGCTTCCCGGCGCCACCACGAAAGTGGAAGTGAGCAATCCCGTTTGCGGGGATGTTCTTCAGCTTGCGGTGCGCCTGGAAGGCGAGCGCATTGTGGAAGCGCGTTTTCTGTGCCGCGGCTGCACGACTTCCATTGCGTGTGCCTCGCTGCTTACGGAGCAGCTTCGCGGCCGCACGCTCGCCGAGGCGCGCTCGTTTAGCGCGCCGACTCTTTCGGAATCGCTCGGCGGACTTCCGCCTGCCACATTTCACGGCGCGGAACTTGCCGCCGATGCGGTGCAAACGATGCTGCGAAATATCGCCGCGAAATATAAGTAGTTGCCGACCTCGTTAGCCAGCGCTGAAAATATTCCCGAGCCAAAATGAAATCCTCGATGGTTTCCTCAATCGCTGCGGCCGGTCGCGCGGTGCATTGTTGCGGGATCGTTCAGATTCAGGACGCAGCCTTCTTCGTTCGTGGGCACTTCTAGAATTCCCGCGGGGGACTGTGCCCACACGACGGCGCGCGCGCCTTTGTCCGCCGGCGCTTGCAACAATTCTTGATAGAGAGTGGCGGGAAAAATCACGGGATGGCCGCGGCGTCCTTCGTAAAGAGGCAAAACGATCTTTGCGCACGATGATGCGTAAAACACTTCGATGAGCTCGTTGACCAAGGACTTGCTGATCAGCGGGTGATCGATCAAGCAGAGAAGCAGGCCGTCCGTTCCGTCCGGCAAGCCCTCCTTGGCGGACAGGCCCTTCTTGGCAGGCAGGCTCCGAATTGCGGCTTGAATGGAGCTGAGCTGGCCGCTTTCCCAGTCGTCGTTGATTACGATTTCGTCGCCGGCGAGCGCTATGCTTTTTGCGATCGGCTCCGCGTGGGCGCCGAGTACTACGCGGCGGACTCCGATTTTCGGGTGCACCGTGACGTCCAGCAGGTGCTCGAGGAACGGGCGTCCCTGATAGGCGAGGAGCGCCTTGGGAGAGCCCATGCGGCTGGAAGCGCCGCCTGAGAGGATTACGGCGGCTAACATATTTTTCTCGTCGCCTCTTTCGTCCGGCTTGCTGCTTCCTTGCGGCAGCTGCTTAAGACGGGCACGGGTGTGCCGTGCCCCTACAAGAGCGTCAGCGTGCGCTTATGGCGGTGCGCGACGCGAGGCTTACCATTTTGTGGGCCGCGCCGGTGGCATTGCGGCGAACCGCGATCAGCTCTGCGACTATGCTGATGGCGATTTCTTCCGGCGATAGCGCGCCGATTTCGAGGCCCATGGGTGCGTAAACGCGCTCGAATTCTTCGGGGCGGTAGCCTTCTTTTTCCAGAGCTTTGTAGACGGAGATAACTTTGCGTTTGCTGCCGATCATTCCGACGTAGCGCGCTTCGGTGCGCGCGGCCCAGGCGAGGACGCGCATGTCTTCCTTGTGCCCGCGAGTGACGATCACGAGGTAAGTGGAGGCGTTGGGCTGAATTCTCTCGAAGGCTTGTTCGTAGCTGGTGAAGACTTCTTGGGCCATGGGGAAGCGCTGGAGATTGGCGAAGGCTTCGCGGTCGTCTACGACACCGATGGCGAAGCCGGCGGAGCTTGCCGCTTTGGCCATGGCCATGGAGACGTGGCCGCCGCCGAAGAGATAGACGATGGGCTGCGGCAGTATGGGCTCGACAAAAATTTCGACGGTGCCGCCGCAGATCAGTCCGTTGTCGTAGCTGGCTTCGTTGTTGAGGTTGAAAACCATTTTGCGCGGCGCTTCTTTTTGCATCACTTCTTTTGCCGCGGCCCAGACGTCGGCTTCCACGCAGCCGCCGCCGACGGTGCCGACGAGCGAGCCATCTTCGCGGACGAGCATGCGCGAGCTTTCATAGCTCGGGATCGAGCCATTGGTGTGGACGATCGTGGCGAGAGCGCCGCGCTGGCCGGCGCGCCGCATCTTCACAATTTCTTCAAACAGGTCCATAGGTTCGTCTGCAATTTACGCTACGCTGCGCCAGCCTGAGTGTCAATGTTGCGCGCTAATTGGTAGTGGTCAATTTGAATTTTGACCCCTACTGTCACGATTATGAAAATTCAAGCTGAGCCGCTACTCGCTAATTGGGCTTTTGAGACTTGATGGGGTCACCGGTTTGGCTGGCGTTGCCGGAGGCATCGGTGTTTGCGTCGTCTTCGTCCTGCATTGTGGGTTCGCCGCTGGGGCTGAAGCCGGGTTTGCCGGAGTGGGGGTAGAGATCGGTGTCGATTGCGGGCAGGGTGCGGAGCAGGAGGCTGCTGATGTAGGCGAGGGCGGAGGCGCGGCGTGGCGAGATACGCCCTTGGGCCAGCAGAGTGTAGAGGGCGCTGAGAGAATGGTTGACGCCTTGTGCGTTTTGGAAGCGGCAGGCTTTGTTGGTGAGAGGAGCGAGGAAGTCCTCGAATTCGTTGGGCTGCGCGAAAGCGTGGCGCGGGCAGAACGGAGAATCAGTGTCGACGACGGGCGAAAGGCATTGGCGGCCGGTCGCGGTGCGGTACTGGCATCGTTCGGGAGTGAAGTCGGAGCTGAGCGATTTAGGTGTCATTTTTTATCCTTGAAGTAAGGGAGGGTATACCCACCCCCTGTTTTTGGCACAAGAGGCTGTAAAGCATTGAAAACAAAGGACGGGAAGTACAAAAAGAGAGGCAAGAGGCTGCAAGCTTTTGAAACTGCAGGGTTTGCAAGACCGGAGCGAAATCGAGACAGAACGGCACTAGACATGAGGAGGCGAGGTTCGAGCGACGGGAAAAATCAGAGAACATTGGCGAGGGCATCGGAGTCAGGCGCTGGGTTCGCGGTCAGTAAGCTCGGCGGGAGATTCGTGCTTGTCTTGCGTCGAAATCTCACCTTGCATCGGGTCGCCTTAGGATGGGGCGAACGAGTGAGTCGCGTCAGCGATCAGGGCCGCAACAGCAGCGCTTAGTTCGTGGACAACGGTACAGCAGGGAGTACGCCAGGGCAACTGGTCGAAGGGACGGATTGGGTGCAGGTGGCCGAGATTTCTTGCGCGAGTCACAGAGCCAGCCGTTACGATAAAGGATGGCAAGTTTTCAGTAACTTAGGTACGTCAACGCTGCCTCGCGGATCCGATGTTCCAAACCCTTCTTGCGGCGCGAATCCAGTTGTTCGATTACGGCGTTAATCAGGAATTAGGATACCGAACGATGTCGCGTGTTTGGAGAGAGTCCACAAGGCCAACTTCCGAGAACTACATTTCTGAACCACGATTCACCAACTATAGTGGACCTTGTAGTTCACCAATTTCTCTCCGCCAGGTGGAACCTGTACAAGGAACTCCACAGTGCGGCTATCGAGCTTCCTAAAGGGATCGGAGTTTTTGATGATGTCCCAACTCGTCCAGCGATAGAGATGCTCAACGACGCGCACTTCGACAGGCTCGCTCTTGTGATTGCGCACCTTGATTTCAAACGATTCGTCGAGCCACCGCGCATTGAAATCTGCGCGGTATTCCGTGCGGCTACGCTCCCCGGTCATATCGAAGGCATTGCCGGTATAGAGGCGGATGGTCTCGTCCTTGGGAGTGTGGTCGATGTCGTTCTCGCCCGTGAACTCAAGTTGACCGTCATCGTCGCGCCGGTAGAAGCGCACGCGCCCCTTTGGAAGGGCCATGCCAAGATGGTTCTCGGTGCTATTTTTGAACTCCTGCATAACCCAAACTTTAGGATTGGATAGAACTCCATAGCTTTCCTGCTGGCGGATACTCTCCATTGGCCAATTCTGATAATTTTGTTCGACTTTGAATCCATCGTAGACGTAGACAGTCTTGGACTGGATTCCGGCGGCGCGGACCATTTCTACCTGCTTGGTTTCGCGATCGTGGAGAGTAGTCGTGTGCTCGAGGCTGTAGAGATGGTATTCGTCGAAAGTCTTTTCTCTCACCGGTGGACCGAATTGGCCTCCACCTATTCCAAACGTCGCGGACGCCATTACCATCCCCATTGGCCCTGGCGGCGGAACTTTGTTCACATCGCCTGCCATTAACTTAAGGCGCGCATCGCGAAAGGTTTTCCCGCTCTGATTGTCGAGGGTTACCCAGCCGACTAGCTCGAGAACGTTGGATTTGGGCGGCGCAATTACGTTATAACTCGCCTCCCAGTTCATGCCGCCGGTCACATAGCTGAACTCCGCCGAGATAGCGCCCGGCTTGTCGCTTAGCAGTTCCCAAGAAAGTGTAGGCTTGAGCACAGTATCGTCAGCCAGCGCGGGGAAGAGGGGCTGGCCGGGCAGGGAGAATTGCAGCTTGCCGTTGACTTCAATGACGGGTTGCTCGCTGCCCTGGGCAACTGCACCCTGCTGTGCGGCATATTGTGGGCCGTACGATTGGAACGCGGCATAATGAGGCACGTAGCCGCTGCGAATGATCTTGCCCTGGACGGTCCGCGCAGTGCCATCCTTCTCGGTTTCGAGGAAATCAATAGTCTTGCCCTCATAAAGCGAAAGGAGCAATTGCTGCGACACGGGATCATTGCGGTAGTTCTGTTCAAGAATCTGGAGATGACGGCCGGTGTCGAGGGAGCGCAGGATCACGGAATCGGGCTCAAGGTGCGCGGTGATGTCGGTAACCTGCAGGTGGTTAACACCGGAGCGCAAATCGAGGGGGAGCTTCTGACGCACGACGGCAAACTGCTGATTGTAAATCGTCAGGGCGGGAGAGTCGCCCTTCTGCTCTTGCCCTGTGCCAGATGCGGAAGCCAAATTGAATCGATGGGAAGCTCCCCAGAGAAGGGCTGCCGATAAGCACAAACCACCGATCCGTTTAGTGATGGGCACGTTGATTTCCTCCCTGCGGCAATTGCTGAGGAAGTATACAACTACGACCGAGAGCGTCGACATTTATCTGCGGAGTTCGGGCTAACTCCTGGGTTGGTCGGGCGGTCTCAATGGGTCAATGCAACACTAGGTCGAAATCTACTTGCAGGGGCCTGAATAGCCAAGATGTCGTCCGCGAGCGCTGATTCAAACGGAACACCATCCTGGCTAGGGTCGGATCGGTTACAGCCGGACAAAGTGATTCCCATTTCGAAGTGCTGTCGGATCAAGTGACTAGATGGCGTTGCATCGACCGGTTGAGCTGGCAGTGTTGATCGGGCGCTTGGGAATCGAAATTGTAACTCCCGGTAAGTCGGTTACCGGCCAAGTTCGAGTGGCCTTGGGCGAATCGTTCCTAAGGCTTACTTGAGCTGACGTACGGCCTCCGCCATGAGGAGCCTGGCGAAATGATCCTGTTTCTGCTGTTCCAACGCCGTGTCGTCTTCCATGGTTGGTTTCACTGCGGGTTTAGCCCTTGGTTTGCGAAGATCCCTTTCGAAACGTGCTGCGATATCAGATTTTAGCTGTTCAAG
>Ga0137415_10005404_pt1 | contig 12659 bp, 12 predicted proteins | sample CZODoug3_1_1_16f_FD_183082 | JGI IMG/M metagenome (GOLD analysis project Ga0137415, IMG submission 183082) | Vadose zone soil fungal communities from Angelo Coast Range Reserve, California, USA - CZODoug3_1_1_16fungal (Hybrid Assembly) | ecosystem: Environmental > Terrestrial > Soil > Vadose...
CACGGGTTAGCGCGCTGGCACACGGGGTGAGGGGGTGGCACACGCGTTAGAACTCGTGTGTGGCGTCCACGGGCCGTGTGGGAGGGGCAGAGGTTGTGTGTGGGCGGCTCGGGGCGCGGGCTGGGCTCGCATACGGGTTGTGGTGGCCGACACACGGGTTCTGGCGCCGACACACGGGTTAGCGCGCTGACACACGGGCTGCGGAGGCCACACACGCGTTAGAACTCGTGTGTGGTGTCCGCGGGTCGTGTGCGAGGCGCAGAGGTTGTGTGTGGGCGCCGGGTGGGCCCCGTGCGCGCCGGGCGGTTACGGGGTTGGGGGGCGGGTGCCGGCGCGGTCGGCGGCTCGCTGGAGGGCGTCGGTGGTGATGGCGAAGTGCTCGCGGGCCACCTCGGCGGCCGCGTCGGCGTCGCCGGCCGCCACCGCCGCCACCAGCGCCCGGTGTTGGTCCACCGCGAGCTTGAGCAGCACGTCGTGGTACGGCTCGATGGGCAGGCCGACGTTCAGGCCGGCCAGTAGCTCCCGCGACATCCGCGCCAGGTGCCGGTTGCCGGCGGCGGCGACCACCGCGCGGTGCAGCTCGTGGTCGGCCCGGCGGATCGCGGTGGCGCCCTCCGCGTGCACGAGGGCGTCCAGCGCGGCCCGCATCGCCTCGACGTGCTCGGGCCGGCGGCGCTCGGCCGCGGTGCGGGCGATCAGCGACTCGACCAGGCAGCGGACGTCGGAGAGCTCGGCCAGCTCGTCGACCCCGGGCACCGACCGGCGCACCGCGTCATCGCTGAGCGCGCCCCAGCGCTCCTGCACGACCGCCCCGCCGGAGCGCCCCCGCCGGGTGGCCACGTAGCCCGCGTCGCGCAGCCGGGCCAGCGCGGCCCGCAGCGTCTGGCGGCCGACCCCGAGCAGCACGGCCAGCTCCCGTTCGGCGGGCAGCCGCTCGCCCGGGGTGAAGTCGCCGACCGCGATGGCGGTGACCAGCCGGTCGACCACGACGTCCACGCTACGGCCGACCCGGACCTTTTCCAGGCCCTCCGCCGGTGGCGTCCTCATGCGCACAGTGTCCCATCCAGCCGTAAAAGGTACTTGACTTCGAACCATTTTGGGCCGCAGGATGCGCGCACCGTCACTCGTCGGAGGGACCCCAGTGACCACATCCCGCACCCTCGCGCCCGCCGACCGCGAAGGCACCGTCCCCTTCGGCGAGTTCCAGACCTGGTACCGGATCACCGGCGAGCTCCGCCCCGGCGTCGCTCCGCTCGTGGTGCTGCACGGCGGGCCGGGCTGCGTGCACGACTACGTGCTGACCATTGCCGACCTGGCCCAGCTCACCGGCCGGCCCGTGATCCACTACGACCAGCTGGGCAACGGCCGCTCCACCCACCTGCCCGACCGGGGCGCCGACTTCTGGACGCCCGAGCTGTTCCTGGCCGAGCTGGACTCGCTGCTGGCCCGGCTCGGCGTGGCGGACGGCTACCACCTGCTCGGCCAGTCCTGGGGCGGCATGCTGGCCGCCGAGCACGCCGTGCGCCGGCCGGCCGGGCTGCGCAGCCTGACGATCGCCGACTCGCCGGCTTCGATGGACCTGTGGGTCACCGAGGCCAACCGGCTGCGCGCGCTGCTGCCCCCCGAGGTGCAGGCCACGCTGCTCGCCCACGAGGCCGACGGCAGCTACGACCACCCCGAGTACCAGCGGGCCGTCCAGGTGTTCTACGACCGTCACGTGTGCCGCGTGGTACCCAACCCGCCGGAGGTCGCGGCCACCTTCGCCGCGATCGACGCCGAGCCGACGGTGTACCTGACCATGAACGGGCCGACCGAGTTCCACGTGACCGGCACGCTGCGCGGCTGGACGATCGTGGACCGACTGGACCGGGTCGCGGCGCCGACGCTCGTCGTCTCGGGGGCGCACGACGAGGCCACGGCGGCGTGCGTGCGGCCGTTCACTGAGCGGATACCCGACGTCCGTCAGCACGTCTTCGCCGACTCCAGCCACATGCCGCACGTCGAGGAGCGCGAGGCGTTCCTGGAGCTGGTCGGGGCGTTCCTGGCCGAGGTGGACGGGCGATGAGCACCCCGGAGAGCTCGCCACGCCCGCCAGCGAGCGCGCCGGAGAACGCGCCAGTGAGCGCGCCGGAGAACGCGCCAGCGAGCGCGCTGGAGAGCGCGCCGGACGGGTCCCCGGCGAGTGCCGAGGCGAACGAGCTCGGCGCGTTCGGCTACCGGCAGGAGCTCAAGCGCGGGCTGACGCTGCGCGACCTGCTGGTGTACGGGCTCGTATTCATGGTGCCGATCGCGCCGTTCTCGATCTTCGGCGCGGTGTTCAACGCGTCGGCGGGCATGGTGCCGCTGGTCTACGTCATCGGCTTCGTCGCGATGCTCTTCACGGCGGTCAGCTACCGGGAGATGTCCCGGGCGTTCCCCATCGCGGGCTCGGTGTACGCCTACGCCGGGCGCGGTATCCATCCGGCGGCGGGTTTCCTCGCCGGCTGGGCGATCCTGCTGGACTACCTGCTGGTCCCGACGCTGCTCTACGTGGTGGGCGCGGCGGCGCTCGCCTCGGTGCTGCCGGCCGTGCCGCAGTGGCTGTGGGTGGTGGCATTCGTGCTGCTCAACACCACCGTGAACCTGCGGGGCATCGATACGACCGCGCGGGCCAACAAGATCTTCCTCTACGGCCAGCTGCTGGTGCTGGCGCTGTTCGTGGTGCTCGCGGCGGTGGCGATCTCCCGGGGCGTGAACGGCGCGGGCTGGACGTTCACCCCGTTCTTCAACCCCGAGCTGTTCTCGCCGAGCCTGGTCTTCGGGGCGCTGTCGATCGCGGTGCTGTCGTTCCTCGGCTTCGACGCGATCAGCACCATGGCCGAGGAGACGAGGGGCGGCTCCCGGGTGGTGGGCCGGGCCACGGTCCTGGCGCTGGTCCTGGTGGCCGTGCTGTTCGCCGTGCAGACCTACCTTGGCGCGCTGCTGCTGCCCGGCCAGGCGGCGTTCGACGGCGAGACAGCCACCAACGAGGCGTTCTACACGGTGGCCAACCTGGTGGGCGGCACCTGGTTCAAGGTCGTCGTCGCGGTCGCCGTGGCGGTCGGGGTCGCGATCGCGAACGCGCTGGTGGCGCAGGCGGCCACGTCGCGGCTGCTGTTCTCGATGGCGCGGGACCGCCAGCTGCCGACGTTCCTCGCCCACGTGAACCCGACCCGCCGGGTGCCCGAGCGCGCGGTGCTGCTGGTCTCGGTGGTCAGCCTGGTGCTCGCGCTGTTCTTCGTCGGGCAGATCCAGCTGCTGTCCTCGCTGGTGAACTTCGGCGCCCTGTTCTCCTTCCTGCTGCTGCACGTCTCGGTATTCGTCTGGTACGTGCTGCGCCGGCGGGAGCGCACGTTCGGACTGCACCTCGCCGTGCCCTCGGCCGGCTTCGTGATCATCGGTTACGTGCTGTGGAACGCCGACGCGAACGCGAAGATCGGCGGCGGGGTGTGGGTGCTGGTCGGCTGCGCGGTGCTGCTGGTGCTGCGGCTGACCGGCCGCTCCACCGAGCTCAAGGTCGGCTGACCGGCGGCGAGAGGGCGGCCAGTACAGCCCGCAGGGCGGCGGTCATCCGCTCCGGCGGGTACCGGTCCGGGTCCAGCAGCACGCGCTGGGCGGCCACGTCGACCATGGCGCGCAGCAGCGGCACGGCGACCTCGGCGTCCAGGTCGGCGGGCAGGCCGAGCGCGGCGGCGTAGGCGGCGAACCGGTCGCGGATGACCTCGGTGAGCTCGGCGCGCGCGGCGGCCAGCTCCTGGCGCGGCCCGTCCGGCAGGGTGTCCAGTGCCACGTAGAGCAGCCGCCAGGTCGCCGGCGCGCGCGCCGCGGCGGCCAGCACGGTGGCCAGCGCCTGTACCGGCAGCCGCCGCGCGCCCTTCGGCCCTTCGCCGTCGCCGGCCCGCGCCATCTCGGCGTACACCGTCCGCAGGTGCGTGGCCTCCCGGGCGATCAGGGCGGCGAGCAGTTCCGCCCGGCCGCCGAAGCACTCGTACACGACCGGCCGGGTGACCCCACCCCGGCGCGCCACCGCCTGCATCCGGACCGCGTCGAAGCCGCTCTCGCCGACCAGTTCCAGGGCGGCGTCCAGCAGCTGCTCGGTGCGCGCCGGCACGGGCAACCGGGCGGCGTAGCGGCGCCGGGGCCGCCCGGACGCCCGGGGCCGCGCCACGTCGGGCGGCCGGTTCACAGTGCCGTGCCGGGTTGCCGTGCCGTGCCGGGTTGCCGTGCCGTGCCGGGTTGCCGCGGGGTGCCGAGTTGCAGCGGCAGGGCGCCGAGCAGCGTGCTGGTGAACCGGGTGAGGCGGGCCGGCGGGAACTGCTCCGGCGCGGTGAGTACCAGCCGGGCGGCCGCCTCACCGGCCGCGACGACGGCCAGCGCGACCACCTCGGTGTCCAGGCCGGCGGCCCGGCCGCCCAGCACAGCCCGGATGCTCGTCTCGATCACGCCGGCGATCTTCTCGCGGCCCTGCTCGATGCGGGTGCCGACCTCGGTGGGCAGCGCCGCGCTCGGCGAGAGCAACACCCGCCACGTGGTCGGCCGGCGCAGCACCAGCGCCAGGAACGCCTCCAGCGCCCTGGTCACCGAGTCGCCGAGGTCGGTCCCGGTCAGCGCCCTGGGGGCCACGGAGAGCACGTCGGTCAGCGCCCGCGTCTCCTCCCGGGCCAGTAGTGCGTCCAACAGCGCGGCGCGGTCGGCGAAGAAGTCGTAGACCACCGGGCGGGCCACGCCGGCCGCGCGCGCCACCGCCTGCATGGTGACGGCGGCCGCGCCGGACTCGGCGACCAGCTCCAACGCGCGGTCCAGCAACGCCTCACGCCGGTCCGCGGGGGCCAGGCGACGCCGAGCGGGCGACCCGTCCTCGGGATCGCTCACGCCCTGTCCCTCTCCCGGGCCCGAGCACGCCGCGCGCGGGCGCGGTGCACACCGGGCAGATCTGAAATTGACAGCGTTGTAGTGCCAAGTTACATTCCGTTTACAAGTGGTGGGAAGTGCCGAACCGGTGAATGCGACCGGCGGGTTCCGGTCCACCCGGGCAGTGCTCGACGGGCAGAGTTGCCGGGAAGGAGCGCGGGCGTGCGGAGTCCCAAGGGCGACCCGAAGGTCGACGCGAGAACGGCATTGCGCCAGCGGCTCGGCGACGACGTCGACGCGCTCGCGCTGCTGTCCGAGCAGGAGAGCGCCGAGCTGCTCGGCCTGATCGACGAGGCCCGTGCCGTGCAGCGCAAGGCGCTGGACGCCTCGATCGGCGAGGTGCTCGGCCGGTTGCCCCGCCTGGCCCGAGGGCCAGCTCGCCGGATCATGTTCGGCTAGTCGTGGACGAGTCGGTGGCCGGGTTACCGGCGGCGGTCGGGGGAGAGTCATGAGCGGCGATCTGGTGTCCAGGGCCCAGCTGGTCATGTTGGCCGAGACGCTCGGCGTGCCGGCGGAGCGGATCCGGCACCTGGAACGGCTCGGCGCGGACCACCTGCGCGGCCTGCGCGAGCGCATTTCCGACCAGCTCTTCGACGAGCAGGCGGCCATCTTCGCCAGGATGAGCAGGCTGGCGCCGCTGGTGCCGAACGGGCTGGTCGCCAAGGTGTCCCAGGCGATCGTGCCGCCGCTGGTGGCCGGCCGGGCGGCCGGTGCGCTCGGGGTGGACCACCCCGGCCGGGCCAAGGGCGTGCTCGCCGACCTGTCGCCGCGGTACATGGCCGACTGCGCCCCCTTCCTGGACCAGCGCACGGTCGCCGTGCTCGCCCCGAACATCCCGCCGGAGCTGCTGATCCCGGCGGCCAACGAGCTGATGCGGCGCAAGGCGTACGTGACCGCGTCCTGGTTCCTGGACTACGCCACGCCCGAGGCACTGCTGGACCTCGAGGCCGGCATCCCGGACAAGGCCGGTCTACTGCACACGACGTCGCTGGTGCAGTCCGCCGAACGGCTGAACCAGATCATCCGGCTGCTGCCGACCGACCGGGTCGCGGTGATCGTGCGGACCGCGATCGGCTCGCCCGAGCTGCTGACCGCCGGGCTCTCGCTGCTGGCGCGGCTGGACCCTGAGCTGACCGCCGACCTCGGTGACCTGCTGTTCGAGGAGCTGGACGGGGCCGGGCTGACCGAGGTGCTGCGCACCGCGGTCGGGCAGGGCGCCGTCCTCGAGCTGCTGGTCGTGGCCGCCTCGGTCCGCGAGGACGCGGTGCGCCGGATCGCCGCCGACCCGTACGTGACCGAGCTGGACACGGTGGACCGGTTCCTGGCCGAGGCCGCCGAGCACGACGAGTGGGACGGCCTGAGCCGCGTCGCCGAGCACCTGCCCGCCGAGCTCGCCGCGCGGGTCGCCGAGGGCGCCGCGCGGGCCAGGGCGAAGGCGAGCTAGCCCGTCAGGCCGGACGTGTGCCCGAACCCGGACGTGTGCTCGAACAGGGTCATCGCTGGGCCGACCAGTGCGAGTAGGCGCTGCCGGGGAACGCCATCGCGGGCTTGCACGGACAGCCCGTGCAGCAGCGCGGCGAAGGCGTCCCCGAGCGCCTGGACGTCTGCACCGGATGGCAGCTCGCCGTCCTCGGCAGCGGCTGCCAGCCGCGCGATGATCGACTCGGTGCGCTGCCGCCGGTGGCCTTCGAGCCAGGTGCGGACCCGGTCGTTGGCAACAGAGCAGTTGGTCGCGGCGCTGACGACCATGCAGCCGCGTGGTCGCGGGTCGGTATAGACGTCCACCGCGTCCCGCAACATCCGCTCGAGCGCCCGGTGGGCCGTCGGCTCCTCGGCCAGCGCGCGATCGGCGAAGCCGCCCTCTTCCTGTTCGTAGAGCTCGATGGCCTCCCGGAACAGCTCCTCCTTCGAGCGGAAGGCGGCGTAGAGGCGAGCCGAGGCCAGGCCGGTGGCCTGGACCAGGTCGGCCATCGAAGTGCCCTCGTAGCCATGCGCCCAGAACACCGCCTGCGCCCGCTTCAGTGCCTCGCCCCGGTCGAACTCTCGTGGCCGCCCCGCCATGCTCCAACGCCTTTCAGAACTGGTCGATCACCACGACGCCGAGGGTCTCGTACGACTCCATCGACCGCAGCACCCCGCCGGCCTGCGCCAAGCTGACCGTGCCGGAGACAACCTTGCCCGGGTCGAGCCGACCGGCCTCGATCATGTTGAGCATCGTGGCGAACCGCTGGCCGGCCATCCCGAACGCGCCGAGGAACTCCAGCTCTTTGATCATCATGACGTCGATCGGCAGTGCGACCTCGCCCCGTTCGGCCGGGGTGGTGTGCCCGAGCTGCAGGTGGCGACCCCGGGTGCGCAGTGACCGCACCGAGGCGCGGCAGGTCGCCGCGATCCCGACCGCGTCGACCGACACGTGCGCCCCGCCTCGGGTGAGCTGCTTGATCGCCTCGGCCGGCTCGTCGCGGCCGGCGTGCACGCCGTGCACGGCGCCCAGCTCGCGCGCGGCGGCAAGCTTGGTGTCGGATATGTCGACGGCGATCACGTTGGCGCCCACCGCCGCCGCGATCTGGACCGCGGCTAGTCCCATTCCGCCGCCGGCGCCGTGCACCGCCACCCACTCCCCGCCGCGCACCCGCGCCTGGTCGACGACGCCGTGGAAGGCGGCCATGTAGCGGCAGCCCAGGCTGGCGGCGTCGGTGGAACTGAGCGACTCCGGCAGCGCGACCAGGTTGACGTCGGCGTGGCGGATCGCAACGCACTCGGCGAAGGCGCCCCAGTAGGACACCCCGGGCACCAGGGACTCGAAGTGCTCGCAGACCTGCTGGTTGCCGGCCCGGCACATCTCGCACGACCCTTCGCCAGGGTTCATCGGGAAGGTGACCCGGTCGCCCTTCTTCCAACCTCGAACCTCCGCCCCGACCTCCTCGATCGGCCCGGCGAACTCGTGGCCGAGCACGAACGGTGGGGCCAGTTCCGGGCCACCGGTCCAGAACTTGCCGGCCCACAGCGCCCAGTCGGTGCGGCAGATGCCGTTCGCCTCGACCCGCACGATCGCGCCGTCCGGCGGGCACACCGGGTCGGGCACGTCCCGCACGGTCAGCGGCTGGTGGAGCTCCTCGAGCACAGCGGCACGCATCAGATTCGCCCTCTATTCTTTGTTGAACGACAAAGAATAGGCGCAACGATCGGGGGCGAGGCAATGTGTCCTGGCTCACTAGGGGCGATTCTCTTGACCGGGCGGTCAGTCAGGACTAATGTGAGTGGGGTCAGATTTGGTTCTCACGCTGGGAGCGGGAGGCATCGGCATGAAGACATTCGGTCGGTGGCAGGACTGGGTAGTGGGTGTGGCGGGCGGGTACACCGCGCTGTCGCCGATCTGGACCGACCAGGGTCGCGGCAGCACCGCGACGCTGATCGTGTTCGGTGTGTTGCTGGTGTTGGCGGCGGCCTGGTCGTTGGCCCAGCCGGGGGCGGTGAACTCCGAGTACGTGCACGTTGCGCTCGGGGTGCTGCTGTTCATCTCGCCCTGGGTGTTCGGTTACGCCGCCTTCGGTGGCGCCTCCTGGACGTCCTGGGTGGTCGGCGTGATCGCCGCCGGGCTCGGCCTCTGGGCGGTCCCGGAGAGCAACAAGGTGCACCAGGCGGCGGTCGGGCACTGAGCCCCGGCTGACGACCAGTTCCTTCAGCGCCCGGAGGCGGTAGCGTCTCCGGGCGCGGTCGTGTCCGCGGCTGCCACTGAGGCGGCGAGCGGGGCGAACGCGGGCGGTGCGAGGAGGCGGTGACGGTGGGACTGGTGGCGTCCGGCGAGGCCACCCGGGAGCGGATCCTGGACGCCGCCGAGGAGCTTTTCGCGCACCACGGCTTCGATGCCACGCCGACGGCGAAGGTCGCCTCCGAGGCCGGCGTGCCCAAGGGGCTGCTCTTCTACCACTTCCACCGCAAGATCGACCTGCTCACCGCGCTGTTCGCCGAGCGGATGCCGGTTGCGGTGCCGCACCAGGCCGCCGAGGTGGTGCTGCCCGGGGACATCGCCGGCTCGCTGCTCGCCCTGTTCGACCGGCTGGCGGCGTCCCAACAGCGGTCCAGCCTGGTCCGCACGATCCTCTGGCGAGAGGCGGACACCCATCCCGAGGTGGCCCGCTGCCTGCACACCTTCCACGACGAGTTGGTCGACCTGGCCACCGAGGTGATCGGGCTGGCCGACCCGTCCGGCAGTGACCCGGCGGCCCGTCACGCCGCCGCGCTGGCCTGGACCGGCACCATGACCCTGGCGCTGAACACCGCGCGCCTCGGCGGCACCGAGCACGACCTGCCGATGGTGGCCACCCTGCTCGCCGCCGGCCTGCCTGCCTCCCGCCGGTAGCGCGCTTCCCGCCGGCCTGCCGGCCTCCCGCCGGTAGCGCGCCTCCCGCCGGCCTGCGCGCCTCCCGCCGGTAGCCGGATCAGCCGCGCAGCACCGTCATGATGTGGCAGACGGCGCGCCACGGCTCCAGCCGGACGAAGTTGGCCTGGCCCCAGGTGTAGCCGACGCCGCCGACCTCGTCGCGCACCCCGAACGACTGGCCCCACTTCAGCCCGAGCGAGGGCAGGTCCAACCAGACGGTGCCCTGCTGCGCGGTCGACGGGTCCAGCGTGAGCACGCAGATCACCGTGTCGCCGCTGACCGGGTCGGTCTTGGAGAAGGCCAGCAGCTGGTCGTTGTCCACGAAGTGGAAGTGCAGCTCGCGCAGCTGTTGCAGCGCCGGGTGCGCCTTGCGGATCTCGTTGAGCCGGGTCAGCCAGGGCTGCAGGGAGTTGCCGGTGGCCAGCGCGGCCTCGTAGTCGCGCGGGCGCAGCTGGTACTTCTCCGAGTCCAGGTACTCCTCGCTGCCCGGGCGGACCGCTTCGTGCTCGTACAGCTCGAAGCCGGAGTAGACCCCCCAGGACGGCGCCAGCGTGGCCGCCAGCGTGGCCCGGATGGCGAACATGCCCCGGCCGCCGTGCTGCAGCGACGCGTGCAGGATGTCCGGGGTGTTCACGAACAGGTTCGGCCTGGCCTCGTCGGCGCGCGCGGCGTGCTCGGTGGCGAAGTCGATGATCTCCTGCTTCGCGGTGCGCCAGGTGAAGTACGTGTAGGACTGCGTGAAGCCGAGCCTGGCCAGCCCGTACAGCCGGGCCGGCCGGGTGAACGCCTCGGCCAGGAACAGCACGTCCGGGTACTCCGCCTTGAGCTGCCAGATCAGCCAGTGCCAGAAGTTCGGCGGCTTGGTGTGCGGGTTGTCCACCCGGAAGATCCGCACCCCGTGCTCGGCCCAGTGCAGGCAGACCCGCAGCACCTCGGCGTAGAGCCCGGCCGGCTCGTTGTCGAAGTTGATCGGGTAGATGTCCTGGTACTTCTTCGGCGGGTTCTCCGCGTAGGCGATGGAGCCGTCCGGCCGGGTGGTGAACCACTCCGGGTGGGCGGCGACCCACGGGTGGTCCGGGGCGCACTGCAGCGCCAGGTCCAGCGCGACCTCCATGCCGAGCGCACGGGCGCGCGCGACGAACTCGTCGAAGTCCTCGAGAGTGCCCAGCTGGGGGTCGATGGCGTCGTGGCCGCCGTCCTTGGAGCCGATCGCCCATGGCGAGCCGACGGAGCCGGGCGGGGCGTCCGGGTTGCCGCCGGGCAGCGCGGGGCTGTTCGGGCCCTTCCGGTTCACCTCGCCGATCGGGTGGATCGGCGGCAGGTACACCACGTCGAAGCCCATCGCGGCGATCCGGTCCAGTTCCTTGGACGCCGTGACGAACGAGCCGTGCACCGCACGGCCGGTCTCGTCCCGCCCGCCGGTGGACCGTGGGAACAGCTCGTACCAGGAGCCGTAGAGCGCCGTGCGGCGGTCCACCCAGACCTGGTGGGTGCGGCCCCGGGTGAGCAGCTCCCGGATCGGCCGCGCGGTGAGGATCGCGCCGACCGGCTCGGACAGCGCCGGTGCCAGCCGCTCCGGCAGCGCCAGGGTCGTGTCCCGCAGCGCGGCGGCGGCGCCGAACAGCAGCTCCCGGTTGGCCCGCTCGCCGGGGCGCCGGCCGACCCGCTCGATCAGCCGGGCGCCGGTCTCCAGGTCGTTGATCAGCTCCAGCGCCTCCTGGCCGGCGTCCACCTTGGCGTGGATCGTGTGCAGCCAGGTGTTCCACGGGTCGCTCCAGGCGTCCACCCGGAAGGTCCACAGGCCGGGCTCGTCGGGCACCACGCTGGCCGCCCACGTGTCGGTGCCGACACCCTCGGGGGCCATTCGGACGTGCTGCCCGGGGCCCTGGCTGCCCAGCCGCTTCCAGACCACGTTCGCGGCGACCGCGTCGTGTCCCTCGCGCCAGACGGTGGCGTGGATCGGGACGCTCTCACCCGTGACGGCCTTGCTCGGATAGCGGCCACCGCCGACCGCCGGTGTGACATCGTCGATTCCGAGCCGTCCAGTCACGGCGCCCCACATCCCAGCTTGTTTCGATTCAGCCGCTCGCTCGGCCGCCTAAAAGGTACCTACCCGAGGGGGTGTCGCGGAACGACATCCCAGGGCGCGTCGGGTGGTGAGGTCGTACCCTATGCTCGCCAGTTGATCACTCGTCGCCCCGGTGGCCGACCGGTCCGCCGCGCGCCCGCCGCGGCGACAGCCGAGGTCACGCGGCGGTCAAACGTTTTTGTGCGCAAGCTGTAACGATCCCTCAATCGATTCACGTACGCTGCGGCACGTGAGAGCACTCCGTAGGTTCACCGTGCGCGCCCAGCTGCCGGAACCGCTCGCGCCCCTGCAGGAACTGGCCGGGAACCTCCGCTGGAGTTGGCACCCGCCGACCCAGGACCTGTTCGCGGCCATCGACCCGGCAGCCTGGGAGCGGGTCGGCAACGACCCCGTCCGACTGCTCGGCGAGGTGTCCACCCAGCGGCTGAACGAGCTGGCCAGGGACGACGACCTGGTGGACAAGGTCCGGGCGCAGGCCGCCGACCTGCACTCCTACCTGACCGAGCCGCGCTGGTACCAGCGCCAGCAGGCCGAGGACGCCGAGCTGCCCGCCGCGATCGGCTACTTCTCCATGGAGTTCGGGGTCAGCGAGGTGCTGCCGAACTACTCCGGCGGCCTCGGCGTGCTCGCCGGTGACCACCTCAAGGCGGCCTCCGACCTCGGCGTGCCGCTGATCGGCGTCGGGCTGCTCTACCGCTCCGGCTACTTCCGGCAGTCGCTGTCGCTGGACGGCTGGCAGCAGGAGCACTACCCGGCGCTGGACCCCCAGGGCCTGCCGCTGCGCCTGCTCACCTCGGCGGACGGCTCCCCGGTGCTGGTCACCGTCGGCATGCCGGCCGGGCGCACGCTCTACGCGCGGGTCTGGCAGGCGGTGGTCGGCCGGGTGCCGCTGCTGTTGCTCGACTCCGACATCGAGGAGAACGAGCCCGACCTGCGTGGCATCACCGACCGGCTCTACGGCGGCGACCAGGACCACCGGATCCGCCAGGAGATCCTGGTCGGCATCGGCGGGGTGCGCGCGGTGCGGGCGTACTGCGAGGCCACCGGGCACGTCAGCCCGGCGATCTTCCACACCAACGAGGGACACGCCGGCTACCTGGGCCTGGAGCGGATCAGGGAGCTGATCGCGGGGCGCGGGCTGAGCTTCGACGAGGCGGTCGCCGCCGTGCGCGCCGGCACCGTGTTCACCACGCACACCCCGGTCCCGGCCGGCATCGACCGGTTCCCGCTGGACCTGGTGCGCTACTACTTCACCGA
>Ga0137415_10005405_pt1 | contig 12656 bp, 11 predicted proteins | sample CZODoug3_1_1_16f_FD_183082 | JGI IMG/M metagenome (GOLD analysis project Ga0137415, IMG submission 183082) | Vadose zone soil fungal communities from Angelo Coast Range Reserve, California, USA - CZODoug3_1_1_16fungal (Hybrid Assembly) | ecosystem: Environmental > Terrestrial > Soil > Vadose...
CTCCGTGAGAAACATGGCCCAACCGAATTTCTTGGCTACGATATGGAGAGCAGCGAAGGTGTTGTGCAGGCAATTGTGCAGGGTGGCCCTGAGGTCACGGAAATAAAGGCGGGTAAGGGCGGCCAGGTCATCTTTAACCAGACCCCGTTTTACGCAGAGTCAGGAGGTCAGGTCGGTGATACCGGGCTATTAATGCGTGCGTCAGACGGGGCGATTATTGGCGAGGTTCGCGATACCCAGAAAAAGGCTGGCGATCTCTTTGTCCATCACGTCTACATCGAGAATTACGGCCTAAAAGTCGGCGATGCGGTACGCCTTGTTGTGAATTCGGGCCGGCGGGGTGAAATTCGCCGCAATCACTCCGCGACGCATCTGCTGCACGAGGCACTACGCCAGGTGCTCGGCGATCACATCGCGCAGCGTGGCTCGCTGGTGGCGCCGGATCGCTTGCGCTTCGACTTTGTGCATCAAAAGCCGATCACGGCCGACGAGTTGCGCCGCGTTGAGGACATCGCCAACAATGTCGTTCTCGAAAACAATGAGGTCGATACACGTCTAATGGCCGTGGACGATGCCCGTGAAGCAGGCGCACGCGCGTTGTTTGGTGAGAAATACGGAGACGAAGTTCGAGTTGTCATCATCGGCGAGGGCGTAGGCAACGCTCTCGGCTGGTCGGTCGAACTCTGCGGCGGTACGCATGTAGATCGCACTGGCGATATAGGCTTGATTTCCGTCACCGGTGAAAGCGCGGTTGCATCGGGCGTGCGCCGCATCGAAGCGCTTACCGGAAACTATGCGCGGCATCATGCCAACGACACCATCCAGATCGCGAAGAACGCCGCGGCCGAATTGCGAACGCCGCTCGACGAGGTGCCGGCGCGCATTGCCGCGCTGATGGAAGAGCGCAAGAAGCTCGAGCGCGATCTGTCGGAGGCGCGCAAGAAGCTCGCGATGGGCGGCGGCGCTTCGTCCGCCAACGGATCGGCGGCGGCCTCCGGCGTGCGCGAAGTCGGCAATTTCAAGCTGATGGCGCGCGCGGTCGAAGGCATCGAGATGAAGGATCTGAAGAGCCTGGTCGACGACGGCAAAAAGCAGATCGGTTCCGGCGTGGTCGCGATCGTCGCGGTCAGCGAAGACGGCAAGGCCGGCATCGTCGTCGGCGTCACCGCCGATCTCACCTCGCGCTTCAACGCAGTGGATCTGGTGCGCAAGGGCTCGGAAGCGCTCGGCGGCAAGGGCGGCGGCGGACGGCCCGACATGGCGCAGGCCGGCGGACCCGATGGCGCCAAGGCGGCGGCGGCGTTGTCAGCGATCGAACAGGCCATGGCCGGCGCCTAAATGGCCACCATTCCGGGCAAGCGCGCCTTGAAATTAATTCTTACGTTTCCAGACGAAGTATACGGTGCCCTCGAATTTCGGCTGCGGGTTGCTGGCGTCGGCCGGTGGCTCCCATCCTGAAAAGCTGAGCGCGAAATCAGTCACGCTGATGCCATGACAACTCTGCCGTGCCGTCTGTATTTTGATCTTAGGCCATGAAATGTGCGGCAGTCGGCCTTTCAGCCGAGGCAAGCGAGCCAGATGAGCAAGACGACCTGCGCCGAGGCGGGTGGAAAGCCGTGTCGAAAGATCTGAAAACATCGTCGCACCCTTCGTTAGGATTGTAATTAAAAATTACACAAGGGTAGCAAAGAGTCAAATGTCAATCCGCCATTAACCATTTTTGGGGGTAACACGGCGATTCGGTTCGTAAGGCTTTGGTGAGCGGTAATGTTCTGTTACCTTAACAAAAGGTAAAAGGCCGTTGGAACCCGACAAATGGCAATGTCTCCCGATGTTGTTCGGCAGGTTGAGCAGGACCTGCTCGTGAAGGCGGATGTGCTGGCGTACCATATCGGTAATTTGGTAGTGACGGACGCCGAGCGAGCCAAAGCCGTTTACGAAGAAATCGTCTCGCGCCTGAGCAATGCGGTATCGCCGGTCGCCGATCTCGCGCCGAAATCCGAACTGCTATCGCTGGATCGCCGGCCCAACGTGCGTCTCGCCAAATCCGGCGGCGACGAGATCGAGGATTTCATCCTGGAAATTCTCGCCCACAGTCCGCGGGGATTGTCGGTGCAGGAAATCGTCGACGGCCTTGCTGAGGCCGAGATCGAGATCAAGCGGGCGACGCTGGTCGTCCGTCTTCATCGCATGGTGCAAGCGGGAAAGCTGACCTCGAGAACCCATGGACATTATGTCCTCAGCGAAGCCGAGCACAATCGGCGTCACTCGGCCTAACGTCCTCTCCCAACCTCACCCTTTGTGCAGGAACACATAATCGGCGGAGTAGGGCGCGCTTCTGAAACTGCCGGCCTTGTCGCAGGCGCCGTCGAGTTTGCCGCCTTGCGTATTGATCCGCTGCACCGTGGTGACGCCGGAGAGCACGCCGCTGCCGCGCCGGGAAATCACCTCGAGCTTGAGCCAGGGAATGTCGCTGGCCGCAGCACCTGGGGCGTTGCCGGAGGTTTTGCCGAGCACGGCGCTGCCGTCGACATGTTCCCAGTTCGGTCCGGCATAGTGGCGGCCGACGGTCTTGCCGTCGGCCATCAGCGTTGCGATCGGCTCGCGAAACGCCCAGGCGAGCTTGCCTTCGACGCCGGCCTTGCACTCGTAGACCTGCGCGCCTTCGGCGTGCACGGTGAGTACGGTAGCTTCCCCCGGCGCGGCGATGGCGTCGGGCAGCGGCGTCTCGGCATGCGCGGTGACGAGTGAGCACGAGAGCAGCAGAGCTGCAAACGTAGCGGACCTAACGATGGGCATGAAGATGCTCGTGTTTGAATACAGGATTTCCGAGATCGTCATTGCGAGGAGCGAAGCGACGAAGCAATCCATTCTTCCTTGCACGGAAAGATGGATTGCTTCGCTTCGCTCGCAATGACGGTGATAGACCCGAGCGAAGGCGGCCTTAAGCCGCCATCGCCTTGGTCAGATTTTCCGCGACCTTGTCGAGGAAGCCCGTGGTGGAGAGCCAGCGCTGATCGGCGCCGACCAGTAGCGCGAGATCCTTGGTCATGTAGCCTTCCTCGACGGTATCGACGCAGACCTTCTCCAGCGTCTTGGCGAACTTGCCCAACGCTTCGTTGTTGTCGAGCTTGGCGCGATGCGACAAGCCCTGGGTCCAGGCGAAGATCGAGGCAATCGAATTGGTCGAGGTTTCCTTGCCCTTCTGATGTTCGCGGTAATGCCGGGTCACGGTGCCATGCGCGGCTTCGGCTTCAACCACCTTGCCGTCAGGCGTCAGCAGCACCGAGGTCATCAGGCCGAGCGAGCCGTAGCCCTGCGCCACCGTGTCGGACTGTACGTCGCCGTCGTAGTTCTTGCAGGCCCAGACATAGCCGCCGGACCATTTCAGGGCGGAGGCGACCATGTCGTCGATCAAGCGGTGCTCGTAGGTCAGGCGCTTGGCCTCAAAATCCTTCTTGAAGTCCTTTTCGTAGACCTCCTCGAAGATATCCTTGAAGCGGCCGTCATAGACTTTCATGATGGTATTCTTGGTGGAGAGATAGACCGGATAGCCGCGGCTGAGGCCGTAGGTCAGCGACGCCCTCGCGAAGTCGCGGATCGAATCGTCCAGATTGTACATGCTCATGGCGACGCCTGCGCCCGGCGACTTGAACACCTCGCGCTCGATCACGGTGCCGTCGTCGCCGACGAACTTCATCGTCAGTGTGCCCTTGCCCGGGAATTTGATGTCGGTGGCGCGGTACTGGTCGCCAAAAGCGTGGCGGCCGATGATGATCGGCTTGGTCCAGCCGGGGACGAGGCGCGGCACGTTCTTGCAGATGATGGGTTCGCGGAAGATCACCCCGCCGAGGATGTTGCGGATGGTGCCGTTCGGCGATTTCCACATTTCCTTGAGGCCGAATTCCTTCACCCGGGCCTCGTCCGGGGTGATGGTGGCGCATTTGACGCCGACGCCGACCTTCTTGATGGCGTTGGCGGCGTCGACCGTGACCTGATCGTTGGTCTTGTCGCGGTATTCCATCCCGAGGTCGAAATACATCAGGTTGATATCGAGGAACGGGTTGATCAGCTTGTCCTTGATGTACTGCCAGATGATCCGGGTCATCTCGTCGCCATCGAGTTCGACGACGGGGTTGGTCACCTTGATTTTTGCCATGACGGAAGGGCCTCTTCGGGAACAGCGCGTTTGAGGGTGGGGTTAGGCGAATATCCCCGCGCTATAGCACCGCCGACGCGCCGGCGAAAGCCAAGGGATTATGCAGTTTCAGCCGATCGTTTAGCGGTCGGTTTGATCCTGGCGTCCATGTCAGTGCGTTTCGAACTGAGGCCTAAGCCCGACCAAGATTGCGGCCGTTCTTTCACACCCTTCCACCAAATTAGCATAGGCGGTTAGGGCCATGCGCCCGGTTGCGGTCAGGTAAAGGTAGTGGCTTATCGCATCCGCAGACACCGCTGGTCCATCAGCATGAGGCAAATCGCGCCGACATAATGGTCGTATTCGTCATCCACTTGGTCTGCGACGCCGAGGGGGTCCCAATAGTCGTTCAGCACCGCTCGAACGCGTTGCCAGTTCTCCCGCGACGGGTCCTTGTTGTTTCCGGACATGAGAGAAAGCTAAAAGGCATGCCCTGGCTTGGCGAATCGAAGGTGCTTCGTTGCAACGCCGCCTTTTGAGATTTTGATTGAGCTTCAAACAACGGTGCTAACCCATTTATTTTGCTTGCGAAAATCTTTGGGATAGGCAATCGAAACGGGTCGGGGTGAGGTGTTGAATCAGCTTCTTCGGAGGCTGATTCAATCTCTTCAGAACTTGAATCAGAAAGTGAAGTGAGATGTCCGGTTCGGGCACCGACAAGACCAAAACCGGCCGCGACCTCACAGGTCCCGTCGTCATCCTGGTCGAGCCGCAGCTCGGCGAGAACGTCGGCATGGCCGCGCGCGCGATGGGCAATTTTGCGCTGACGCGGCTTCGGATCGTCAACCCCCGCGATGGCTGGCCGAATGTCGCCGCCCAGCGCGCCGCGGCCGGCGCCGACCATATCCTCGATCATGCCGAACTGTTCGACACGGTCGAGCAGGCGGTCGCCGATCTGACGCTGGTGTTCGCAACCACCGCCCGCGCCCATGACCAGGCCAAGCCCGTCATGGCGCCCGACGTCGCCGCGCGCGAAATCGTCGGGCATGTCGCAGGCGGGGGCGGCGCCGGCATCCTGTTCGGCCGCGAGCGCTATGGCCTGCAGAACGAGGAGGTCGCGCTCGCCAACCGCATCATCACCTTCCCGGTCAATCCGGGCTTTGCCTCGCTCAATCTGGCGCAGGCGGTGCTGCTGATCGGCTACGAGTGGTTCAAGCTCTCGACCGCCGGCGCGCTGCCGTTTGCGATGCCCGAGCGTTCCGAGCCGGCCTCGCAGCACCAGATGCAGGCGTTCTTCGACAACCTCGTGCGCGAACTCGACAAGGTCGAATTCCTGCGGCCGCCGGAAAAGCGCGAGACCATGCTGGTCAACCTGCGCAACATCTTCAGCCGGATGGACCCGACCAAGCAGGACATGCACACCCTGCACGGCGTGGTGATGGCGATCGCCGAGGGGCGCAAGGGCCCGGCCAAGGGCGGCGTGCTCGACGGCGAACAGGCGACACGGCTGCGGGCGTTATTGGCCGAGCATGGGCAGGGCGCCGCCGCACCCGCCGACAGTACGGTGCGCGGGCTGGCGCGGCTGTTGCGGCGAAACCCGACCGACGCCGAGCGCCTTCTATGGCAGGCGCTGACCAAGGACCGCCGCTTCGCTGGCCAGTTCAAGCGGCAGACTCCGGTCGGCCGCCACATTCCGGATTTTGTCAGTTTCGTGCACCGGGTCGCGATCGAGCTGGAAAACCCTGACGAGACCGAGGCCATCGTCAGCGACCGTGCCGCACGGACGGCCTGGCTGGAGCAGCGTGACTATCGGGTGGTCAGGATGCGCGTGGCCGATGTCGAGGGCGATCTGGCAGGTGAGCTGGGGCGCCTCGAGGCGAGCGTTATCGAACGCCGCTAGACTTCCGCCGTGCGATCTTTCGCTATGCAACATTCCGGCGCGCGAATTTCGTCCGCGCGCGACGGATTAATCCGCGCCAGTGAGGGTTCAACCAATCACAAAGCAATAAATTCCCTTGGGAGGCTCATCATGCGTCTTGTCAGTCTTGCCGTCGTTGCATCCGCATCCATGCTCGTTGCCGGACCTGTCCTGGCCCAGGCGCCGCTGGTCGAGAAGAACGTCTCGATGGCCATGTCGATGGCGATCATACAGGGGGCGCTCGATCAGTGCACCAAGGATGGCTACAAGGTTTCCGTTGTGATCGTCGACAAGGGCGGCAATGTCGCGGCCTCGGTCCGAGGTGACGGCACCAGCCCGCACACCATGGAATTCGCGCGCATGAAGGCCTACACCGCCCGCACCCGCAACCAGACCTCGCTGCAAACCATGAAGCTCTTGGAAGATCCCGCCAACGCCTTCATCCGCCAGATTCCGAACGTGGTGGGCGTCGGTGGTGGCGTGCCGATCCGGGCGGGCAACGAGACCATCGGCGGCGTCGGTGTGTCCGGCGCACCGGGCGGCGAAAAGGACGAAGTTTGCGCCAATGCCGGCATCGCCAAGGTCGAGGACGCGCTCAAATAGCGCGCGGTTCGGCCTCGTTAGACCGCCACGAGCTGCTCGGCTGCGGCCCCGGCACGTTTCGGCTTCTTCACCTTCGCGGCCCCGAACAGCGAGCCTGCCGCCAGTCCCGCCATATCCGCGACGCTGGGGTCGCGCGACACCATGGCGGCGACGATGGCGCCGTCGATCAGAAGCGCGAGCTGATGCGCCAGAATTTCCGGCTCCGCCGCGCCCATTTCGCCGGCGAGTTTTTCGATGTGCGCCAGCACCACCTTCTTGTGGCGCAGCGCGATGTTGCGGAACTGCTTCTGATCCTTGTCGTGCTCGGCGACTGCATTGATGAAGGGACAGCCGTAGAAACGTTCCTCGCCGAACCACTTCTTCAGCGCCGGAAAGATCCGCGTCAGCTTGGTCTGTGGATCGCCGCCGCCGGCCTCGATGGCGCCGATGAACCATTCGCGCCACGCCTTGCCTTCGCTCTCGAGCACCGCATGCACCAGATTGGTCTTGGAGCCGAACAATTTGTATAGCGTGGTCTTCGCCGTGCCGGCCTCGCCGATGATCGCGTCGATGCCGGTGGCGTTGATGCCGTTCTTGCAGAACAGATGCGTCGCCGCGTTGAGCAGGCGCCCGCGCGCGGATTCATCGTCGCCTGCGGCCAGCACCGCCGTGACGGATTTCTTCTTCGAAGCTGATTTGCCCATGCGCCGCAGTTAATCGGACCGCGGCGAATTCATCAAGTCGCATCTTGATGCGCTCAAAATAATCGCGGTGACACGGCATTTGCATCGCGTTTGAGCAGTCCGCCCCTGATCAATCCGCAGGCAGGGCGAGCTAAGGCCCTACAGCAGTTCGGCTTTTGATTCGGCCCTAATCTGGCACGCTTCATGCAGGAAACAGACCGTTCGGTATCCTAGCCCCAAGGGAGAGAAACGATGACCGCGGTTGCTCAAAAAACAGTGCTGACGGGCTGCCTAGCCCCGATCGACAAAGGCGGGCTGGAACAGCTCATCGCCAATGGCAAAGCCAATCCGAAGGTCATCAAGACCTTGAAGTGCAAGACGGTCGCCGAAGGCAAGTTCCGTCACGCCAACTACATCCGCAATCTCGCGCCCTACATCGTCGACGAGCCGCCCGGGCTGCTGGGCGACGACACCGCGCCGAATCCGTCGGAAGCCTCATTGGCGGCGCTCGGTTCCTGCCTTGCGGTCGGCCTGCACGCCAACGCGGTTCACCGCGGCTGGACCGTCAACAAGCTCGAGCTCGAGCTCGAGGGCGATCTCAACATCACCGCGGTCTGGGGCACCGGCGACGTCAGCGAAAAACCGGTCGGCTTCACCGACGTGCGGGTCAAGGTCGACATGCAATGCGAGGGCGTTCCCAAGAGCGAGATCGACGCGCTGGTGGCCCACGTCAAGAAATGGTCGCCGGTCGCCAACACTTTTACGCGCCCCGTCAATCTCGAGGTCAGCGCTTAAACCATGTCAACAGCCTGAGGTGCGGAGGGGTCTCATGGGTTCATTGGCGGTTTCCAGGCTCGCGGTTGACGACGATCTGCCATCGGCGTCGATCGCCGATCAGGTCGCGACCATCGCGCGCAAAGACCTTGCACCTCAGGCGGCGGCGATCGATGCCGGCACGCTCTATCCGGACGAGTTGCTCCGGCAGCTCGGCGATGCCGGTGCGTGGGGCAGCCATCAGCCGAAGAACGGCGCAGCCGATCTGCGCTGCGCCATTCAATCGATCTCGGCGCTCGGCGAGCTCTGCGGCGCCACCGCCTTCATGGCGTGGTGCCAGAACACGCTGGTCTGGTACGCGGCGAATTCGAGCAATCCGAAACTGATCGCGAAATTCGGCGACAAATTCGCGACCGGCCAGATCCTCGGCGGTACCGGTCTTTCCAACCCGATGAAGAATTTTTTCGGCATCGAGAAGCTGAAACTCAAAGGACGCAAGGTCGAGGGCGGCTACATCGTCCGCGGTGCGCTGCCCTGGGTCTCGAATCTCGGGCCGGGCCATTTCTTCGGCACCATCTTCGAGCGCGAGGACGAACCCGGCATCGTGATGTTCCTCGCCGATTGCTCCGATCCGGCGATCACGCTGCAGCCCTGCAAGCCGTTCCTCGCCATGGACGGCACCGGTACCTACGGCGTGCAATTCCGCGACGTCTTCGTACCGGACGATCTGATCCTGGCCGAGCCGGCGGCGCCGTTCGTCAAGAAAATCCGCGCCGGCTTCATCCTGCTGCAGGCCGGGATGGCGCTCGGCCTGATCAAGGATTGCATCGCCATCATGGACGAGGTCGAGGCGCCGCTCGGTCACGTCAATCGCTATTTGCCGCAGCAGCCGATCCAATTCCGGGAATTGCATGCCGAATTCGAGAACGAGGCGATGCTGCTGGCGAGCGATCCCTACAATGCGGACGACAGCTACTGGCGCCGCGTCGTAGCACTTCGCCTGCGCATGGGAGACGCCGCCGTCGCGGCCGCGCATGCGGCGATGCTCCATTGCGGCGCGCGCGGCTACCTCAAGAGCCATCGCGCCCAGCGCCGGCTCCGCGAAGCCTATTTCGTTGCGATCGTCACGCCCGCCACCAAGCAACTTCGCAAGATGCTGGCGGAGCCGTGAAGAGGATTTCTGATCGACCCTGACTGCAACCACAAACAGGAGAAGGAGAGGCCTGCCATGACCGACGTTCTGATTACTGCCGGTGAATTCGCCGATCTCATCAAGAAAGAACCGTGTGTCGTCATCGACACGAGGAATCCGGATGCCTATGCCGCGGGTCATCTCCCCAACGCCGTCAACGTGCATGAGATCTTCACGTTTCTCGCGACGTCGACGCCGGAGGGCATGCACGAACTGAAAACCAAGTTCGCCGACGCCTTCGGAGGTGCCGGCCTGTCGGGCAAGGAAACCGCCGTCATCTACGAGCAGTCGATGAACTCGGGTTTCGGCCAATCCTGCCGCGGCTATTACCTGCTGACCATGCTCGGCTATCCCAAGGTCAAGGTGCTGCATGGCGGCTACGAGGCCTGGAAGGCGGCGGATCTCCCCGTCACAACCGACGTGCCGGCCCCGGTGAAGGCGTCGTTCTCGATCGTGCCGGAAGCAAGCGACATCCTGATCGATGCCAAGACCATGCTGGCGGCGCTCGGCAAGCCCGGCATCGCGCTGCTCGACGTGCGCGACGTCGACGAGTGGATCGGCGACAGCTCGTCGCCTTACGGCAAGGATTTCTGCCCGCGCAAGGGACGCATTCCCGGCGCCGTCTGGCTCGAATGGTACCGCATGATGAAGCCGACCGCGGAAGGGCCGCGCTTCAAATCCAAGGACGAGATTTTGGCGGAATGCGCCACCGTCGGCATCTCCGAGAGCACGCCGGTCTATCTCTACTGCTTCAAGGGCGCGCGCGCCTCCAACACCTTCCTGGCGCTGAAGAACGCCGGCGTGAAGGATGTCCGGATGTATTTCGGCTCCTGGAACGAATGGTCGCGCGACCCGTCGCTGCCGATCGATGAAGGCCTGCCGACAGCTGCCCGCTTAACAGGCAGAGCGGCATAGAACGTGCATGTTTCTCATCGCCCGGCGGCGCAAAAAGCCGCTGGGCGATGATGAATTTTGCCGGATTGCGACGGAGCGGGGCTTCCGCCGCGGCTCGGTGTGACAAAGGGGCGCAGTATGTCCACCTTCGATGATCCCTTCGACGCCGACCGCGAACTAACGCGATCGGGCTGCGCCTGCGGCCAGCATCGCTCCGCCGCCGAACATGATGATGCGGAGCGCACGCTGCGCTGCGAGCCGGTCACGCCGGCCGAGAGCGAAGACAAGCGCTTTGAAGGGGTCGTTGCGTCGGCGGTGATGCGGGCGGTGTTTCCGAACGACATGGCGCGCCGCGCCTTCCTGAAATCGGTCGGCGCTTCGACGGCGCTCGCCGCGCTTTCGCAATTCTTTCCGATCAAGACGGCGACCGAAGCGTTCGCCGAGGCCGGCACGCCGGAGAAAAAGGATCTCAAGGTCGGCTTCATTCCGATCACCTGCGCGACGCCGATCATCATGGCCGCGCCGCTCGGCTTCTATGCCAAATACGGCCTCAACGTCGACGTGGTGAAGACCGCCGGCTGGGCGGTGATCCGCGACAAGACCATCAACAAGGAATACGACGCTTCCCACATGCTGGCGCCGATGCCGATCGCGATTTCGCTGGGCCTGGGTGCGCAGGCGATTCCATTCTGCGTGCCCGCGATCGAGAACATCAACGGGCAGGGCATCACGCTTGCGATGAAGCACAAGGACAAGCGCGACCCCAAAGACTGGAAGGGCATGAAGTTCGCCATTCCGTTCGACTACTCGATGCATAATTATCTGTTGCGCTATTATCTCGCCGAACACGGCCTCGATCCCGATACCGACGTGCAGCTACGCTCGGTGCCGCCGCCGGAAATGGTCGCCAACCTGCGCGCCGACAACATCGATGGTTTCCTCGCGCCCGACAACATCTGCCAGCGCGCGATCTATGACGGCGTCGGCTTCATGCACATTCTGTCCAAGGAAATCTGGGACGGGCATCCCTGCTGCAGTTTTGCGGCGAGCCGCGAGTTCATCACGACTTCGCCCAACAGCTTTGCGGCGCTGACCCGGGCGATCGTGGATGCTACCGCCTATGCCTCGAAGGCCGAGAACCGCAAGCAGATTGCGGAGGCGATCGCACCGCCCAACTACATCAATGCGCCGGTAACCGTGCTGGAACAGGTGCTGACCGGCACCTATGCCGACGGCCTCGGCGGCGTCAAAACCGACGCCAAGCGCGTCGATTTCGATCCGTTCCCCTGGCAGTCGTTCGCGGTCTGGATGCTGACGCAGATGAAGCGCTGGGGCCAGATCAAGGGCGATGTCGACTACAAGGCGGTCGCCGAGCAGGTCTATCTCGCAACCGATACCAGCAAGCTGATGGCGGAGATGGGGCTGACGCCGCCGTCGACCTCCTACAAATCGTTCTCGGTGATGGGCAAGATTTTCGATCCGGCGAAGCCCGACGATTATCTTGCGAGCTTCAAGATCAGGAAGGCGTCGTGAGGGCGTTAGCGCGCACGCAGCTTTGCCCGTCGTCCCGGCGAACGCCGGGACCCCGGCGCGAGCGCAACTTGCGCTCGTCGCGGCGCCGAGACCTCTCGGTCCGGCACGTGGCTAGACACCTTCGGGGACGACTAATGCCGGTGGTTATGGGTCCCGGCGTTCGCCGGGACGACTCGCTGGGAGGCCTTGCCCGATGACCTTCTCGCTCCGCTTCCGCGCCGCGATCGTGTCGATCGCGCTGTTTGTTGCCTTCGTCGGCATCTGGCATCTCGCCACCCGCGGCACCGCCGCCGTCGGCACCATGAGCCCGGAATACGCAAAACTGATGGGACTGACGGCAACGCAGGGCAAGTCGGCGATGCCGGGTCCGCTGGATGTCGGCGCCAAATTGTGGGAGCACCTCAAGCGTCCGTTCTACGACAACGGGCCGAACGACAAGGGCCTCGGCATCCAGCTCGGCTACTCCATCGCGCGCGTCGGCCTGGGCTATCTTTTGGCCGTCATCGTCGCCATCCCCTTTGGCTTCCTGATCGGGATGTCGCCTTTGATCAGCAAGGCGCTCGACCCGTTCATCCAGGTCTTGAAGCCGATCTCGCCGCTCGCCTGGATGCCGCTCGCGCTCTACACCATCAAGGATTCCTCGATCTCCGCGATCTTCGTGATCTTCATCTGCTCGATATGGCCGATGCTGCTCAACACCGCGTTCGGCGTCGCCGCGGTGCGCAAGGAATGGATCAATGTCGCGCGGACGCTCGAGGTCGGCACCGTCAGGCGCGCCTTTACCGTGATCCTGCCGGCGGCGGCGCCGACCATCCTGACGGGGATGCGGATCTCGATCGGGATCGCCTGGCTCGTAATCGTCGCGGCCGAGATGCTGGTCGGCGGCACCGGCATCGGCTACTTCGTCTGGAACGAGTGGAATAACCTCTCGATCACCAATGT
>Ga0137415_10005407_pt1 | contig 12655 bp, 7 predicted proteins | sample CZODoug3_1_1_16f_FD_183082 | JGI IMG/M metagenome (GOLD analysis project Ga0137415, IMG submission 183082) | Vadose zone soil fungal communities from Angelo Coast Range Reserve, California, USA - CZODoug3_1_1_16fungal (Hybrid Assembly) | ecosystem: Environmental > Terrestrial > Soil > Vadose...
AATAGATGACCCCCAAGTGTGATTATACAGTGAGAACGCCCAAGTCAATCAGTGATTTAGAGGATTTCGACGGCGCGACCGATCGGCAGTGGACGGCGGAGCGACGGGCTGGATCTGGGAAGTGGCCAGATGAGCCATAAGAAAAAATAGAAATGCGTTCGAAGGAATGTGCAGATTAAAATCGACCAAGCCATGCACGAGGAAACCCGCGCAAGCCACCAGCCCGGAGAGTTGCAAGGCTCCTGCAAAGGAATCATGGAGTTGACGCAATCGCTTAAGGGATTCGCTGAGTAAGACGCCGAGAAACCAGGCACAACAAAGTCCACCGAGAATACCCGTCTCAGCAAGCGCCTCCAGGTAGTCGTTGTGCGTATGATTGACAATCTTTCCATCGTAAAGTGATTCATATTGCGGATATACGAGCTGGAGCGTGCCGAGTCCCGTCCCGGAGACGGGGTTATGCAGGAAGATCTGCCAGGTATCCCGGCGCATGGAGGCCCGCTTCCCGGCGGTGATTTCAAGTGACTGGAATGAAGAAAAACGCTGCAGGAGTTGTCCGACGCCCAGCCAGGAAACCATAAGCAACGCCAAGAGCAGGACGGCGGCGCCTGCGAACAGTTGCTTCCCCATTGTTCGACGTTGAATCATCACCAGCGCCAAGACAGCCAGCTCGACGCCGAAACTCACAATGCCTCCACGGGAAACAGAGAGGAAAAGCGCTCCGATGGGAACGACAGCGAATAGGGTGACGACAGGCCAGCGCTCCCGGCGCACTCTACCTAGAAGGAGAGGGACGAGGGCCAGCGGGAGAGTCAATTCCACGAATCCGGCGAAGTGATTCCGATTCACGTAAGGCCCAAATGGAATTCCTCCGTAACGCATTTCGCGAAACCAGTAAAGTTTCCCGTTGAAGGTCAGGTGCTGGAGAATGCCGAAAATGCTGATCAGGAAGCCAAAAATCATTCCGAACCAAACGAAGCCGCGCCAGTCCTGAAGCGTGCGGAAAGCTTGCACAGCGAGAAAGAGAAGGACCAAGTCGGAGACGAGAAGCAGGAGTTCCATCCGAGTGTTATAGGAAGACGCGGTGCCATGAAAAAACCACTGGGCGCAAACGACCAGGGAAAACGACGCCAGCGGCGGGAGAAGCGGAGAAAAAACAATTTGTTCTTCTTGCGTGAAATAGATTCGTAAGGCCCAAGCAAGAAGAAGCAAACCTGCGCCTGTTTCGAAGACAGCCCGGGCCCAATCTTCGACGCCGCCATGCGCGGCAACAGCAAACACAACCAGTGCACAGATGCCAAAGCGCAGCGACTTCATGGTTTGGGATGCTCCGCAGGCCGTGGAACCAATGCAACGTCATCTACCCATGCCGTGCCCTGAATCTTGTTCTCGGCTTCGTCACTGGGAAGGCGGACGATGCAAACTTGCAATTCCTGAATATCCTTCGCCGAGGACCACGGTAATTCGAGGAGGGTCCAATTTACAGACCCGTGCACTTCGGAGGTGACGACGGAAGAAGTATCCTGCGCTCCCAGGGAGTGCAATTGAAAACGAATGCCTTGGTCTGAGGTAAGCGCTTTGGTCTTGACCCACGCCGAGAAAATATAGCGGGTGGAGGGTTTAACGGGAATATAGTGGCAAATTTCCGAGAAATAAGTGTTGGACTTCCCGTCAAAGATAATTCGCAGGGAACGATTGGCGGAGTGTTTCTCCTGAGTATCGATGCTGGACTGCGCATTGCGGTTTCCCTGTGAAATAAGCCAAGAAAAACCGCCATCCTTGACATTTGATTCGAATCCGCCGTCCCACAATACCGAGCCTTGTGGACTCGGCAGATCAGTCAAGCCAGAAAAAAGGACGGCTTGATCCCAAACCCGGCTAGCCTCCGCAATGCGTTTTTCCAACATCAATGCGCCAACAAGGGGAAAGGAATCGTATATAGAAATGCGAGGACGAAGGGAAGCGAGCCGGTCCCACACTTTGAGAGCATTGTCAGTGTGCCTATCTGCGGTCTGGTCCCGAATCACATCGAGGTAAGCATCGCTAATGGGTGGCAGGACGCGATCAAGGATAGTCTCGATGTCGAAGCCAGCGCGCAGGGCGCGAGAGAATGCTTCCGCGCCGCGCTTGGGGTCAGCTGCTACGGCCAGGCGCATTTCTATGGCGGCGGGATCACGCTCTCCTTGACGCAAAAGAAAATTGCCGTATCGCCAGGAGACCTCGGCGGAAAGAGGATAGATCTTTTTGGCGCGCAAAAAAGCGTCGCGCGCAGCAGCCGGATTGCCTTCGGTTTCGTAGACGGTGGCAAGGTCCAGCCAGATTTCCCACGAAGCCGGATTCAACGACAGGGCGGTAAGGTAGGAGTGAATGGCGCGCGTGGCGTCGGGATCCTCGAGGTTGTACTGCCAATAGCGGCCAAGGAGATACCAATTTTGCGGATCAGTGGGTTCCAGTTGCACGGCGCGCTCAAAGCTTTGGCCAGTTTGCAAACCAACGTAATGGGCGGCCAGCGCATTTCGGATGCTGAAGTAAGAGAGGGCCAAGGCCGCAGCGAACGAAGCGGCAACAACCACTGCGCGCTGCGCGTTGCTGGAGAGGCGTAAAATCATTCTCCGGTACTGTGCCTAGACCGTTTCGGAGTTGCAAGACAAAAAGGCGATGGTGTGGGGTGAGCGCTGACCGTACAATGGAAATCCAGCCAAGCAGGGGTTAGAGAATCGCATTCAGGTTGAATCCCGCTTCACTGCGCAGGCCCAGGTGTCCATGTGATTGGCATTCGATCGGGCCAGATATTACTGCGAACCACACTGCCAGCACTTGGGATAGAAAGGTGAGTTGATTGAGCGGCATTGTCGGCATCTACCACCGCAACGGTGCGCCGATAGAGCGGACGCTCTTGCAGTCTCTCGTAGATTTTCTGTCTTACCGTGGCCCAGATTCCCGCGATTGCTGGATGGATCGTTCGATCGGGCTCGGTCACGCGATGCTGCGGACTACGCGCGAATCGCTGGGCGAACGACAACCATCGAATCTCGAAGGGCGATTTTGGATTACTGCAGATGCGCGGCTGGACAGCCGGGCGGAATTGACCGCGGAGTTGCAGCGCTCCGGCCGCGCGGTCCGGCCAAACGCTCCTGACTCTGAACTCATTCTGCATGCTTATGCGATGTGGGGCACGCCGTGCGTGGAACACCTGCGAGGCGATTTTTCTTTCGGTGTCTGGGATACCCGCAACAACCAACTGTTTTGCGCCCGCGATCATTTCGGTATCAAGCCGTTTTATTACACTCAACGCCAGGGTCTTTTTGTATTCAGCAATACGCTGAATTGCATGCGAATGCACCCGGACGTATCGGGCGAACTAAATGATGCGGCGATCGGGGATTTTCTGCTGTTTGGGCTGAATTACAATACTGCCACTACGAGCTTTCGCGACATTCAGCGCTTGCCTCCCGCGCATTCCCTAAGTATCTCGCCAGAAGGAATAAACATTAAACGCTATTGGGCGCCGCCGACAGACGGGCGGATTCGGTACTCGAAGCCCGAAGAGTATGTCGAGAATTTTCAGTCGCTGCTGCAAGCCGCTGTGGAAGATCGCCTCCGCACGGACCGAGTCGGGATCCTCTTGAGCGGGGGGCTAGACTCGTCCTCGGTGGCCGCGGTGACAAAGGAAGTGTCGGGAAAGTGCGGTCAAAAGACGGAAATTCGCGGGTACACATCTGTTTTCGAAAGTTTGATTCCTGACGAGGAAGGTCGCTACGCTCGAGGAGTTGGAAAGTTTCTGGAAATTCCCATCCAGTTCCAGGCTTTGGATCGGGTGGAACTATTTGAGGGCTGGGACGATCCAGAATTGAGTTTGCCTGAACCGCTCGACAATCCGCTACTTGGCGGATTTCTTGAATCCTGCCGCAGTATTTCGGCTGATTGCCGTGTTCTATTATCTGGGGAGGGCAGCGACAACCTCATGGATTTTCAGATGTGGCCGTATGCGGGTGACTTGCGGCGAAGGGGAGAGTGGCGGCGCCTTTTGACGGAGTTGGCAAATTATATTTGGGTTCGGCCCTTTCCATGGCGCGGGATTCGTGCGCGTTTCCTGAGATTGTTCGGCAAAGAACCGGGAATGCCGGCGTTCCCAGAATGGATATCGCGCGACTTCGCCAAGGACATGAAGCTAAAGGAGCGGTGGAAGGAATGGGGCATGCATCCCAATCTCCCGCTTGAGCATCCCATCCACCCGAGAGCGCACGCCTCGCTTTCCCTGCCCCAGTGGACGCACATGTTTGAACAAGAAAACGCAGGGGTGACGCGTTTCCCAGTGGAAACTCGCTACCCCTTTCTTGACCTGAGGATCGTGAATTTTCTGCTCGCGCTTCCGCCGTTTCCGTGGTTTTTCCAGAAGATGCTGCTGCGCGAGGCGATGACCGGACGCCTGCCCGAAACGGTTCGCATGCGGCCGAAGACACCGGTGCAAAGCGATACACTCTCCGAGCAATTCCGGCGAACCGGCATCGAACGGCTTAAGCAAATGCCTTGGAGCAAAGATATAGATAAGTATATCGATCGCTCGGCCCTGATACCGCCGCATGGTAAGATGAATCCCGAACAATTAAGCAACAGTCTGCGGCCCTACTGTCTTAACATTTGGTTGCAGTCGGCGCGAAGAATTCGATATAACATGCATGCGGAGGGGAAGAATGGGTAAGCCCGCTATACGGGAGACGAAAAAACCATATTCGAAACCCACGTTGACCGTTTACGGGACAGTGCGGGAACTCACGCAGAGGGTGGGCAATCACGGCAAACAGGACGGTGGAGTACAGCCGGGACATAAAAAGACGGCCTTTTAGTCAAGCCCGGCACGCGCAATCATTGTCCGCGTCGCGAAATTTAAGGAAGCGGCAAGCCATCAAGAGGAATCAGGAAGTACAGAAACAAACACGAGAAGCTGTTCGGAAGCGATTTTGGATTGCACTTCCACATTGGGCTTTAGATATTCTGTCTTCGGGTTATTGCTCCACTCCAATGTGCCCCTGCATGGAGTAGTGCCGGCCGATTCCCTCACGAATCATACCGACATCGAAGTTCTTCTTGGAGCCTCGCCCTACCGAACCACGAGGCTTTTGCCCGAGGATGAAAAACAAATCTATAGAAGCTCCTATTCCCTCCCATCTGGAGAACCGATTCTAAGAGTATGGGACGTTGCAGCAGGTGCCTTCCTGCGCGTTGACTACACGGGAGGGCCCCAATTCTGGCTTGATCGAAAACGTGAGGTCCTTTGGGCGGATTGGCCCGAGACGTCGTCGTTGGAAGACACCTGTTCCTATCTATTAGGGCCGGTATTGGGATACTTGCTGCGCTTACGCGGAGTCACCTGTCTGCATGCGAGCGCGGTAGCGTTCGATAACTCTTGCGTGGCGTTTGTCGGAACGGCGGGCTCAGGAAAATCCACGACGGCCGCGGCTTTCGCCCGGCAAGGACACGGAGTGATTTCCGATGATGTCGTGGCCTTGGTAGAACAGGAAGGGGCATTCCGGGTGAGGCCCGCTTATCCGCATCTTTCTCTCTGGCCCGACTCAGTGAACGCCCTATTTGGATCCAGCGAAGCGTTGCCACGTTTCATTCCGGAATGGGAGAAGCGCAGGCTGGCACTGGGAGATCAAGGAACCCGGTTTGAGAACCGTCTTCTTCGACTTGGAGCAATTTATCTGCTTGGGGAACGTTGTGCCGATGGCCATCCGCGTGTGGAAGGCGTGCGCCCGCAAAGCGCCTTACTGTCCCTGGTCGCGGAAACCTATGCCAACAAGATTCTCGACCGCGGCATGCGTGCGCGCGAATTTGAAGTTCTAGGCCGGCTGGTGACTTCAGTTCCCGTGCGCCGAGTACAACCTCATCCTGACCCTGCCCGGCTGGCACAGCTTTGTCAGGTGATCCAAGAGGATTTTGATTCGCTGGACCGACCGCTGCTCCCCTGAGACAGCGAATATTCTTGTCCGAAAGCTATTCTTAGTAAATTGACTCTCAATACGCTACAATTGCGTTTCCCGATTTGGGATTCGCCCTGCAAAATTGCTGGATGAAGTCATCGGTGTGAGAATGTCCTCTCTCCCTCCAAAAACTTGCCACGAAGATTCGTTTAGAAGAGTGCCGCCTCGCTCCAAATTGGAACTCAGGGGACTGACGGCGAGGGCGGGAGCATGTCCAGACAAGAATTTCTTGTGGAAATGGAAATAGAAAGACGCAAAGACTCAAGGAGGATCGTCATCATGAGGCAATGGAGTTCTTGGAAAAAGGTCTTGGGGGCGGCGGCCGCAGCTTTGCTTGGAAGCGTTCTCCTGCTCTTTGCGGGATTTCGTGGTAGAGGGGAGCAATCGATTGAGAAACGTGTGGGAAGCAGGCGAATCGCCAAGACATCCGCGAACAAGACTTTAACTTTAGAGCGGGATACCAAGCTAATGGAAGCGTACGGCAAAGTTCCATTGAGTTTTGATGAGAACGTGGGACAAACTGCTAGGAATGTTCGATTCATGTCCCACGGTGCTGGATATGGGCTGTTCTTGACCTCTCAGGGTGCGGTATTGACGCTGCATCATTCGATGGCGCATAACCTCTCCGCAAACCACCGCGCGACTTATCTCCGCGCCTTGCGCGAAGCGCGCCGGGCTGGAACCATGACGGTCCTGCAGATGAACCTCGAAGGGGCGAATCCCTCATCGCGGATCGCGGGCGCAGACCCCCTGCACAAAAGGGTGAACTATTTCGTGGGAAGCGATCCGCGAAACTGGCGGACCGACGTGCCTTCGTATGCGCAAGTGAAATACACCGGGGTCTATCCTGGAGTGGATCTTATTTTTTACGGGAATCAGCGTCATCTGGAATATGACTTTGTAGTGGCTCCGGGAGGGGATCCGGGAGCAATCCAGTTGGCTTTGCAGGGAGCAGAAAAAATACAAATCGGAGCCGGCGGCGATTTGGTCCTCCACGTTCCGGAGGGGACAGTGACGTTTCAAAAGCCCGTGGTGTATCAGACCGTGAGAGGAGTGCGGCAGGAGATCGCGGCTCGTTATTCCCTGAGCAGGAAGCAACGGATCCGTTTTGTTGTTGGAAAATACGACCGCAGCGAGCCCCTGATCATCGATCCGGTGCTGAATTATTCGACGTACCTTGGGGGAAGCGTCGCGGGGGATTTTGGAGGAGGGATCGCCATTGACTCGAAGGGGGATGCGTTCGTTACGGGTGCAACGTTTTCGGTGAATTTTCCTACGACGACGGGGAGCTTTCATCCGGGCCCGCTGACCAGCAACGCGAACGGGGCTGTATTTGTGACGGAACTCAATCCGACAGGAACTCAGGAACTCTACTCCACGTATCTGGCAGGGACGGGGGATCTCGGTGATTTCGGATTCGGGATCGCCGTGGACGGGACGGGGAAAATTTATGTGACAGGGATGACATTTTCGACGGATTTCCCGACGTCGACCTCCGGTAACGCCCTGAAGCCCGGCCCGCTAACGAGCAACCCTTCGGGATCAAGTTTCTTGACCAAACTGGACCCCACCGCGAGCCAGGCAAACCAGCTTGTCTATTCCTCCTACATTGGTGGAACAAGTGGAGATTTCGGAAATGGCATTGCTGTTGACGCAAACGGAAACGCGTACATCGTGGGCGAGACGCTATCCTCCCCAGGGACTGCCCCGGGCAATTTCCCGGTTACGGCAGGCGCCTTCCAGAACACTTTGAATAGCACTGCCGGAAATGCTTTCTTGACGAGAATTGATACCACGCAAGCGACGGGAGCTGCTTCCTTGGTGTACTCCACGTATCTCGGAGGAAGCGGCGCATTTGCCTCTACTTCTGGTTTGGGTTTCGCCGAGGAAGCACTGGGAGTTGCGGTGGACTCCTCGAGTAACGCGTACCTTATGGGAACAACGACTTCCAACGATTTCCCGACGACCACGAACGGATTTCAAACGATTCTGGCACCTCCAGCCGCGGTGGCGAATGGAACCACCTTCGTGTCCCGAATTGATACGACATCGGGGGCAAATCCACAATTGGTCTACTCCACCTATTTGGGTGGAGAGACCCGTGAGTTCGGCAGCGCTATCGCGCTTGGGCCAAACAATGTTGCTTCGGTCACAGGGTCAACGGACTCGCTAACGTATCCCATTGTCGCGCCTACAGGAGGGGTAGCCTATCAGACCACGGGCTCGGCTGCAGGGTCGGCGTTCGTTAGCTTGATCGATGCGGGAAAGATTGGAACGGCCTCCCTGATCTATTCCACGTATCTGGGGTCCGGGGGCACCATCGGCTTTGGCATTAAGGTCGATGGGGCAGGTAACAACTATATCGTGGGCGGCACCAACTCCAGCACCTTTCCCATAGTTCCAGGCGCCTTTCAGCCGGTTTTTGCTACAGGTGCAGGGGGTGAGGGTTTCCTATCAAAACTGAACCCCGGGGGCAATGGATCGGCGGACTTGGTCTACTCCACTTTCTTCGGCGGCAGCGGAAGTACAGCTGGGCTCGATGGATTGAACGGCATCGCCATCGATGCGTCGAATGATGCCTATGTTTCGGGAACTACGTTTTCGACGAATTTGCCGGTGTTCCCGAATCCCGGAGCGTTGCAGACAAGCCTGCCGAGCGGGGACGTTTCGGCCGCGTTTGTAGCTAAACTGACGCTAATACCCACGGTAGTTGTGACACCTTCGCCGTTCGATTTCGGAGCCCAGCCGGTTGGAGCCACGAGTACTCCGCAGATATTTACGCTGACGAACAATACGAATGTGGCGGTGACGTTCACGAGCATTGCCACGGCTGGAGTGTCGCCAGCAGCCAATACCGATTTTGCGGTGGCGACGGACTCGTGCAGTCCCAGCGTGGCGGCGGGCGCTCCATGCACGGTGGCGGTGACGTTCAAGCCCGGGGCGGCGGCCTCGCGAACGGGCACACTCACTTTCACGGATAGCGATTCTTCGAGTCCACAGATCGTAAACCTGAGCGGAACAGGATCGGCCACAGCACCTGGCGTGGGGCTTGCGCCAACGAGCCTGAGCTTCGGCGGCCAGTTACTGACGACCACCAGCGCGGCGAAGATGGTGACGCTTACAAATACCGGGACCGGAGCGTTGACCATCAACTCGATCGCTGCTTCTGGCGATTTTGCCGAAACGAGCACCGGCGGTACTGCGTGCCCGATTAGCCCGGCAACCTTGGCATCGGGGGCAAACTGCGTCACTAGCGTGACGTTTGCGCCGACGGCGCTGGGGGCGCGCACGGGATCACTGACGGTTACCGACAACGCCGGGACAGGCACACAAACCGTCCCATTGACGGGAACCGGTTGGGATTTCACTCTAACCGCGCCGGCAACTTTTACCGTGCAAAGGGGGAAGACGGCCAACTTCAATGTAACTATCACGCCGCTGGGCGGCTTCAACCAGGCAGTGGCGCTTACGTGCACTGGCGCAGTAATGCCGGTAACGTGCCTGCCGACGACTCCCGTGACGCCGGCCGATGGAGTCACCCCGGTGACATCAGTGGTGACGGTCTCGACGACTGGTTTGACGTTGGTGCCTCCGAGCATGCCGATGCCACCGATGTCGATCCGGCAAATCGTACCACTGCTGCTAGCTCTATCCTTGTTGTTCTGCCTCTTCATTACTCGCCGGCTGCGCACACGGCTGAGAATGGTGACCGCGATCGCCATCCTGCTGGCTCTTGCTGGTTGCAACGGATCCAGGAAGGTTACAACAACCAATCTAACGATCACCGCGTCATCCGGTGGCGTGAGCAAGACGGCTCCAGTGGTTCTGACTGTAAATTAAGTAGCCGGGACCTTCTCACCTGAATAGGACGGCGTGTTGAAGTTCAGCGTGCCGTCTTGTTTCATAGCGAACGGTTTGCACAATCTATGACGATTCAGGGATTAATGACCCGGGAATCTTATGATCTTCCAGCGCGGCTATATTTCCGGGCCAGGCGAATAGGCCGGCGTAAAACCTCGAGAATTGGGTGACGGTTGCCCTGCGCATCACTCTGCCAGTCTTCTTCTGTCGAAGAAAGGGCGAGGCGCAAAAGATATGCCGAACCCGAAATTAAATTACCGCGCATGCGCATGCGGAAAAAGGCTCGTTCGAAGAGACCGGGAGGACTGAAGCCCGCGGCGGGGAGCCACTTGCGAGTTTGTGCCGCGAGACGAGTTGCTGCCGTATCGGCTTGCACCGCTGCTTGCACTTTGCCGGGTAATTGCGCTTTCAGCAAGTCTGAAGCAAGCCGCAGCCCGGTGTGCAGCATACGCTCCGCTCCTACTGCTTTCGCGGAATCTGCGACGCGCTCCCAATTGATAGCCGTTTGGCGGGAGATCAAAGCGGCAACGTCGGCAATCCACATTAATCGCTCCCAGAAGTGTTTTGCCCCGTGAATGCAAATCAGCACAAGTTCGTCTTCCACAGAGAGGGCGGAGACGTCGTGACCATCGACGCGCACGCGGATTTGCCGCGCGAAAAATTCCTCAAGAGGAAGGCGGCGGGGAAAATAGCGCAGCGTGCAGTCGTTGTGCAGTTCGACGATGAGTTTAGAATCCGGCTTGGAGAAAAGATACTGGCCGGGAATCCTGCCGGCGTCAATGGCGCTGAGCGAGACTGCCGGCACGTAACCTGCAGCGCTCATCAGTTCCGTGGCCCGGCGAATGTTACGCTGCCGAACGAGCATGTCCAGGTCGCCATAGCTGCGCATCGCAGGGTCGCCATAGGCCTGCACCGCGAGAACAGGTCCCTTTACCACCAGGGCCTCAATACCCTGCGAACTGAACAGCTCTAATAGCCCAAACAGCTCGGCTGTCAGCCTCAAACTAAAAAAAATCTGTGCGCGCTGGCGATCCGCGAGAGCTTGCCTGATTCCCGGAGAGACGGAATTCTCATGGAGCTTGCGCAGACATCCCGCCAGTTGGCCGATCACACCGTGTTCCTCGGCGAGGACGAGCAAGCGATTCCCATCCGTGGACCTTAGCAAGCTTGCGAGCTTCTGAAGATCGTGTGCAGGAGAAGCACACTCGAGCAGCGCGGACCACTCGCTGCTAAATGAAGCATTGCCGGAAATAGGCGAAGAGGACATCGGCTCGGCCATGGCGATGTAGGTTAGTGTAGACGATGGGACAGACTTTTTCGCGGGAGATGCTGGAGAAGAAATCGAGGCGAGCTGCCTTCAGCTATTTTCCACTCGACGCGGATAACATGTCATCGCCGCGGCTACGGCGGCGAACATCAATTCCGAGCCGCTTGATTTTCTGATTGAGCGTTGAAAGTGGAATGAGAAAACGCTCAGCGGCTTCGGTCTGGTTCCACCCGGTACGCTCCAGCATGTCAACGATGATGCGGCGCTCGATCTCGTCCATGATCTGGAACAAGGAAGGCTGCGGATTATCGGCGGAGGCCCGCGAACCGGGCTCACCGGGAAGCGGCGGCAAAAATTCAGAGAGCTGAAGCCGCACGCCGCGGACGATTTCCTTGCTGCGAATGCTCTCGGGGAGGAGGTCCGCGTCAACGCGCTCCTGCGTGGAGAGAACGACGGCGCGCTCAACCACGTTTTCCAGTTCGCGCACGTTGCCAGGCCAGTCGTAATCCATCATCAGCTTCATCGCCGCCGGCGTGAATTGGCGCAGCGGCTTAGCGTTTTCGTGGCAGTAGCGCTCAAGGAAATGAGCCAGCAAAAGCGGCACGTCTTCACGGCGGTCGCGCAGAGGCGGAATCTGCAAGTGGATGACGTTCAGGCGGTGGTACAAATCCTCACGGAAGCGGCCTTCGCGCACCAGAGTAAGCAGTTCGACGTTGGAAGCGGCCACGATGCGCACGTCGACTTTGAGCTGCTCCGTGCCGCCGAGGCGCATGAATTCACGCTCCTGAATCACGCGCAGAAGCTTGGCCTGCGTTTCCGGGCCGATAGTGGCGATTTCATCGAAGAAAATGGTGCCTTGATCCGCGACTTCGAAGAGACCCTTCTTGGAAGCAACCGCGCTGGTGAAGGCGCCTTTCACATGGCCGAAGAGCTGGGACTCCAGCAGATCAACGGGAATCGATCCTGTGTTTACGGGCACGAAAGCTTTGTCCGCGCGGGTGGAAGCCGAGTGAATCGCCTTGGCGATGAGTTCCTTACCAGTACCGCTTTCGCCGCTGATCAGAATTGTGGAGCGCGAAGGCGCGACCTGCGTGACGAGGTTGAGAAGCACCTGCATTTTGTCGCTCTTGCCGACGATGTTCGGGAAATTGAAGCGCTGCTTCAAAGCGCGCTTAAGCTGGACGTTTTCATCGCGCAGCCGGCGCGATTCCACGGCCTGCGCCACTTGGGCCAGCAATTCATCGTTGGACCACGGCTTGGTGATGTAGTCCATCGCACCATTCTTGAACGCGGCGCGCGCCATTTCGATTGAACCGTAGGCAGTGATCAGGACAACGGAAAGCTGTGGGTCGCGACGGTGAATCTCCTTGAGCATGTCGAGGCCGTTGCGGTCCGGCAGGCTGACATCCAGGAGGAGGAGATCGTAAGGATGCTGTTCCAGCTTCTCAAGGCCAGATTCGCCCGTTTCCGCGCTGGAGACTCCGTAGCCTTCACCTCTCAGCAGGAGTTCGAGGCCCTCGCGGATTTCTGATTCGTCGTCAAC
>Ga0137415_10005408_pt1 | contig 12653 bp, 8 predicted proteins | sample CZODoug3_1_1_16f_FD_183082 | JGI IMG/M metagenome (GOLD analysis project Ga0137415, IMG submission 183082) | Vadose zone soil fungal communities from Angelo Coast Range Reserve, California, USA - CZODoug3_1_1_16fungal (Hybrid Assembly) | ecosystem: Environmental > Terrestrial > Soil > Vadose...
TTTGCCTGATAGACATACTTGCGGCTCCAATCCTTGTACTGATAGCTGATGCTGAAGGAAATGGAGATATTATTGCCGTTCTTCAACCAGTGGGGAGAATTCACTGGGATATGAACCCCGGTGCCTGGTTTCATGAGGTAGACATGTGCGCGGTCTTGAAATTGAGGCTTGTAGACGCCGGCGTTGTTATCTTTTGACCAATATGCTTCTAGTTCTTGCTCAGTTACAACTTCGCGATCATTACGGTCGAAGACGTTGATCGTCTTCTCGCCACTCACCTGCATCAAGAAATTGCATTCGCGATCGATGTGATAAGACGTTACGCGGTTAGGCGACGTGATAAAAATGATTGCTTCCTGGCTCTTCTTGTCTTCGTCGATCTCGCGGCCGCTCAGTTGCTTCACTTCTGCAAGGCATTGGTCAAGCAGTTCTTGGTAGTCGGGATCGCGGTGCACATGCCGCAGCATCATCCACGCACCCGCGTTATCGAGCCGGTCAAATGTTTCGTCAACCGAGAGGGTCTTCGGGGGCAGGGTATCCCAGCGCTGATCAACGCGGACTTCACCGGAATCATAGTATGCCGCTGGTCGTGTGGCAGGATTCTCGATCAGCTTGCGGATACGCGAAAGGTTGAAGAGAGGATGATCTGCCGTGAAGCAGTGAGAGAACTGAAAAGGCTTTTCATCGAAATCTTCCCTGAAACCAGGATGATTGGGATCAAAGATCGTATTTTGCGCCGGTATAGATGTAAGAGTTGCAGTTTGCATGGTTGCCTCCTGCCGCTTGGGAGAAAGTGCCTGATAGGTACACGCGGCAAGCTAAACATAGCGGAAAGCTATTCGATGACACAAGCAAATTCCACCATTCTGCGGATGCTACAACCGTAGTAATGCCGAGGTTTATTACTGTGAATTTTGGCTCAATTACCAAAATGGGATAGTACGCTGATGAGCTAACTGCTACCTTTCAGTAGTAGTACAAGACAACTTCGGTCACGAAGCCTGGATATACATTGCGCGGTAGTCAGAATGATGTGACGTTCGTTCTTATCAGTGGTTGTTGAGATGTACCGACGCAAATTTGATTGCTTCCATTGTGTTTTACGTGAAATTTTGCAGGGCTAAGTTATAAATGAAAGCAATGTTCATGTTTCTCCTGGTTATGGAGCAACACTGGCGAAGCCTTGCTCGCTTGCTAATATCCCTCTTGCAGTTCAGCAAAATCTAACAGGCGCAGGTAACGAGTGGCTATCAGAAGTCACAATAAGCGTCAGATCCCCCGTACAGCTTTAAGGCAATTCAGCTATTTAACCGTGAATCTTAGCGATTCTCTCTGCGGCATGTGAATGACCACGAGGCCTCATCCGGGTGTTCAAAATTATGAGTGTGAATTTAGGAACAACTTTAATCTTCGGCCAGAAGACAGCCAAACTGAACCAAGCTTCAGGATGGTCTATGTACCAGGGCGCAGGAAAACGGCGCTCACCACTTCAGTCGTCTGCGACTGTGATCTCCATGATGGCGTCGGACATAGCAGCTATTCTCATTTCGCTCTATTTTGCCCTTCATCTGGGATTGGATCGACTGTTTGGGCGGTGGATCAGCATTGAGCAGGCTATTTCCGAGGGACCGTCACTTGGTACGCAAATTGGTTTCCTTCTGTGGTTTATTAGCGTGTTGTTGATTGTGAACCATAGCCAGGGCCTTTATGGCTCGCTGCGAATTCAGACGGTCCTGAACGAGCAGCGTAAGACTGTGCAGTCATGTCTGGTTGCAGGACTGCTTCTGTGCGGCGGCTTATATATGACGCACAACACATCGATCTCAAGAGCGGTTGTTGTCTATCTCGTTTGTCTAACCACCGCGCTTCTATGTGTTGCGCGCGGAATCTGGCGTTATTCGATTCATCGTGACTATGAAAAAGGCCGCGAGACCAGGAATGTCGTCATTCTCGGCGCCAGCCATATGGGAGAGGCCGTCCGTGCGCAGGTAGACAAAAATCGCAGATTAGGGCGCACCTTCAAAGGATTCATCACCACGCACGAGCATCACCGCAGAGCAGCGGATCAGAATTTTGATTTAGTCATCGGAAAACTGAGCGAGTTGCGTCATCTGGTGCGCAGGCACTTCATCGATGAGATCATCATCGCCGAAAGCTGCACGACGCCAACGGTAGTTGAGATTGTAGAACTTGCGCGCGAACTGGATGTAGAAGTGCTCGTGATTCCTGGGTTCTACGAAGACATGACACCGGAAGCTCCTATCTTTTACCTCGGCGATTTTCCTGTCGTTGCGTTGCATATTCGCAATGACAGGGTCTTTGCGCGCTTGTTCAAGCGTGTTCTGGATTTTGCGTTGTCCTCCATTCTGTTCCTTCTGCTTTTACCCGTGCTATTGCTGATCGCTGTCTCCGTCAAGTTAACTTCGTCTGGGCCGGTGTTTTATATTTCCGATCGCATTGGAAGAAAAGGGCGCGTTTTTCATTTATGGAAGTTCAGGACCATGGTTGCCGATGCGGAAAAGTTAAAGGCAGCTTTGACGGCGGAGAATGAACGCGATGGCATTCTTTTCAAAATCAAGAATGATCCTCGCATCACACCGCTTGGCCGCTTCCTGCGCAAATACAGCCTCGATGAGCTTCCGCAGATATTCAATGTTCTGCTTGGAGACATGAGCCTTGTTGGTCCCCGTCCACCTATTGCCAGCGAAGTTGCCAAATATGAGCTGGAGCATTACCGGCGATTGGAAGTACTGCCCGGACTCACTGGTCTCTGGCAGGTAAAGGCCAGGCACGACCCGTCTTTTGAGCAATACGTTGCGCTGGATCTTGCATACATCGAGAACTGGAATCTCTGGCTGGACCTGAAGATTCTTCTACGCACTGCTGAAGTAGTTTTTCGTGGCACGGGCTCGTAGTAGAAGCGACCTCTGCCAATTTTCAATCTGCTTTTAGATTTCCGGAAAGGCGCTAAGGAAAAATAAAAATGATGCGCATTTTACTCGTCGGCGCGGACGGGCAAGTTGGTACAGAACTGCGCCGCCTGAAACTGCCTTTTATTGATTTAGTGCCTTTGGACAGGCATGATTTGGATCTCACCTCCGAGCAAAGCATCAGGCAATGCATTCGATCCGTACGGCCGGCCATTATCATCAATGCCGCCGAGTTCGATGCTGTCGATTCTGCCGAATCGCATTGGGAGGAATGTTTTGCCATCAATGCAACGGCTCCAGCCATCCTGGCGGAAGAATCGCTCCTGCACGACAGTTTGCTGATTCAATATTCCACGGATTATGTCTTCGATGGAAAGAAGACGGAGGCGTATGTTGAGGAAGACTCCACGACGCCGCTCAATATCTATGGAGCTTCAAAGATTGCTGCCGAGCAGGCGATTCGATCCAGCCGGGCGAGGGCTCTTGTTTTGCGAACAAGCTGGGTGTATAGCCTGCATGGCGACAACTTCCTGTTGAAGCTGCTTCGGCTTGCCCAGGAGAAGCCAGAACTGCGCATTGTGAATGACCAGGTTGGCGCGCCTACCTCTGCGAGAGAAATTGCCAGATCCACTGCGTCACTCATCCATGAGTTTGCGCGTCTGGGTAAAATAGGATTTCCAACGGGCACCTATCATATGACAGCTGCTGGCTGGACATCCTGGTATGGTTTTGCATCGGCTATCTTAAAAATTCTCCCAGGCAAGAAAGACCCTGCAAAGCTGGCGCCAATTTTGTCGGAGGAATATGCAGCCACTGCCGAACGCCCAAAAAACTCTGTTCTCTCCAATCAGAAGTTTCTACGTGCATTCGGATTTCAACTGTCCGATTGGCGGGATCAACTCGTAGAAGTACTGGCGGATTTGTCGGCATGGCAGCCAGGCGAACTATCTCTGGCTCAGGAAAACATTAAGCCAGGGAAACATATATTGCAGTAATGCAGCCGATACACATTTTTGAAAGAAGGTCTCTTTGAGACCTTTTTTCGTTTAAGGCAGGTTTCTATTTTAGCGAATGCGGAGAAATGGAGTGCCAACTTTGTTTTACGGCAAACTGCCTGGATTGAATAGGTTGGCGCGCTTCGAGAAGAAAAAGTCTTGACATGCTTTGAGTTCTGCGCCGCGATGCGGGACAGCTGGCTTTCATGATAAGGTTGCAGGCGAATGTAAACTATTCCCCCATTGGAATAACGGATTGAAGCATATGCCTGAGAGTCATGGAAGGTTTCCAGATCTGCGCATTGGATTGTTCGGTATTGGTTTAGAGGCCTACTGGGATCAGTTCGCCGGCTTGAAGACGCGTCTGGAAGGGTATATCGAACGTGTGGCCGAAAAGCTCAGCCTTCTGGATACTTCGGTGGTCAATTTAGGCATGGTGGACAGCGTTCAGAAAGGCATGGACGCTGGTCATGCCTTCCGGCGGGCCGACGTGGATATTCTCTTCCTTTATGTCACGACCTATGCGCTCTCATCCACTGTTCTACAGGTGCTTCGGCGTGTAAAAGTACCAGTCATTATTTTGAACCTGCAGCCAGAGGCGGCGATTGATTATGCGGTGTTCAACCGCATGACGGATCGCACGAAGATGACCGGAGAGTGGCTTGCATATTGTTCTGCCTGTCCTGTGCCCGAACTGGCCAATGTGCTGCGGCGGGCTGGTATCCCGTTCCATCAGGTGACGGGCATGTTGGAGAACGATCCTGTGTGCTGGCAGACGATCCTGGAATGGGTTGAGGCTGCGCGCGTAGCGCATACGCTCTCTCATAACCGGCTTGGACTCATGGGGCACTATTACAACGGCATGCTTGATATCGCCACGGATCTCACGCGCCTTTGTGCGGTCTTCGGAACACATGTCGAGCTGCTGGAGGTGGATGAGCTCAGCGGCATCCGGCAAAGCGTGGATGCGCAAAGCACAGCGGCGCGTGTGGAGGATTTCCGCTCCGCTTTCGATCTCCAGCCAGATTGCTCTCCCGCTGAACTGGAACGGGCTGCGAGAACTTCCGTCGCTCTCGACCGTTTTGTCGAGCAGCATGATTTGCATTCCCTGGCTTATTACTATCGCGGCTCTGGAATCGAGTGGAATGAAGACACGATGAGTTCCATTATTCTGGGCACGTCATTGCTTACTGCACGTGGGATCCCCGTTGCCGGCGAGTATGAGGTGAAGAACGCCGTTGCTATGAAGATTATGGATAGCTTCGGCGCTGGCGGCTCGTTCACAGAGTATTACGCCATGGATTTCAATGACGATGTTGTACTCATGGGGCATGATGGCCCGGGACATACGGGCATAGCGCAAGGGAAAACCAAAGTACGAGCGCTTCAGGTGTATCACGGCAAGGTTGGCCGCGGGTTATCCGTGGAGATGTCAGTACGGCATGGCAAGGTAACGCTACTTTCAGTCGTTGAGGATGAGCATACAGGCTTCAAACTGCTCATGGCCGAAGGCGAATCGATGCCCGGTCCAATCCTCGAAATTGGGAATACGAATAGCCGGTACCGTTTTCCGATTGGAGCTCGTGGGTTTGTTGATCGCTGGAATGAGCAGGGGCCGGCACATCACTGCGCTATTGGTGTGGGACACATTGCTTCCAAACTGGAGAAGCTGGCGAAGTTATTGTCCATCAATGCTGTGCGCGTATGTTGAGGTTCTTAAAGAAGCTGCTGTGGGGTTCGGCCTCTGTACGGGGTAGTTCATCGCGGTATTGAATCATGAGGGGTACCAATTTTCTGGCTGCCCAATAGCGGGGAATATAATTTTTCGGGCTTGACATACAGCGGAAAAACCAGCCAAGACCTAAGTGGTCTGCCCATGTGGGAATCTGGACCTGATCGCCGCTCAAGAAGGCAATGGCCGCCCCGATGCAATGGATTGCCGGTAAATAGTTCAAGTTTTGTTTTATATACAACCCTAATCTTTCCTGGGTTCCTCCACCAATCGTGACGACCACGTGCTGGTAGCGGTGCGAGCGCAATTTCTCCAGAAGCGGCTGGTCGATTACCTGGCCGTCATACATCGGTGCCAGGTATATGTCCTCAAGGGGAACATCGATGCCTTGTGTACGCAGCCAGTCCAGGTTTTTTTGCGCACTTACCGGATTTGCCATGACCCATAAGGTATTGCCGGGGCACTGTATGCAAGAGTCCTTCAATAACTCCTTGAGATATTGGAGCCCTGAGACGCGCTGGATCGAATCCTGGTTGATCCAGTTCCATAAAAGCACCATGAGGGTGCTATCGGTGATCGCAATATCCGCGCCAAGCAGCGCTTCCCGGTATGCTTGGTTTTGGGGCAGGTCTTTCAAGGCCGGCGCTGCAGGGACAACTAACAGGCCACCCTGCTTTACGCGCTCAATGCTTTCCTGCGCTGAGCCTACGAAGAAGCGTATGCCCAGAATTTGTCGAAACTTCTCGGATTCAGTACTCAAGGCGCACACCCGCACTGGAGGATTTTGTTTCAAAAGAGGTGCAATCCGGCTATTTAACTTTTTATTGAGTCACTTGCAGGGGAATCGAGAATTCAAACAAATCAGTACAAAAGTACCTAGCCGTAAATATACATGGGGATTACCAGTTTCAACATTCGAATTGCATTGATGCATATCAAGTTAACGATGTTGGACAGTAGCTAATCCTATAGCATTAATAGTCAATACGACATCTATCTGTAGCAAGTTTTACCAAATCATTAACGCGACGGATTTGACCTAAATTATTATTCCGGCGGAAGAGCGTTCTAGCTCGTCTTTGAGATACTTCAGTCCTTCTGACAGAAAGCATTCACAAACATACATGTGCCCATTCATACGGATGAATCAAGTGTGCTTCAACACATATGCAAGATTTTCAAGAATGGGTGCCTGGTGGACGCTTCTATTCTCGATGACAATGAGTTTTCCCCCTTTTCGGCCAGTCGGCGTCTGGCTTTTCAGAACTTCCTGAAGCCCCGAGCGCCAGCCTTTCCGTGAATGAGATGCAGGACCGGCAAACTGCGTCCAGTACCGGGGCGAGCCAGCAGCCTACATCACAAAATACTGACGACGACAAGACGGTGCAAGAAAGCCCAGCAGGAGCTGCATGAGCAGGAACACCAGCGAATTCTGGGTATTATGTCGACTTTTAACATGACGAATCGCAAAGATGCGGCTCCCTTAAGTCCCAGCCAGAAGTTTCAGCTCTTTTTCAGGGGAACCACAGATCCCTGGGTCTTTCTCCTCTCTGGTATCGATGCGGGTATCAGTCAGGCTGAAGGTGATTACAGAGCTTACGGGCAGGGAGCGGCTGGGTACGGCAAACGTTTCGTGGCGTCCTATACAGATACATTTGACGGAAATCTTTGGGGCAATGCCATCCTGCCAAGTCTCCTGCATGAAGATCCGAGATATTTTCGTAAAGGGGACAGGCAGTTTCAAGAGCAGGGCAGCCTATGCTGCGGCCGCAGCTGTATGGTGCCATCGCGATAACGGTACTACCGGTCCCAATTACGCAAATGTGCTCGGAAACCTGATTGGCGGCGCTATCTCCAACCTCTATTACCCTGAGGCCGATCGTGGAGTGGGGCTGACCTTTGGACGAGCCTTAACTGTGACCAATCAGGGGGCCATTGGCGCCGAACTCATCGAATTTTGGCCAGACATCTCGCGTCACTACCAGCGGAAGCATGCCGAGAAGATGGCTAGGAAAGCCGCTCAAAAGACAGCGGACAGCAATCCCCAACCATAGGCAAAATGGAGTGCGGCTATGATATCGTTACCGCGCCGATGTTCATTTCTACTCTCATGACACGATTCGCCCGCACCATTCTCCTCGCTATCCTCTTTATCCCCGTTACCGCCATTGCCAGAGCCGACAGTCGTACAGTCGTTTTTTACGAGCCTGGCTTTCCTGCTGCCGACTCATCCTCTCCTTCTGAAGCGGTTCTACATTCGGCTTTTTCGGGTGCGCAATTTGCTGGAACAGCCCAACTGGAGAGCGCTCTTGCCCAACCGGATGCAAATCTGCTCGTGCTGCCGTATGGTTCCGCGTACCCGGAGGCGGATTGGCCTGCGATTCTGCGTTATCTCGATCGCGGCGGCAACCTTATCGTGCTAGGCGGCAAGGCCTTCACTCGGGCTGCTTACCAGGACGGTGGAAGCTGGCATTTACGCGGGCCAAGCGTTGCGCAGTCGCTGGAGTTGTTTATTCACGACTACCAGGAGACTCCTGGCTCGGATGGTCTTGCCTACGAACCTAACAAGGATGTTGCCGTAACGCTGCCGGCTTTCCAATGGAAGCGGGCCTTCAGTCCAGTACTGCGGCTCTCAGTGATCGAGAAGTACCACCGCGACGGCGCAACTGGGGATGAGGATGCCGATCTGACGACGCTTGCCTGGGGTAGCCGCGACGGACATAAATTGGCTGCTCCTATCTATGAGATTGATCACAATGCCTATCGCTTCGTTGGAGGTCGCTGGATCTTCGCAGCCTGCGAGCTCGATGCAGACTTCTTCAGCAATACGCAGCTTCTCTCGACTCTGGCGAAACTGGCTATTCAGCAGGTTGACCGCTTTACCTTTCGCCCGCGTGTGCCGCTTTTCCTGCCGGGTGAGCCTTTGGAGTTCCACTTCGAGCCAGCCGATCCGCTCGCGAAGCCGCTCGCAGGCGACCATCTAAAAATTCGCGTCAACTCGGAAGAAGGTGGAACGCCTTTCGAGCAGACCGTTGCAGCCGATGCATCGCAGCCTATCGTGCTACCTGCTGGTGCGGCAACGGGTAAAGGGCTGCATACGGTCGAGGCCACGCTGCTACGTGATGGCAAGCCGTTGCGGACTTATCATTCGGGTTTCTGGATACGCGATTGGAATTATCTACTCTCCGGGGCGAAGCTTACAGTTGGCAGCGACTACTTTGAGTTGAATGGCAAGCCGCTACCGGTCGTCGGTACGACCTATATGGCGAGCGATGTGCAGCGGCTGTATCTGATGCGGCCGAATGCTTATGTCTGGGACAAGGACATGGCGCAGATTCATGGTGCTGGTCTGAACATGATCCGCAGTGGGCTATGGAGCGCGTGGGACCCTGAACTTGCCGCGAATGGCGAGGTGACCGAGGATGCGTTGCGCACTATTGAAGCCTTTCTGATGTGCGCGCGACATAACAATCTTCCTGTGCAGTTCAATCTGTTTGCGTTCTTGCCGGAGAATCTCGGTGGTGTGAATGCCTATCTCGATCCGACTGCGTTGCGGGCGCAGTCCTTATATGTAAGTTCATTGGCAAAGCGGTTTCACGATCTGCCGTTTCTTGCATGGGATCTGGTGAATGAGCCTAGCGCTAACGGGAATCTATGGAAGACTCAGCCTGCGGGCGATCCCTTTGAGCAGGCTGCTTGGCGGAAGTGGCTTGCGGCGCGGTATCCGGATAAGAATGTGTTGTTCGATGCGTGGGCTGTACCTTCGTTTGGCATGGGGCGGCAGCTTCAGCCGCAGACGCAGAGTGTTCCGCCTGAGGTTTCGGCGGCTGATCCTTTGGCGTTACCTGAAGCCGGGGCTTGGAACTTCGACAGTGTTCGCAGTGGTTACAATCCTCTCAAGGTTTATGACTACTATCTGTTTACTCAGTCGATCTTCGTTGACTGGGTGAAGGAGATGCGTGGGCTGATCCGTTCGACTGGTTCGCAGCAGCTCATCACTGTTGGGCAGGAAGAATATGGTGTTGCGAGCAGGCTTTCTCCTGCGTTCTTCTCGCCTGAGGTGGACTTTACTGCCGATCACACTTGGTGGGATTTCGATGGATCGCTTTGGGCTTCGCTTGCGGCGAAGTTTCCTGGTAAGCCGATGTTGATTCAGGAGACGGGCGAGCAGCGGCGCATGTTCCAGGATGCCCATCTGCGCTTCTCGGCTGAGCTGGAGGGGTGGCAACTGGAGCGCAAGGTTGCGATGGCCTTTGCTCAGGGTGCTGGCGCGTTGGAGTGGGTTTGGAATGTGAACAGCTATATGCCGAGCGACAACGAGATTCCCATCGGTGCGGTTCGTCCAGATGGGACGGAGAAGCCTGAGTATCCGGTGCTCTCCGGCTTTGCGAATTTTGTTGCGAAGAGCGCGGCTGGCTTTACGCGTATCGAAGCTCCTGAGGTCACTATTGTGACTTCGCAGGCGTTGCAGTATAGCGGCATGAATTCGCTGGCGATTGATTCGCAGAAGCGTGCGCTTCGTGCGCTTTCATATTACGATCACACTCCTGCTCGTATGCTGCCTGAGATTCGTTTAGCCGAACTTGGTTCGCCGAAGCTGGTGATTCTGCCTGCGTCGCAAGTGTTGAGCGATGCAGCGTGGCAGCTGCTGCTGGACTATGCAGCTGCTGGCGGTACGTTGCTGGTGAGTGGCCCGGTTTCTCGCAACGAGCATTGGCAACTTGTCGATCGGCTGGCTGCGTTGCGCGTTGATGGTCGTGTTGAGCAGCTTGCGGTTCGGCAGTCGGAGCTTCGTTTGCCGGATGGCAAGTCTGTTCAGATCAGCTTTCCTACAACGGTGCAGCAGTCTTCGATTGAGGTTCTTCGTTTTGCAGATGGGAAATCGGTCGAGACGATTTCCCATGGCAAGGGGCAGATTCTTTGGGCTCGTGCCCCTGTTGAATTTTCTGAGAACTACGAACCTACTGCTGCTTTGTACTCATATGCATTTGGTGTTGCTCAGGTGAGGCCTGCGTTTAAGGAAGACTCTCCGCTTTCGCCAGGTGTGCTGGCGTTTCCTACGGTGCTTGAGCATGCTGTGCTGTATTCGTTCTCGAATGAGTCGTTCGATGACCAGCCGGTTGATATCGAGGATTCGCTTTCTGGTGCGCATCTGCGGTTTACGCTTCCGGCGCAGCGCGGTGCTGCGATCCTGCTGGATCGAAAGAATGGTTCGGTGCTTTCGAGTTACGGAGCGGCGCAGGTTGCAGGGCAAAAATAAGGCCCCGATCACTGTAGAAGGATCAGGGCTGGAGGTGAGTGCAACTCAAGAGACGAGATAAATATAGGATTCTGCTAAGTTTGTGTCTTGAGTCGTGCGATTGGTTTTTATCTCCATCTTTTGGTGGAGCGATTTGCGATTGATTGAGGAGTTAAATTGCTATGCCTGAGCGTGCTCAGAGTGCTGCCAGCCATCACCGTTTGCATCCGCCCTTCCATCTTTTTCTCATTCCGGTTCTCATTACCAATCTCATCATTGCTGTGGTCTGCCTGGTACGGATACCTGGGCTATTGACTGGATGGCTGGTGATTCTGTCCAGCGCGTTGCTGCTCATGGGGTTTCTTACCCGGATCAATCCGATCAAGGTACAGGACCGGCTGATTCGATTAGAAGAACGGCTGCGGCTGGTTGCTTTGTTGCCGGAGCCGTTGCGCGTCCGGATTCCTGAGCTGACCGAAAGTCAGTTAATTGGGCTGCGGTTTGCCTCGGATGACGAGCTTCCAGCACTGGTGGAACGAGTGCTGGCAGAGAAGCTAAACAAGAAGGCGATCAAGCAGGCTATCCAGATCTGGCGGCCGGATAACTGGCGAGTGTGAGGGGAGAGAGAAACTGGGTGCCCCTGAGCCTGTCGAAGGGTTCGTGATCGGGGTGAGGAAGCAATCTGGAATTCTCCGAAATCGACCAATCCCTTTAGCTTGTCAAGCAAGAAAACCGCGATGTTTGCCCTAACCAATACAAATCAAACTATTTCCCACCAAAAATAGTTGGCAGTCCAATTTTCTCAATTCATTAAAATAGAAGTAGCAGGTAAAAAGCCCGGCCTCACTGAGGCGGGCTTTTTCTTTTGGAGAGAACACCGATATGCAGAACTGCCGCTACATCCTCATTACCGGAGACCGCTGCCGGGGCATCGCTCTTAGCCACCGTCCCTACTGCCGCCATCACACCGAGAATCCTCGCAGTCATCAGCCGGAACCGAAGCCCCTCACTCGCCGCCAGCTCTGGTGCGGACTCGCCATCGAGATTCCCCAGCTCAACGCCGAAGAAGTCTTCGGAAGCATCCAGCGGATTATGGACGCGCTCTGCGAAAATGAAATCTCCCACCGTTGCGCCGGAAAGCTGCTTCACGCCCTGAGTCAGCGTCTGCAGCAAGTTAGGCCTTAATGAGTGTTCTGTGGTCGCATCAGGGCCTGACATACCCGCAAAAACAAAGGTCAAGCCCTAAACAGGCCGCAGAATCGAAATGAATGCCTAACCGATAAGTGCTCTAGATGCAGATAGCTAGCCTATTGAATGACTTGGATGCATCTAGATAAGCCACTAAAAATCAAATACTTATCGATTTCAATAGGGGAGGGGTGGGATACCGGTTTACGTCAGAAACCGATGGCGAACTTCGGGCGGTGGGATAGGGCAGGTTTCATATTTGCGGGTGACGCGGTGGCGGTTGCGGGCGAAAAGGCTGTAGGCCGCGTCGCGTAGTGGTTTGGGGATGAAGTGGAGGAGTTGTCCGGCGATGGCCCAGGAGCCTCCAAGAATTTTCAGGAAGGTGACGATTACGTCGGAGCGGGTGAGGAGTTTTTCTTCCGGCGTGTTCGGGTTCAGGATGAGGTAGACGCTGTTTTCGCGGAGTGCTGCTTCTTTGTCGATTCCGTGGCGGTTGAGGATGGCTTCGGCTAGTTCGGATTGTTGCGGGGCGAAGCGTAGCTGGTCTTTTTTGTCGTGCTTGATTAGGA
>Ga0137415_10005409_pt1 | contig 12653 bp, 12 predicted proteins | sample CZODoug3_1_1_16f_FD_183082 | JGI IMG/M metagenome (GOLD analysis project Ga0137415, IMG submission 183082) | Vadose zone soil fungal communities from Angelo Coast Range Reserve, California, USA - CZODoug3_1_1_16fungal (Hybrid Assembly) | ecosystem: Environmental > Terrestrial > Soil > Vadose...
GTGAATCTGAGATGAACACTATTTTGAGTCCTACAGGTGATCCCAAGAGATCTCTTCGGGACATCGCATCCGACTTGCCAGGGCGACTTCCGATCGCTCGATGGGCTCCTATTCCGTTGCGCCTGATTGTTGGCTTTGGTTTCATGGAACATGGTTTCGCCAAGTTGTTCAACGGTCCGGACACATTCGCCGCTATCCTGCAGGCGCTAGCCGTGCCTGCGCCGCATTTCATGGCGTGGGTCACCATACTGACCGAGCAGCTCGGCGGCTTAGCAATCCTTCTGGGCGCCTTCGTGCCCCTGGTCAGTTTGCCGATGGCCGCTCTTTTGTTGGTGGCTATTTTTACTGTGCATTTGCCCTACGGGTTCAGTTCGATCAAGCTCATGGCCGTGACTCCTACCGGCGCGCAGTTTGGAGCGCCGGGCTATGAATGTGACCTCCTGTACCTCGCCTCTCTAGTGGCGCTGGTCTTAGGCGGTATTGGACCGCTGGCAATCGATGGCCTCCTCAGAAATAGGCGATTCAAGCGGTCTTCGAGGTTTGAGAGTCTCCGGTTGTAACACGGGAACCTTTTTGCTCTGGGGGGTGTTGTCGCGGTTGAGTCTTGATTCCCTTGACCGGTCGCCCACCTCGCTCGAGTCCGGGCGAGAGTGAAGGAGGAGACGCCGTGGCAAAACCAGGTTGGATTGGCATCGGCCTCGTCGTGCTCGGACCCCTCATGGCATCGGTCGGTGTCCCAGGGCCGCTCATGGCCGACGAAACGATCAGGGCAAAACTCCAGGGATTCAGCGAGGTCCCTGCGGTGTCCACCACTGGAAGCGGGGAATTCCGGGGGAAAATCAGTGGGGACGGGGATTCGATCGCCTACGAACTGACCTATGACGGGATCGAGGGAGCCATCCTCCAAGCCCACATCCATCTGGCGCAGCGCAGTGTGAACGGGGGGATCGTCCTGTTCTTGTGCGCGACTAATACGACGACGCCCGCCCCCGCCCCGGTTGGTACAGCGCCCTGCCCAGCCAACGGCGGAAAGGTGACCGGGACGCTGACCGCCAACGACATCCGACCTGTTCTCACACAGGGGATCGAGACCGGCGCCGCGGAATTCGCCGAGATACTCCATGCGATACGACAGAGCGTGACCTACGCTAACGTGCACTCCAGTCCCAACCATGTGGGGGGCGAGATTCGCGGCCAGATCAAGGCCTCTGACTCGGACGACGACTAGGCTCTTGCGGTCCCGCGGCTAGCGCACACAACAGCTCCAGAAGCGCGGCACAGCCAGGAGAGTTCCCAAAGGCCGGTTCGACTGGGAGGCGCGCCGCCAGTCTCGCCGAGCATCGTCGTAGAAGTCGCAACCTAGGTCGCTGTTCCGGCGCTCGGCCTTCGACTGCACCCGACGGGCAGGTCCCTGTGTCTCAATCTCGGCTCGGGTGCTGTCACGACCGCGTGAACTGTGTTGATTTCGCCCTCGGCCCGGCGTATTCATGGACCCCTACGTTATCGGATGCGGACGGGGCCGCCCGAGGATTCACACGCTTGTGACAACCGAGCTTCCCGCCGTGGGGGCATACTCGGGTGCACGCGGAGGCGATGTGCGGATCAGCGTGGTCATCCCGGCGTTGAACGAGGAGACGGCCATCGGCGGCGTCGTCCGCGAGGTGCCGCGCGACCTCGTGGACGAGATCATCGTCGTGGACAACGGCAGCACCGACCGTACCGCAGAGGTCGCCGCGGCCGCCGGCGCCCGGGTGGTCCGGGAGCCGACCCGCGGTTACGGGGCCGCTTGCCTGGCCGGCGCGCTGGCCGCCGGTGACACGGACATCCTCGTGTTTCTTGACGGCGACCGCAACGAGGATCCGGCCGAATTGCCGCGGGTGCTGGGCCCGGTGCTGGCGGGCGCGGCCGATCTGGTCCTCGGCTCGCGCATGCGTGACGACGCTCCCCGAGGCGCGCTCACGCTCCAGCAGCGGGTGGGAAATCGCGTGGTGACGGCCCTGGTGCGCGCGCTCTACGGCCTCAAGCTCACCGACATCGGCCCGTTCCGGGCGATCCCCGCCCGCGTTCTCCGCGATCTCGGCATGGAGCACAAGACCTACGGCTGGCCCGTGGAGATGGTGGTCAAGGCGGCGCGGGGCGGGTACCGGATCGTCGAGGTGCCGGTGAGCTGTCGCCAGCGCGTGGGCCGCTCGAAGGTCGCTGGGACGCTCAAGGGCAGTCTGCTCGCGGGCTATCATCTGCTCCTCACGACCGTGCGGTACGCCTGGAGGCGCTAGCGCCATGGCCTTCTCCGTCGGCCTCGGTCTCACCAATGAATGCAATCTCAGGTGTCCGCACTGCTATCGGCCGGACATGGTGGTGCAGCAGCTGACGCTCCGAGACGTCCAGCAGGTCTGTGAGAGCATCCCGGCGCGCTCGGTGAACCTCGGTGTCGGCGAGAACGGGCTCCACGCCGAATACGTGGCGATCCTCGACTATCTGTCCACGCGGGCGCTCAAGACGAGCATCACCTCCAACGGCCTCAGCATCCAGGCGCTCGACGACGCCGCGGTCAAACGATTTCACAGTGTCGAGTTCTCGCTGGACTTTCCGACCGAGCGCGACCACGACGCCTTTCGGGGCGTCGGCAACTGGCGGACGGTCATGGGCGCTCTCGAGCGCTGCGTGGAGCTCGGCGTGCCGGTCACGGTGACGTCGGTCATGATGAGCATCAACTACGATAGGCTGGCTGATCTGGCGCGCCTAGCCGACGGCTTCGGCGCCCACCTCCGCGTCAACATCTATCAGCCGGCGAAGACCGACCGCTTCACGCTGACCTACGATCAGTTCTGGCGGGGTCTCCGGCTCCTCTCGGCGGCGACGCGACTCGTCGCCACCACCGAGCCTGTCCTCGCCGCGATCCTCGAGATGCCAGACTTCGCGGGACCTGGCTGCGGGCGCTCCACCGTCCGTGTGGCACCCGACGGCCGCGTGCTGCCGTGTACGTACTGGCCCCAGAGCCGTCTCACGCTCACGGATCTGGCCCGGCTCGGTGAGGCCATCGTCGAGACCGCGGAGTTCGTCCAGGCGCGACAGGTGCCGGCTGCCTGTCGGGACTGCCCCTGCCGCGGCGGCTGCGCCGGCCGCCGCGCGCTGACGGGCCGGCTCGACGCCCCCGACCCGTACTGCCCGTTCGCCCGCGGCGAGCGGATCGCGCTCGACTGGGAGCTGACGAAGCGTGAGGATCTCCCGAAGATGGCCAGCGCTTGCACCACGGTGGTCTCGGCGCGCTGAGCCCTCGGACCATGGACATCCCCCGCCGCCCGCCCGTGGTCGCTACACTGCCGCGGTCGCTCTATCTCGAGACGACCAATCGCTGCGATTCGAAGTGCCAGACGTGCATCCGTACCTTCCAGAGCCTCGAGCCGCCGGCCGACCTCACGCTGGATAAGGTCAAAGCCATCGCGGCGCAGTTCCCCGTGCTCGAGCGGGTGGTGCTGCACGGGATCGGTGAGCCGCTCCTGAACCGCGAGATCTTCGAGATCGTCGAGTATTTGAAGTCCCGCGCGGCGACCGTGCTCTTCAACTCGGACGCCATCAGTCTCACAGCCAAGCGCGCGCTCAGATTGATCGAGAGCGGGCTTGACGAGTACCGGGTCTCGATGGACGCGGCGACGCGGCATACGTATCAGAGGCTCCGCGGCGTCGACCAGTTCGATCGCGTGGTGGCCAACGTGCGTCGGCTCGTCGAGCTCGAGCGTGCGCAGAGCCGATCGGCGCCGCGCGTCTCGCTATGGTTCACGGCCGCGCGGGCGAACCTCCAAGAGCTCCCCGCGTTCGTCCGACTCGCGGCGGCCCTCGGCGTCGATGAGGTCTATGTGCAACGGCTCGTCTTCAACGGGCTCGGACTCGCGACTGCCGAGAACGCGCTGCATGGCCGGCTGCAGCAGCAAGAGCAGGAATTGCTCGATCAGGCCGAGGAGCTGTCGCTTACGCTCGGCCTCGCTCTCCGTGCCTCGGGACTGACCACGCCGCTCGCGAGCCTGAAAGGAGAGACGCCGAGCCCGCGGCCCTGGGCCGGATGCCAGCGGCCGTGGAATTTGAGCTACGTGACCGCCAACGGCAACGTGCTCCCCTGCTGCATCTCACCGTGGGTGGCGCGGGACTATCAGGCCTTGATTCTGGGTAACGCCTTCGCCGAGCCCTTCGCCGACATCTGGAACGGCGAGCGTTATCGCCGCTTCCGAAATGACTTCGAGAGCGAGAGCCCGCCCGATCCATGTCGGGGCTGCGGGCTCTTGTGGAGCATCTGACCATGTCGTCTGACCCCTTCGGCCTTAGAACGTCGGTGCCCGGCTGGCCGCTCGCCGTGTTCCGGATCGCGTACGGCGTGCTCTTCCTCGACATGGCGTTTCAGAAGGCCCCCTGGATCAACTACGGATGGCTCGAGGGCTTCATCCAGAAGGAGATCGCCAACCCGTCGTTCAGCTGGTACGCCGCGTTCCTGCAGCACGTCGTGTTGGCTCACTTCTCCCTCTTCGGCCTGCAGACCTTCGTGGTCGAGCTCGCGCTGGGTGTGGCGCTGCTCTTCGGCATCCTCACGCGTCTCGCTGGCGTCGCCGGCTTCCTCTGGCAGGTGAACATCGCGCTCGGAGCGTTCAACGTGCCGGGCGAGTGGTACTGGATCTGGCCACTGCTCACGCTGCCTCTCTTCTGCTTCGCGTTCACCGGCGCCGGCCGCATCGTCGGTGTCGACCGCGTCCTCGAGCCGGCGCTGCGCCGCCGGGCTTCCGCCGGGCGCGCATGGGCGCGTGTCCTGCAGTACGCCGCGTGACGCTCGGAGTAGCCACGACGTGAACAAGCGAACCGAAGCGCGCATCCTCGTGGGCGGCCTCGGAGCCGCAAGTCTGCTCGGCTACGGGCTGGGTCTGCCGCTGCTCGTCTCCGGCAGCCCGCGCACTCACGTCGCCTACATCGGCCTCTTCGGTGGTCTGTTCCTCCTCTACGTGCTCGCCATCTCCGTGGTCCTGCGCCGGCGCCCGGACGATCGCCTCCTCCTCGGCCTGGTGCTTGCCGGGGCGCTCCTCTTCCGCGCGAGCCTCCTCGCGAGCCCGGTCGTGCTCTCCTCCGACGTCTATCGCTATCTCTGGGACGGTCGGGTGCAGTGGGCGGGGATCAGCCCCTATCGGTATCCGCCGGCCGCCGCGGAGCTCGCGCCGCTCCGTGACGAGGCGATCCATCCCAACATCAACCGACCCACGAAGCCGACCGTCTACCCGCCGGGCGCCGAGGCCGCCTTTGCGCTGGTAGCGTTCGTCGCGCCCGACAGCCTAACGGCATGGCGGGCGTTCCTGCTTGCGAGTGAGGTCGTGACGGTGGGGCTCCTGCTTGCTCTGCTTCGACGGGCGGGGGTGACTCCGGCGGTGGTGATCGTCTACGCCTGGTCGCCGCTCGTGGTCTTCGAAGGCGTTCAGGCGGGCCACGTCGATCTCGCCATGATTCCCCTGGTGCTGGCGGCGCTCGCCTGGCGCCAGGGCGGATCCTCCGTCCGTGCGGGTATCGCCCTTGGCGCCGCCGTACTGATGAAGCTCTATCCCCTCGTCCTTCTTCCCGCGTGGTGGCGGCCGCGCGACCGGCGCTTTCCCGCGGCCGTCGCCGCTACGGTCGCGCTCGGCTACCTCCCCCATGCTCTCACCGTAGGGCTGGGCGCCCTCGGGTTCCTGCCCGAGTACCTGGGCAGGGCCGAGGATCACAACATCGGTCTCCGCGCGCTCTTGACTTACCCGTTCGGCCTCACCGGTGAGGGACCGCGGGCCGTCGCGATGATCCTCCTCTTCGCGTTGATAGCAGGGGTAGTCGCCTGGATCGGCCGCGCTAATCGCGGCGACACCGCCGGGATGACGCGCGCGGGCGCCCTCGCGGTCGGTACCTACCTGCTCCTCGTGCCGACCGCAATGCATCCCTGGTACGTGCTCTGGATCGTGCCATTCCTCTGCTTCAGGCCCTGGCCCGCGTGGCTCTACTTCACCGGCGCCGTGACGCTCTCCTACATGAGCTACGTGGTGGAGCCGGCGCCGATCCCGTGGTGGGCGTGGCTCGCCGAGTACGGCCCGCTCTACGCGCTCCTCCTTCACTCCGGCTGGCGTGCGCTCGCGAATCGCGTCCCGGCGGCGCTCGCGCCGAGGACGTCGTGAGCGTCGTCAGAGTCCTCTACGTCGTCGGGGTCGTCGCGCTCTTTCTCTACGGCCTGAACGCCTATCTCCTGCTCGGGATCCACTGGTGGAACCGCCGGCGCATCCAGGAGGCCGTGACCCCTGAGCCGCCGGCCGAGTGGCCGTCCGTGACCGTGCAGCTTCCCCTTTACAACGAGCGCTACGTCGCACGCCGTCTGCTCGAGGCGGTCGGCGCACTCGACTACCCGAGCGACTGCCTCGAGATCCAGGTCCTCGACGACTCCACGGACGACACGGCGGCGATCATCGACGAGGCCGCGCGCCGGCTCCGCGCGAGCGGGCTCACGGTCGTCCACCTCCACCGTCGCGAGCGCACCGGGTTCAAGGCCGGTGCCCTCGCGGCCGGGCTCAAGGAGGCGCGCGGAGAGTTCGTGGCGATCTTCGACGCCGACGCGGTGCCGCAAGCCGACTTTCTCCGAAAAACGATCCCGCACTTCACCGACGCGCGCCTGGCGGTCGTCCAGACGCGCTTGGGCCACCTGAACCAGGAGTTCTCCCTGTTGACGGTGGCACAGGCCCTCGGTATCGACGGCCACTTCGCGGTCGAGCAGCCAGCCCGCTCCTGGGGAAACCTTCTCCTGAACTTCAACGGGACGGCCGGCGTTTGGCGGAAGGCCGCGATCGAGGACGCAGGAGGCTGGGCGCACGACACGCTGACCGAGGACCTCGACCTGAGTTATCGCGCGCAGCTTCGCGGGTGGCGCATCGTCTTTCGCCCCGACCTGGTCTGCCTGGCGGAGCTCCCGGTCCTGATCACAGGATTCAAGTCGCAGCAGCGCCGCTGGGCCAAAGGGGCGATTCAGACCGCATTCAAGCTTCTGCCGGCGATCGCCCGCGCGCCGTTCTCGCCCTGGGCCAAGTACCAGGCCTTCATCCACCTGACGTACTACATGATCTACCCCGCCATGCTGACCGTCATCCTCCTCTCGGTTCCCCTGCTCGGCGCGAAGGAGGTTGCACCGAAGGGAAACGCTGTGCTGGACGTGGGCCTGGCCTTCGCACTGGGTGTCCTCGGGCCAGGATTCCTGATCGTCTACGCCCAATGGGTGCTCGATCCACGCTGGCTGCGCCGCGCATGGCGGATCCCCACCATCATGATCATCGGTGTGGGGGTGGCGTGGAGCACGAGCCTGGCCGTGCTCGACGCGCTGTGGAGGAAGGATCTCGAGTTCGCGCGCACCCCGAAGTTCGGCATCGGTCCGGCAGGAGGGCACTGGCGCGGCAAGGCCTATGCGGACCCGCGCTCGTGGGCCGGGTTGATCGAGATCGCGCTCGGGCTCTACTGCGCCTGGAGCACCTGGCTCTTCTACGCCCACCAGAGCTACGGGGCCGTCCCTTTCCTCGCGCTCTGCACGACGGGCTTCCTCACCGTGGGCAGCTTGACCTTTATCCACGCCGCGCCGGGCCATCGTCATCGACGCGGGACCGTGTGAGCGGTCGAGCGTGATGATCCTCGCCATCGCGCTGGTGCTGATCGCGATGGTCTCGGCCGAGCACGCCCCGGCAGGGGCGCACGCGGGCAGCCTCGCAGCGCTCGTCGCGAAGGGCGAGCAGTGGTGGAAGAGCTCACCCGACCCTCGGGATCCGGTCGCGTGCGCCACGTGTCATTACGATCCCGACGAGACGCGCGGGTGGGCGGCGAGCTTTCCAAAATACCGACCGCTGCCGCCCCCCGAGGGCCGCGTGATGACGCTGCTTCAGGCGAATGTCGAGGCGGTGCAGCGTCACTACGGGCTCCCCGACGCGGAGCAACCAGCCCTCGCGATCACCGCGTATCTGACCTCTCGCGGCAGCGGTATGCCAGTCTCTCCGGGGATCGTCGCCGGCCAGCCGGTCTTCGAGAGCCGGCTTCGTGTCCTCGCCCAGAGCGTCAGGCGCGGCGAGCGGCTCTACACGCGCCGATGCCGCAGCTGCCACGACGCCGGCGTCGTCGCTCCCGCCGCGCTCCTCTTCCCGCACGTGGTGGACGGCCAGGTCGAGTCACTCGAGCGCTTCCTCGAACGGCACCGGCCGGACCTTCCGCCTCTTGGGTGGAACGCGCAGTCTTCCGCTGACATCATCGCCTTTCTGAAGTCGAAGCTCGCCGGCCGGCAGGTGGGCGGCTCGCCATAACGAAGGAGGCCGCATGATCCAGACCGTCTTCTCCGTCTCTCTCGCCCTCTGGCTTTTGGCGCTCGCGTTCTCGCCTGGCGCCGACGCGGCGACGGTGATCACGGGCATTGTGCGGGCCCAGAGCGGTCACCCGGTCCCCGGCCTCGCGCTGCTCGAGAAAGGGGAGATCCACAATAACCGCTGGGACCGCGGGACGCTGGTCGATACCAGCGGCCGCTTCCGGATCGAGCTCGTTGAGGGCGGCCAGTACGGGCTACACGTCTACGCGAGCGGCTATATCTACAAGCCCAATGCAGTGAAAGTCGAGACCGGCAAGACGTTGGATATCGAGGTCGTGCTCGTGCCCGAGCCCACGCGGGCCAACGACCCCGTGATCAAGAGGGTCGAGTTCGTTCCGAGCGAGAAGAGTAAGGGCACGGCCACGATCATCAGGATGGAGGTCGCCGACCCGAACGGCATCCTCGGACCCCAAGTGCTGGCGTTCGACGCAGCGACGGGGCGCACGTTCGCCATGACCCCTCCCCGCTGGGTGTGGAGCCTCAAGTCGAACTACCCGGACGGCGTGTACCAGCTCGAGATCGACACGTCGAAGGCGCCCACGGATCCGCGCGACTGGCATTTCGTCGTCGCCGACCACAAGTGCAACACGACCGACATTCTGAGCTTCCCCCACGAGCCAAAGCCGCCGCAGGTGATTCGGCCGTGAGACCCGTGGCCGTCGCGATCATGGCGAAGGCGCCTCGGGCGGGTGAGGTCAAAACTCGGCTTTGTCCTCCGCTCTCCCTCGAGGACGCTGCAGAGCTCTACCGCCGCTTCCTTCTCGACAAGATCGAGCAAGTCAAGGCGCTCAGGACGGCGAGCCCTGCGCTCGCCTACACGCCCGCCGAGGCGAGCGCCTTTTTCGAGGAGGTAGCCCAGGGATTCATCCTCGTCCCCCAGCGGGGCACGGATCTCGGGGACCGGCTCGCGAGCAGCCTAGGCGAGCTCCTGGACAAGGGCCACCGGGGTGCGCTGGCGATCGACAGCGACACGCCGACGCTGCCTCTTGGATTCCTGCAGCGGGCGCTCGACCTCGTCACGACGCCCGAGATCGATGTGGTGCTCGGCCCCACCGAGGATGGCGGCTACTACCTGATCGGGCTCCGGACGGTGCACCGTGAGCTGTTCGAGGCGATCGCGTGGAGCACGAGTCAGGTCCTCCCGGAGACCTTGCGGCGCGCCGATGCGAAGGGCCTCCGGGTTGCGTGCCTCCCGCCCTGGTACGACATCGACACTCCCGACGACCTCGCCCGGCTGCGGTTAGCGTTAGCAGCATCGGACGGCGACTCCCCTCGGCACACTCGCAGATTTTTGCTGGAGCGTACACGATGAGAAAGCTCTCCGAGATCCCGTGGAAGACGATGTCCACGAGGCCCATTTACCAGAATCGCTGGCTCTCCCTTCGGGAGGACCTCGTGGAGTTGCCCAACGGACGCACCACGATCTACGGTGTCGTGAACTGCGGAGAGTGCGTGGGCGTGCTCCCGTTCCTCGATCCCGACACGGTCCTCCTGGTCCGGCAGTACCGATACGTGGCCGGCCGGACGACGTGGGAGATGCCCACGGGCGGGGTCCATGCCGGGGAGTCGGTCGAGGAGGCAGCCCAGCGCGAGCTTGCGGAGGAGACCGGCTACCGGGCCGGCCGGCTGACTCGTGTGAGCGTCTATCACACGAGCAAGAGCGTCATGGACGAGACCGCCCACCTCTTCCGGGGCGAGGAGATGGTGAAGGTTGCGCTTCCCGCTGACGAGACGGAATTCATCGAGATCCGCCCGTTCCCGTTTCCAGAGGTCCTGGACCTGGTGCTGTCAGGCGAGATCATGGATAGCATGACGATCATCGCCGTCCTCCATACCGCCCGGATAAAGGGCGTCTAGTTCTGGACAAACGTGGACATGCTTCGGGGCCCGCAGGGCTACTTGGCGGGCTCGCTCCCGGGAGCGGCAGTAGGAGCCGGTGCCCCCCCGGCGTCGACGAAGCCGGCGACGCATACGTGGGCTCGAAGATTCCGCCCGGGACCGGGATCTGATTGCCCTTGGCGTACATGCACTGCAGATACGTCATGTCATAGCGCCACTTTTCCGTGGCCTTCGCTTGGATGGCGGCGGCCTGGCGGCACACGGCGTCGTCGGAACCAAATTCGTCGACGTTCTTGGCGGAGCCTGGAAGCGCCGCGATTCCCGGCCGACTCGGCACGCCCGCGGAAAGGCGCTGATGAGGTCACGCCTCTGGGACTCCACGACGTATCTCGACCGGTCCACCTTCCCGTTCCACGGACGCATCCTCGCGGAGCAAACGAAGCCGTCTCGGTAGAGGACTCAGAAGCGTATGTCGCCCGGAGCTACAAGGAACGACTGTACTAGGCGGGTCAGGTGAGGCGCCGAACCTCGCGTTCCAGCGGCCCGGGCTCGGTCTGAAAGCCCGTGTTTGAGTCGCGATCACGTTCTCGCCATGTTCATCAGCGACTTGCCGGTCGCCTTGCTCCTTTGGAGAGAGCGCGGCTAAAACAGACCCCAAACTCCACTTAATCTTCGCTGCAGTCTCGGGCTTCGTTGACAAGACCTCCTGACCTGGGATTTCCGGTATGGAGCCATTCCGCCCCTCATGGCAGCGTCCACCGAGCGGACCATCCCGTGAGTCGACTAGTCCACGCTTCCCGACACGTTGCCTCCCGACACGTTGACGGCGGTGCTTCTGGCAAACCTTGGGCTTGTGTGACCGGTGCTTCCGGGTTAGGTCACACCGACCGTGCCGTCAAAAGACACCGCCGCCGAGTCGCCTCCCGCTGCCCATTCGCGCCGACCCCCGTACGGTCCTCCGTATCACGTCGGATGCAACGCAAGTAGGTCGATGCGCCCGAGGATCTTTCCAAACAGCCGCTGCGTCCGATCCCGGCCGCAACGAAAGCTCCACAGGAAGGTCACCCGCCCTCCTCGTTATTACTTGTCCTCCGGCATGTCCGTGACGAGCGCCTCGGTGGTAAGCAGCAGCGAGGCAATCGACAGCCCCTCCGGCACTACCGAAATTATACGGTGCCGTTACCTGCCGTCGGCTCAGGGTGATATGGTGGGGCGCCGTCCGGAGACGCGGCGGCGACAATGCTCTTCAACTCCTACGCCTTCATCTTCGGCTTCCTGCCGGTGGTCCTCGTGGGCTTCTTCGTGGCGGGCCGGACATCGGGGCGGTACGCTGCCTGCGCCTGGCTGGCGGCCGCCTCTCTGTTCTTCTACGCCTGGTGGCAGCCGGTCTTCCTTCTCCTGCTCGTCGCGTCGATCCTCGGGAACGCGGTCCTCGGGCGCTATCTCGTCACCGCCCCCGCCAGATGGAAGCGCTGGGGCCTGGTGGGTGGCGTCGTCCTGAACCTCGCCTTGCTCGGGTACTTCAAGTACGCCGGCTTTCTCGTCTTCAACCTGAACCACCTGCTGTCGACCCGGTTCGTCGTCCCCCACATCGTGCTGCCGATCGGTTTGTCGTTCTTCACGTTCCAGCAGATCGCGTACCTCAGCGACAGCACCGAAGGCCGCGTGCGCGACTACAACCTCGTCAACTACACGCAGTTCGTGACGTTCTTTCCGCACCTCATCGCGGGCCCGATCGTGCACCACCGCGAGATGATGCCGCAGTTCGCCCAGCCCTCGGTCATCCGGCTGGAGCCGTCCAATCTCGTCCTCGGGCTGAGCATCTTCACCATCGGCCTGTTCAAGAAGACGGTGCTGGCCGACGTGACGGCGACATGGGCGGATCCGACGTTCAATGCCGCGGCGACCGGCGTCGTCCCCGATCCGGCGCAGGCGTGGGTGGCCGCACTTGCGTTCACGTTCCAGCTCTACTTTGACTTCTCCGGCTACTCCGACATGGCGATCGGGCTGGCGCGCATGTTCAACATCGTGCTGCCGCTGAACTTCTACTCGCCGTACAAGGCTGTCAACATCATCGATTTCTGGCGCCGCTGGCACATGACGCTGTCCAGGTTCCTACGCGACTACCTCTACTTCCCGCTCGGCGGCAACCGCAAGGGCGCGCTCCGCCGCTACGGCAACCTGCTCGCCACCATGACGCTCGGAGGTGTCTGGCACGGCGCCGCCTGGACCTTCATCGTGTGGGGCACGCTCCACGGCGTGATGTTGATGGCGAACCACGCCTGGCACACCGTGCGACGCGCCGTCGGGCTCGCCCCACGTTCCGACTCGCGCGCCGCTCGCATCGCGGCCACCGCGCTGACGTTCTTCTTCGTGGTGTGCGCCTGGGTGTTCTTCCGCGCCGCCGATCTGCCCACGGCGTCGACGATGC
>Ga0137415_10005410_pt1 | contig 12653 bp, 11 predicted proteins | sample CZODoug3_1_1_16f_FD_183082 | JGI IMG/M metagenome (GOLD analysis project Ga0137415, IMG submission 183082) | Vadose zone soil fungal communities from Angelo Coast Range Reserve, California, USA - CZODoug3_1_1_16fungal (Hybrid Assembly) | ecosystem: Environmental > Terrestrial > Soil > Vadose...
TTCAAAGGCTAAAGAAGCTCGGCGTCAAATTCGTTATGGAGCCGACGAAAACGCCCGGCTCAACCATAGCCCGATTCGACGACACTGTAGGCAATCTGATTCAGATAACTCAGCTTAGCTAGCCCGCCCAGCAGACTTCAGCGCGCGGTTCGCCCAATTCCACGACACTAGGCAATCTGATTCAGGTGCCTTTGAGCTTGGCCGTATCGCCTAGCGTTCACTATCGAGCTGTTTCTCTAGCTCGGTAAAGAAAGTATTCACGTACCAAGCGGTGGTACCCCAGTGCCACTGGTCGAACCGTATCGTGGCATGAACTCTCGTGGAATTTTCGTCGATTCTAGTCATGTCGACTCGAAACTTTTCCACGGATGGAAATGACATACCAAACTCGCCAAGTGTGGTGTTTACAATCACTTCATAGCGCCCTGTAGCTTTGTCTGCCTTCTTGATGCCCCATCGGGCTTGTTCAAAGACTGTGCGAGCGGCATTCCAGACTTTGTCGAACCCGAAGGGAAGCTCTACAGTTTGTTCCTCGTGCAACGACTACTAACGTCTCACCTAAGATTATTAGGGTTCAATTCCTGATTCGAGCACTACACTCGCTTGAAGGTCACGAAGGATCTCGTTATCAGCTCGCGCTTGTCAGAAGATTTTAGGGATGGTCGAGAAAGGGGCTTGGCTGGCGTATCTCTACTTTGACGAAGATGACCACTCGAGGCGCGGACTCGAAGAGCGATCTCACGTCCCCCACGAAGCAAAGCGGACAGCCTAAGGCGCGATTCTCAGTCCGGGAGCTCGGGTCCGCGACGTGGCCCGATTTTGAGCGAATGGTCGAAAAACACAATGGAGTGTGGGGCGGCTGCTGGTGCACCTTCTTCCACCTCACGCCCAGTCTGGCGAAACAGTGGTCGGGGAAGCACAAGGAATACAAGGAGAAGCTTGTTCGCGCGCGAACCGGTCCCACGCAGCCCTCGTCTACGAAGGGGCTGATGTCGTTGGGTGGTGTCAGTTCGGACCCCCTCCCGAGCTTCCCGGCCGAATGAGCGGGTACGGCAAGATGGATGTGGCTCCGCCCGACTGGAGAACTACCTGCTTCTTCGTCGACCGCGACCACAGACGCGAGGGGGTTGCTAGGGCAGCCTTGGAAGGCGCACTCGGCTTCATCGCCGCGAGAGGGGGCGGAACGGTCGACGGATACCCCAAATCACTTCCCCGAGGGAAACCTTACTCGAGTTCATTCATCTGGGGCGGAACCGAGTCAATGTACGCCGATCTCGGCTTCCGTCCCCTCGGTGCTCTCGGCACAAGCAACCGCGTTAAGGTGATGCGAAAAATTGTTCGTGGTCGATGATGTCATCCCAGGTTTCCCTCAGCCAGCTGAGGCCGAGGACGTGTTCAGTTTATCTGGATTTTTCTTCTGCCTTCAAAGCCATGTCTTGTTTGTGTTCGATCTGTTTCTGTTTAATCTCCTCGTAGAGGTTGCACCAGTCGCGGCCGGAGACGACGAGCTGGTAGACCTTGAGCTTCGGATGAATGCACATTGCCCTATCAAACAGATCAGCGTTGAGCGGATCGGTGGTGGCAAACCAGATGCAGGATAGACAATTTTGGCCCTGCCACTGTATGCCCTTCAACCGCTTCTGTAGCTCAGACTCAGACCCAGACATGATGTTTCAGCAAGGAATGAACTCGTGAATAGTAATTAAGCTCTGAAAACGAACAAAATTCCATGAAACCTGAACAGAAGGGGACCGAATAGGGCAAGGAATTGCAACGAATTGGAGCGAATCGCCCCGTGCCTGGCGACATCCTGTCACTCTTGTGGGAGTGCTCAGCATAAACGAGACTCAAGGACTCGCCTTCGTTCAAGGAAGGCTATTTTAGTGAAGGGTCGCCCCTTGATTTCAGATTTAGTTGCGTAGGCCGCGTAGGGTCAAGCCGCTGGCTACAATAATCTCTGCGGGTCTCTCCAAGTTCGGACGGCGAGAAGGTGTCTACGCCCGTGAACTATTCGCCGAAGCAGCTCTAGAAGCCTTTCACCGAGTCGAGGAACTGGACCCTGGTAAGGATATCAAGGCCGCATTCATCGGCCAAATGAGCGAGGCCTACGAGCATCAAGCGCACGATGCTCCTATAGCCGCAAGCTGGGCAGGTCTCTTGCCTGCACCTGCAACTAGGATCGAGAACGCTTGCGCGTCGTCAGGCTCGGCTCTTCGCTGCGGTATAATGGCAATAAAATCAGGCCTCTATGATATTGTGTTGGTGGGGGGTGTTGAAAAGATGACCAATCAGCCAACCCCGGAGGTCACAGGAATTCTGGCGACTGCTGCTGATTATCCCTTCGAACAGTGGAACGGCATGACTTTCCCCGGGCTCTTTGCCCTCATGGCAACCGTCCACATGCACGAGTACGGCACGACAGAGGAACAAATGGGTGCGGTGGCGGTGAAGAACCACAAGAATGGTGCGCTGAATCCTAAGGCGCACATGCAGAAGGAAGTGACCCTCGATGAAGTCATGAAGTCTCGCATGGTCGCCTGGCCTCTCAAGTTGTACGATTGCTCCCTCATAACAGATGGAGCCAGCTGTCTCATTCTGACTTCACCCAAACTCGCGAAGAAACTCAGCGACAACTACGTCCATATCATCGGTTCGGGGCAGTCCCAGGACACTTTCTGTCTTCACGAGCGTGATAGCCTCACGACCATCAACGCAGCAAAACAGGCGGCGCAGGAGGCCTACAAGATGGCTGACGTAAAGGCGAAGGACATCGACGTTGCAGAGGTCCACGATTGTTTCACTATAGCAGAAATAATCGCTTGCGAGGATTTGGGCTTCTGTCGGCCTGGACAAGGAGGCAAATTCGTCGAGAGCGGAGCTTCGAACATTGGTGGCACTATTCCGATAAACACTAGTGGAGGCCTCAAGTCGAAAGGGCACCCTGTAGGCGCCACTGGAACGGCCCAGATCCACGAGCTATACCTACAGCTAACGGGACAGGCTGACAGGAGACAAGTTGCCGACGCCGAGATTGCTCTCGCCCATAATCTAGGCGGGTCAGGAGCGACCGGAGTGGTTCACATCTTGAGGAGCGCATAAGAATTGAGCGAGCTCCCTCCTCCTACCATCGAGGAGTTCTATCGGCAGTGCGCGGATCGCAAACTTATGGCAGTTCGATGCGTTCGTTGCAAGCACATTATGGTCCCTCCTAGAGCAATCTGTCCAAAGTGTCGGTCTTCGAGGGTTGAGTGGGTTCAGCTCAGTACTCAGGGCAAGCTCGTCACGTACACGATTGTCCATGTTTCGCCGCCGCAGTTCAAACACATGACTCCCTATGCGGTGGGAATTGTGGAAATGGAAGAAGGGGTCAAGTTGCCTAGCATTATCAGAACCTCACGACTGGAATCTTTGAAGATTGGAATGGAGCTGGAGGTCGACTTCAGTCCAAAGTCACAGGAGACCAGCTGGCCTCACTGGCCTCGCTATTTCTTCAAAGAAACCGAGTAGCCAGCGCTTAAATAAGCGGCACTTCATTCACTCTATCAACGGGGAGCTGGGATATACCCGGCTGAGAGGATGGCTTCGCTTGCCATCGACCCTTTGAACCTGATCCGGGTAATGCCGGCGGAGGGACGAAAAAGACGAAGCCCGTACTCCTGCCTTGCTATCCTGCCCTCTAAAAGAGGAAACAGAATGACCCAAGCTCGAAGTATGCGTCCGTCCGATCCCCTAGAACCATCGTCTTCAGGGCCCATCCGCCGAGTTCCCGGTCAACCTCAAGTTCTCGACATCGCTAGGATCGGCGCCTTCTCGGCCCTTGTCGCGGTTGGCACGCTTATCTCAAATCTCTTGTTCGGTGTTACACTTCCTCCCCCGCTCGGAGAGATCACAGCGGCTCCCGCTTTCTACATGGCAATTGCTGTCTTGTTTTCCCGCAAGGTCAGTTTCTGGTCGACTGCAATAGGCTCCGCCGTCGGCGAGGCCGTTAGCATATTCGTCCTCGGTCAGGTGCCTGCGGTATTCGCTCTCACCTTCATCCCTGGAATTGTCCTTGCACGAGCTCCTGAGGCGCTAATTATCCACAGGTTCAGAGATGCGACTCGACGTGTCCTAGCTTTCGGAATGGTTCTTGCAACAATATTCGAGACGGTGGTATTCTTCCTAATCGATTGGCCTGTATACTCGTTTACTTCGTTCTATTGCGCAGATCCAACTTGCAGTTCATCGGGGTTTTTTGGAGGCTTCTTTGCTGCAGCCCCCGATTTTGCCACTATTATCGACGTGATGTGGATACCAGTAGCGCTGATCTTGGTTGTTGCTGCGCAGAGATCTTTCCGAGTCCAGCATTTCAGTTAGGCCGAAATCTGTGAAAGGAACATCTAGACTCGGCAAACCAAGCCAACAGTTTCTTCACGACGTCGTCTTCAGATCCTTGGGCGCGGCTCGTTCCAGAGTAATTGTCGGACCGTCCTTCGGCGTTGACAACTCGATCGTTCGGCTTGATCACAACAAAGTCCTCGTCGCGACCACTGACCCGCTATCCTACGTACCTTCGCTAGGACCTGACGCGTCCGCATGGCTCTCGGTTCATCTCTTGGCTTCAGACATTACCACGAGCGGATTTGCTCCTGGATACGGCTTGTTCGACTTCAACCTCCCGCCAACATTGGGCGATGCCCAATTCGCAAAGTATTGGAGAGCTTTTGATCGCGAGTGGAAGAAGCTAGGTCTATCCATTATCGGCGGCCACACAGGAAGATATCCTGGCTTGGACTACACCATTATTGGCGGCGGGTTTGTCATGGCCGTCGGCCCAAGTGATCGTTACTTGACTTCTACCATGGCCAAGAACGGGGATGACATGGTCTTGACAAAGGGCGCTGCGATTGAGACTACGGCGGTGTTAGCCCGCTCCTTTCCGAAGAAAGTAAGGAAGAGGCTTGGAGAACGGCTCTTCGATAAGGCTCAGAGCTACCTCAAGAAGGTCACAACGGTTGAAGACGCGATGAACGCAGTCATGGTAGGCGTGAGAAATCGGGGGGTTACTGCGATGCACGATGCAACGGAGGGAGGAGTTATCGCGGGGATAATCGAGCTTGCAACAGCATCCAAGCTGGGGGCCGTAGTAAATGTAGAAGACATCAAAATAAGCGAAGAGACTCGCGAGATTTGCAAGCTTTTCCGGATAGACCCGTTAGTTTCTTTAAGCGAGGGCAGCTTGATAATATCTTCCCACCCATCGAAGACAGGTCAGATCATTTCCAAGCTATCTTCGAAAGGAATTCCCTCGAACGTAATCGGAAAGCTAAGTTCGAAGTTCAGAGGTTGTAGAGCTGTGTCGAGAAAGGGATCGCGACCTATCTCCTATCCTACTGAGGATCCTTACTGGAGGGCCTATTCAAGTGCAATCAAGAAAAAATGGGCGTAGACACACAGTTTTGGGTTGAGAAAACTAGTGGGGCATTTTCAGCTGTTCGTTGTCGTGGGAGTAGATGTAGACCGGGTTCTCTATCTGTCGTAGGAGGTCGATTGATTCCAGTCCTTGTGCAGTGCTGTAGATCATTCCTGTGATGTTCCGTTTCTCGATGTTTTCTGGTAGAGGAGCGGCATCCCCTGCATAAACGAGGTTCCGGTTCTTCCACTTCACGACAACTGACTGGTGCCCCACTGTATGGCCTGGCGTTGGCACGATCTCCACTCCATCCTCAATCGTGTATCTTCCCCGTAGCGGCACGATTTCTCCTTCCGTATCGAAGAATTCACGTAGGTAGCTTACCCGCATGAATCTGTCTGGAAAGTACGCGTACCGGACCTCATCTATTTGTTCTAGAAATTTTGCGTTGGGAAAGAGAAGATTGTTTCCACAGTGGTCAAAATGCAGATGAGTATTTACCACTAAAGTAATGTCACCAGGTTCCAGTCCAGCTTTCTTCAACGATAGCCGTAGTTGCTCTTCCTTGGTCCTGATGACCTCGTGGAATTTCTCGTATTTCGGTGGCAGCGTCCCGATTCCGGTGTCGACCAGAATATTCTCTTTGTCTGTTCGTATCAGCAGAGGTTTGAGTGCTGCTTTGTACTTGGTTCCCTGATATTTGCCAAATACGAGAAAGCTCTTGTCGAGCGTGAAATATCCATCTGTAAGCAATCTTACGTCAACGACGGTCAACTGGACTCGGATCTGAGGTCTGATTGAAAGGCTATAAATTATCCAGGTCGAAATCCTTCAAAGCGAGTTCGGACAAGTTATCGAGTGATTTTTGGAGCGGTTGGCCTACTTGGTTGGAACTGGTCTTAGGCGAAAGCCTCTCTGGGTTCCTTCTGATGAGCGAGTAAAACAGGCCAATCTCACTCGATTTCTAGCAGTTGTCAACACGAAGCATAGTCTGAACCTCGGATCTTATTCTGAGCTTTACAGGTGGTCCATCGAGAAACCTACTGAGTTTTGGTCCGCCATGTGGGACTATGCAGGAATCATATCCTCGAAGAAGTTTGAGGCAGTTGTGGATGATCTTGGCAAATTCCCTGGTGCCAAATGGTTTTCCGGCGCCAGACTCAATTTCGCCGAGAACCTCCTGAGATTCAGAGACGAAAGGATCGCCCTCATCTCGCGGTCTGAGGGACGAGAGCGTTCCAGCCTGACCTACTCCGAACTCTACAGAAGAGTCGGGCGTGTAACGAATGGTCTACGTGAGACAGGAGTACGAGCTGGTGACCGGGTCGGAGGTTACCTGCCGAACATAGAGGAAGCGGCGATCGCAATGTTGGCTGCTACCAGCATTGGAGCGGTCTGGGCGTGTTGCGGGGCAGAGCTCGGCTCAGGCGCCGTCCTAGATAGGCTTGGCCAGATCAAACCGAAAGTACTGTTTGCTGTTGATGGTTACGTCTACAAGGGAAAGAAATTCGACATTTCATCTAACGTCAAAGATGTCGCAGATGAAGTCCCATCGCTCGAGAAGATAGTGACGGTCCCCCACTTGGACCCCGAATCCAGCGTGGACCAACTTGTCAACTCCGCTAGGTTCGACGACTTTGGATCGGCGAACAAGTCGGGCCAGATTCGGTTTGAGCAATTGCCATCGGACCATCCGATTCTCGTCATGTTCACATCAGGGACAACAGGCAAGCCGAAATGCATGGTCCAAAGCGCTGCGGGAGTCTTGGTCAACCAGTTGAAAGAGACGCAACTCCATGCTGATTTGAAGAAGACCGATCGGATCACATACATTACCTCGCCGAGTTGGATGATGTGGAACTGGCTGATGAGCTGCTTAGCAGCAGGCGCGACCCTCATTTTGTATGATGGAAATCCTCTCCATCCTGATTGGGGCACAATGTGGAGGCTGGTTCAGGAAGAGAAGATAACAATCTTGGGATGCAGTGCCAGCTACATCAATCACCTCAGAGGAATAGGCGCGAAACCGAGCAAAGATTACGATCTATCATCGCTTAGAGAGATTTCCCAAACCGGATCACCTCTCTCCATGGAAGGGTTTGAGTGGGTCTACAAGGAAGTCAAAGCGGACCTGCATCTCAACTCGATCAGCGGAGGCACAGACATCAACGGCTGCTTCGCAGGTGGAGTGCCAATACTCCCCGTTTTTGGAGGCGAGCTTCAAGCACCGGGGCTCGGGATGAAGATCAATGTATATGATGAGAATGGGCAGCCAGTTGTTGACAGGATGGGCGAGCTTGTCTGCGAAGCTCCAACACCATCTATGCCATTATTCTTCTGGGATGACCCCAATAATGAGAGGTACCGTGACGCCTACTTCGAATATTATCGCCCCAAGGGGAAGAACGTTTGGAGGCACGGCGACTATGTGCTGGTCCACGGCGATACCGGCGGCTACACGTTCTATGGACGTTCGGACGCGGTGATGAAGGCCTCAGGGGTCCGTGTAGGTACGTCGGAAATCTACAACGTTGTTGAGAAACTGCCTGAGGTCGCTGACAGTCTCGCTGTAGGTCAGAACTGGGCGGGGGATCAGAGAATCATCCTCTTCGTCAAACTGTCCCCGAACCACAAGCTTACGGAGGAACTGAAAGAGAAGATCAAGAAAGTGATTCGGGCTGAGGCTTCGCCCAAGCACGTTCCAGCTCTGATTCTGGAAGTGCCTGATATTCCATACACTCTCAACATGAAGAAGGTTGAGGTGGCTGTTGCGAATATTGTTAACAATAGGCCCGTTACGAATCGTGATGCTCTGGCGAATCCCGAGTCTCTCGATTTCTACACTGGGCTTCTTCCTTTAATCCAGAAGAATTGATCGTGCAACTGTCAGGCGACCAGGCATAACTGTTCCCCTGCCTTCACCAAAGCCCCGGGTTTGACGTAGACTTCCTTCACGATCCCAGTCTTGGGTGAGGCTATCTCATTCTCCATTTTCATCGCCTCAAGGACAGCTAGCGGTTGGCCCTTAGTTACCGATGTGTTAGGAGACGCTTTCAAGGATACGATTCTCCCGCTCATGGGCGCAGTTATTACAACAGGCCCAATAGCAGTTTCAGATATTCCCACATCTTGGGATAATTGCTCTCTTCCCTCTAAACTCACCTTGAGTAGTCTTCCGTTTAGTCGAATGAGATAGTCGCTTCCATCGTACTCTTCTTCTCTTCTCGCGACGAGAACCTTCCCATTGATATTCGCAACCAGATCTGGTTGGTCATCTGTTGGCTCTCGGAGGATGCGAACACTCAGTTCTTCATCGTTGATTTTGATCTTTTGAGTTATGCCCTGCTTCTCGACCTCTGTAATGGCCCAGGTTTTTCCGTTGACGGTGAGGCGGCGAATCTGTTTAGAGTCCTTCGACAAACAAGGGTTGCCTCGGTGATGGTTCCGTCTTGAGAGTGTTTCGCCATCTTGTCTGACTACTCTCTAGTTGCGATTTGCTGATTCCTGAGAGTGGATAGTTTGCTGTCAAATGCAGCATAGCGACCTCCTCCTTTGACAATTGCGGCTTGAAGTTCCACGTTGAGATCTTGTTGTCGAGGAGCTGAGTATGGTAGTCACCGCGGACAAAGCCCTTGTCTTCAAGTATGGTCTGGTGTAGAGGAATCGTAGTCTCGACCCCGATAATGATCGTCTCGCTCAAAGCCCCTTTGAGTCTTTGAATCGCCTCCTCCCTAGTTCGGCCGTGTGAAGCAATCTTCGCAATCAGTGAATCATAGTATTCTGGAATGACAGCACCGTCGATCATGGCCGTATCGACTCTGATACCTGGGCCTCCCGGTGGGACAAACTCTTTGACGCGGCCGGGCGAGGAAGCAAAGCCTCTCGACGGATCCTCAGCGTTAATCCTGCAGTTCATCGCAGCACTGCTGAACTCGATCTCTTCCTGAGAAAACCCAAGACCCTCTCCGTCAGCGATTCGAATCTGCTGCTCGACAATATCCACCCCAGTGACCATTTCCGTGATGAGGTGTTCTACTTGGATCCGTTTGTTTGTCTCAAGATAATAGAACTCGCCCCCCGCTGATTGTACGAACTCTACCGTTCCCGCATTTTCGTACTTCGTCGCTTTGACGATTTTCAAAGCAAACGAGACCAGTTTTTTCCTCGACTTGGAATCGAGCTGCGGTGCGGGCGTTTCTTCGAGGATTTTCTGGTGTCGCCTCTGAAGCGAGCACTCCCTCTCACCCAGATGGACAAGTTGTCCTCCTCGCCCGGCGATTACTTGGACCTCAATGTGTCGAGGATTTTTCAGGTGTTTTTCGAGGTAGAGTTCTGAACGGCCGAATGCTCCTTTCGCCTCGGAAGCAGCGAGATCGAAGGACCTTCGCAATTCACTCGCGGACTTGACAACGCGCATGCCTCTCCCGCCTCCACCAAAGGAGGCCTTGATCAATACGGGAAAGCCCACGCGACGGGCTTCACTTTCAGCCTCATCCGCGGTCTCTAGTTGACGTTTCGAACCGGGAATCGTGGGGACGCCGGCTCGAGCTGCAGTTTCTCTTGATGCGAACTTGTTTGCGGCCGAAGCCAGGATCTTGCTTCTTGGTCCGATGAAAACGAGTCCTGCTTCTTCACACTCTCGGGCAAACTGGGGATTTTCCGCTAGAAACCCGTACCCGGGGTGGACTGCTTCTGCTTTGGAGGCTTTCGCGACTTTGACTATCTTTGGAATGTTAAGATAGCTTTCAGAGGGCTGTCCAGGCCCGATGTTGTAGGCTTCGTCAGCGTAGACGACGTGCTGGGACTCCAGATCAGGCTCTGAGTAAACCGCGACAGTCTTGATTCCGAGTTTCCTGCAGGTTCGTATGATTCTGACGGCGATTTCTCCGCGGTTTGCGATGAGGATCTTTCTGAACATCTGTCGGAGACCCGGACTAGAGCGGAATGTTGCCGTGTTTCCGGGGAGGGCGCGCCTCTCTCTTCGTCTTCACAGATTCGAGATATTTGATCAATACCTCTCTGGTTTCTGAGGGCTCGATAACATCGTCAACATATCCTCTTCCCGCAGCGATGTACGGGTTGCTGAATTTTTCGCGATATTCCTTTACGAGTTTCCTCTTCTCTGCGACGGTGTCTTTCGCTTTGGCGATTTCGTTGCGGAAGATTATGTTGATCGCCGCGTCGGGACCCATTACTGCTATTTCGGCCGATGGCCAGGCAAGGTTCACGTCGGCCCTGATGTGCTTGCTTCCAAGCACGTCGTAGGCGCCTCCATACGCCTTTCTTACGATTACAGTAAGTTTGGGAACAGAGGCTTCGCAGTAGGCATAGAGGAGCTTTGACCCATGCCGAATTATCCCGCCGTGCTCCTGATCAATCCCCGGCAAGAACCCAGGCACATCCACCAGAGTCAGGATCGGGATGTTGAAAGCATCACAGAACCTGACGAAGCGTGCAGCCTTGACGGAGGAATCAATGTCAAGGGTCCCGGCGTTGACCTTGGGCTGGTTCGCAACGATCCCAATCGAGTATCCGTTGAGTCTGGCGAGTCCGATGACGATGTTCTGGGCCCAGAGCGACTGTGTCTCAAACAGTTCGCTTCCATCAACGATCCGGGTTATGATATCCCGGATATCGTACGCCTTGTCCGGGTTGTCAGGCAGGACATTGTTGAGCTCACTCTTGTCCCCGACGGGTGGTTTTGGCTTGGCTCTAGGCGGGTCTTCGGTGTTGTTGGATGGGATGAAGCTCAAGAGTTTCCGGATTTGCTGTAATCCTTCCTGCTCGTTTTGTGCGAAAAAGTGCGCGACTCCGCTCTTGGTGTTGTGGAGTCTTGCGCCTCCAAGTTCTTCGAAATCAACGTCCTGATTGAGAACGGCTTTGATGACGTCTGGTCCCGTTATGAACATGTAGCTCGTCTTGTCGACCATTATTGTGAAATCTGTCATGGCAGGGGAATACACCGCGCCTCCCGCGCACGGACCCATCACAGCCGATATCTGCGGGATCACTCCCGAGGCTAGGACGTTGCGAAAGAATATCTCAGCATAACCGCCCAGGCTGACAACTCCTTCTTGGATTCTGGCCCCGCCTGAATCGTTAATCCCGATAACCGGGACCCCAGTCTTGAGGGCGAGATCCATTATTTTCGTCACCTTCCTGGCGAACATTTCCCCCAGAGAGCCTCCGAAGACGGTGAAGTCGTGAGAGAACAAATAGACCGTTCTTCCGTCAATCTTGCCATAACCCGTTACAACCCCGTCGCCGAGAATCTTTTTCTCCGCCATGCCGAAGTCGGCGGTCTGATGAACCACGAACCTGTCCATTTCTACAAAACTGCCGGGGTCCACAAGTGCGACAATTCTCTCCCTGGCGGTCATCTTTCCCTTAGAATGCTGATCTTCGATCTTGTCCTTGCCGCCACCTCCCTCAGATCGTTCCCGGAGGACGCCGAGCTCCTTCGAGAGTTCCTTCATCGTCATGGTTGTTTGGAATTCGCTGAAGAGGCCTCTCGTATTAAAGCACGGAAGACAAAACTCACCCGTCCATTCTAAGAGTCCCATCCGGAACTGCTACTTCTCCCTGCTCTGTCTGGATGATGATGCTCCCATCCGGGGTCACTCCAACGCACTCACCGCGGATCTTGCCTCTGCCGGTTTCGATTATCACCGGTTTCATTCGATGAGCACAGTGTTCCCACCAATCGCTCAAGACTGCATTTTCGTCACTCTGGGTCTTGTAATGGCCTTCCAAAACGGTAAGAATCGAGCTAAACGTCTTTTCTAAGCTGAATAGTTTCTTCTTGACCAGGAAAATCGAGGTGGCTCCCGTGGGCAACTGTTCAGCAGTCAGGTTCACATTGAGCCCGATGCCGACGATTGCGTGTACCAGCTCTGGACCGTTGATTTTCGTCTCGATGAGTATGCCGGCTAGTTTTTTCCAGTCGACCACGATGTCGTTCGGCCACTTTACCTTTGATAGAACGCCGTACACCTCTTGGATTCCTTTTCGAAGCGCGTTGGCGACCCAGAACTGAAGAAGCGATATCCGATCGACAGGTATCCTCGGCCTGATAATTAGCGAAAACCAAAGGCCTCCTTTAGGTGACTTCCAGCTTCGTTCTGATCTGCCTCTACCCTGTGTCTGAACCTCCGATACCACAACGGTCCATTCGGAGGCCTGTTTTTCAGCGAGGGTCTTTGCCTTCGTGTTGGTTGATGAGATTCTCTTGTATCTGATGATCTTCAGACTGCAACCCCGT
>Ga0137415_10005411_pt1 | contig 12650 bp, 13 predicted proteins | sample CZODoug3_1_1_16f_FD_183082 | JGI IMG/M metagenome (GOLD analysis project Ga0137415, IMG submission 183082) | Vadose zone soil fungal communities from Angelo Coast Range Reserve, California, USA - CZODoug3_1_1_16fungal (Hybrid Assembly) | ecosystem: Environmental > Terrestrial > Soil > Vadose...
AGCAGCTTCCTTCCACGACGACTTACTCGAAGACCCCAACCAGTTGATTCTGTTCAACTTCTAACCGGACACTATTGTAAAAAGATAAAAGAGGTTTTCCTGGTTTCATAACAATAACATAACAAGCTTCGTAACAACCGCGCCTAATACTGCCTATTTCAGCCTAATAGAGTGGTTGGGAAATCGTTGAAACCATTTGTTTCTGGTTTGTTGGTTGGAAATCAGTAGGTTGAAGGTTCGATTCCTTCTACGCTCACCATTCCTGGACATGCCACGACAGCAGGATGTTCGAATGGATCCCCCCTTGAACGGCTATCGGCGTAGTAGCTTGAGAAACTGTGCTGGCGTGACGATTTCGATTCGGAGGTGACGCTTGACATTGAGAAGCACCACATCACCGGTCACCACGTAGTCAGCATCGGCGGCAACTGCTGCCTCCAAGAACTTGTCATCGTCTGGATCACCACAAACGGCGCTTGCGAAGGAAACGGGTGCGACCATCTCCGAGTGAAGCTGGATGACTTCGAGGATCGAGCTGAGTGCAGGGATCGGACGCTTCTTCGTGATCTCGTCCACAACCCGACGGTATTCGCCCAGGATGGGCGGCGATATTGCAAGGCGGAAGCGCTGTTTGTGCCAGGCCTGCAGAATCTCAAACGGCGCGCCCTTCCAGAAGATACCGGAAACGAGAACATTGGTATCGAGGACCGCCTTGATCTTCACTTCGAGCGGCGCCTGACTTTTGCGATCGCTGATCTTACGTCCATCTTCTTGATTTTGGCTTTATTAGCTTCTGCACGAGCTTGGCGCAGCAATTCCTGGAATTCCTCGAGCCTAGGCGGCGTAATGGCTTTGAGGATTACGGTGTCACCTTTGCCGATGACCACGAATTGGTCACCCTCGATCAGCCCAAGAGTTCTGCGGACCTCTTCAGGAATGACGACTTGTCCCTTGGACGAGAGCTTTGTGGTGGCGTAGCCGGTCATAATCGCGCGACTCCAATCTTACCAGTAAGAATAACACGAGTCGGGCCGCAATCAATTGGCTGCCCCTTGACGGAGCGACGGTGGGCAAACCGCCTCAAGCCCATGTAGAGGAATCGCTTGGAGGGAAGTGTAGAGCGCTAACAAGAGCTCGGCCCGCTCAAACGCCTCGGCCAAGGTGTTCAAACTCTGAGTAGTCGGGGGAGCACTCCCCCTGAGGAGCAAGATTTGTAGGCGAGCCCTTCGACTCTCCGGGAACTCCCGAAGGGAGGAGCCTACAAGGGATAAGGCGTGTCTCATCAACAACTTAGGAGAGCGTTGCTCTGACTCTTAATCAGTAGGTTGTAGGCTCGATTCCTACCGCGCTCACCAAACCCAGTATTCATGCTGGTTTCCGCGCATTGGACATCAGTCTTTGTAACAAATCTCGTAACAACGCCATAACGGCTGCGCCTCAATTCGCCATGCAAACAACAACTCCCATTCGCTGATCCTTAAATAATCGGTTGAAGAATCAAAGTGCGTTTACGTCACAATTTCCGGTTTGCCGACCATTCACCAAGGAACGGCAAAACACGTGTTTAATAGCGATTTTCTCAACCACTACTCGGTAAGGCTGAGATGCTGTGGGCAAAAAATTGTGATTGTAAGAATCACAGTGGGAGGAAAGCACTACTGCACATTGTCAATGATGCCGATGTTTTCTTGAAGAACTTGCTGCGTCTGAAAGGCAATGTGGAGGCCATCGGGAGAAACATCGAACTGGCTCTGAGTGCGCGAGTGAAAGTAGTTCGGATTGTAGAGAAGCGGGAGAGTGCCGCCGGAAGCACGCGAGAGTCCTGAGCCGTCCCACTTCACCTTCCATATTTCTCCGTTGAGGTCGTCCTTACCTTTTAGGACGGAGATCTCACTCTTCGCATCGTCACGAATGCGGTGGTTGCCAGGCTGACCCCCGTGCTTGCCGCTTTCTTCGTGTTGAAGACGGCGTTTGATGCTGCAGAGGGGCACAGCCCCTTGGCCTCGATCGTCGCCGCCATTTTTTTGCTGTCAGCATCGGGCATGGTCCAGCTTATGCAGAGTTGGAACAGCGGCTCGGAATTCGCGACTACCGACATGCTGACTTCAGCCTGGAATTCTCTTGTAGGCACGATCCTGCCCGAGGCAGCAGGGCTGGCGGTGGTAGGAGCGATCTTCAATTATGCGCGCCAACGGCCATTTATTCCTTGGCGTGTACCTCGCAGGGGAAAGCACTTCAGCCATCGACATGGTCTGGTATCGAGACCCTGGCTTTGCGCCTGGCATGGCCCCTCTTTACTGTTGTTGTCTTTTTATAATTCCGGTCTGTAAATCGGGCAGCTCCGGCAGCCGAGACAAGGCCGTTACCAACCTGCAAGAAGATTGGAGCCCCAACAATGCCTGATAAGAAGACTCGAGCCTGCAAGGCAAGCAGGCAAAAGGTCCCTCGCATCGGCGGGAGGCAAGCAGCGAAGATCCTCGACGAATGCGACAATCTGCTCCTTCATAGCAGCGATCTGTTGGCGAACCTTCCTCGAATTGGGTTTGCCGCCTTCTTAAGCGCGATGAGTGAGGATACTCTGTAGCATGCGCTCCAACCGGACTCTTGGGGTGAGCGGTTAAGGGCCCGGCTGATGTCTGCTATTGCGCCGGCCTTGCAGGGCGATGTGTCCGAACAGCACGCAGTCAACATCGACGACATCGCGCACTGTGCGAACATTGTGATGCCCTGCATCCTGCTAGAACTCGGACGCCGGAATCAACATGTTCAGATTGAGTTTCCAGTTGACCCAACCGATTCTTCCGCCCGATTCAAGCTCAGTGTTGGCAAATCCTATCCGGTTCATTCCATCAACAATGAACAGTTGGTACGGCTGGCCTCCAGCATTGGCGAAGAGCTTGTGGGCCTGTGCTACTTCGGCGACCAGCAGAGCCGCGACTCGATCGAGGCCGAGCTGAAAGCGCAGCACGCAGCCTGAAAGCGACGACTGCCTCTTCTTCGCACAGCGTCTCCCGCGAAGACGAACTTGTTTCCTCTGTTTCATAGAGGTTCGGAGAACGTAGTGCCCGGTAAGGAAAATGTGGTAAAGTAAGGAAATGGGGGATTAGCCATGCAGAAGCAGGCCAGGATTACAAGCAAAGGGCAGATCACTGTGCCACGCGAGGTCCGTCGCATCCTGGGGGTTCGGGCCGGAGACAGATTGCTATTCGAGAGCGACGGAAAAGGTGTTCGTGTCCGGCCTGTCCGCAACAAGAGCGCGTTTTCCAAGTATCGCGGTATCGGCAATCCAGAGATTCCGTCTGGCAGAAAGAGCATCAGCCGATGGCTACGGGAGATGCGTGGAAAATGACGACAGCGATCGATACTAATGTTGTTATTGCCCTGTGGGACAAGGACCCGACACTCAGTTCGGCGGCACAAACCGCTTTGGAGGCCGCGTTCAACCGTGGGAGCCTCGTGGTTGCAGCTCCGGTTTTCGCGGAACTGATTGCCGCGCCAGGTCGCACTGAAGCCTTCGTTGGCTCATTCTTCGAAGAGACGGGAATCGCGGTTGATTGGGACTTGGATGAACCGGTGTGGCGCTCGGCCGGTCGAGCCTTCCAATCTTATGCGGAACGGCGACGCAGACAACGCGATGCTGGTGCTCGGCGCATTCCTACGGACTTCCTGATTGGGGCGCACGCCCAGAATCGTGGCTACCGGCTTCTCACCCTGGATGAGCGTCTATATAAGGCAGCGTTTCCAAGTCTAACCATAGAAACCATCTAGGGTTGTCAGGTCGGAATGCGCCGTTCCTCTTTGTGCAGCAGATTCTCCGCGGATCGGCAGTTCGCTACAGGCCGAACGCCTAAAGTCCCCTTACTTTAGAGACGTTCGTGTAAATTTCAAGTGGGTATCCTCGAACGCCAATATGCACACACAATTCTATGCAAGCCTCCCGGCTACTGATTTGGGACAAGATCCAAACTTTGGCAGTACGGCTCTAATCAACAATAACCGGTTCAACAGTATTGCGTCGGCGAACCCGCAGTTCACGACGTGGAATGTACAACACGCGATGGGCGTGGTAATCACACACGAGTTTGGTCACTTCCTGCTGCAGCAGGCGCATTCCAGTGTCGGCATCATGCGAGAGGGCAACGATCAGGGTATGACTGCATTCTACGTAGATCTGGGTGGTGGACAAACCTTTACGCCGCCTCAAAAAACAGTTATAGACAAAGAGAAGCACCCTGGCCCACCTGCTTCTCTTCAAAGTCATGGGTCCCGCGATGTAAACCCCACGTAGTGGACGAAGCTTGAACACAGTGACCATGCGCTCGAAGTTTATCTTCTGTTTCCTCACGTGGCAAAGAGGTCAAGAGTCGATGCCTTGTGCGGGATTGCTCCCGAGCGACGGGCAACCCGGAGATTGGGGAAGAGTAGCCGACTACACGGAAGTTGATGCTCCGCTTGGCACAAAATGGCGCTTCACAAGGCCTGAGATAGCGTGGGCTCCGCCTTTGCTCTCATTGAGCAGAGTCTTCGCCGGGCATGCTATGTGATGTCCCGACACTTGCTTGCACGTTCGACTAGGCTGGGGGAGAATGTCGCTGTCCTTGGTTCATCGTCCACGCGCGTTCCAAGTGTCAGCAGAAAGGAACTGCCTCATATGAAACTCCTGAGACTCCGGTTCGTCTTCGTGTGTATATTCCTGCTTGCGTCCCTCGCCACCGCAATCGCCGACAAAGCGAGCGGCACGCCGCAGCTCATTGACCGCGATGTAATCTTCGGCAACCCGGAGATTGCAGCCGCCCAGCTTTCTCCCGATGGAAAGTACATCGCCTTTCTGAAGCCCTGGAAAGACACTCGGAATGTTTATGTGAAGGCCGTGGATGAGCCCTTCAGCGCGGCGCGACTCCTCACCACGGAGACCAAGCGGCCGGTCGCCGGATATTTCTGGACGCGGGACAGCAAGTACATCCTTTACGCCAAGGATAACGACGGCGATGAGAACTTCAATGTGTATGCCGTGGATCCTTCTGCCAAACCCGCCGCAGGTGCGGACGCTCCTCCTTCTCGCGATCTGACTGGACTGAAGGGTGTGCGCGTGGAGATCTTTGAGGTTCCGAAGAGCGATCCGGATATTGTCTACATCGGACTCAACGATCGCGACAAGGCTTGGCATGATCTTTACCGGCTGAAAATTTCCACTGGAGAGAAGACGCTGATCCGCAAGAACACCGAGCGTATTACCGGCTGGGTGTTCGACCGCAAGGGACAGTTGCGCATGGCGACGCGCAGCGCAGAAAACGGCGACACCGAGGTGCTCCGGGTCGATGCCGATGCATTCACCAAGGTTTACTCCTGCTCGGTGTTTGAGTCATGTAATCCTCTGCAATTTAAGCCGGGAGACCAGCGCCTCTACATGGAAACCAACAAGGACGCCGATCTGACCTCTCTGGAATTGTTGGACCCGCAGACAGGCAAAACGGAGATGGTCGAATCAGATCCGCTGGGCAAAGTCGATTTCGGCGGAGCGCTCTTTTCCGAAGCGACAGATGAACTGGTGGAAACCTGGTACATTGCTGCCCGCGTCAAGACCTACTACAAGAACAAGGCATTCGGCGACGATGTGCACTGGATTGAACACAAGTTCCCAGACCACGAAATCCTCGTGGTCTCGCGCACCAAGGACGAGCAGCTGTGGCTGGTAACTGCAGTTAGCGACACAGAGCCGGGCGAGACGATGCTCTTCGACCGCAAGGCCCATGTGCTGACGTCGCAGTTTAAAGTCCGCGAGAAACTCCCGCGCGCAGACCTGGCCCAGATGAAGCCGGTCACCTACAAGTCATCCGACGGGTTGGAGATTCCGGCTTACCTCACGCTTCCGAAGGGAGTTCCGACAAAAAATCTGCCTACTCTAATGCTTCCACACGGAGGTCCCTGGGGACGCGACCAATGGGGCTACAACTCATTGGCACAGTTCTTCGCCAATCGAGGATATGCCGTACTGCAGCCCAACTTCCGCGGTTCGACCGGGTACGGCAGAAAATTTCTCGATGCCGGCAACCTGGAGTGGGGCCGCAAGATGCAGGACGATGTGACCTGGGGCGTGAAATACCTGATTGCCCAAGGCGTCGCCGATCCCAAACGCGTTGGCATTATTGGCGGTTCGTATGGCGGCTACGCCACCTTGGCTGGCGTGGCCTTCACTCCTGATCTATATTCCGCAGCGGTCGACATCGTGGGGCCGTCGAATCTGATCACGTTGCTGGATTCGATTCCGCCGTATTGGGAGTCCATCCGCAAGATGTTCTACAAACGCATGGGCGACCCGAGCACTCCTGAAGGCAAAACACAACTGACGGAAGAATCCCCCTTGAATTCCGCCGACAAGATCAAGACGCCTCTGCTTGTGGCGCAGGGAGCCAACGATCCTCGAGTGAACCGGCGTGAGGCGGAACAGATTGTAATCGCGTTACGCGACCGCGGTTTCCCGGTGGAGTACATCCTGGCTCCAGATGAAGGCCACGGTTTTGCCCGGCCCGTCAACAATCTGGCGCTGTTCATGGCGTCAGAGAAGTTCTTTGCCCTGCATTTAGGGGGAAGGTATCAAGAAGGCGGCACGCCCGAGGAAGTTGCGCGCCTGAAGGAAATTACTGTCGATCCGAAGACGGTTGTCCTTGCGAAGAAGATCGATACTGGCAGCATCGGTGCTCCCAAGCCTGCCACGGACCTGCAGGCGGGGACATACAACTATCAGGTGAAGATTGAGATGGGCGGCCAGCAGATGAATATGAAGCTTTCCACCGCCATCCAGGACGGAACTGGTTCCTGGACTGCTACCGACCAGATGGATACTCCACAAGGCGCAGCGACTGACAAGGCGACTCTGGAAAAAGGGAGCCTCCTCTTGCTGAAGCGAAGCGTGAAGCAAGGACCGGTCGCCATCGATCTCGATTTTGCCGGAAATAAGGCCGCGGGCAAGATGAGCATGAACGGGCAAGACCGTCCGATAGCGGTTGACTTGGGCGGCCCATTGTTTGCAGATGCTGCCGGTTCGGATCAGGTCATCGCCTGCCTGCCACTGGCGGAGGGCTACAGCACAACCTTCCGCAACTTCGATGTACAGACTCAGAAGGTGAAATTGCTGCAACTGATTGTCGCCGGCAAGGAAGAAGTTAAAGTGCCTGCCGGCACGTTCAATGCGCTTCGGGTCGAGATCTCTTCCGCGGATGGAGGCTCGGACAAAAGGACTCTTTGGATTGCTGGGGAAACCCACAAGGTAGTGAAGGTCACAGCGGTTCTGGCTTCCATGGGCGGAGCCGTGATGACTCAGGAGCTCGTGCAGTAACAAAGTCGCCGCAACTGGCACCATGTTGCTCTGCAGTTCGGGTCTGTGTCCGCTCAGTTCATGGTCGGAGGGTTAGTACTCCGCCGCTTTCTGGCAAGGAGCCGGAAGCTCTGGGTTGGAGAGAATTACGGTGGGTTGCTGCCTGCCCTCGATATCCCGACTTTCAATCAGCGTATCCACTTTCGCGTCCGGTCGGTGGCGGGTGATCGCGTGGGCGAACCGTTGTCCAGTCGGGCCCAAGAAGCCCCTAGGACCTTATCGGTTGGTTCGACCACCATAACACGACGCGATCCCTCCTCATCCGGTCCCATAATCCAGAATTCGTGAAATGTTTCGATCCCCGTACAGGATGTGCAATCCATCAGGAGAGAAAGACGCAGCTCCCACGTTTTCCCGGAGCTTACTGAGCGCGCCCGTCAATACAGAGATTTTCCAAAGGCTATTATCCGACGTTCTGATAACCAAGAGCTGCGTGCCGTCCGGGAACCAAGCTGTTGGTTCGATATCACCCGTGGCCGGAGTCAGGACACGTGTCTCTCCTGTCTCGATCACACTCAGGACCAGCCCACCTGCTGTTTCGTCGTAAGCCAAGTACTTGCCATCGGGCGAGATGAGCCCTGCTCCAATGAAAGTTTCCGCAGAGCTTGCCGTAAGCTGTCTCAGTTTCAGGCTGCCTTTGGGCGCTTGAATCGCAGGCTTGTACCACGAGCGATATCCGAGAAATAGAGCGGCAATTGTCACGAGGGCGCTTGCCGCCAGCAGTAACCAATTCACCCGCAAGCGGGATTTCGCCGGACGTGCGGGACGAGCCGTAGTTGCAGACCTCGCGGCCGCATCCGTATCCCGCTTCAGACGCTTCAGATCGGCCCGAAGCTCGGCGGCGGATTGGTAGCGAACGTCGCGGTCTTTCTCCAGTGCTTTGTTGATGATGTCTTCCAGCTTCGCCGGGGTGTCAGGGTTTATCCGAACTGGTGCTACGTGTGCTCGATTCAATATCGAATCAAACATCGCGCCTGTCGTGTCGCCTCGAAACGGGAGAGTACCTGTAGTCATTTCATAGACTACTACCCCAAACGAGAACAGGTCTGTGCGAGCATCCAGTTCTTTGCCTCGCACCTGCTCCGGCGACATGTAAGCGACTGTGCCTACTGCCGTACCAGGGCTGGTCAGGTGCTCCTCCACTTCCATGGTGGTGGCGTTCGCGTCCACACTTGCTTCCACCCGCCTAGAGAGCTTGGCCAACCCGAAGTCGAGAATCTTAGCCTGCCAACGATTCGTGACGAAGATGTTCGCGGGCTTGATGTCACGATGGACGATTCCCTTCGAATGTGCAGCGTCGAGCGCATCACCGATCTGGATGCCCAAATCGAGCACCATTTCGATCTCCAGTGGCTTGCCAGCGATCCGGTGCCGAAGTGTCTGGCCTTCAAGCAACTCCATGGCGATGAAAGTACGCCCATCGGTTTCGTCAATCTCGAAGATCGTGCAGATATTCGCGTGGTTCAGCGAGGAAGCAGCTTTGACTTCTCGCTGAAAACGGCTGATGGCTTGCCGATCGTTGGCGAGTTCGTCGAGGAGGAACTTCAAGGCGACGTGGCGACCGAGTTTGATGTCTTCCGCCTTATAGACGACACCCATCCCGCCGCCACCGATTTTGCTGAGGATGCGGTAGTGGGAAACCGTCTGCCCTACGGGTTGAGAGGGCGTGGTCATTGGGTAGAGATGTTATGGTGTCCAGAGAGAGGAGGTCAATGCTCAGGGACATCCCGAAGCGCAACAGCCCATCTCTCGAACTTCCAGCGGGGCGAATCGCACAACGGATGTCGATAGGACGGGGTTCTGTGGCCGATGCACTGGCCACGGAAAACTTTTGGATTTCGTTATCCGTCTGCCCCGTACAGCAGTAGCTCCCGGCCTTGGATCGGACACAGAGAAGCCTAAACTCGCTAACTTGACAACCTCGGCCCGAAGAACCCGTCAGCGTAGTCGAGTGGTCGGCCATTTTGAGCAACAGGAACGATTGACGCTCACTGATTCTTTTTGAACAACTTCCGCACCATAGCAAAGGGCAAAAGATACCAGTGCCTCTTCCTTAGAAAGTAGCCGTCGAGTTTTCTCTTCCAATAGTCAGCGACATCTTCCTTCTCCCTATATTCCGGCCTTATCGCAAAGTGAATATGGTGCCCAATCTCGTGAAAAAGAGCATCGGCAAACAGTTGATCGCGAAATAGCGGAATCCAAAGAGGCAGATTCCTGCCACGGTTCAGAATCTGATCCACGTAGAGTTCGATCCATGGCGGCTTGCCTTGCCACTCTTGGTGGTAGAAGCCGGCAACCCTCGCCTTCGGGATTCGACGGCCTCGCGATGTGACTTTACCCAACCGACGCTTTCGGGGCTGGCCGGAGAGGTTTGTGAGCACGATGCAATCTAGCCCTCTCAGATAATTGGGCCGGACACTTTCGAGCAGTTTGCGAATCACGGCGGTTACGTCGATAGAAGAGGTGTAGTCGCGGTAGGCTTCGGTGATCGTGACCTGAGACGGTTCCTCAGTCGCCACTCCCCTGTCTCTATCACTCATCGCGCGAATCGTTGCACAGAGCCGCCGCGTCAGTATGGCTCGAAATTGGGCGACGAAAGGTAGGCTGGCGGGGATAGTTGCTGCTGGAAACAATTGATTCGACCCTTCGGGTTGACCCAAAGATGCGTCGGGGCCGGACAGAGTTTCACTACAACTCGCTCGCGCAAGAGTGACGTACCGCCACCGCCAGCCGGATCACCGTCGAAACTAAGTCCGTAGACTCGCCCGTCGGGAGTCCTGACGACGCCTCCTGCAACTGGTGAGTCGAAGCCCATGATGTTGTAAACCACCCAAAACGGTCGATGCTCCGCCTGTGCTTTCAAAGCGCACTGTGTTGCGGCTGTTGGGTCGCCATTCACTCTCACCCTACCGCAGTTGATTCCATCGCGTCCCTCTAGCCGTTTGCTGTGCCAGTCCATCGAGTCTCCGGTGATTGAGGTCACTCTCGTACCTATAGAGTCGTCTTGCGCTAGTCGGAGGAACTGGACGACAAGAACGAAAATGACCGCCGTCCAGAGCAACTTCTCTCTCATGTGCGCCTCACGCACCAATTCCTATGGAAGAACGGGTTACCCAAGGCTCCTTGCAGTCCAATGGACGAGTGAACCGTCTCATCGTCAACAATGGTATGGACACCGGGGATGGCTGACGGGGTCGGCGCTTCGCGCCTTTTTTGTGGCCGATGCCTCTCATTCTCGGGTAGAACAGCTTCGGATTTACCTGCCAGGCCTTCGTGCTATTTCGGGGCTTGATCTCCTTTGCCGCGCCAGTGCCGCTCAAGGGCAAGTTGCTGCGGAGGCTGTTTTAATTTTTGGGCTCTGTGCAGGAATCTGAATAACTCATCGATTGACGGGGGTTTTCGAGGAGCGGATTTTTCAGTACGCTCGGCAGGATGAGTGAAAGCGCATGGACAAAGATTCGGGGATGGCCGGGGTATAGGGTCTATCGCAGCGCGATCAACGAAGAAGCCAAGACACTGCGTCTGTGGGTACGCGCAAGCGCGGGAACCGCAAACTGGAGTGTTCCGGTTGTGGTCGGAGGATCCAGGAAATTGCCGAGATCTACGAGCGCGAGGTCAGGGATCTGCCGTGCTTCGAATACCGCACGACAGTGGATCGAGCTGTATCGAGTGCGCTGTCCGGACTGCGGGATCAAGGCCGAGAAAGTGGCGCTGCTGCCGAGCCAGGCGCCCTTCAGCAAGCGCTTTGAGGAGGCGGTAGGGCAAGCCTGTGAGAGCGCAGCGGTACGACGAGTGGCGCGGCAGTTTGACTTGGCAGCGAGCACGGTGCGGGCGATCGATCTGCGGTATCTGGAGCGCTGGGCGCAGGGGCGACGCCGACCGGCCTTGCGGCAGATGGGAGTCGATGAGATCTACCTGGGGAACAAGCAGAAGTTTCTGACGGTCGTGACCAACCTGCAGACGGGAGAACCGCTGTGGTTTGGTCGGGAACGCAAGAAAGAGACGCTGGATGAGTTTTTCGAGCAGCACCTGAGTGCATTTCAACGAAGTGCGATTCGAGTGGCCTGTGTGGACATGTGGGAACCGTTCCGGCAAAGCCTGCAGCAGTGGGTGCCGGAGTGCCGGATCGTCTACGACAAGTTTCAATCGGACCGGATGGCAAGTGGGGAATTTGGCCGATCGAGGAAGGCGGGATTCGCCGTTCTTCCGCAAAGGAGGCGAGCACGGCGGTGCTCTTTCCGTCCGGCGACAGGTGCACGCCGACGACGCCCTCCGGCGTGATGGGCTTGGAAGTGCCGTCGCTCAGATCGATCAAATAGTCGCGAGCGCCGTGTCCTGCCTCGATCCCTGAAGCCAGCAGCCGCTTGCCGTCCGCCAGCCAACTCGCGGAACCGTAGCTGATGGTATCGTGTGTAAGCTGCCTGGCCTCGCCGGCTCCGGTAGGCACCAGGCTCAGGGGTCCGCCCTTCGGTGGTTTCGTAATGACCCATTTTGCGTCCGGGGAAATCGCGATCGCGAGCCCCTCGCCAATGCGTGTCGGAGGCGACCCATCGGTATCGCGCAGAAACACGGTGTAATTCGATCCGCCGCCGTCACCTTGTTCTTCGAACACGATCTTCCGGCCATCCCGGCCGATGTCGCGCACGATCGACCATCCGAACCAACCCAGTTCGCGCTCCTTTTCCCCCCCGGTTCCATGCCGCGAAATCCAATGCGCTGCTGATGGGTCACCGTCAACGCCACACCATTGCGCAGGTCTTCCAGCCACATGCCTCCGGGCACGTTCGTGATCGTGCGCAGCTTGCCCCCGAGGGTTACGGCGCGCGGGTTCGCAGCGCTGCCACTTTCGCTGGACGTAAACCAGATCTCATCGCCCGCGGGCGACCACAGAATCCCTTCCACGCTGGTCCAGCCCGAAGAGAGTTTCTTTTCCTTGCCGTCCGGGCCAATCACAGCAACCGAACCTTCGTCGTCGCCTCCAGGGTTTTCGTGATCCGCAAAGGCTACCGACTTGGCGGTCGAGCTTGATACGCACAAGCGTCCGCATCTCGACTATGGCTATGCAATGACCAGCCACTCCAGCCAGGGACAGACCGCCGACCGTGTCCTTATTCACGTGGACACCGAGTTGGGCGCTAAGGATCTACTCAACAGCCACATGGCCTACGTTTCCATCTCCCGTGGACGCTATGACGCCCAGATTTATACGAACAACGCACAGACGCTCGGGCAAGAACTCAGCCGCGACGTGTCCCATTCGCCTGCGATTCAGCAA
>Ga0137415_10005412_pt1 | contig 12647 bp, 12 predicted proteins | sample CZODoug3_1_1_16f_FD_183082 | JGI IMG/M metagenome (GOLD analysis project Ga0137415, IMG submission 183082) | Vadose zone soil fungal communities from Angelo Coast Range Reserve, California, USA - CZODoug3_1_1_16fungal (Hybrid Assembly) | ecosystem: Environmental > Terrestrial > Soil > Vadose...
GCGCGAGCGAAAGCCGTGCGCGCCGGATTCGAGATGAATCCTTCGCCGGGAAATATTCGCGACGGCCTGCTCACCGACGCCATGAAATCGGCTGGTGCGGCAAAGAAGGGCGGCACCTCGCCGGTTACCGGAGTACTCGACTATCCGGAATATTCTTCGGAACCCGGCTTGAACCTGCAATGCACGCCCGGCAATGACGTGGAGTGCGTTACTGCGCAAGTAGCTGCCGGCGCGAACGTGGTCTTGTTCACCACCGGGCTCGGTACGCCCACCGGCAACCCCATCGCGCCAGTCGTCAAATTATCCACGAATTCGGATTTGGCGCGGCGTATGCCGGACATCATCGATATCGACACCGGCGGCATCATTTCCGGCGAAAGTACGATTGAGCATATGGGCGAAGGCATTTTGGAGCGCGTCATCCAAGTCGCGAGCGGCGAGCTTCACACCAAGGCCGAGCTGCTCGCGCAAAACGACTTCATCCCCTGGAAGCGAGGAGTCTCTCTCTGAGCGGCGCCCCGCAACATCGCGATGCTTTCCGGCTCGACGGCAAAGTTGCCGTGATCACCGGCGCCGCCAGCGGAATCGGCCGCGCTATCGCGCAGCGCTTCGCGCAACAGGGCGCAGCGGTGCATATTCTTGATCTCGACGAGAAAGCAGGCAATGCCGCTGCGCAGGAGATTGCCGCGTCCGGAGGCCATGCCAAGGCGTACGCCTGCGACGTTTCCGATCAGTCGAGCGCCAAGGAAGTCTTCAACAAGCTAGCGCGGCAGGGTCAACTCGATATTCTCGTGAATAATGCAGGCGTGTCGCACATAGGCACCGTCGAGACTACGAGCGAGGCTGATTTCGACCGCCTTTTTCGCATCAACGTAAAAGGCGTCTACAACTGCACGTGCGCCGCGATCGGGTACATGAAATCCCAGGGCGGTGGTGTGATTCTGAATATGGCCTCCATCGCAGGTACCGCGGCGCTGGCCGATCGCTTTGCGTATTCCATGAGCAAAGGCGCGGTGGTGGCCATGACCTATTCCGTGGCCAAGGATTATCTGGCGCACAAAATTCGCTGCAACTGTATTTCTCCGGCACGCGTGCACACTCCCTTCGTCGACGGCTACCTGCGAAAGAACTATCCCGGCCACGAGCAGGAAATGTTTCAAAAACTATCCGCGTCACAGCCCATCGGCCGCATGGGCGAGCCTGAGGAAGTCGCCGCGCTGGCTCTTTTCCTTTGTTCGGACGAAGCAGCATTCATCACCGGAACGGATTACCCAATCGACGGAGGATTTTTCAATCTCCGTGGATAAACGAAGCGCGCATTTCGTCGCAAGCGGAATCTTGGATGAAGATTGATTCACACCAGCACTTTTGGCGCTATGATGCCGTCCGCGATGCGTGGATCACTGACTCCATGGACGTGTTGAGGCGCGATTTCCTTCCCGAGCATCTCGCTGCGGAATTTGCGGCGAACGATATCGACGCTTCCATCGCTGTGCAAGCCGATCAGTCCGAAAACGAAACGATGTTTCTGCTCGATCTTGCGGAAAAGAACGAGCGTATCGCCGGGGTTGTCGGCTGGGTGAATCTTTTATCGTCTCACGTCGCGGAGAGGCTCGAACATTTTTCGCACTCCTCGAAATTGCGCGGCTTTCGCCATATCGCGCAGGCTGAGCCGGACGATTGCTTCCTCGCGCGGGAGAACTTCGTCAAGGGCGTCGCGCAGTTGCGCGCATTCGGTTTCACCTACGACATTCTCATCTATCCGAAACAATTGCCCGCGGCCATCGAACTCGTTGCCCGCCTCCCCGAACAGCGTTTCGTTGTCGATCACCTCGCCAAGCCGGAGATCAAGTCCGGGAGGACGTCACTCTGGGCGGCGCAGATGAAGGAAATTGCGCAAAACAAAAATGTATTTTGCAAGCTTTCCGGCATCGTCACGGAAGCGGATTGGAAGCAATGGAAATCGAATGATTTAAAGCCCTACCTCGACGTGGTCTTCGATGCTTTCGGCGGTGACCGGTTGATGTTTGGCTCCGATTGGCCAGTGTGTCTGCTGGCCGCGACCTATCGTCAGGTGAAACAAATAATCGACGAATATGTGAAGGGATTCTCTCAGTCCGACAAAGAAAAGATTTTCGGCGGCAACGCCGCTCGTTTTTACGGATTGAAAACGGCGCAGCATGGATTTGCAGCTTAAAGACAAGGTTGTTCTGATCACCGGGGGCGCCAAGGGCATCGGCGCCGCCATCGCTCGTGGGTGTGCGCGCGAAGGCGCTATTTCTATTCTTCTGGACAAGGATGGCGACGCGGGAAAGCAATTGCAAATGGACCTGCAGAAAGCTGGCGCGTCCTGCGGGCTAATTTGCACCGATTTGCTGGCGGCCGGAAATTGCGCTTCCGCAGTCGAGCGAACGCTACGCGATTTCGGACGACTCGATGTGCTTGTGAACAACGCCGGCATTAACGACAACGCCGGCCTCGAGCACGGCAACCCAGAAAAGTTCCTACGTTCGCTGGAACTAAACCTTCTCCACTACTACAACATGGCCCATTACGCCCTCCCGGCTTTGAAGAAAACCCAAGGCTGCGTCGTCAATATCGCCTCCAAGGTCGCCATCACTGGACAAGGCGGCACTTCTGGCTATGCCGCGGCAAAGGGCGCAATTCTTGCGCTTACCCGGGAGTGGGCCGCTGAGTTACTCCCTTATGGTATTCGCGTGAACGCGCTGCTCCCAGCGGAAGTGATGACTCCGCTCTACAAACAATGGCTCGGCACGTTTCCGAACCCTGACGAAAAACTTAAGCAAGTCACTGCTAAAATTCCGCTGGGCAAACGCATGACGGAGCCTGACGAAATTGCCGCGATGGTTCTCTTTCTCATGTCAGCCCAGGCCAGCCACGTAACTGGCCAGCACGTGCTGGTGGACGGCGGCTACGTCCATCTCGACCGTGCTCTGACATGAGAAATGGGGTTGGTGGCGCCAGCGGACTCGTGAACCTCCGATGAACAAACGATACTGCCTCACTCTCGACCTCAAAGATGACCCGGCTCTAATCGCCGAGTATCGCCGTTATCATGAGAAGATCTGGCCGGAAATTACCAGCAGCATCAAAGACGCCGGCATCGTCGACATGGAAATTTATTTGGTCGGCACGCGCATGTTCATGGTGATGGAAGTGGACGAGCGCTTTTCCTTCGCCGCCAAAGCCAAAGCAGACCGCGCAAATCCCAAAGTCCGTGAATGGGAAGAATTGATGTGGAAATTCCAAGAGCCCCTCCCAGAGGCAAAGGCGGGAGAAAAGTGGCAGCTCATGGAGCGAATTTTCAAGCTGGAATCGTAAGCTCGTCGAAGTTTGGACCTGCAAAGGCTACAAAGAGGAGGACGCAAGCTCATGCAATCAAATCGCATCCCGCGGCGTGACTGGCTGGTTGGCACCGGAGCGTCTCTTCTCGCCCTGGCCGCCTCCGCGAAAACAGGCGCAGCTTCTGTGCAACCTCAAGCACAGAAAAGCTCCGCCGCGGAAGACGCCGACCGGGCTCGCCGCATGCAATGGTGGCACGAAGCGCGATTTGGCATGTTCATCCATTGGGGCCTGTACAGCGTGCTCGGCCGCCACGAATGGGTGATGGAAAACGAAGGCATTCCCGTAACCGAATACGAGCAACTCGCCAAGCGCTTCCAACCGAAACCAAATGCCGCGCGTGCTTGGGCCAGGCTCGCCAAACAAGCCGGGCAGAAATACATGGTGATGACTTCCAAGCATCACGAAGGCTTCTGCAACTTCGACACCAAGCTGACCAACTACTGCGCCCCAAAACAAGGCCCCAGCCGCGACCTCGTGCGCGAATACGTAGAAGCCGCCCGTGCCGAAGGCTTGCGCTTCGGCTTTTACTATTCCTTGATGGATTGGCACCATCCCGATGGCGCGCTCTGCGCCACCAACGAAGACGCACGCAAGCGCTTCGTCGAATATACGCACGGCCTCATCCGCGAGTTAATGACAAATTACGGCAAAGTGGACGTGCTTTGGTACGACGTGTCCTGGCCGCTCGATGTCCGCGGCTGGGAATCCGAGCGCATGAACAAAATGGTATTCGAGCTTCAGCCCGACATCATCGTGAACAATCGCAACGCACTTCCTGGCGATTTTTCGACGCCCGAACAGAAGATTGTCGCCGACGAACGGGGCCGCGCCTGGGAAACCTGCATGACTCTGAACGAAAGTTGGGGATATCATCAGGCCGACGACGCGTGGAAAACTCCGAAGACCATCGTGCGCAACCTCGTCTATTGCGCGCACGATGCTGGAAATTATCTGCTCAATATTGGCCCCAAGCCGGACGGCTCCATTCCCGAAGAGTCCGTGCGCATTCTGACCGAGGTCGGCCGCTGGACTTCGCGCAACGGCGAGTCCATCCGTACGCAAGATCGCTGCCAGCCGCACCGCTCGAACTACGCAGGCTTCACACGCAAGGGCAACACTCTTTACATGCACGTCTATTTTTGGCCCGGAGAAACCATTGCGCTCGCCGGATTGAAAACCGGCGTGAAATCCGCGCGCCTTCTCGCCAGCGGGCAGCAGGTCAAATTCCAGCAGGATCGTTTTCGCGTGCGCTTCACCGGCTTGCCCGCCGAAGCGCCCGATCATCCGGTCACCACCATCGCCATCGAGTGCGAGTCCGAACCGTTGCAAGACACCGATTTTGTGCGCCGCGAACGCCCGCGCAATAATGTTTGAGCTTGCCCGCAATTGAGATTTAGGTAGAGGACTAATCCGCGATGCGCATTACGGCAGCCAAAGTGATCATCTGCAGCCCAGGGCGAAACTTCGTCACACTAAAAATCACCACCGAAGACGGCATCCACGGCCTCGGCGACGCCACGCTCAACGGCCGCGAACTCGCCGTCGCCAGTTATCTCTCCGATCATGTCATTCCGCTTCTCATCGGCCGCGACGCGCGCCGCATCGAAGACCTCTGGCAATACCTTTACAAGGGCGCGTACTGGCGCCGCGGCCCTGTAACCATGGCCTCCATCTCTGCGGTGGACACCGCGCTCTGGGACATCAAGGGCAAATCCCTCAACGTTCCCGTCTACCAATTGCTCGGCGGCGCCTCCCGCGACGCCGTCCTCGTCTACGGCCACGCCAGCGGTAACGACATCGAGGACACCGTCGCCGCCGTCGCCGCCTACGCCAAGCTCGGCTACAAAGCCATTCGCGCGCAAAGCGGCATCCCCGGCCTCGCCAGCACCTACGGCGTCGGTCGCGGCAAAATGTATTACGAGCCAGCAGAAAAAGACGCACCCGTCGAAGATCTGTGGAGTTCCGAGCTCTACCTCAATTTTGTCCCCCGCCTGTTCGAACGCCTGCGCAAGGAATTCGGTTCCGACCTCCATCTGCTCCATGACGCGCATCACCGCCTTACGCCCATCGAAGCCGCCCGCCTCGGCAAAGAGCTCGAGCCTTACCATCTCTTCTGGCTCGAAGATCCCGTCCCCGCCGAGCTGCAAGAAAGTTTTCGCCTGATTCGCCGCCACACCACCACGCCGCTCGCCGTCGGTGAAGTCTTCAACTCCATCTTCGATTGCCAGCAGCTCATTCAGGAGCAGCTGATCGATTACATCCGCACCGCCGTGGTGCACGCCGCAGGAATTTCCCATCTGCGAAAAATCGCCAGCCTTGCCGAGCTGTACCAGGTCCGCACCGGTTGTCACGGCGCCACCGATATGAGCCCCGTATGCATGGCCGCCGCTTTGCATTTCGATCTCAGCGTTCACAATTTCGGCATTCAGGAATACATGCACCACTCCGCCGAAACCGATCGCGTCTTTTCGCACTCCTACACTTTCGCCGACGGAATGATGCATCCCGGCGACGCCCCCGGCCTCGGCGTGGACATCGACGAGCAGCTCGCATCGAATTATCCGTACCGCCGCGCGTACTTGCCCATCAATCGCAAGCTCGACGGCACCATGCACAGTTGGTAGCGCTCGACGTTGTAGGGGCGCACTTTAGTTCATCCTGAGCTTCGAAGGGCGCGTCTTCCGATTTTCCGGTTTGACAGGAACGCCGGCTCGTTTCTATAGTCAGCGATGAAAATCCAAAGGAGTCTTTGATGAGTGCCCCGGTTTTAGCCGCCACCGAGAAAAACATTTTCCGCAGGACCAACGCGCACGCCGGCCGCCGCGTTTGTATCACCCCCGCCAACAGCTCCATGCGCCATCTTGCCTACAGCCGCATCGTCCTGAATTCCGCCAAGCCCAGCGAATCTTTTTCCACCGGCGACCGCGAAACCGGCCTAATCTGCCTTTCCGGCGAAGCTACCGTCTCCGTCGACACCAAGGAAATCACCCTCGCGCAGCGCGACGCCTTGTACATTCCCCGCGATTCCACCGTGAAGGTCGCCACGAAAACTTCCGCCGATCTCGCCGAATTTTCCTCTGACGTGGCCAACATTTACCCGCTGCAAGTCGTGCGCGCCTCGGAAATCGCCAAAGACCCCGGCTTGCATTTCACCACCGGCAGCGCCGGCTGCACGCGCCACCTGCAGATGCTGCTCGCAAAAAATATCCAAGCCGGCCGCCTCATCGCCGGCATCACGCAAGCCGATCCGGGCAACTGGACCAGTTGGCCGCCGCACGAGCATGCCGCCATGCTCGAAGAAATATACGTCTACTTCGACATGCCCGCCCCCGCCTACGGCATTCAGCTCGTCTACAGCGACACGCAAAATCCCGAGCTCGTCACCGTCGTCCGCGATGGCGACGCCGTGCTCATTCCCGCCGGCTTTCATCCCAACGTTTCCGTTCCCGGCCATCGCATCTGTTTCCTCTGGGCCATGGCTGCGCATCGCGAAGTCGAAGACCGCCAGTTCGGCGTCGTCAACGTCCAGCCCGGCTTCAATCAAGGATTGACAGGGCTCGAAGCCGGGCGTAAGAAATAGCCTCACTCCTGCCCAATGGATCCCGCGCGTCCCATCCCTCCGCCCACCGCCCTGGCCGCGAATCTCACCTCGTCGCAAGCGGGCGAGCTAGCCGCCGCCCCAGCTGCGACCCGCGTAGGCTATTTCCGCTGGGTGATCTGCGCGCTCCTTCTCTTCGGCGTCACGAAAAACTACATGGATCGCCAGGTGCTCGGCGTCCTGAAAACCACTCTGCAGCACGACTTCGGCTGGAACGAAATCCAGTACGGCCACCTCGTTTCTTATTTTCAGATCGCCTATGCAGCAGGCATGCTGCTCGTCGGCCGCCTCATCGATCGTCTCGGCACGCGCGTGGGCTACGCGCTGGCCATGGCCTTCTGGAGCCTCGCTTCCATGGCCCATGCCGCCGCAGGTTCCTTTGCCAGCTTTGCAGCCGCGCGCTTGGCCCTCGGATTCGGCGAGGCCGGCGTTTTCCCCGCCAGCATCAAGTGCGTCGCTGAATGGTTCCCCAAAAAAGAGCGCGCCCTCGCCACCGGAATCTTCAACGCTGGCACAAGCGCCGGCGCCATAGTCACGCCGCTCGTCGTGCCGTGGATCGCGCTGCACTGGGGCTGGCGCTCCGCCTTCCTCCTCACCGGCGCGCTCGGATTTGTCTGGCTCATTTTTTGGTTTTTGCTTTACCGCAAGCCGGACGAGCATCCGCGCGTTTCCAAAGCCGAGTTGGACTACATCCGCTCCGATCCCTCCGAACCCATCGGAAAAATCAAGTGGTCCGCGCTGCTCCCGCACCGGCAGACTTGGACCTTCGTCATCGGTAAATTTCTTACCGATCCCATCTGGTGGTTCTATCTCTTCTGGGTGCCCGATTTTCTGCAACGCCAACACGGTCTGGTGCTGATGAAAATCGGTCTTCCCATCGCGGTCATCTATTTAATTTCCGATGTCGGCAGCGTCGCCGGTGGCTGGCTCTCCTCGCGGCTGATTCATCTCGGCGCCAGCGTCAACGCCGCCCGCAAAATCACCATGCTCGTTTGCGCGCTCTGTGTCACTCCCATTATTTTCGCCTATCGCATCGAAAGCCTGTGGGGCGCAATCTTGCTGATCGGTCTCGCCGCTGCCGCGCATCAGGGATTCTCCGCGAATCTGTACACCTTAACTTCAGACATGTTTCCCGCGCGCGCCGTAGGTTCCGTGGTCGGCATCGGCGGCATGGCCGGCGCCATCGGCGGCATGCTCATCGCCGAAATGGTCGGTCACACGTTGCAGTGGACCGGCAGTTACATGCTTCCATTCTTAATGGCCGGAAGCGCTTACCTCATCGCGCTGTTCCTGATTCACATCCTGGCCCCTAGACTGGAGCCGGCCAGAATCACTTGAGGCGAATCATTTGAGAGAGGCCGCGTGACTCTGCACATCAAACCGAAACAGCAATGCCGCTGGGACCTGGTCAGCCTCGGAGAAATCATGGTTCGCTTCGACCCCGGCGAAAAGCGCATCGCCACCACGCGTTCCTTCGACGTCTGCGAAGGCGGCGGCGAATACAACGTTGCGCGCGGACTGAAGCGCTGCTTCGGCTTGGACACCGCCGTGGTCACTGCCTTCGCCGACGATCCCGTCGGCCGCCTGCTTCAGGATCTCGTCTACCAGGGCGGCGTCGACCAATCTCTCATCCGCTGGGTCGAGCACGATGGCGTCGGACGCGCCGCACGCAACGGCCTCAACTTCACGGAGCGCGGTTTCGGCGTGCGCGCCGCGCTCGGCTCCTACGATCGCGGCCACACCGCCGTCTCCAACCTGAAAAAAGGCGACATCGACTGGGACCACATCTTCGGCAAGCTAGGTGCGCGCTGGTTTCACACCGGCGGCATCTTCTGCGCGCTTTCCTCCACCACGCCCGACGTCGCCGTCGAAGCCATGCAATCCGCCAAGCGCCACGGCGTCATCGTCTCCTACGATTTGAACTACCGCGCTTCCCTCTGGAAATCGCTCGGCGGCAAAAAACAAGCGCAGGACGTAAACCGCCGCATCGCTCCGCACGTCGATGTCATGCTCGGCAACGAAGAAGATTTCTCCGCCGCTCTCGGTTACGAAGTCCCCGGAATGGACGAGCATCACTCCACCTTCGAAGTCGAAAACTTCAAGCAAATGATCGCCAAAGTTGTAAAGGATTACCCCTTCCAGGTCGTGGCCACCACTTTGCGCAAGGCGAAAACCGCCACGCTAAACGATTGGGGCGCGGTCTGCTACTACGATGGCAAGTTCTATCAAGCCAAGAACCGCGAAAACTTGGAAATCTTCGACCGCGTCGGCGGCGGCGATTCCTTCGCATCCGGCCTCATCTACGGCTTCCTCGCCGGGCAAGACCCGCAGTGGTCTGTCGAATGCGGCGCCGCTCATGGCGCCCTCGCGATGACGACTCCCGGCGACACTTCCATGGTCACATTTCAGGAAGTCCTGCAAGTGATGAAGGGTGTCGGCGCGCGCATTGCTCGCTGAAACGCGCACCCGAGTTTTTTGTAGGGATGCAGCGCCGCTGCACCCCAGCTAGGCAAGTACGTTTCTATGAAGGATTTTCGTTCGGCGATCCTTGGATGATGTAAGCGAGGAATCTGAAGTGAATAAGCAACAAGTTCGCAGTCGAATCGAAGAAATCGGAATCGTTCCCGTAGTCCGCGCGTCCTCTTCGCGCGAAGCATGTATCGCCGCCGAGGCGGTTTGCAAGGGCGGCATCCCCATCGTAGAAATCACCATGACCGTTCCCGGCGCAATCGAAGTCATTCGCGAACTCGCGAAAGGCTGTGGCGCCGAAGTTCTCATCGGCGCAGGAACCGTGCTGAATGCCGAGGACGCGCGCCGCTGTCTCGATGCCGGCGCCCAGTTTCTCGTCACTCCCGGTTTCAACCGCGCGACCGTCGAGCTTGCCGTGCGCGAATCTAAGCTCATCATGGCTGGAGCATTGACGCCCACAGAAATCATCGAAGCCTGGACCGCCGGCTCCGACCTCGTCAAAGTGTTCCCGTGCGGTCAAGTCGGGGGCGCCAAGTACATCAAAGCCCTGAAAGGCCCGCTGCCGCAGATCCCACTCGTGCCCACCGGCGGCGTCAACCTGTCTACCGCTGCGGAATTCATCGAAGCCGGCGCCGCCGCCCTCGGCATCGGCGGCGAATTAATCCAACCCGAAGCCCTAAAATCCAACAAGCCCGAACGAATCGTAGAAACGGCCCGCAAATTCCTGGAAATCGTCGCCACGGCTCGCGCCAACTTGTCCTCAGCCGCGGCAAAGGGAAGCGCGTAAGCGCGTGGCATCGTAGCGGCGCAGCATGCTGCGCCCCAATCGCCCAGGCGTAGAAATCTACTCTAGTTCGCAGTGGGGGTCTCAATGCCGCGAAGAACAAACCCGGCTACCACAGAAGTTCGCGAGGTATTGGTTTCGACCTACGCGATCAACGACGCCATGAACCAGCTTATCCTGTCGGACCTGGACCCGCGCGCATGGCGAGCCGCGCCGCCCGGCCACAAAGGGAATGGCCGCACCATCGCCGCCATCTTCGCGCACCTGCACAACAACCGCCTGGTGTGGCTCAAGAACTCCGCGCCACATTTGAAGTGTCCCGCACCGCTCGATCCCGACCGCTGCACCATGAAGCAAGCCGCCGCTGCGCACAAGAAGAGTGCGGCGCAGTGCCTCAAAATGCTCGTGGACGCTCTATCGACGGACCCCAAGCGGCGCGTCACGAAATTTTCGCGCGGCAGTTGGACGCGAACCTGGCCCGCGAACGCCACCATGTTCGCTTACATGTTCTCCCACGAAGCCCATCACCGCGGGCAAATCCTGATGCTCGCGCACCAGCTTGGCTATCGCCTGCTGGACAAAACCCCCGGGGTCTGGCATTGGGAGAAACTGTGGAAAGAAGCCGGCCACTAAACTCGATGTTTAGACGCTACAATTCAAATCCCTGCGTACCACGAATATCCGTACGAAGGCGCGAGCAGAATTCCGAATCCGCTCACCACCAGCGCAACGAAACTGATCGTGTTCAGCCAGTGCGTGACCCGCACCAGCACGGAGAACCGCGCAGCATCCGGTCGGCTCGCTTCCAGGATCGTGGCCGATGGTAGGTAGGTAGTCTCCGCCATAACGCTTTCCGCAAACCTACCACCAGCTCCCAACCCGTACAACGCTTCTGTATCTTAGGATAGCGGGTTAGTTTCGGGTTGCCGTTTACCAGGCAGTTGAACCTGTTATTCCGCGCTGCTCAGAACAAACGTCGCGCTGGCGGTGACTGGGAGTCGAATCGGACAAAGATCGGCGAACTGACCATTTTTCTCTCCCACCAAAACTGAAAGGACAGTGCCGAACCTGATTTCATAGTCTCCAGCCCGGTCGAACGAGTAGGCATCCTCAAGCAAAAAGCGCTGTTCAAAGTGCTCTCCAGCTTGGAGAACCACAGAGGGGACCTCGGAAGCTACATCCCAGGTGTACGTGTCCGGCATAACACTTGAATGGCTCAGCTTTTCCAACGGGAAGAACAGGTCTGATTGGAAAGCGGGCTCTTTCCGAACTATTCTTAAGCTGACACCTTCCATCATCGCGCCGCGCTGCGGGAATCGAATTATTGCCTGAGAACCATTTCGAACCGCCATGACAACAGGCACCTGAGTGCCTTTTGTTATTGCTCCGTCACGCTCGAACCGAAACTCTGCCTTGATCTGATCTAAGATTTCACTTCGTTCGACGATTAATTCTACCGGCGGCGTCTTCTCGCCAGCACATTCTAGAATTAGTGAGTAACGGCCGGGTTCTACCTTCTCTTCCCCGAAACCCCAGCCGCCAGACCAACCATGATTAAGCATCCCGTCCACAGGCCATCCCACGGATTCAACTCTGCGAGCTCCGTCCGGTTTCGTTATACTCAGCGAACACGGTTTCCTGAGCTCCTCAGGAATTACACTTGAATTCTTAGGCGCTACACCAACCCAGAATCGGATCGCCTCTCCTTCGACGTATCGAGGCTTCTCCAGGCGAATGACAGGCTCTACACCTGCGGCTCCGTTTTCAGAAGTGATTCCCGTTGAGGATGGTGAAACGGACGAGCTGGTAACAACGATCAAGAAGAACCCGACAATGAGACAGACAAACAGTCTAGCTCTCTGCATCGCAGGACCTCTGTGAGTTTTGATTAGACCTTCTCGGAACCTCGGGCGTCAAGAAATCAAAAGCACTTAGAAACCAGAACACCCACACTTAATCGCAGCGTCGAGGAAATAGTGCCTGGTAAGGCGGGTAATCGAAAACTGACCCACTACCTGCCTTCGGAGCCAATTCTGTGGCGTGTTCGACCTGAGTTCAACTCTTCTACTGATTCACCCCGCTCGCCAGAAACCCCCCATCCACCGCCAGCACGTGCCCGGTCACATAACTCGCCGCATCTGAAGCCAAAAACACCGCCGCTCCCGCCAATTCATCGAGCTGCCCGAACCGCCGCATCGGCGTGCGCAGCCGAAATTCCTTCCCCCGCTCCGTTCCGTCCAGCAACCCAGCATTCAACTCCGTGCGAAACACTCCCGGAGCAATCGCATTCACGCAAACTCCCTTCGTGGCCCACTCAATCGCCAGCGATTTCGTCAGCGCCGCCACCGCCGCCTTGCTCGCGCAATACGCCGCAACCTCCATCAGCGCCACAAACGAAGCCAGCGAAGCAATATTAACGATGCGCCCGTA
>Ga0137415_10005413_pt1 | contig 12646 bp, 8 predicted proteins | sample CZODoug3_1_1_16f_FD_183082 | JGI IMG/M metagenome (GOLD analysis project Ga0137415, IMG submission 183082) | Vadose zone soil fungal communities from Angelo Coast Range Reserve, California, USA - CZODoug3_1_1_16fungal (Hybrid Assembly) | ecosystem: Environmental > Terrestrial > Soil > Vadose...
GCGTCCCAGTCCTCCCCTTTCGGCCACAGCTTCGGGTCCTTCAGCGTGACCACGGTCTCGAACATGGAGAGCGGCGCCGGGTCGGTGGGCGAATCGAATCGTCCGGCCTTGCCGAAGACCCGCTCGACCTCCGGGAACTGCCGCAGCACCTGGTCCTGCCGCTGCAGCACGTCGCTAGCGGTCGCGTCGCTCATGCCCGGGACGCTGGTCGGCATGTAGAGCAACGTCCCTTCGTTGAGCGGCGGCATGAACTCGCTTCCCAGGGCCCGGACGATCGGCAGCGTCACCACGATGAGCACGAATGCGCCGATGATGACCGGCCAGCGGAACCGCAGCGCAAACCTACACACGGGATCGTAGAGTCGCGAGAGCACGCGCGAGATCGGGTTGCGCTCCTCGGGACGGATATGTCCTCGGATGAAGGTGGTCGCGATGGCGGGCACCAGCGTGACCGACAAGACCGCCGCGAATGCCATCGAGAACGTTTTCGTCCAGGCGAGAGGCGAGAAGAGGCGTCCCTCGGTCCCCTCCAGCGTGAACACCGGCAGGAAGCCCACGGTGATGACGAGCAGTGAGAAGAAGATCGGCCGGCCGACTTCCTGCAGAGCTGCGACGACGACGTCGGCTCGAGCCTCCTTTCTTCCAGACGCTTCCCAGGCCTCGAGCTTCTTGTGCACGTTCTCGACCACGATGATTGCCGCGTCGACCATCGCGCCGATGGCGATGGCGATCCCGCCCAGCGACATGATGTTGGCCGTCAGCCCCATGTGCTTCATGGGGATGAAGGCGAGCAGGACCGCGATGGGCAGGAGCAGAGCGGGGACGAGCGTGGAGCGGAAGTGCAGCAGGAAGAGGAGGATCACGAGGGTGACGACGATCAGCTCCTCGATGAGCGTATGCTTCAGCGTGTCGATGCTGGCGCGGATGAGCGTCGAGCGGTCATACGTCGGGACGATCTGGACCCCTTGGGGAAGCGTCTGCTTGAGCTCTTCGATGCGCGCCTTCACCGCGTCGATGACCTGAAGAGCATTCGTGCCAGAGCGCGCGACGACGACGCCGCCGACGACCTCGCCTTCGCCGTCGAGATCGGCGAGACCCCGGCGCTGCGCAGGGCCAATCCTGACCGCCCCCACATCTCGCAGCATCACCGGCGTTCCCATGTGGGCGCCGAGGACCACCTTTTCCAGATCGTGCGGGTCCTTCACGTACCCGCGCCCCCGCACGTAGTGCTCAGTGCCGCTCACCTCGAGGATGCGCCCGCCCACGTCGGCGTTCGACATCTTCACCGCCTCGACCACCTTGGAAAGCGGGATGCCGAGGGCCGCCAGGCGATCCGGATCGAGGTCTACCTGGTACTCCTTCACGAATCCGCCGACGCTCGCCACCTCGGCGACTCCGGGGACCGCCTGCAGCGCGTAACGGATGTTCCAGTCCTGCAGCGACTGGAGTTGTTGGAGGGTGGTGTGGCCAGTCTTGTCGATCAGGGCGTACTCGAAGACCCAGCCGACGCCGGTCGCGTCCGGACCGAGGATCGGCGTCACCCCCTGCGGCAGTTTGTTGGAGATGGTGGACAGCTTCTCCAGCACGCGGCTGCGCGCCCAGTACATGTCAGTGCCGTCCTCGAAGATCACGTTCACGAACGACATGCCGAACATGGACTGCCCGCGGACGGCCGTGACACGCGGAGATCCGAGCATCGAGCTCACCACGGGATAGGTGATGTTGTCCTCGACGAGGTCGGGCGCGCGACCCATCCATTCCGAGAAGACGATCACCTGCACGTCCGAGAGGTCGGGGACGGCGTCGAGGGCGGTGTTGCGCAAGGACAGTACGCCCCATGCGGTGCCCAGGCCGACGAGCAGCAGCGTCGCGAGGCGATTCTTGGCGCACCACGCGATGATCGCGGCAATCATGGTTGTCCCCAGCGCGGCAGCGCGCTTCGCAGCTGTGCCTCGCTGGAGAGCAGGAACGTTGCCTGGGTCGCGACCTCTTCGCCCTCGGTGAGCCCCGCCAGCACCTCGTGATAATCGCCCGCCATTGCCCCGACCTTCACCTCCGTCGCCTGCAGCTGCCCTTCTCCTCGCTTGACGAACGCATACCTGTGCTCACCCGAGGCGAGCAGGGCGTTGTCCGGTACGGCTAGGCGATTCCCGAGCGGCACCTGGACGTTCACGTCGACGAACATCCCCGGCTTGAACGAGAGTTGCGCGTTCGGGAACGCGAGCCGCGCCCGGACGGCGCGCGTCTTCTCGTCGACGGTCGGATAGACGAACTGGACCACGCCTTTCCAGGTCGCTCCGCTCGCCCAGGGCAAGCTCATCGTCGCGGGCTGCCCGGGCTGCACGTACGGAGCGTCGGACTCGAAGAGGTCCGCCAGGACCCAGATGCGGCCCAGGTTGCCGATGCGGTACAGGACGTTTCCGGCCATCGCCCGCGTACCCGCCACCACGTTCTTCTCCAGCACGACGCCGCTAGCCGGGCTATGGATGGTGACGCGTGGCTCGGCCTTGCCGCGTTTGCGCATGTCCGCCATCTGCTCGCTCGAGAGTCCCCACAGCCGCAGGCGCTCCTCGGCAGCGCGGACGAGCTGCTCTCTCCCCGGGACGCCTTGGCTGTGGATGGCGACCAGATAGTCCTGCTCGCTGGACAAGAGATCAGGGCTGTAGAGGGCGAGCAGCGGCTGGCCCGCCTTGACCGGCTGGCCGGTCTCGCTGACGAACAGCTTCTCGATATAGGCGTCGTACTTGAGCACGACGTCCGCGACCTGCGTCTCGTCGACTTCCACGCGGCCGTGCGCGCGCAGCGACAGTGACAGCGGCCGGCGCTCCACCTTGGCGTACACGACGCCGATGAGCTGCTGGCGTTCCGGGGTCACCTCCAGCAACTGCGGGCGGCCTTCGCGGGCTGCTCCGCCGGCGCCGCGAGACTCGACCGTGTACCCCTTGCGCGGCGGAGAGACCTTGAAGCGCAGCTCGGCCGGCGGGTGGCCCGGCGCTTCGATCCCCAGCGTGATGGTCCAGTCGCCCAGCATGGAGAGGCTGTAGCTCACGTCGTACTTGCCGCCTCCGACGGGCTTGGACTCGCCGTTGCCCTTCATCTCCGGCATCGCGCCCATCGCGGGCATGTCGTAGACCAGGCCGACCCGCGCGCCGTCCACCGGCTTGCCCTGCGCGTCTTTCACGGTCACATGGAGCACGTTGTCGCCGGCGCGAGGCGGATCGGGATCGAGGGCAATCTCGACGAGAAGATCGCCCGCGTGGAGCGCATCGGACGACGTCGGCTTCGACTTGCTGCAGGCCGCGAGCAGCGCAAGCAGTACGGCGACCAGACTAGTGACGCTCTTCATGACCGGCCTCCGCTGCTTGTGCCAATCCGAGATCGCTGCCGACCGCCCGCTGCAGCTCCGCGAGACGCTGCTCATAGGCGGCGAGGTGCATCGCCTCGTTCAGCTCGTGCATGCGCAGCTCGCGCGCGCTGTCGAGCACCATCGTGAAGTCCGACCTGCCGGCCGCGTAGCTCGACTCCGCGCTCTGCACCGCCTGGCGCGCGATCGGGATGAGCTGGTGGTGCAGATCGATCTGGTGCGTCTCGGCGAGGAGGTGCGCGTAACCTTCCGCGACCTCTGCAGCGACACGATTGCGCAGAGCGCGTGCCGCCTCCTGGGCCGCCACGAGCTGCGCCTGCGCGCCTGCGATGCGGGGCTCGTTCTTGCTGCCGAAGAAGATAGGCAGGTTCACCTGGAAGCCGGCGAAGAGGAAATCCGAGACGCCCGTCGGGTTGCGGAAGGTGTGCATCTCGGCAGCGAACAGGCCCAGATCGGGGATCCGATTCGCGCGCGCCAGCCGTTCCTGGGCGTGCGCGCCTTGGATCGCTGCCCTCGATCCGACCAGCTCGGGGCGGCCCCCCAGCGCCCGTTCGGTCAGCGCCGCGACGTCCGGCGGTGTGCCGAGCACTCCCGGCCGCGTGGTCGTGCCCGGCGGAGCAGCCGGATCGCGATCGAGAAGCGCGCTCAGCCGCGCCCAGGAGGAACGGCGGTGGTCGATGGCCGTTTCCCGCTCCGAGCGCAGCTGGACGAGCGCTCCCTGCGCGCGCAGCAGCTCGACCTGCTCTGCTTTGCCCGTCGAGACGCGAGCCTCGGCCGCGCGCAGCACGACGTTCAGGATGGCCTCCAGCTCGTCGTCGATCTCCTGCGTGCGATCCGCCAGGAACAGATCGAAGTACGCCGAAGCGACCTGCGTCTCGACGTCGAATTGCTTCTGACCAAGGTCCGCGTCCGCCATCGCGGCGTCCGCTCTCGCCATGTCCGTGCGCGCCCCGCGTTTCCCACCGAGCGGAATGTTCTGGCTGAGTTGCACCATGAGCGGCACGGTCGAGAAGTCCACCGGGGCATTCCAGAGCTGGACCATCAGCATCGGATCGTCGAGCGCACCCGCCGGTGAAATCGCACTCTGTGTAGCGCGTACGCGAGCCGTCGCGCTCTTGAGATCCGGATTCTTCTCCCTCGCCTCCCGGAGCAAATCCGCGAGTCGGAGGGGAGCTGGCGCGGCAAGCGCCAACGACAACAGCACTGTGAGCATCTCGAGCCTCCCGCTGGAATGCAGCGGCTTCAAGTGGACGAACGCGTACCCGCCGGGCACGGACGTGCCCGGTGCGACGGTTCACCCGAGGCTCAGATCAGCAAGGCTCGATGGCTGAGGAATGCCGGGGGTCCTGCAGACGGCGCGATCGTGAGCCGCACCGCTGGCGTTCCCACCGCAAATACGTCCGCGAGGAATATCGGTGCGTCGATGGCGACCGGTGCAGGTGCCTGCACGCGTTGATCGTCTACCAGGCGAACGCCATCCACAGCGTGGAACGTCCTGTGCTGGCAGCAGTCGGCTAAGCGGATCTCTCCGTGCTCTCGCGCGCTCGACTCGGCACAACCGACGATTTCCTGGCCCGTGTAGCGGCAGAACAACCGCGTGCTGGTCACCGCCGGAGTGGCGATGAGAGCAAGGAGCGCAAGCACAGAGGCGCTACGCCGGATCACAGGTAGTCCATATAGCTGACCCGGCGGGGGGCCGCCAGTTGGAGGCAGGGGCCGATCCCGGACGAACCTCATAACCAAGGGGGAACGCCGTGTTCTGGCGCCCCCTCGAATGGTCATCGGCGTCCTTTCAGTCGTCATCCCCCGCGGGGAGCCCGGCGATGCGAGCGGCCTCGCCCGTCAGGCGAAGGATGTGCAGCCCCGTGTTGGCGCGGTCGACGATGTAGACCAAGCCGCGGTCGTCGGTCGCGACGTTGTTCGTCTGGACGACCTGCCGGCAGACATTGGCTACTCCGTTGAGCGTGCCGCAGCGGAAGTCGGTAAACTGCGTGATAGACGGAATGAAGAAGCCGACGTCTTTCGGATTGTACGGATCGCGGACGTCGACGGCGCGTACGCCGGCGTTGAAGTAGGAGACGAAGATGAGCTTCTGGTAGTACGGTTTCCCGAATTCCTCGTTGGTTGCGTGCGGTCCGAAGCGTCCGCCGCGCTCGCAGAATCCGCCGCTGGAAGCCGGCACCTGGAACGTGGCGATGGACTGCGGCCGCTCCTCATCGGTGACGTCGACCATGCTGGTCAGGTGGCGGAACTCGCTGCAGAAGTGTTGCGTTGCCTCGGAAACCACGACCACGATGTCCCTTTCCTTTCCGGGATCCACTTTGAAATCGGGCGGGCTGTACTTGCCGAGCGGCCAGCTGGTGTGCGCCCCGTTGTCCGGTTGCATGATCCAGCGGCCGATCTCCGCGCTCTTGAAGTCGGTCGCGGCGGTCGATAGGAGCGCGTCGCGATCGGCGACCTGCATGACGCCGTTGTCTCCGACTCCGTACGCGAAGTACACGCGGCCGTGAACGCCGGTCGAGATGGGGCCATGGATCGCGGGCACGGCGGTGAAATGGGGCGGGATGACGCCGCCCGGCTGCTGTCCGTCGAGAGCCCAGTCACGGAGGAATTTCGGGTTCTTCGGATCGCTCAGGTCGTAGATCATGATGTGGTTGCCGTCTCGCCAACCGGCCGCGGTATCGGACGCGCGCCTCCCGACGACGTACGCGATCCCGGTATCGCACTCCCACCAGCTCTTGTGGGTGCCGCTGAGAGGCTGGACATTCCCAAGCTTGTCGACCGTGACCGCGTTCTTGTTCTGGACCGTGCGGACAGGCTGCGGGCTACTTGGATTCGTCACGTCCCAGATCTCGTGCGCGCTGTTCGCGAAGGACCGCAGCATGTAGACCTTGTTCGGGTCGGCAGCGGGATTCGCTTGGTGAAGCGAGCTGCCGTCGCACACCCGGACCATCTGACCGCCGCCGTTGCCCGTGGTCCCGACGGGAAGATGGAACAGATAGATCGGGCTGTTCGGGTTCGTGACGTCGACGATCGAGGTCCCGTTCGGTTCGTCCAGCCCGGTGAGCGGATTGCGCGACGGCAGACGTTCCCCGGTCTTCGGGTTGGAGCCGATCGGGTGGTGTCCCGTATAGAGGACGTAGCCGGGTTTCCCGCCGACGGCCTGCTTGTGCACCACCGGCTGATACGTCGAGCGGTGCTGCAGATCGTTGGTCCCGACCAGCTTCATGTTCTTCGATTCGGTATCGCGCTCCTCGTCCGCGCGGGCGTCGGCCCTCCCAGCACCGACGCCGAGCACAGCCATCGAGATCGCGACCGAGGCGGTTCTCACGAGAAATCGCGTCATGCGATTCTCCTTCTGCATGTGTCGAGGGGGTGGACCTGGACCGGGGCCCCGTGCTCCGGCGCCCGAGACCGTAGCCTTGTGGCCGATCGTCAAGTCAAGCCGCGCGGCGCAAGCGAGCGAACGGTAATCCGACGATTGTCGATCGGACGATCGCCTCACCAACGAATATCGAGGGGACGCCGTGGTGCCGGCGTCCCCTCGAGGCACTACGGCGATCCTGACTCTAGTCGTCGTCCTCGCCGCGCAGGCCCGCAATCCTCGCCGCCTCGCCGGTCAAGCTCAGGATGTGCATCCCGGTGTTGGCACGGTCGACGATGTAGACGAGACCACGCCCGTCCACCTCGACGTTGTTGGTCTGGATGACCACGTCGCAGGGATTGTCGACGCCGAGCTTGCAGCCCTCAGGGCGAGGATCCGTTCTTGCCGTGGTCCGCGGAATGAAGAAGCCCACTTCGCGTGGGCTGAAAGGCTCGCGGATGTCGATCGCACGCACGCCCGCGTTGAACCAGGAGGCAAACACCAGCTTCCCGTAAAAGACCGGAGTGAACGACTCGTTGCTGGAGTGGGAACCGAAACGGCCGCCCCGGGCGCAGAAGTTACCGCTGGCGGCCGGAACATGGTGGTTGGCGATCCCCGTCGGCTTGGAGGGAGTTGTGATGTCCACGATGTAGACCATCTGCCGGTTGTCCGAGCACTTGTTTCCGCCTGCCTCGTTCACAAGGACGACGAAGTCCCGCACCCTGTTCGGGCTATCGGCGAAGTCAGGCACCGGCTGCTGGATCACGGGGAACGTGGTGTGCGCACCCATGGTGGGTACGGTGTCCAGCCGTCCCAGCTGGGGACAGAGGAGGTCGGCGTCCGTCGGGTTCGTCCGGAAGTTCGCGGAAGGTGGCGTGGCGCATTTGGTCGCGTCCAGCAGCTTCGTCCGGTCGACGATCTGCATGATGCCGTTCGAGCCGGTGCCATGGCCGAAATACAGCCGGTCGCCGAGCTCGATCATGCCGTGCACGCCCGTTGGATTCGCGCCCGTCGCCCCCGGCTGCTGGCCGACGAGGCCATAGTTGCGGATGAACTTCGGGACCGCGGGATTGCTCAGGTCGAAAATCTGCGTCATGCGCGTCGTCCGCCAGCTCGGGAACGACGGTGTGGCGGCCGCAAGCCCGGTGCCGTCGGAAACCAGGTAAGCGATTGCGGTATCGCATTGCCACCAGCTCTTGTGGGTGTTGGGAAGGTTCGCTACGACCGTCTTGACCAGCGTCGGCTTGCTCGGATCCGTGACGTCGAAGACCTCGTGTGAGCTGGCCGTGGCCCGCAGCAGGTACTGCTTGTTCCGGCCGGGGTCCGCATTCAGGTCGGCGTGTGGAAGGTCCTTGGCGCTGCAAGCGCGCACCATCTGTGCGCCGCCCGCTTCGCCGACGCCCGACGGGCCCGGGATGTGGAAGAGGTACCGTGGGTGGGCCGGATCGGTGACGTCGACGATCGAGGTGCCGTTCTTCTCCACCACGTTTCCATTGAGCGGGTTGACGGCCTGTCCACCGTGATGGCCGACGTAGGCGATGGAGCGACCTCCCTGTTCGTGCACGATCGGTTGGTACGCGGAGCGCGCCTGAAGGTCGTTGGTCCCGACCAGCTTCATGTTCTTCGATTCGGTATCGCGCTCTTCGTCCGCGCGGGCGTCGGCCCTCCCAGCACCGACGACGAGCAGAGCCATCGAGATCACGACCGAGGCGGTTCTCACGAGAAATCGCGTCATGCGATTCTCCTTCCGATTTGAACGGCGGGAACTGGAGCTGGGCCGGGGCCCCCATGCTCCGGCGGGCAGGACGGTAGGCCCTTGGACGATCGTCAAGTCAAGGCGCGCGGCGCAAACGGCCGGGCGTAGATACGACCATCGTCGCTGAGACGTTCGGCTCAGCCGATCAGGAACACCGTGGCGGAGCGCGGGCCGTGCGCGCCGATGACCAAGGCCTGCTCGATATCGGCGGTCTTCGACGGTCCGGAGATGAAGCAACCGAACCCGTTGCCGAGCTCGATGCGCTCGTACGCCTCGTGCATGTCGTTGACGAGGCGCTCGGCATGAACGACCAGCGCGAGGTGCTGCGCGATCCAGGGGAGCACGCGGTGGCGCAAGCCCCGGTCGGTGAACCAGACGGCGCCGTTCTCCGCCACGCCGAGCTCGCCGGGCACGATGGCGAGATCGACGTCGCGCAGGTCGTGCGGATCGGCGATCTCGTCGACGCGGACGTTCGCGCGCGGCACGCCGGGCACCAGCGAGGCGATGCGCCGGCCGTCGCGGTATGGCGCGAGCTGCTCGAGCGCGGCCGGGAGCGCCTCCGCGGAAGGGAGCGGAACGCAGCGGCCGCCCGCGTCGGTCAGGGACTGCGCGAATCGCGCGCGCAGATCCGCGGAGCGCTCCCCGAACCGGCGCGCTTCGGGCAGCTCGCGGGCGGGCACCGCGGCGGAGCGCAGGCGGGCGAGGATTTCCTCACGGCTGCCCACGGCGCCTCCACTGCGCGCGGAAGCTGTCGCGGGGCATCTCGGGCAGCTCGCGCCCGCGGCCCCAGGCGTTCAGACGCGAGTACACGAGCGCGCGCGGGAGCCGCGGCACCACGCGGCGGGCCAGCCACCCGGAGAGGCGGTAGAGCCAGGTCGAGCCGAGGACGAGCGCCCCGATCTTCGCGGCCAGCCGCTTCCGCCGGGGCGCGAAGCCTTCGCGGGACAGCTCGGAGCGCCAGGCGAGGAGCTGGTGGTGCAGGTCGATCTTCACCGGGCACACATCGGTGCACGACCCGCACAGGCTGGAGGCGAACGGCAGCCCGGCGTGCTTGCGCGGATCGACGCTCGGCGCCAGCACCGAGCCGATTGGCCCGGGCACCGTCACGCCGTAGCTGTGGCCGCCGCTGCGCCGGTAGACAGGGCAGGTGTTCATGCACGCGCCGCAGCGGATGCACTGCAGCGAGCGGCGGAACTCCTCGCGCGCGAGCAGCTTGCTGCGGCCGTGGTCGACGATGACGATGTGAAGCTCGCCGCCGGGCTTGGGGCCATGGAAATGCGAGGTGTAGGCGGTGACGGACTGGCCGGTCGCGCTGCGGGCCAGGAGGCGCAGGAACACGCCCAGGTCCTTCGCCCGCGGGACGATCTTCTCCACTCCCATGCAGGCGACGTGCAGCGACGGCAGCGAGGCGCCGAGGTCCGCGTTACCCTCGTTGGTGCAGACGACCACGCCTCCGGTCTCCGCGATGGCGAAGTTCACTCCGGTGAGCCCGGCCTGGGCGGCGAGGAACTTCTCGCGCAGATGTGCGCGCGCTGCCTCGGTGAGCTTGGCCGGATCGGACAGCCCGGCTGGCGTGCCCAGCTTGTCGTGGAAGAGATCGCCGATCTCCTCCTTCTTCTTGTGGATGGCGGGCATCACGATGTGGCTGGGCGACTCTTTCGCGAGCTGCACGATGCGCTCGCCCAGATCGGTATCGATCACCTCGATGCCGCGCGCGATCAGGTACGGGTTGAGGTGGCACTCCTCGGTGAGCATGGACTTGCTCTTCACCAGGCGCGTCACCCCGCGCTCGGCCAGGATCCCGTGCACGATGCGGTTGTGCTCCTCCGCGTCGCGGGCCCAGTGCACGCGCGCTCCCCAGCGAGTGGCGTTTCGCTCGAACTCCTCGAGGTAGTCGGCGAGCCGCGAAAGGGCGTGCGCCTTGATCCGGGAAGCCTGGTCGCGCAGCTCCTCCCATTCCGGCAGGGCAGAGGCGGCGCGGTCGCGCTTCTGGCGCACCCACCACACCGCCTGGTCGTGCCAGGCGCTGCGCGGCTGATCGACGAGGAACAGGGCGGCGCGCTCGGCGTGCGCGCTCATGTCCGCGCCTCCGCCTCGGCCAGGAGCTCGGCGACGTGCAAGACCCGGAGCGGCTTGCGGTCGCGGCGGATGAGCCCCTGCAGGTGCATCAGGCAGGACATGTCTCCCGCGGTGATCACGTCCGCGCCGGCATGCTCGTGGTCGGCGATGCGGTCGCGTCCCATCCGGCAGGAGACGGCTTCCTCGTCGATCGCGAAGGTTCCGCCAAACCCGCAGCACTCGTCGGGTCGCTGCAACTGCACCAGCTCCAGCTCCTCGATCCCGGAGAGCAGCTCGCGCACCTTGTCGCGTCCGGGAAGGATGCGTTCGCTGCCGGTCCCCAGCCGCAGCTCGCGCAGCCCGTGGCAGCTCTGGTGCAGCCCGACGCGCGCCGCGAAGCGCCCGCGTGGGCGGGCCTGCACCACGTCGTGCAGGAACTCGCACAGCTCGAACACCTTGCCGTGCAGCTCGCCGGCGCGGTCGCCGAGGAGCGGCCCGTAGTGATTGCGCACCATCGACGTGCAGCTCCCCGACGGGCAGACGACGTAGCGATGCTCGCGGAACACGCGAAGGAACTTCTCCGCGAGCGGCCGCGCAGCTTCCAGGCTGCCCGCGTTCGCCATCGGCTGCCCGCAGCAGGTCTGGTCCTCGGGGAAGGTGACGCGCACGCCGTGCCGCTCGAGAACCTCCGCCGCGGCGAGCCCGACGCGCGGGTAGAACTGGTCGACGTAGCAGGGCACGAACAGCGCGGCGTCCACTTCACCCGGATACCAGAGGACCGGAGCGGGTGCCACCTATGCCGCCGGCCGGCGGAAGCCAGCGCTACCTCTGGATGATGATCTCCGGGCAGTGGCCTGGGCCGAGGTGGATGGGCTTCCCGTTTAGCTCGAGTGCGGTCAGGACATAGTGATAACTGGTCTCGGGAGAACCGTCCTTGACGGTGCCCACGGCGTTGTCCTGGTCGAACGTTCCACCTTCCCGAAACGGAGAATCGCCCTTGAACTTGAGCGTAAACTTCCCTGTCCCGGCGAGTTGCCACTGGACGGAGTCTGGCGTGCCCTTCGAGTTGTATTTTCCTTCTCGCAGGTTGATCTGCGTCGGCACGAAAGTGATGTCCCGATCGTACTTATGACCCGGCGGCCCCACCTCGGGGCCCACCACGATGAAGATCGGCGACTGATCCCCGTCCTTCCCGGTCGCTGCACGCCGGACGGCCTCTTGCAGCGATGTCCTGATACCCTTGGTGTCACGTTTTGCAGCGCGCTCGCCGCCGGATGGTGCCTTGCTCGCTTCGTCAGTTCCCGCGGGCATCGTTTCCTCCTCGTTAGCGACGCTGCGCCGGCTCGCTCACGCTCGGTCCGACAATCAGCTTCGCAATCTCCGGCTCCTGCAGCAGCGCGCGAAGCGGTGGCGCGTTGACGATCTCGTTCACCGGGAATCCCGCCGCGATCGCCTCCTTCAACTCGCGCACGGCCTCGCTCCGGCGGCCGGCCTGCTCATGCACGACGGCGGCTCGGAACAGGACCTGGCCGTTGCCCGGGGCCGAGCGTAACGCTTGCCCGATCTCCTTCTGCGCTCGCTCGTGGTCCCTGAGCGCGGACCAGTACTGGGCCCGCCGTGACCTGAGCTGCGCGTTGTCCGGATCGACCGCAACCTGCTGGTCGGTGACGGACAAGGCGCGCCTGAAGGCCGGGATGGCGTCCGCTTCATGGCCCTGCGTCCAGCGATACGAGTCCGCCAGCGCCCCCCACAGACGGTCGTCGGCGGGGTTCAGCTCGATTGCCTTGCGATACAGGTCGCTCGCGTCCGCGTATCGCCCCTGCAGGTAGGCGACGGTCCCGAGATTCGAGTAGGCGCCGCCGGTGGGCCGGATCTGGATCGACTTCCGCAAGGTGCGTTCCGCGTCCTGGACGCGGCCGAGCTTCAGATAGATGCCGCCTAGATTGCTGTAGCCCGAATAGTTATCCGGGGTGAGCGCCACCACTCGCTCGAAGGCCGGCACCGCTTCGGCGAGGCGCCCGCGCTGGTTGAGGAACACCCCGAGGTCCTTGTACGCCGCCCAGGAATTGTGCCCCAGCTCGATCGCGCGCCGGTACGTCGCCTC
>Ga0137415_10005415_pt1 | contig 12643 bp, 9 predicted proteins | sample CZODoug3_1_1_16f_FD_183082 | JGI IMG/M metagenome (GOLD analysis project Ga0137415, IMG submission 183082) | Vadose zone soil fungal communities from Angelo Coast Range Reserve, California, USA - CZODoug3_1_1_16fungal (Hybrid Assembly) | ecosystem: Environmental > Terrestrial > Soil > Vadose...
CAAGCCGGTATGCCCGCCCACGCGAACGGATAATACACCGCAAGATCATTCGGCCAGAAAGTGAGCAGTAAGTATTTCGCATATGACACAAGCGCGTTCGACAGTCGCAGCGCAGCAGGGGCGTCGGCGAATGTGCGCACAGCGCCCCCATGAGATTGCGCGACGAATGTGATAATCGCGGACGCCGCCACCAGAGCAAACAGCGGCAATTTCTCGACTACAAGATTACGGGCTACTGACAATTGACCTCTCGTGTCTAATCTCTGCAGTCTGCGCAACGGCCAGTAGTCGAGCAGCAACATTACAAAAGGCCATGTCACCAGCATCGGCTTGGCGAGTAGTCCCAGTGCGAGCGTAATGGAGACCCACACGTACCGACTAATCGAAGGCGCTTCCGCGTAACGCGTGTAAGCGATCAGGGACAGCAATCCGAAAAATGTGGAGAGGGTATCTTTGCGTTCAGACGCCCACGCCACCGATTCCACGTGCAACGGATGCAGCGCAAAAAGCGCTGCGACCAGCGCGCTCGGCCAGCGGGTGTGTGTTGTTCGCAACAGGAACCAGAAGACAAGTAACGTGTTTGCCACATGAATCAGCGCGTTGACCAGCAAGTGGCGGCCTGCGTTCGTACCAAAGAGCTGGCAATCGATCATGTGTGAAATCCAAGTGAGCGGATGCCAGTTTGTCGCATGAAACGTGGTGAACGCCCAGGCGAGCCCCGCGCGAGTAAGACCGCGATTCACCATTGGATTTTCCTGGATGTACGTGGGGTCATCCAGAGTGATGAACTGATGCCCGATCACTTGCGCATAAATCGCGATCGCCACAATAGCCAGAGCAACGGCAATCGCGATTTCGGTGCGGCCAAATTTCCCGACAGGAACAGACACCGCTCTTCTCTTTTGCGTTGTTTGCCTGGCCATTGTGGTCTGTAGTCTGTGGTCTCGTTGAAAAGTCGATGAAGCGCAAGGCCGCAGAACGCGACAAAGTTTGGGAATTCGCGTGGATTTTTCTCGCGGTGATCGTCCTTGTCCTCGTGATCGCTATTCGCGTCCGGCTTCTCGCTATTCCGCTGGAGCGCGATGAAGGCGAGTATGCGTATGCTGGTCAACTCCTGTTGCGGGGCATCCCGCCGTACAAGCTCGCTTACAACGTGAAATTCCCGGGAACCTGCTACCTTTGCGAGCTTAACTGCGCCTGCGCGCGGCGCAGGCTGTCGGCCGCAACTTTCAACTCCGGCTTGAGACGCAGCGCTGCCTCAAATTCCGGAATGCTCTCCCGGGGTTTCCCGGATGCAAGGAGGGCCAACCCCAGATTGTTATGAGCCTCGTCACTGTTGGGATTCAACCGCAGCGCTTCGTGAAGTTGATCAATAGCCTCCGGAATTCTGCCCAACCGCCCTAGCGCGAGTCCAAAATCGTTCCGAATGTTTGCGTCTTGGGGTGCCAGCTGTGACGCGCGCCGCATTTCATCGCACGCGGGTTCGTTGCGGTTCTGCTTCCACAATGCCAGACCAAGCTGCACGTGCGCTTTCGGCGCGTCCGGCTGCGAGCGGATTGCCGCTTGGAAATACTCGATGGCTTCGGGCAGCCGACCTTGCTTGACGCGCGTAACTCCCATGTTCAAGAGCACGTCATAGTGATCGTGCTGGATTTGCAGCGCCTTCTCGAAATGCGCCGCGGCTTCATCGTACCTGCCGGTGTTAGCCATAGCAATCCCCAGACTGTTTTCTATGGGGAGATTAGGTGGGGTGACTGCGAGCGTGTGCTCGAACAAATTGAAGCTGTCACTCCAGCGATGGATCTGCGCGTTCGTAAGAGTAGCAAGAACCAGTAGAACCCCGCCGGCTATTGCCGCGCTGAGCGACGGCGCAACGCGTCGCGTTTTCGCGATGTCCCCTAATCCGAACACGAGCGCAATGAACAAACCGATTGACGGAATATAGAAGTAGCGGTCTGCCATGGTTTGCGCGCCAACCTGAACGATTCCGATAACAGGAACCAGTGTTCCCAGGAACCAAAGCCACCCAACGATGAGGTACGGCCGGATTCTCCGTTGGGAAAAGCAGAACCCCGTAATTCCAATCAGGAGGAATGCTGCTCCGGTCATCTGCCAGGCCGGTATCCCCGTCGACGTGAACGGGTAATAGACGGCGAGATCCTTCGGCCAAAAAGTGAGCAGTAAGTATTTCGTATACGAGACAAGCGCGTTCGGCAGCCGCAGCGCAACAGGAATATCCGTGAATGTGCGCACAGCGCCTGCATGGGATTGCGCGACGGACGTGATAACGGCGGACGCTGCCACGATGGCAAACAGCGGCAGTTTCTCGCGTAGCAGTGGCGCAATCGAAACGAGGAAGTCCTTCCGGCCTCTCGATTGTGACAGGCGGCGCAACGGCCAGTAATCAAGCAACAACATTGCGAAAGGCCAAGTCACGAGCATCGGTTTGGCCAATAGTCCCAGTGCGAGCGTTATGGCAGTCCACGCGTACCGGCTACTCGAGGGCGCCTCTGCATAGCGCACGTAAGCGACCAGCGACAGCAATCCAAAAAATGTGGATAGGGTATCTTTGCGTTCAGCCGCCCAAGCGACCGACTCTACATGCAAGGGATGAAGCGCAAAGAGCGTCGCGACCAGCGCGCTCGGCCATCGGGCGTGTGTTGTCCGCAGCAGAAACCAGAAGACAAGCAACGTGTTTGCCACATGAATCAATGCGTTAACGAGCAGATGGCCACCTGCGTTCATGCCGAAGAGTTGACTGTCGATCATATGTGCGATCCACGTAAGGGGATGCCAGTTTGCCGCGTGAAAAGTGGTGAACGCCCAAGCGAGTCCCGCGAGCGTAACGCCGCGATTCACCATTGGGTTCTCCCTGATATACGAATCGTCATCGAGAGTGATGAACTGATGCCCGATCACTTGCGCATAAATCGCAAACGTCATTACCGCCAGACCGAGCAGGATGAGGAGATCGGGTCGCCCGAATGTTGTAGCGTGGCTGACCCCGAAAGCTTTCGGGGTTCGCCCCTTGGCTGCGGTAAAGCCAACAGCTTTTCTCTTTTGCGCTGTCCGTTTGGCCATGCCGTTTGCGAGACTACCAGACCACGGACAACCGACCACCCGACCAGCGCATGAGTCTAATCACCACTTTCGCGTAATCTCCCATGGTCTTTTGTCCTGTTGTCTTGTGGCCTGTGGTCAGTGGTATCGTTTGCCACTTTAGCGGCGAACAGACGCGGCGCACGCGGTAGAGTAGAGAGGGACGCACGGAATGAGAGGCAAAGCCAATGACCGCCGCGTGCCCTTTCCCTCATCAAACCGGACATGCGGATTTCCCGCATCCGGTTTTCGCATGGCACTTGATTTGGAGCATTCATCACGCATGAGTGATTTGGCCTCCACTTGCAGCTTCGCTCTTCAGTGAAGGCATTTGCTTTGTCATGGGTTTGCTCCAATCAGTGCCTTCACCCGCTGAGGACGTTTGTCTCCGGCCGAGTCTGCCTGATTCCGCGACGGAAAATTGCGAAAATGATGATGGACAGGATTTCGACGAGCAAAATCAGATAGGGAATGCCGATGATCGGCGTTGCCAGAAATTTATGGTCGAGCAACAGCCATTGCTCGAGGAACATTCCGGCGAACACGAATACGAACACGAACGGCAAGACAAAGAATCCGACAAACCAGAGAACGCGATGCCGGTTCGCGATCGCGCGATAGGCAAACACCAAAGGCGGGATGGCGAACAGCCAGATCGCGAGATTGGTGAGCCAGAAACCAAGCGTGGTGTGGCCAAAAATTTTATTGGTGACGTATTGTTCATCATTCCAACCGATCAGCGCGAAACCGATGCGGTTGATCGGGAAGTTTGCAAAGATAAGCGCAAACCCGAGCTGCCGTGACGCACTTGATGGCTGGAAAAGCCGATACACGCCGAGCCACATCAGTCCGTAGGTGAAAAGCGGGCCTGCCCAAGTCGCCGCTATGAACGCCAAGCGATTGCCAGCACACGATGGGCAAAGCGTAAATGAATTGAACGTCTTGTAGCCAAAGCAACCGCAAAATGCCGCGCCAACGAAATGATGCACGAACTCGTGAGACGTGCCGCAAAGAATGGTGAGCGCGAGAAACGCGATAATGTAAGCCGGCGAAAGCTCAATCTTCACCGCGCGAGAGATTTCTCGACTCACGCTCGAAATTCAAGGGCGCCGTTTCTGGCATCGACGTGGACGGTTTGGCCCTCGCGGACTTTGCCTTCGAGGATGTCGATGCTGAGCGGGTCGAGAATTTCTTTTTGAATTGTGCGCTTGAGCGGGCGCGCGCCGTAAACCGGATCGTAACCTTCGCGCGCAATCAGTTCTTTGGCCGAATCGGAAAGATCGAGCGTGATTTTCTGTTGCTCGAGCCGTTTCGTTAGGCGGCTAAGCTGAATTTCAACAATCTTCTTGAGATCGTCTTCGCTCAATCGATCGAAGATGATGATCTCATCGACGCGATTGAGAAACTCGGGGCGAAAATGTGCGCGCAGTGCGTCCATGACGAGACGCGAACGCGCTTCGCGCGATTCCTCCTCGCTGATGAATTGCGAACCGATGTTTGACGTCATGATGATGACCGTGTTCTTGAAATCGACCGTCCTCCCCTGCCCGTCCGTGATGCGGCCGTCGTCGAGCACTTGCAGCAACACGTTGAAAACATCGTGATGTGCTTTTTCGATTTCATCGAAAAGAACCACTGAATACGGCTTGCGCCGGACGGCTTCACTCAATTGCCCGCCTTCTTCGTAACCGACGTAACCCGGTGGCGCCCCGATCAACCGCGCGACAGTGTGTTTCTCCATGTACTCGCTCATGTCGATCCTGATCATGGCGTTTTCGTCGTCGAACAGAAATTCCGCGAGTGCTCGGCTCAGTTCGGTTTTGCCGACACCGGTCGGGCCAAGAAAAATGAAGGAGCCGATTGGACGATTTGGATCCTGCAAACCAGCCCGGGCGCGGCGCACCGCGTTCGAAACGGCCTTGATCGCTTCGTCCTGCCCAACCACGCGCTGGTGCAAATGCGCTTCGAGTTTGAGCAGCTTTTCTCGCTCGCCTTCCTGCAAGCGCGAGACCGGAATGTGCGTCCAACTCGAGACGACTTCGGCAATATCTTCTTCGGTGACTTCTTCGCGCAGTAATCTTTTCTGGGGAGCGCCCGCGCCCTCGCGGGCTCTCTTCGGTGCCCTCGCAGAAGAGTCAGAAGATGTTTCGGGCGAGGCGCCCGGAACAGCACGCGAGGCGCGTGCGCTCCCCTGCTCAAAATCCGCGAGCTTCTTCTCCAGTTCGGGGATCCGGCCGTACTGAATCTCGCTCGCCTTGGCCAACTCGCCACGGCGCTGCGCGCGCTCCAGCTCAGTGCGTAATGCATCAAGTTGTTCTTTCCATTTCCGCTGTTCTTCGATGACGGCTTTCTCTTTTTGCCATTCAGCTTTGAGCGCGGACGATTTTTCCTTTAGCTCGGCCAATTCCTTCTCGAGTTTCTTCAAGCGCTCTTTGCTGGCCGGATCCCTTTCTTTCTTGAGCGCCTGCCGTTCCATCTCGTGCTGCATGATTTCGCGCTCGATCACGTCAATCTCGGTCGGCATGGAATCGAGCTCGATCTTCAAACGCGAGGCGGCTTCATCGACGAGATCGATCGCTTTATCGGGAAGGAAACGATCGCTGATGTAGCGATGGGAAAGCACCGCGGCCGCAACCAGCGCGGCGTCGGTGATGCGCACGCCGTGATGCACTTCGTAGCGTTCCTTCAACCCACGCAAGATCGCGATCGTGTCCTCCACGGTTGGCTCATCCACCATGACCGGTTGGAAGCGCCGCTCCAGTGCCGCATCTTTCTCGATGTATTTGCGGTATTCATCGAGCGTGGTCGCGCCGATGGTGTGTAACTCGCCGCGCGCCAGCATCGGCTTGAGCATGTTCGACGCGTCCACCGAGCCTTCGGCGGCACCGGCGCCAACGATGGTATGCAATTCGTCGATGAACAAAATGATCTGGCCCTGCGAATCGGTCACTTCTTTTAGAAACGCTTTCAGGCGATCTTCGAATTCGCCGCGGAATTTCGCGCCCGCCACCATCGCCCCAATGTCCATCGCAATAACGCGTTTTTGCTTCAGCGAATCGGGGACGTCGCCGCTGATGATCCGCCGCGCCAGTCCTTCCACGATCGCCGTCTTACCGACACCCGGATCGCCGATCAGCACCGGGTTGTTTTTGGTGCGACGCGAAAGGACTTGCATAATGCGGCGGATTTCGTTGTCGCGGCCAATTACCGGATCGATCTTGCCGCGCCGCGCCAATTCGGTCAGGTCGCGGCCGTATTTCTCGAGCGTTTGATATTTACCTTCGGGATTTTGATCGGTCACGCGCTGCGAACCGCGCACCTGTTGCAACGCTTGCATTAGTTTGTCGCGCGTAACCCCGAGATCCTTTAGCAGTTTTGCTGCAGGAACGTTCGCGCCGGACAGTGCCAGAAGGTAATGCTCGGCGCTCGTGAACTCGTCTTTCAACTTCGCCATCTCCTTCTCCGCGCCGTCGAGCACGCTACGGAGTTCATTAGAGAGGCGAAGATCGACAGTCGCGCCGTGAACTTTCGGGCGACGCTCGAGCTCGCTCGCCAATTGTTCGCGCAGACGGTCAACCGGGACGCCGATTTTCTCGAGCAGCGGCTGAGCTATTCCGTCGGTCTGATCGAGAAGCGCGGAAAGAAAATGTTCATTCCCAATCTCCTGATGATTGAATTGCGAAGCGGTATCCTGCGCTGCTTGCAGCGCCTCCTGCATCTTTTGTGTGAACCTGTCGACGCGCATAGACCACCATGAACTATCGCTTCCAGTGCAGCAAACGCGCTTTTAACCACTACTTCGCGCGCGCAAAGTTTCTCTCCATTGCAGCGGCGCTTTTCCCCGCGTATGAGTCTGAGCGATGAGCGCAGAAGCAAAACCGTTTGGAGGCAGAACTCTTGAGTTGCTGCGGGCGGGCCCGTTTCGCCGCTACATCATCGGCTCGCTCATTTCCGATACTGGCACGTGGATGCAGGTCATGGCGCAAGGCTGGGTCATGAGCACATTGACGAACAAGGCGATCATGCTCGGTTTGGTGAATCTGGCCGCCGGTTTGCCGACTCTTGCCCTCACCATGATCGGCGGTTCAGCGGCCGATCGATTCGATAAACGAAAGATTTTAATCGCCACACAAATCGCGCAGATCGCATTCGCGCTCGCGCTGGGCTGGCTCGTTTTCATCGGTCAAATCCAAATTTGGCACGTAATCTTTTTTGCAGCGTTGCTCGGCGTCTCAATCGCGTTTGAAATGCCGGCGATCTCGGCGCTCGTGCCGGAGCTCGTGAAGCGCGAACAAATTGCGTCGGCAGTTGCTTTGGATCGTTCGGTTTTTCATGGCTCGCGGCTCATCGGACCATCTCTGGCCGGTTTGTTCGTAGGTTGGTGGGGAGCGGCCTCAGCCTTTTTTGCAAACGCGTTTTCGTTTCTCGCGCTTATCATTGCGCTGATTTCACTTCCGCGACGTCCAGTTGGCACAAAGGAAGAAGAAGAAAAACGGCGCAGCGGGATCATGGAGGGCTTTCGCTATGTCCGATCGGATCGCACGATTCTTTCAATGATCGTGCTCATTGCGCTCACCACCATTTTCATTTTCCCGACAATTTCCGTGATGCTGCCGCTTTATGTTCGCAATGTCCTGCAACTCGGTCCTGATAGCATGGGCTGGCTCATGGCAACGTCGGGAACCGGCGCCTTTCTCGGATCGCTCGGTTTGCTAAGCATTGCGCGCGAAAAACGATTGAAATTTATGAGCGGCAACGTGCTCGCCATCGCCGCGGGCGTGTTTTTCATGTCGCGGTCGCACAGCTTTTTACTTACAGCCTGTTCCATGGGAATTCTCGCGATTGCACTCTCCATGAACTTCGGCCTGGCCAATACGATCGTGCAGGAGCACGCGCCTTCGCACCTTCGTGGTCGCGTCTCGGCCGTTTTCGGCTTGAGTTTTTTTGGCTTGATGCCAATCGCCGGTCTCATCGTCACCGGATTTTCCGATTTGATCGGCATGCGCACGGCGCTGGCCGTTGCCTCGGTGATCTATGGAATTGCTGCGTTCTATGTTTTGAGCCTCGCCGGACGCCACGTGTGCGACCGTCCTGTTTCTCCCGTGCCCGAATCGGAGCTGGCGCCGGTGGCGTGAGCACTCGTTAGGCGCAATCATGATTTCGTTTTCGACCTGCTGGAATTCCGGACGGCACACTGCGGGCGACGAAATGCTGCGCGAGATCAAGGGCAAGCTCGGGTTCGACTCCATCGAGCTGGGCCACGGCATCCGCATCTCACTCATGCCCGGAATCCAAAAAATGTTCGATGCGGGCAAAGTCCGCTTCAGCAGCCTGCACAACTTTTGTCCGCTGCCGGTGGAAGTCATGGGCGCGTCTCCAGATTGCTACCAATTCTCCGCGACGCATCCGAAGGAACGGGAGCGCGCGGTGAAACAGACATTTCAAACAATCGATTTCGCCGAGCGGCTCGGCGCGCCATTTGTTGTCATGCATCTCGGCGAAGTGCCGATGCAGCCGATCACCGATTCGCTGATCGCGCTCGCGAAAAAGGGAGAACTTCTTTCGCGAAAATATGTGCGCCGAAAAATCAGAGCCGTCGAAATGCGCGAGGCCGCCGCGCCAGCGTATCTCGAGCGCGTGAAGAATTGTCTGGGCCGCGTTGTCGATTACGCCGCTTCAAAAAACATCCGGCTCGGCATCGAAGGGCGACGCGGATATGAAGAGATCCCAAGCGAGCGCGAACTGCCTGGGCTCCTCGACGAGATGAATTCGCCCCAACTCGGGTACTGGCACGACTTTGGGCACATTCAGATCAAAGAAAATCTTGCCTTCCTCGATCACGCCGAATGGCTGCGCGCGATCGCTCCGCGCACGTTCGGTTGTCACTTACAGGACTGCATTTGGCCGGCCCAGGATCATCAGCCGCCTTTTGCCGGAGATATCGATCTTAAGAAACTTGTTCCGCTCCTGCCACGCGACTGTTTGTTTGTCTGGGAAATAAGCCCGCGCAAAACTGCCGAGGAAATCCGGCGTTCGGTCGCAATTTGGAAGGAGCAGTTCGGCGAATGAGAAAAATCTTCATCACTCTCCTGCAACTGGCCGTCACCATCGCCGTTCTCTATTGGGTTTTTCATGACCCAAATAAACGCGCGCAAATGGGCGTCGCCTTGCGCACCGCGGATTACACCTGGATCGCCATCGGCATCGTCATTTATCTGGTCGTGGAAATCGCAGCGGCCGCGCGTTGGCAGGTTCTTCTGCGCGTGCAAAACATCCATTTAACCCTGCCTCGGATGTCCGGGCTGTTTTTCATCGGGATGTTTTACAACCAATTCCTGCCCGGCGGAACCGGCGGCGACATTATGAAATCGTATTTGTTGCTCAAAGAAACGCCTGGAAAAAAAGTCGGCGCGCTCCTGGCCGTGCTCTTCGATCGACTGGTGGGACTCATCGCGCTCGTCACCCTTACCGGCACGCTCATCGCTCTGCGGTATTCGTGGCTTGCGCAGACGCACGAAACGCGCCAGCTCCTTTGGGTTCTTCTTATCGTGCTGGGCGGCTCTATCGTCTTTTTGTTGACGACGTTTGTCATCAGTGGTTTTAACCTCGTCCACTGGCTGCCGGAGCATTTTCCTGGACGCGAAAAACTAATCGAAGTTTCCGCGGCCTATCATCTTTATGCGCGCCATTGGCCGGGAACGTTATTGGCATTTGGCGCATCCCTTGTCGCGCATCTGGCCACCTTCGCGACCTTTCTCTGCGTCGCCTACGCCTTTCGCGCCAAAGTCGCGATTGTCGATTTTTTTGCCGTTATGCCGATTGAGCGAACCATCTCGGCACTGCCGATCAGTTTCGCCGGCGTCGGAGTGCGCGAGAAAGTCCTCCAGATCATGTTGCACGGTTTGTGTGGCGTGCCCGAAGCGGTCGCCGCGCTTATCGGCTCGATGAGCTTCCTCATCATTTTATTCTGCTGCCTTCCCGGCGGCATCGTTTACTTCTTTTACAAACCGAGTGGCGAAATGAAGCACGTGAAACTGCGCGAGATGCAACGCGAGGTCGCTACTCTCGAACATGAGATCAGCGAAGCGGAATAAGTCGGCGCAAAGATCGACATCGTTTCCTCGGAAATCGCTTCGCCCATTTGTCGTCGTCACTTTTGCCATGACGGTCGATGGAAAAATCACCACGCGAAATTTTTCGCCGGTCGATTTCACTTCGCGCGAAGATAAGATGCATTTGTTTCGCCAGCGCTCGTTAGGCGACGCCGTCTTGATTGGCCACAGCACGCTCAAACAGGACAACGTCCGTCTTGGTTTGCCGCAACCGGACTTGCGTGAAGCGCGAATCGCGCGCGGCCAGACGCCTTATCCGATTCGCGTCATCGTTTCAAACGAGGGAAAGATCGACAATCGATTGAAGATTTTTCAATCCGACATTTCGCCGATCCTAATTTTTTCGACAAAGCGAATGCCGAAAAGGACTCGAACGGCGCTTCGGCAGAAAGCGATCCTGCATCTTAGTGAATCGCAACATGTCGATCTTGCCGGGATGCTGGGAGCGTTGCGCAGCCAATACAATGTCCGCACGGTCGCATGTGAAGGCGGCGCAACCCTTTTCCGCTCCCTTTTAGAGCGCGGCCTGGTCGATCAGCTAAACCTCACGATCGCGCCGTATCTGTTTGGCGGAGCTAAGGCGCCGACTCTCACCGGATTGAGCAAAGAATTCTTGCCGGCCAGCGTGCATTGTTCGTTGACTAACATGCGCGTGGTGGGCGACGAATGTTTCCTGACTTATCGCATTAAACGAAAGGCGAAATTGTAGACCGGCGATTTTCGCTGCGAGGTCTCGGTCGGCTCGCGGAAAACTTTCCGTCCAAGGCAACGACTGCTAAACTAGCAAGCAATGGGCTTGCGCGGGATCGTTTCGTTCAACGCAATCTTCGCTCTGCTCCCGATTTTGGTTTTCGCGGAAGCGAGCGTTGAAGGGCGGGTGGAACTGCCGAAATCGCATTCGGCGCCGGTCATGGCGAAACGCTACGAAATCGTCACGATCGGCGGCGTCCTCGCGACGCAGCCACCGCTCGCGGTCGTGTACCTCGATGGTTCTTTTCCGAAACCAAAGTCGCCTTCAACGAAACAGATTGTGCAAAAGGATTTGGCGTTCCTTCCATCGCTGCTGCCGGTGCAGGTGGGTACCAGAGTGGAGTTCCCGAACCTGGATGATACCTACCACAATATTTTTTCGTACTCCCCGGCGAAACGATTCGATCTCGGGCGCTATCGTCCGGAGGAACGGCCGATCCCATCGGAGGTTTTTGACGTGCCGGGGCTGGTGGTACTTCGCTGCGATATTCATGAGCACATGCGCGGGCTTCTTCTCGTGCTCGACACTCCATATTTTATCACGACGGATGAGGAGGGGCGATTTCGATTGAGCGGACTTCCCTCGGGCCACTACACGCTCAAAGCATGGATCGACAGCAAGACGACGCGGGAACAGCCCGTGGATCTGAAAAGGGGCGCCACACTGCACGTCGATTTCCCGTGAATTCTCCAATCAGGCCAAGCAAACGCAGCATGATGAGTTTCCGGACGAAATTGTTGGCCGCGATGATGCTGGTGGTTTCCGCGCTGACGAGTCTGGGACTTTATCTCTCTCAACGCACCGTCGCGGCGGGCGCAGAGCGCGATTCGCAGCAGAATTTTCAAGCCGAGCTTTCTTGGCTGCACAAAATCCAGGAGTTGCGCCATGCGGCACTCGCGGAACGTTGCCGCGCGCTGGTAGCGAAGCCGCGAATCCATGCCGCGCTGGAAGACAACGCTCTCGATTTATTATATCCGAGCGCGAAGGATGAATTGCGCGATTTGATGGAGGGCGATGAGCCATCGCCGGAGCAAGAAGCGGGGACGCTTAATGCAAAATTTTATCGCTTTCTGGATGGCACCGGTGCCGTTCTGTCGCCGCCAAATCCGAAAGATGTCGGGAATCTGAGCGCGGGCGCGGAAGGGCAATTGGCATTCAAAAAGTTACCTGGGATGCAACAAATTGGGTACCTCTCGGAAAGTGGCGATGTCGCGAGTGAAACTGTGGACGAAGTAATGGTAGTACCGATTTTTTCCACTGAGACCGGCGATGTTATTTCGGCGCTCGTCGTCGGATTCCAACCTTTCGAGCTTACCGGCCAGCGGGTAGGCGCGGAGATAAAAAGGGGCATCTGGTTGAATGGACGACTGCACCTGCCAGCGCTGTCGAAATCCGCGCAGGCATACCTCGGCGGCGAAATAACGAACGTAGTCACGAAATCGGATCGAGCGCAAAGCAACTTTACTGTGAGCGTGAATGGTGCGCCGCATCTTTTGTTTTATGAGCGACTCAATCCCGATTCGCTCTTTCCGCCCGCCTACGAAATTTGCATTTATCCGCTCGCCGATTTGATGGCGCGGCTCCATCGGCTGCGCTGGCAAATTGGTGGCGCGGGCGCGCTGCTTCTGCTTGGCGGTTTTGTCGCCAGCAATTTCGTCGCGGCCCGCCTCTCGGCGCCGGT